>Ga0075365_10000824_pt1 | contig 12799 bp, 17 predicted proteins | sample EndMetdeltDD1765_FD_71387 | JGI IMG/M metagenome (GOLD analysis project Ga0075365, IMG submission 71387) | Populus endosphere microbial communities from Tennessee, USA - Endosphere MetaG P. deltoides DD176-5 | ecosystem: Host-associated > Plants > Roots > Endosphere | place: USA: Tennessee... | reverse complement strand
CCGGACCTGGCGCGGCTGGCACCGAGCGGTCGCGTCGCGATCCTGTTCTCCGATATCGAGGAGTCCACCGCACTCAACGAACGCATCGGCGATCGAGCCTGGGTTCGGTTGATCAGCAAGCACGACAAGATGGTGCGCAGGCATGTGACGAAGTATTCGGGTCATGTGGTGAAGAGCCAGGGCGACGGATTCATGGTCGCCTTCGCCCAGCCCGACCAGGCCGTGCGGTGCAGCCTCGACATCCAGCGATCGCTTCGCAGGGAGTCCGAGAACATCCGGGTCCGGATCGGAATCCACGTCGGCAAGTCGGTGCGGCGCGGTGACGATCTGTTCGGGCGCAACGTCGCGATGGCCGCCCGGGTGGCCGGTGAGGCCAACGGCGGCGAGGTGTTGGTCAGCAAGGAGGTGCGCGACGCGCTCGCCGACGTCGACAGCTTCGAGTTCGACGGTGGCCGCGACGCCGACCTGAAGGGGTTCAGCGGGTCCTACCGGCTCTACGCCGTCGCGGCCTAGCTTCCGGCCTTGTCGGCTTCGGCGACGCGCTGATGCAGGCGCGAGCGGATGTCCTCGGGGGTGTAAGCGTTACGACGACGCTGATCGCGGGCGACCAGCGCGCCGCCTGCCACGACGCCGGCGGCCCCGGCCAGTCCGATCCACTTCCATATCCCACGCATACCGAGAGTCTGCCTAAGCTGCTCTGGTGAATCCAAGCTCCGTGTCGCTGGCCAAGGCGCTCGAAGAGACCCGGACCGGCGATCTGTGGCTGTTCCGCGGCACTTCAGGACCCGATCGCGCGATTCAGACGATGAGCAACAGCCCGGTCAACCACGTGGGTATGACGATCGCCATCGAAGATCTGCCACCGCTGATCTGGCACGCCGAACTCGGCGACAAGCTGACCGACATGTGGACGGGCGGCAATCACCGCGGAGTTCAGCTCAACGATGCCCGTCAGGTCGTCGAACGTTGGGTGCACAACTACCACCAGCGCTGCTGGTTTCGTCAGCTGACGCCGTATGCCACCCGCGAACAAGAGGACCGCGCGCTCAAAGTGGTGGCCCGCATGGACGGCACGCCGTTTCCCAGCACGGCGCGGCTGACCGGCAGGTGGTTTCGCGGCCGCGTCAACACGGCCGACTTCACGCGCGGAATTCCGTTCCTGCACAAGAAAGTCAGCGAGGCAACCCAGAAGAAGAAGCAGGCCAAACTGCAGGGCGGCCTCGAGACCGCCTACTGCGCCGAGACCGTCGCCATCACCTATGAGGAAATGGGGCTGATGTCGACGGAGAAGAACTACAACTGGTTCGATCCGGGCGTGTTCTGGAGCGGTGACGAGTTGCCGCTCGCGCCGGGGTACCAACTGGGCGAAGAGATCTCGGTCGTCGTACCGGACGCGCCGCCCGGTTAGAGGCGCGCGAAGCAGGGGTCGGCGTCCTCGTTCGGGATCGAGGCGTTGTGGCTCGAGAACTTTCCGACGACTCCGGTGCCGGTCACGTCGACGCTGTCGGCATGGATCCCGAGCGGATAGTTGTCATTGAGCTTCTTCGTCAGTCCGTCGAGCGCACCCTGCACGGCGTCCTTCGGCAACGGGCCCGTCACGTCGAGAACTTCGAGGTTCAGGTCGCCTTCTTTGACAACGGGTTTGGCGGTGACGCGATTTTCGCCGGCATCCAGAATCACTGTGCCCGCGGCGGGGTCGGTACGCACGTCGGTGATGAGATTGCCTACGCCGGGCAGGTTTTGGGCCACGGTGTCTTTGATTCCGGCTGACTTCCAGCTGAGTATCGCGGTGAGCGATCCGATGGTGCCCTTGGAATCCCCGGAGTCATGTAACCGCACATCGGCGAGGGTGACTTCCGCCGTCATACCGTTGGCGCTCTGCACGCGGTTGCCGTCCGTGGTGACGGAGATGTTGGTGTAGTCGCCGGTGATGTACTGCCACAGGAACGGCGGGTTCACCCCGAACGAAACGCTGGCACCGTCCTCGACGACGCATTCTGCGACCGCCACCAGAATCGAATCCGCGCGGTGCCGGGCGTACAGTTCGGCACCCGCCAGCCCACCGGCCACGAGCGCGAGCACGATGACGACGGTCAGGAGAATGGCCTTGCGGTTGCGGGGCCGTGGTTCCCGGGGGCCGTCGGCGAAGGACGGCGGCGGCGGCGCCGGAACCGGTGGAATCACCTGCGTTGGGCGCGCGTCGGCCGGTGACGGCGCCCGCCTGATCCTCGCGGTGAGCGCTCCGCGGCGCGACTTCGGCAGCTTGTCGGTGGGCGGCTCGGGACGCCGAGCTGATTGAAGCTTGTCCGTCTGCGGCTCAGGGCGAGGCAGCCGCCGGGTGGCGGGGTCCTGCGGTGGCGTGCGCCTGCCGCGCCAGTCCGGCTGACCGGGTTGTTGAGGCGGCGTCACTTGCGCGATTGTGCCCTATCCGGACCCTCCTGGGCGCTCAACGGCGCGGCAGACTTCTTCTGGCCTGGAAGGTGACGCCCGGAACCGTTCTCGCGAGGTCGGATCTGCTCCGGGTGAAGACGCGAAGTGCTCGGTAGAACTGCCAAACCTGCCGCGGGCTAGGGACTTTCGGGACCCACGCCAGTTCCCAGTGGATCCCGTTGATCGGATCGTCGAAAAACACGGCGTAGTAGCCGGGCCAGTACTGCGGGTAATCCTTCGGTTCGTCCGTGACGTGGACGTCGCGCTTGGCCAGGAACTCGCGATAGAACTGATCGACCTCTTTGCGGTTGCGGGCCCACAGCGCGATGTGGTTGATGCCGACCGCCTGGTCGCTGTGCACCAGCTTGCCTCCGGTACGGGCCGGTTGAATACCGATGTAGCTGTGCGGGTTCACATATCGGGTGAAGTAGTAGATCGACTGGTACTCCATGTTCAGCGACGAGAAGCTGTCATAGCCGAGCCAGCCGAACAGCGCGTCGTAGAACTCCAGCGACTCTTCGTACTCCAGCACCGCGAACTCGACGTGACTGACACCGCGCCACCGCATCGCGCCTCCCTGCAGTCGTAGCTACTACATAATGTAGTAGCTACGACTGCTCCTGGGAAGTGCCGAACCCGGCCTACGCCTGACCGAGCGTGACCTCCGTGGTCTGAGCGGAACCGGACTCGTCGAGGAATGTCAGCGTGACGGTGTCGCCGGGCGCCTTCGAGCGGACCGCGGCGACCAGCGCCTCGGGGCCGTCGATCACGCGGTCGTCGACCTTGGTGACCACTGACCCGCTGGGCAACCCAGCTTCGTCGGCAGGTCCGCCGGCAACCACCTTGGCGATCGCCGCGCCACTGGCGGAGGGGTCCTTGCTGAGCTGGACACCGAGCGAGCCATGGCTGGCAGTGCCGTTCGATATCAGTTCGTCGGCGATGCGCTTGGCCTGATCCGAGGGGATCGCGAAGCCGAGTCCGATCGAGCCATTGGGCGCTCCGCCGGATTCCCCGCCGCCGCCACCGAGCGTCGCGATCGCGGAGTTGACGCCGATCAGTTCGCCGTTCATGTTCACCAGGGCGCCGCCGGAGTTACCCGGGTTGATCGCCGCGTCGGTCTGGATCGCGTCGATCACCGAGGTCGCCTCACCGGAACCGTCGCCGGCAGCGACGGGACGGTTGAGCGCGCTCACGATTCCCGTCGTCACCGTTCCCTGGAGACCAAGGGGTGAGCCGATGGCCACGACATTCTGGCCGACCTGCACATCGGCGGACGAACCGATGGTGATCGGCGTGAGGCCTGAAACCCCTTGTGCCCGAACGACAGCGATGTCACCGGCCGGGTCGGTGCCGACCACCTCGAATGGGACGGTCTGGCCATCGGAAAACGACACCGTGGCACGGACACCGCGTGAGCCGCCATAACCCGAGGAAGCGGCCGCTTCGGCAACGACGTGATTGTTGGTCAGGATGAGCCCGTCCGAGGTGAGGACGATGCCGGAACCTTCACCGCTGCCGTTGCCCGTGTCGATCTGGAGCTTGACCACACTCGGCATCACCTTGGCGGCCACTTCTTCCACCGAGCCGGCGGGCACGTTCGCGGCGGGCCTGCTCGACGGCCCTTGCGCCGTAACCGTGTGCGAGACGGCCGTGGGCTCGGACTGACTCGCGACGACTGCCGCGCCGATTCCACCGCTGACCACGGCAACGGCGACGACGCCGCCGATCACCTTTACGCGGCCATGCGATCGCTTCTTCCGCTGCACTGCGATGGGCCCCGTAATCTCTTCACGCGCACTGTGATACGAATCATAGGGCTGCGAGATAACTGCTTGACCTGCATAGCGCCAGTCGTAGGGTGACCGGTGCGTGTCGGCAGTGACGCCTGACGGGTGCCCTTGTCCCATACCATGATCCGCATAGGGCGGACGGTACGGATGTCGCGGGGCGCGCGGCGGGGTATTGGTCATGACGTCTTTCTCGCTCCTGAATCTTCAAATTGCACAGTTGTTTAGACCAGCTTGCCGTCGTCATCTGAGAGTGAACTGAGAGATACCTATGGAGAGTCGACGACTTTGCCTGTCCCCCATCGGGGATCGGGTGACGTCGCTCACCGGCCTGCGCGCGGTGGCCGCCCTGCTGATCGTCGGCACGCACGCGGCGTACGGCACGGGCCAGCTCGACGACGGCTATCTAGGCGCGCTCTATGCGCGACTCGAAGTCGGCGTCCCGATCTTCTTTGTGCTTTCGGGATTCCTGTTGTTCCGTCCGTGGGTGCGCGCGGCCGCAGACGGAGCAGCTCCACCGTCGCTGAGCCGGTACGCATTTCACCGCCTCCGACGAATAGTTCCCGCCTATCTCGTCGTGGTGCTCGTCGCGTACGCGCTGTACCACTTCCGTGATGCCGGACCCAACCCTGGGCACACCTGGAAAGGTCTGCTGGAACATCTCACCCTGACGCAGATCTATGAGCCGGTCTACTTCTATGTCATGCATCAGGGCTTGACTCAAACATGGAGTCTGGCAGTCGAATTCGCCTTCTATGCAGTGCTGCCATTGCTGGCCGGGCTGCTGCTGACGGCGGTCTGCAAGGGAGTCTGGCGGCCGGGATTGCTGCTGTCGGGGCTGGGGTTGCTGGCCGCGGTGACGCCAGCGTGGCTGTGGCTCCAGCACGGGACCGACTGGCTGCCGAGCTCGGCGGGCATGTGGCTGCCCGCGCACCTGATCTATTTCGTCGGCGGAATGACGCTGGCCGTATTGCAGATCATCGGAGCGCGCGTACAAGCGCTCACCGCGGGTGCCGTCGCGGTGTCCAGTTACCTGATCGTGTCCACACCGATCGCGGGTGACGTCATCACCGGCGAGGCCGCGCTGTGGCAGACCCTGCTGAAGGTCACCCTCTATGCGGCCGTCGCATGCGGCGCCGTCGCAGCCTTGGTGCTCAGTGAAGGCCATGGGTTCGAGCGACTACTGAAGGCACCTCCAGTCGTCTGGCTCGGCGAGATCTCCTACGAGGTGTTCCTACTGCACGTCATCGCGATGGAGATCGTGATGGCGTCGGTACTGCGCTGGCCCGTCTTCACCGGGTCGTGGGCCGTCGTCTTCGTGGTGACCCTGGCGGTGACGATTCCGGCGGCCTGGCTACTGCATCGGTGGACGCGTCCCCACTGGGTTACCGCGGTTCGAACACGCCGCGGTCGATCGCTAGGTGAAGCTGTCTGCGCTTGATAGCGTCGGCAAACGACGGGCGGAGCGAGCACATGACTATCGTGGTGATGGATGGCCCGACGGCTTCCGCGCTCGCGCAGATCCTGCCGTTGCTGCTGTTGACGCTGATCATCGAGCTGCGTCGAACCGCGTTGCATCGCAAGGTTTCCCGCGCCACTTTGGTCGCGTTCTTCGTATTGTTCGGTGTGATCGAGACGGTGCTGGTGCTGTCGATCGACGGTGAGCTCTATCCGTTCCAGTGGGGCGATCTACTGTCCGCGATCACTATCTTCGGATTGCTCGCCGCGATCCTCGGCATCTCGCTGATGGAACCGCGCGACTAGTCGAGTCCGTCCCAGAATTCCTTCAGGATCTGCGCACTCCGGGCAGGGTCCTCCACCATCCACCAGTGCCCGAGTCCCTCCAGGACCTCGGTGCGTGCGCCGGCCCGATCGGCGGCACGACGGCGGATTTCGGCGGAGCCGACATAGGTGTCCTCGGTGGCGAGCACGGACAATCCCGGTCGAGCCGCCGCGTTCTCCAGATCGCGCCCGGCCTGCGCCAACTCTGGCTGTGCCGCGGACCGGTAAACCAGCAGGATGCCCGGCCCAGGTCCGGATCCTGGCCCGCGGAGATCTTCGTACCGACCTCGATCGGCATGCCACCGAGGGCGTATGCGGCCGCTCGTTCCTCGACCGTGCCACCGAGCATGGTCTCGATCAGCTCTTCACCGGCGCCAGGCGTCTGCCACACCTGCGCGAGGTCGTGCCACACGTAGTCGGGATCGAACATCCCGACGACGTCGCTGACCCAGCTGCGGACGAGCTCGGGCCGATGCATCATCGCGTTGACCACGTGAATGCCGCCGAAGTCGTGCCCGACGAGGTCGATGGGCCCGTCGATACCTTCGAGCTGTTCCTCGAGCCAGTCCCGGTAGGCGACGTAGGTCGCCGAGAAGCCCTCGGGCAGCGGGACTCCGAACCCCGGCGGCGAGAGCAGCACCACGTCGTCGCGCCCGAGGGCGTCGACGAGCGGACCCCAGAGTGCGTCGGTCTCCGGATTGCCGTGCACGAGAACAATCGTCATGGGCGGCATCCTCGCACGCGCAGCGCGGCGTCCAACGCCGACATGAGCCGTGCCGCTCGACTCTGCCCTGCGGGTGCGACGGGATATCGACACAGGACGTCGATCAGGGCCGGTGTCGCCCGGTCGCGGGCGCGTTCGATCGACGCGGCCCCGACATCGGAATCGTCGCCGTTTTCGATCTCGGCGATGCGGGCAGCATTCGCCGCGGCGCGGAGGATGTGCCCGACCTGATGGTCACGCGCAATCGGGTGCAAGTAGGCGGCCGCGGCCGCATCACCGGCGGCTTGGGCGGCCAAGCGCGCGATCTCGGTGGCCGCGGCGCTTGCGGCACGGTGCGCATCCATGGCGGTCACACGCTGCAGCCGGGTCCTCGGTGCACCGTTGATGAACTCCCATGCTGCCTCGATGGCCGCGCGCGGACGAACGTCGTCGGGCGCGACGCGCTCGTAATGTGTCAGCACTTCGTCGGCCGACTCAGCGACGTAGCGGGCAACTTCACGCAGCTCGTCGTCGGTCAGCTCGAATTCGCCTGCCACGCAGATCTCCCCTTCCAAAATATGACAGACCAGGGGGCTTGCGGCAAGACCCCGGTGGTGTTGCAGACTCGTCCGGCCAGGCCACCCGAAGGACGGAGAATCGAATGTCCAACAGCCCGAAACCCTTTGAACCACACGAGTCGGGTGCGTTCTTGCACGGCACCAAAGCCGACCTGTCGGTTGGCGATCTACTGGTTCCCGGACATCGGATGAACTACGACAGCGGCCGAAACGCCAACCATGTCTATGTGACACAGACCCTCGACGCTGCCGCGTGGGGAGCCGAGCTAGCGGGCGGCGAGGGGCGTGGCCGCATCTACCTCGTCGAACCGACAGGCGCTGTGGAGGACGACCCGAATGTCACGGACAAGAAGTTTCCAGGGAACCCGACTCGCTCGTACCGCACCCGCGAGCCCGTTCGCATCATCGGCGAGATCACGGACTGGGTGGGCCACTCGCCGGAGCAGATTCAAGCGATGCGAGATTCGCTGGCCGACTTGGCGCGGCGCGGGTTGGACGTGATCTACGACTGAGGCGGATCCTCTAGGTAGACAAGCGTATTGCCGTCGGGATCGGTGAACTCGAACATCGGCGGCGCGAAATCCAGGCGTAGGACCTCCTCGCGCACGGTTGGATCGTGCCGCCGGACGACGCGATGGGCAACGTCGACGTCGGCCACTCCCATACGCACGCCGATCGGAATCTCGCCGTTGTCGTGCAGGAGGAGCAGGGTGACGTCGGACCCGGGCAGGCCGACTTCGATGAGGCGGGCGCCCGGCCACAGCACCTGGTCTGTCAACAGTTCGAAGCCGAGGACATCGCAGTAGTACTGCTTCGCCCTGTCCTGGTCGGCGACCGGTACAGACACCGACTGAATCCTGGAGGTCCGGATGGGTTCGGCGTTGTCGCTCACGGTGTTCCTTCCGTAGTTCGTCACGGTCTAGAGATGACGACTCGCAGAATCGGCCGAACTCATCGCAGAGTCAAAGGCCCGCAACACCGATCTTGGCTCGAAGCCACCCGTCGATGGTCTCCAGGGCAGCGCGCGCCATGGAAGTCGAATGAGCAGTGAACGCGTGCGGCGACGCCGGATAGACGTGCAGGTCCAATTCGACGCCGGCGGCGATGAGTCTGACCGCCATGGCGAGATTGTCCTGGAGAAGGATATCCTCGGCGCCGATCACCATCAGTATCGGCGGGAGGTTTTTCAACTCCGCGTAGATGGGAGAAATGTCGGGTTCCGTGCGGTCTGACGCTTCACCTGCATATGCACTGAGGAAGTACTCACCGGCAATGAGACGCCCTGCGGGTGTCCGCGCGGAGAGGTCGTACGTGCCGCACTGAACAACGGCGCCGGCGAACGCATGGACGCCCCGATCGCGTAGCCGCAACAGTGTCGCGATCGCAAGCGTGGCACCCGCGGAGAATCCGCTTATCGCCACTCGCGCAGTACCGAAACGTTTTTCGGCGTTCGCCGCGAGCCACAACGCCGCCGTTTCGCAATCGTCAGGAGCTGCCGGCCATGGATACTCCGGCGCGAGTCGATAGTCCACGCTCACCACGGCGACGCCCAAAGCCTCGACGAGCCGCCGATTCACAACGTCGCTGCGCGCCGCCGACCCCAGGTAGAAGCCGCCGGTGTGAATCTCCAGCAGCACTCCCGCAGCGGGCTGGTCTGTCGGCGTATGAATCCGGAGAGGCACACTTCGCCCGTCGACGCTGACCGTCTCCACCGATGGGGGTGGCTGACATTCCGCAGGTGCGGGCATCGCTTCACGGGCCGCGAATAACTCGGACATGCTTGCCGGACCGCGACCAGACCGTCGGTGTGCGTAGAAGTCACGGGACTCGTCGACGAGCGAAAGCAGCTGCGGATCAATAAGGGACGACAGCTCGAACCGCATTCAGAGACCTTACGAAACGGGTGTCCGCGACCGGCCGCGCGCGTGTCAGCCTCGGTGCTGCACCACGTTCACCACGCTGCCGTCGGGTGCCCTGACGAAGAAGCGGCGCACTCCCCAGGGCTCGTCGGTGAGCGGGTGCACGATTTCATACCCCCTCTTGCACGCCTCCTCGTACGCGGCGTCGACGTCATCGGCGTGAACTGAAATCACCGAGTCCACCGCCGCGGTGGCATCACCGGTCACCAATTGCACGTGCGCGCCGGTGCTGGGCGAGGTGAAGCGCGCCACCCATCCCAAGTTGAACTCCTCGTCCGTCAGACCCAGATAACCGGCGTAGAAGTCCTTGGCCGCCTCGATATCTGCGACCGCAAGGTTCGCTGTGACTCGTGTGACACGCATACCGCCTCCTCAGTTCCGGACCTGCTCCCGAATGGTCTCTTTGTCGATCAGTGACCAGACTTCGGCGATCTGCCCGCCGTCAAACCGGTAGAAGACGTGCTCGGCGAACGAGACCTGGCCGCCGGTCGGTTCGAAACCCAGAAATGCGTGACGCGGCGTGCATTGAAAGAAGAGCCTGCAGCCCACGACGTGGTCGTCGGCGAGCAGGATTTCAGGGACGAACTCGAGATCTGGTATCGCATGGGTATCCGCCACCAGCATCTCTCGATATCCCCTGAGACCTACCGGTTCTCCGTTGTATATGACCTCGTCGGCAACGAACCGCCCGAGATCGCCCCACCGTCGTTCGTTCAAGCACGCCAGGTATTCGCGATAGACGGCCAGCAGGTCGCTGCCTGTCATCGATCTCTCCATTCCGCCAGTTTCGAGAATAATCATCGGTACCGCACTACGTTTCTGCGGCACTGGGAGGATCCACGATGGCCAACCGCTGGTCTGCAGTGACGATCGACTGCCTCGATCCCGTTCGGATGTCGACCTTTTGGGCCGCGTTGCTCGGCATCCCGGTGTCGAGCGAATTTGGCGACAACCCGAACTGGGCAACGGTCGGCTCCCGCTCGGGACAGTCGCCGCGACTGAGCTTTCAGCGCGTTCCCGAGTCGAAAAACTCGGCGGACGCTTCTCGGGCATCCGACATGACTACGACGAAGGGGTCGTGCTGAACATGCTGGACCCCGAGGGCCATGAGTTCTGCCTCGTGCAGTACTTCGACTAGCAGCGGCCTCCTAGAGTCCCCCGTATGACGGAATCCCTCATCAGGCGTCGCTACACCGAGGTATCAGACATCTACACACGCATGTTCGGTGCCGTCGCCCATGTCGATCCCGACGACCTCCAGTTCCTGGAACGCAACTTCAGTCGTTGCGACGGCACGATCCTCGATGCCGGGTGCGGGCCCGGCCACCTGACCGGCTATCTGACTGACCTCGGCCTAAAAGCAACGGGGATCGACCTGGTACCCGCGTTCATCGAGACCGCCCAGGCGAACTGGCCCGAGGTCGAGTTCGGCGTCGGCTCGATGTGCCCGCTCGACCTGCCTGCCGGTTCCCTCGGTGGGATTCTCGCTTGGTACTCCCTGATCCACTACGAACCTGACGCCGTCGGCGACGTCCTCTGCAACTTCCGTTCGGCGTTGTCCGACAATGGAACTCTCGTGGTCGGCTTCTTCGATGGCGACGATCTAGAAACCTTCGACCACAAGGTCACCACGGCCTATCGGTGGCCTGTCGACGAAATGTCAAAGATGCTTTCGGCGGCCGGGTTCGTGGAGGTGGATCGTTTACAACGACCTGGTACGAATTTGGTCAGACCGCACGCCGCTCTCGCTGCTAGGCAAGCAAGACCGCGCACAATGTACAGCTGACAGTGTTGTTATGGATATATAGGCGTCATGAAGGCCTCAGCCTGACATTACGACCAGCAATCGATCACACGTTGAACCTGAACTCGACCACGTCGCCGTCGGCCATCACGTAGTCCTTGCCCTCCATCCGGACCTTGCCGGCGGCCTTCGCAGCAGCCATCGATCCAGCCTCGACGAGGTCGTCGTACGACACGATCTCGGCCTTGATGAAGCCCTTCTCGAAGTCGGTGTGGATCACCCCGGCCGCCTTCGGCGCCGTGTCGCCCTGGTGAATTGTCCACGCGCGCGCCTCTTTTGGCCCCGCCGTGAGATACGTCTGAAGCTTCAGCGTGTGAAAACCTGCCCGCGCCAACGCATCCAAGCCGCGCTCGGTCTGACCGATCGACTCCAACAACTCGGCCGCCGACTCCTCATCCAGCTCCTGCAGTTCCGCTTCGATCTTGGCGTCGAGGAACACCGCGTCCGCCGGTGCCACCATCTCCCGTAGCGCAGCGACCCGCGCCTCGTCGGTCAGCACACCCTCGTCGGCGTTGAACACGTACAGAAACGGTTTCGTCGTCAACAGATTCAGCTCTCGCAACGCCGAGACATCAGCACCCGCGGCGAACAGCGTGGTGCCTCCGTTGAGGATGTCCTGCGCCGCCACGGACGCGTCATACACCGGACGGCGGTCCTTATGCGTGCGCGCTTCCTTCTCCAGGCGCGGCAGCGCACGCTCCAGCGTCTGCATGTCGGCGAGGATCAGCTCGGTCTCGATCACCTCGATATCGGACTTCGGGTCGATGCGGCCGTCGACATGCGCCACGTCATCGTCGGTGAACACGCGGACCACCTGACAGATCGCATCGCTCTCGCGAATGTTGGCCAGGAACTTGTTCCCCAGACCGGCGCCTTCGGAGGCGCCTTTGACTATTCCGGCGATATCGACGAACGTGACCGGCGCATGGACGATCTTTTCAGAGTCAAACATCTTCGCGAGCTCCGTGAGTCGCGGATCGGGCAACGGGACGACACCCTCGTTCGGCTCGATCGTCGCGAACGGGTAATTCGCCGCCAGCACGTCGTTCCGCGTCAACGCGTTGAACAGCGTCGACTTACCGACGTTCGGCAGTCCCACGATTCCGAGATTCAGGCTCACAGGGACGACAGTCTAAAAGACTGTGACGCGCTCGCCACCAGCGCGCTGACAGCCTCTCCAACCAATAGCCGGTACGGTCAACATGTGTCAGGACAGCGCGCGAGGTCGGCCGTTACGGCCGACCATCGGTCCGTGCACCCCAATATCCCGGGTGTCCCCTGGTGGGGCGCGGTGCTCATCGCCGCGACGTTGATGGCGGTCGGCTTCGCCTACGACGCGGGTTCGGGCGCCAGAGAACTGACTTCCGTGTTTGCCGGCACCTATGTGGTCGGCTGCATCTTCGCGGTGTTGGCGGTGCGGCAAGCGGGGATCTTCACCGCCGTCATCCAGCCGCCGTTGCTGCTGTTCGGCGCCGTCCCGATCGCGTACTTCGTGTTCACTGACAGTTCTCTGTCGAATTTCAAAGACCTACTGATCAATTGCGCCTACCCGCTGATCGAGCGCTTCCCGCTGATGTTCTTCACCTCCGCGGTGGTGCTGCTCATCGGGATGGCCCGCTGGTACACCGGGATGGCGTCACGGCGGGGCACAGCTGCCGCGACGGACAAGGACGATGCGAGCGAGGGTGGCGGTCTGGGAGCGGCCGTGAGCTCCAAGGTGTCCGGACTGCTGGCGGGCCTCGGCGCCAAGGACAAGGCCGAAGAGGCCGACGACGAGCGACCACGCCGTCGTACCG
>Ga0075365_10000823_pt1 | contig 12803 bp, 6 predicted proteins | sample EndMetdeltDD1765_FD_71387 | JGI IMG/M metagenome (GOLD analysis project Ga0075365, IMG submission 71387) | Populus endosphere microbial communities from Tennessee, USA - Endosphere MetaG P. deltoides DD176-5 | ecosystem: Host-associated > Plants > Roots > Endosphere | place: USA: Tennessee... | reverse complement strand
TGAAACGCCCATCGGTCTGGTGCAGACCTTTCGCGACACGACCGCCTATGCGCGCGAGCGCAGCCGCTCGCTCATGGCGGGCATCGGCATTGCGCTGGTCGCCCTGCTCGCGGCCTGGGCCTCGGTGCGCCACATGGCGCGCACCGTGGCTCGGCCGCTGCGCCGCGTGTCGCGCACGGTGGCCGCGCTGGAGGCCGGGCATTTCGAGGCGCGCTGCGATGTGGTCGAGGGCGATTCGCACCACGCACCGCCGGAGGCCGGCAGGGGCGACTCGCACGAACTCGCGGTGCTCGCGCGCGACATCGACCGGCTGGCCGAGCGGCTGCAGAGCAACCGCCGCATCAGCGAGGAGCGCGTGCGCGAAGCCACGGCGGTGGCGCTGCAGCGCATGGCCGAGGCCGAACAGGCGGCGCTGTCGCGTGCACGGTTCCTGGCCGCGGCCAGCCACGACCTGCGCCAGCCGCTGCATGCCATGGGGCTTTTCATCGACGGCCTGCTGCCGGGCGCCAGCCCCGCGCAGCGCCCGGCCGTGCTGCGCCTGCAGGAGAGCACCGAGTTCATGGGCGTGCTGCTCGACGACCTGCTGGAGATCTCGCGCCTCGATGCCCAGGTGCTGACCCCCACGATCACCAAGGTGCCGCTGGCCGCGCTGTTCGACCAGCTCGACGCGCAGCATGCGGCCACCGCGTCGGAAACCCGCGTGCGGCTGCGCTGGAGCGACCGCGGCCTTGCCGTGCGCAGCGACGCGGCGCTGCTGCAGCGCATCGTCGGCAACCTGGTGGCCAACGCGCTGCGCCATGCCCCTTCGGGCGGCACCGTGCTGGTGGCCGCGCGACGCAGCCGCAAGGACGGCGACAACGTCCGCATCGAGGTGCGCGACAACGGGGTGGGCATCGCGCCCATCCACCAGGGCCGGATCTTCGAGGAGTTCTACCAGGTGGCCAACACCGAGCGCGACCGCCGGCGCGGCTTCGGGCTGGGCCTGGCCATCTGCGCGCGCATCGCTGCGCTGCTCGGCACCCGCATCACGGTGCGATCGGCGCTGCAGGCGGGCAGCACCTTTGCGCTCACCGTGCCCGCGGCCCGTGCCGACGAGGCCACGACGCCCGAACCCGCGCCGGTGGCGCTCACGCCCCTGGCGGGCCTGCACTGCATGGTGATCGACGACGACCCGGTCATCCTCGACGGCAGCCGCGCCCTGCTGGAGCAATGGGGCTGCCAGGTCGAATGCATTTCCACGGGCGCCGAGGCCATCGCGCGGCTGGGCACCGGCGACCTGCATTTCGATGCCGTGCTGTGCGACCTGCAACTGGCCGGCGACGACGACGGCATGGACGTGATCACCGCCGCCAAGCGGCTGCAGCCCGACGCGCTGGCCGTGCTCGTCTCCGGCGCCACCGGGCCCGAGGTGCTGCAGCGCCTGCGGCATGGGGGCGTGATGCTGTTGACCAAGCCGGTCGCACCGGCCAAGCTGCGCGCACTGCTCACCACGCGGCGGCATGCGGCCGCACCGGCCTGAAACGCGCCCCACCTACCGGATCATCACCACCGATGCTCGACCTTGCCGCCCTGAAAGACATCCGGCCCTTCGTCGCCACGCCGAACTACAACGGCGCGCTGACCTCGATCTACGTGCGCAGCCTGCTCGGCCTCGTGAACCTCGCCTGGACCCACGGCTTTTCGATGCAGACGCGCTTCCTCGACGGCGACAGCCTGATTCCGCGCGCACGCAACCGGCTGGTCGCCGAGTTCATGGCCGACACGCGCTGGACGCATCTGTTCTGGATCGATGCCGACATCGGCTTCGAGCCCGCAGCGGCATTGCGGCTGCTGCTGGCCGGCCGCGACGTGGTGGCCGGCGTCTATCCGCTCAAGGAGGACGGCTGGCCCGCCGCTGGCCTGCGCGAGGCCTTGCCCGCGGGCAGCACGCGCGCCGACTTCGAGGCTCGGCATGCGCGCTTTCCGGCCAACGCATGGACCGGCGCGCGCGCCATCGATGACGACGGTTTCGTCGAGGTGCTCGATGCGCCCACGGGCTTCATGCTGATCGCGCGCTCGGTGTTCGAGCGCCTGGCCGAGGCCATGCCCGACCTGCGCTACACGCCCGATCCGTCGCGCGACGCCGCGGCGCAGGCGTGGCCGCACTTCCGGTTCTTCGACCTGCTGGCCGAGCCCGGCAATGGCCGCTACCTGAGCGAGGACTATGCGTTCTGCCGGCGCTGGCAGACACTGGGCGGCAAGGTCCACATCGATGCGCAGTCCGACCTGGCGCACCAGGGCCTGCGCACCTATACGGGCCACTTCGGTGCCGCACTCGCGGCGCACGGCGCCGCCAGCCTCTAGAAGTCGGCGCAGCCGTTGCGCTTCTCGGAGTCGACGCAACTCGTGAGATTCGGCCGCGAGCGCACGCGCGACCATTCGCGCGCCAGCACGTCGTTGCCCTGCGAGGCGCGGTCGCCCTCCAGCGGACCCGTCGCGAAGCAGATCGGTGGCGGACCGATGTTGCGGTCGTAGAGCCAGGTGGTCGGCAGCTCGCGGATCACATCGACCTGCGGAATCTGCGGAAAGCCGCCGACCGTGAGCGTTCCCGGCACCACATTGACCAGATAGCCTTCGGCCGAGGTGAAACTGCCGTTGATCGCATAGGCGCCGGGCGGGCTCGACCGCGTGGCCGTGGTGCCCACCGCACCGTTGAAGCCGGCGCCGCGGTCGCCGAGGATCAGGCCCGTGATGCTCCAGGTGAAGAGCGGGTTGTTCAGCCCGGCCGGTCGGGACGCATTGCCGATCACGACGGTGGCGGTCGGCTGCTGCGCATAGATGAAGTGGTTGTCGCCCGGCGACACGGTCACGCCGCACAGGCCCAGGTAGGCGCAGTTGTAGAGATTCGGCAGCAGGCCCGAGCCGGCGATGCCGCCGCGCGTTTCACCGACCCAGGTGTCGGCCCACACGCGCCACGGTGCGCCGCCGAGGCTGGCGCCACCGACGTTCTGGAAGCGCGCCGCAGCAACCAGGTCGGCACCCGAGGTGCTGCTCACCGCCGTGCCGAGTTGCAGGTCGCCGCTCAGCGTGCGCACGAACACCGTGTCCGCGGCCATCGAGCCGGCCGACACCACTTGCGGCGCGTTGCCGGCGGCGTCGTAGCCGATGATCGACACGGGGCCGACGCGCAGTTCGTCCACGTCCTGGTAGCGGAACGCGCCGGCAGCCCCACCGCCCAGCGTGTTCGCGCTCACGTTGTTGGCCGCCTGGTCGAGCAGCACGCTACCGCCGGTGGAAAGGGCCAGCAGCGTGCCGGCCGTGATCGGTGCGGCCGCGGTCTGCGTGATGTTGCCGGCCGACACCAGGCCCACGCGCGGCGCCGTGATGGGGGCCTGCAGTGCGATGTTGCCGCCGCCCCCGTTCTGCAGCGTGAGGCCCGAGGCCAGGGCGAGCGGCCCCACGACGTTGATGTCGGCCGCATGCGCATTGCTGCCCGCCACGACGGCGTTGCCGGCCGAGATGCGGGAGAACTCGTCGGCCGACACCGCGAAGCCCGTGCTGGCCGTGCCGCCGAGCGTGATCGGCGTCGCAACCTGGTCGAAGGCCGTGCCGTCGGCAGCCACGCCGCCGGGACGAAGATTGACGACATTGCCCGCGCTCACGGTGCCGTCGATGACCAGCGCGTCGGTGCTGCCGTCGTTGCTGGCGCGCAGCACGACGTTGCCGCCGGCCGAAGACACGGAGACGCCCGCGAGCACCGGAGGGAACACGCCCGGCACGGGCGCCACGGGCCCGAGCCGCACGCCGGCGCCGTTGCCCTCGGCCTGGCCCGTGATCTCGATGCTGCCGCTGCCGGTCGTGGCAATCCGCGAGCCGTTGCGCAGCAGCACCCCGTCCCCTCCAGTGCCGGGGCCGGCCGCGCCGGCCTGGCGCAGGCCGCGCACCGCGATGTTGCCGTCGACCGAGCGAAGCACCGCATCGTTGAGCACCACGCCATGGCCCGGGTTCTCGCTGCTGTTGCCCGAGAAGTTGCCGATGCCGCGCAGCGTGATGTTGCCGCTGGTGGTGGAGATGTCGGTCTGCCGGTTGGGCGAGCCGGTGACCGTGAAGCGTGAGCCGAGCCGCACGCCACTGGTGTTGGCGCCGATACCCGTGATGTCGACGTTGCCGGTCGAGGTGGCGATCTGCACGCCGCTGATGTTGACCGCCGCGTCCGTGAAGCCGCCGCCCGAGGGCCCGCTGGTGTTGCCGAAGATCGTCACGGAGCCGCCCGCACCGGCATCGGTGCGGCCGACGCGCGTGTCGATGACGTTGCCGTTGAGGTTCACGCTCGGGCCCGCCCCCGAGGCCGACCAGGCGCCGTTCATCACGACATTGCCGCCGTTGGTGTAGATGTCGCCGCTGTAGCTCACCTGTCCGCCGCCGGTCGCGGCCCCCCCGCCGTTGACGTCGGTGTTGAACACCACGTCGAGCGGCCCGCCGGCGCCCGAGGACTCGATCACCACGTTGGCGTCGCCGCGCACGCTGCGGTGGGCGTCGAGCTGGAAGGTCAACGGACCGTTGGCGGTGCTGTAGTTGATGCGCACGCCGTTGAACATCCGGATGTCGCCATCCGTGGGCGAACCCGCGCCGGGATCGCCGGTCGTGATGCGCACGCTGGTGCCGCCGTTGAGGGCCGCGTTGATGTCGCCGTCCTGGATCGTGCTGGCCGCGAGCGGCTCGAAGGGGTTGGTCGGCAGCGTGCCGGCCGCGGTACCGGGAACGATGTCGACATTGAACGGGTCGATGAGCCAGGTGCCCGCGGTGCCAGCAGGCGCGGCGGCGTCCACGCGCAGCCCGTCGATGCTGAAGCCGCCGCCGAGCCCATCGGCGGGCGCGGCGAAACCACCGGAAGTTTCTACGAAGCCACCGTTGCCGCCGCCCGCGCCGCCGCGCGCCGAGATGCTGCCGTAGGCACGCAGGGTGCGCTCGGCCAGCACGCGAACGTCGCCGCCGTTGCCGGATGCAACGGCGTCCGCGCGCAAGATCGAACCGGCGCCGAACGCGATCGCGCCGGTATCGCCGATTTCGGTCACCGCGTTTGCATAAAGGCGGATGCGCCCGCCGCCCGCGCTGCCGCTCGCATCGATGACGCCGCGGTCGTCGGACCCAGGCGGCGGCGGCGGTGGAACGGACGAAAGCGGGGGTACGAAGGGCACGAGCCCGATCACGCGGCCCTGGATGTCGATCGAGCCTCCAGTGAGGCCGGCGCCGTTGCCGACCGCGGACACCAGGCCGCCGGTCATTTGCACGCCCTCGGGCGAAAGGCCGCTGTCGAGGATGATCTCGCCGTTGCGCGAGGCCATCGAGTCGGCCCGCAGCACGCCGCGTGAATTGACGACGCCGTTCGACACTTCGGAGCCGCTCGTCGCGATCAGCGCCACGCGCCCGCCGTTGGCCTGCATCGTGCCGCTGTTCACCACGCTGCTGTAGATACCGGGCGTCACCCTGAGCGTAGTGAGTCCGTCACCCGCGAAGTCGATCGTGACGGTCTCGCCCGAGGCCATCGCGGCCGTGCCGCCGTTCGCAACGATGCTGCCGCGGTTGGCCACCATCGGGCCGATCAACGCAGCGGTGCCGCCGTTGCCGACCACGATGACGCCGTCGTTCTCCACCGAGCCGAAGGCGCCGCTGGGCCGCACGAACTCGAGCCGGGTCGCACCGCCCATGAATGCCTCGTCGCTCGTGGACATGTTCAGCGCCGAAGCGACCAGCCCGCCGACACTGACCGACGAGCCCGCCGAGAACGTCACGCCCGCCGGGTTGATCAGGTAGACGTGGCCGTTTGCATTCATCTTGCCCGCGATGACCGAGGCCGGAGCGCCGCCCACGAGGCGGTTCAGCAGCACGCTGCTCGTGCTCGGCTGCGCAACATTGAGCGTCGCGTCCGCGCCGATCGAGAAGGTGTTCCATTGGGCAATCGCGCGCGCCGTCGTCTGCGTGATGTTCATCGTCGAGGGGTTGGGCGTCGCGGCAGACACGCCCCCGGCAATGGCAGAGAAACCGGTAGGCAGGGTCTGGGCCAGCGCGGGCGCCAGGCCCAGGCACACCAGCGCGAGCGCGACGGGGCGCAGCTGCGGGCGCGGTTGGAATCGTGAGGAACGGTTGTGCATTGCCATGTCAGAACACCTTTTGCGCCTGCACGTACAAACGCGGGTTGCGGCCACCGCCATCGGTCTGCGCGGGCCGTGTGCCGTCGCGCCAGGCGAGCGTCGCGCTGATCGAGAAGTTGCCGGGCCGGGCCCATGAGAGGCCGATGCCGAAACCCCGCAGGCTGTGGCGGTTGGGACCGGTGTCGAATGGCGAGGGATCGCGCACGATCTTTCCGCGCGCGGCGTCGTAGAACACGAAGGGCGTGAGTTCCGAGTTGAGGGACCAGCGCCATTCGACGATGCCGATCGCACCCTCGTCCACCAGCAACTCCCCGGACGGGTAGGCGCGCACCGCACGCGCACCGCCCAGCGAGAGCTTCTCGGAGGCATCCAGGTTCTTGCTGGCCCATTGCCCGCCCACCGACACATAGAGCGAATGGTTCGGCACGATGGCCTGCAGCCGCGAGAGCTGGAAAGTCAGCTTGGTGTAGCCACCCTCGGTGTGATGGCCCGCGATGCTCTGGTCGAATGCTCGGCTCTGCTCATCGCGGATCGAGAGGTCGCCGCGGTAGAGCGTGCCCGAGCTGGCCCAGTAGCCGCCGCCGAACACCTCGTCGCGCCGCTCCCAGGCCCAGCCGAGGCCAAAGCCGTGCACGCGCTTCTTCGAGGTGAAATCGACCGCATTCATCTCGTCGGTCAGGTTCTTCACGTCGGCACCCAGGCGCAGGAACAGGTTCTGCTGGCGCTGGCGGATCAACGGGTAGTTGAGCGAGAAATCGAGCACGTCGGCCCTGCCCTGCGCCCCGAGCTCGGCGAACTCGCCGCCAAGCTCGTAGTTGACGCGCGCGAGCCCGAGGCCGGCGCGCAGGCCGCTGGTGCCGATGGGTGCCTCGTAGGCCACGCGGCCGAACTGCAGCGCGTTGTTGTTGGACACCATCGCACGCACGTCGAGGTTGTCGCCGATGCCGAAGGGGCTGAGCCAGCGCGCGGTGCCGCCAACGCGAAAGCGCCCCGATTCCTTGGTGCCGTGGTTGTCGGCCTCGGCCGTGAAGGCCCAGCGCGGTGCCGCGACGACTTCGACCGAAAGATCGGTGGTGCCAGGCTGCGTGCCTTCCTGCAGTCCCGACGAAACCTTGATGCCCGGCTGGTCCGACAGCAGCAGCATCGAGCGCTCGTAAGCCGGTGCGCTCACGGCTTCGCCAGGCCGCAGCGGCGCGAGGAAGCCGCGCACGCGCGCCTCGCTGAGGGGCGCATCGGGCGCGACCGTCACGTCGACCTTGCCGAGCCGGCCTTCGATGACGCTGATCTCGACGATGCCGTCGCGCACGGTCTGCACCGGCACCACGGCCTGCGCGAGAAAGTAGCCGCGCTCCTTGTAGCGCGCGGTGATGGCTTGCGCCAGGCTTTCGAGGTCGCCGAGCGTGACGTTGCGTCCGATGTAGGGCGCGGTGATCGACTGCAGTTCCTCGTTGGTCAGCGCCTTCGCGCCGTTGAGGCGCAGGTCGTTGAGCTTGAACGAGGCGGCGGGCGGTTGCGGCGGCGCGGGCAGGCTTTGCGGTGCGACGGTGCCGGTGGTCTGGGCGATCGGCCGGTCGCAGGTTCCGCAAGGGTCTTTGGTCGGCAGCAATGCATTGACTTCGGGCTCTGCCGCGTGCGCGCGCTGCGCTGCGACCAGCAACGTTGCCCCCACCAGGGCAGTGACCGCAAGGGCAATGGGCGTGGATCGTTGGCGAACGCGCATCTTCAGTGCTCCACCGCGCGTCGTGCTGCGGATTGCTTGTGTTCTGCGTGCTTCTTCATGTCAACTCCCCACCGTTAGACGCCAGTTGCCGATCAGGTTGAACGGTGCCCAGAAGAAGGGATGTGACATCTTGGGATCCTTCAGCACGGCCAGCTGTCCGGCCTGCATTGCCTTCTGGATGTCGCGGCCCTTCGACAGCTCGCCGTAGAGCGTCCCCATGAGCACGGCGGTTGCGTCGTCCGACACGGGCCACAGCGACGCGATCAGGCTCGAACTGCCGGCGGAAAGAAAGGAGCGCGTGAAGCCCAGCACCTCGTCGCCCTGCGCGATGCGCCCCAGCCCCGATTCGCAGGCCGAGAGCGTGACCAGCGCCGTGCCGTCCATCGGCAGGCCGAGGATTTCGTGCGCCTCGAGAAAGTTCTGCTTGCCGCCTTCGTTGGCCAGCAGGATGCGCGAGTACAGTGGATCGACCGCATCGGCCTCGGCATGGGCCGCCACGTGCATCAGCGGCGAACGCGCCGACACGTCGCGGAACTGCGTCTTGGTGGCCGCGGCGCCCATGTACACGGTGTTGCGCGGGAACAGTTGCGCGAGCTGCTTCACTTCGATCTCGGCGCCCGGCAGGTCGTACTTGTCTTCGATGCGCGGATTGCCGAAGGCGGTGAGCGACGCGCTCACGCGCGGCGTGCGCTGCGCCAGCTGCACGGCAATGCTGATGGACGGTGCCACCGCCACGGGATGCGCCTCGATCACGTAGCGCCCGTTCAACCGCAGGGCCTGAAACGGCAGGTAGTGCAGCGGCCCATGGGGCACCACGATGAGCCGCTGCCCCGGCGCGAGGCCGAGCGGGCCGAGCAGCGCCGCACCGAGCTTCTCGGCATTGGTGATGGCCGTGCGGCGGCCGCGCACGATCGAGTTGCGGAACACCTCGACCAGTTCGGTGAGTTCCTCGCGGCGCACCGCCACGGTCTTGGCCTCGATGCCGGAGGGGCTCACGACCCACACCAGCAGCCGGTCGGGCAGCGAATGGAACTGCACCACGCGCTCGTCGGGCGCCAGGGCGCCCTGTAGCGTGGCCAGGTCGACGGTGCTCGCGGCCCGGTCGCTGATCTTCGCGCGGCCGCGCACCGCGTCGAGCAGCGCGCGCGAACGGCTGCGCTCGCTCACCTCGAAGGCCTGGCGCGCATCGCCCGCTTCGCTGTAGATCGACACGCCGCGCTCGAACACCGACTGCAGGTCCGAGAACAGGCCCATCTTGAATTCTTCGCTGCGGAACCTCGCGCGCACCTGGTCGACGCCGCCCAGCGCGCGCGCCATGGCTTCGGCCGCGGCCTGCTTCTGGCCCAGCGCGAGTTCGCTGCGCGCCACGCCGTCCCAGGCCCAGAGGCGGTAGTACTCGGTGTCGGTGCCCACCTGGCGCGCAGTGAGCGCGCGATACAGGTCGCGGGCCTCGGCCGGCTTGTTCTCTGCCAGCAGCAGCCGCGCGCGGGTGCGGTCGAGCTGCGCGGTGAGCGGCGCATCCTTGGGCGGCGCCATGCTGCCGAGCGTCTCGCGCGCCCGCGCGGCATCGCCCGATTCGATGAGCGCATTGACGAGCGAGGCCTGCACCAGCGGCGCATAGCGCGGCGAGCTGTTGGCCAGCGCCTCGTCATAGCTGAGCACGGCGCCGGCGTAGTCGCCGCGGCGCGTGCGCACGTCGCCGATCACTTTCTGCACCGGGCCGACCACCAGCTTGGGGTCGCGCGCCGGGTGCCTGAGTGCCTCGCGCGCAAACTCCTCGGCCTTGTCGAGCTGGCCCGAATAGCTGTAGACGATGGCCAGGTCGCGGTTGGCCATGGCCATGAGGTTCGGATCGCGCGTGGCATTGGCCAGGTGCAGCGCCTTGCTCGCGGCGCGCACGCTCTGGCGGAATTCGCCGGCCTCGGCCAGGGCCACCGCCTGGCTGCAGTACTGGTAGCCGGAGAGCTTGACGGCGTCCTGCCCGTAGAGCACCGCGCCCTCGCTGGTCAGTGCCAGCAGGGTGTCGGTGTCCGCAAGCCGGGCTTGCTCCGCCTTGCTGGCCGCGGCCTCGGCATTGGGCGCCTGCTGCTGCTGCGCCAATGCCGACGGCCCATGGCCCAGCAGAAGAATGCCAGCCAGCCCGAGGGCACCCGCGACTCCTGCACGACGTGCCGAGCGCCCCCATCCCGTTCTCGAAAACCACGTCATTGGACCCCCGCGCGCGGCCCGTGTGCCCGCGGTTGCGGGGGTCGACGTCGCGGAAGTGCGCGCCGTTCAGGCCTCGTGGGGAAAGTCTAGAAGCGGCCCTGCGCCCCGCCTATTCGCAAGACGGTCTAGCGCAAAAGGACTATTTCATGCGGGGACCGAATCGATGTCGGTCCGATCCCAATGCCGGTGCCTGGCAATCGCGGCAATGAACTCCTGCGCGATCTGCGTGACCGCGGTGGCGTCTCCGAGGTTGGTCACCGGTGTGGCGGCCACCACCACGCCGGGAGGCAGGCTGCCCGGTGGCGTGTCCGCGGCAATGCCCAGTGTCGACAGCAGCTGCACGCCCTCGCCCACGGTGCAGATGGCCTTGCAATGCTTGTAGGCCTCGAGCACGAAGTGCACGGCATCGCCTGTGCCCGCGAGCGCCGCGGCGCCCAGCCTGCCGCCGGGCACCAGCACGGCATCGAACATCACCGAAGGTGCGTTGGCAAAGGTCATGTCGATGTCGATCTGCCGCTTCGATGCGCTGGCGACGGTGCCCAGTCGCGGGCCGACCACCTTGCAGCGTGCGCCGGCCTGCTCGAGCGCATCGCGGATCGGCTTGAGCGAGGCGGAGTCGATACCGTCCGCCACCAGGATCGCGATCTTGCGGGTGCGGATCGAGCCGTCGCCGGTGTCGGCCATGCTGAGCGCGGGCGACTCCTCGATCGGCAATGTCATGCGGTGTTCACGAAAACCTGCGCGGCCCGCGGCCGCCTTGGCGTCGGGCGCACCGATGCCCAGCGGCTCGGCCACGCGGCGCGCGAGCTTCTCGTCGACGTGCGCGAGGTTGTCGACCATGCGCTGTCGGATCGCCGGCACATCCACCTTCGAAAGCTCGAAGCGGAAGGCCGCCACGATGTGCTCCTTCTCTGCCGCGCTCTGGCTGTTGAAGAACAGGCGCGCCTGCGTGAAGTGGTCGTCGAACGTGGGGCTGCGCCGGCGCACCTTGGTCCCCTCGGTCTCGTCGGGATACGCCTGGAAGCCGACGCTGCCGCCGTCGACCCTGAACTCCTTGCCGTCGCCGAGCGAATTGGGCTCGTAGGCCACCTGGCCGCGCGAGATGGTCTGGCGGTGCATGCCGTCGCGCTGGAAGTTGTGGAACGGGCACACGCTCTTGTTGATGGGCAGCTCGTGAAAGTTCGCGCCGCCCAGCCGCGAGATCTGCGTGTCGGTGTACGAGAACAGGCGGCCCTGCAGCAGCGGATCGTTGCTGAAGTCGATGCCCGGCACCACGTGCCCCGGATGGAACGCGACCTGCTCGGTTTCCGCAAAGAAGTTGTCGGGGTTGCGGTTGAGCACCAGCCGGCCGATGCGCTGCACGGGCACCATCTCTTCGGGAATGAGCTTGGTCGGATCGAGCAGGTCGAAGCCGAGCGACTGCGCCTTGTCCGGCGCGATGAGCTGCACGCCCAGCTCCCATTCGGGAAAGTCGCCGCGCTCGATGGCCTCCCACAGGTCGCGGCGGTGAAAGTCGGGGTCCTTGCCCGCGATCTTCTGCGCTTCGTCCCACGCCAGGCCATGGATGCCGAGCTTGGGCTTCCAGTGGAACTTCACGAAGTGGCTCTCGCCGCGGTTGTTGACCAGGCGGAAGGTGTGCACGCCGAAGCCTTCCATCATTCGCAGGCTGCGCGGAATGGCGCGGTCCGACATCGCCCACATCAGCATGTGGGTGCTCTCGGGCATCAGCGAGACGAAGTCCCAGAAGGTGTCGTGCGCGCTCGCGGCCTGCGGCATCTCGTGGTGCGGCTCGGGCTTCACGGCATGGATGAGGTCGGGAAACTTCATCGCGTCCTGGATGAAGAACACCGGCATGTTGTTGCCCACGAGGTCGTAGTTGCCTTCGCGGGTGTAGAACTTGACGGCGAAGCCGCGCACGTCGCGCACCGTGTCGGCCGAGCCGCGCGAGCCGGCCACGGTCGAGAAGCGCACGAAAACGGGCGTCTTCGCATCCGGGTCCTGCAGGAAATCGGCCGAGGTGAACTGCGACATCGACTTGTAGACCTGGAAGAAGCCATGCGCCGCGGAGCCGCGTGCATGCACCGCGCGCTCGGGAATGCGCTCGTGGTCGAAGTGCGTGATCTTCTCGCGCAGGATGAAATCTTCGAGCAGCGTGGGCCCGCGCAACCCGGCCTTGAGCGAGTTGTGGTTGTCGGGAATCTGAAGACCCTGGTTGGTCGTCAGATTGGGCGCATGATCGGTCGCGAAGCCATCGAGTTGCTGCTGCTTGGCATTGCTGCCATCCGTGGCCTTCGACCGGCGTCCGGCGGCGGCCTTGTTCTGAGGCGTCATCGAGGATCTTTCATGGGAGGGTCAACTTCGTTGTCGATAAAAAGGTCCAGCACGTTCACCAGCGCAATCAGGCAGATGAAGCCCGCCACGGCGGCCACCACCCAAAAAAGGATTTCATCTCCCCAGGCACCGGTGAGTGAATCGAACAGCGACGAAAACTCCATGATTCGCTCCAGCAGATCAGATTTCAATGACTCGATGCTTGCGCTGCCGCCTCCATGAAGCCACCAATGCGAGATCGCGAGGCGGTTGCGAGCGAATCCAAAGGTTATGTTTTTCTCACACTGTTACCCGTAGTGGCGGCTCGCCCCCGGGTGTGGGAGAGGCGGCGCCAAAGAGGTAGGAGCGCACCGACACCTCCTGGCCCCCGCCTACTACGGCGCCTGGCGTATCCGCCCGCGTGCCGCGGCACG
>Ga0075365_10000821_pt1 | contig 12815 bp, 11 predicted proteins | sample EndMetdeltDD1765_FD_71387 | JGI IMG/M metagenome (GOLD analysis project Ga0075365, IMG submission 71387) | Populus endosphere microbial communities from Tennessee, USA - Endosphere MetaG P. deltoides DD176-5 | ecosystem: Host-associated > Plants > Roots > Endosphere | place: USA: Tennessee... | reverse complement strand
GCAGTACCTGCTGCTCGTGGGCGGTCTGCGGGCCCTCGCGCGCGGCGAGCACGTGCCGCGCAGCATCCTCGATTCGTATCTGCTCCGCGCGATGGCGCTCTCCGGCTGGGCGCCCGGTCTCGCCGACTGCGCGCGCTGCGGAGCTCCCGGCCCGCACGACACGTTCGTGGCGCAGCTGGGCGGCATGATCTGCCGCGACTGCGCACCGGTCGGAGCCGCGCGCGTGGACGTGTCCACCGCCGCCCTCCTGTCCGCGCTGATGGAGGGCGACTGGAGCATCGCCGACGCCGCCACGGCGCCGACCCGTGGTTCGGCGTCCGGTCTGATCGCCGCGTACGCCCAGTGGCACCTCGAGCGCGGCATCCGCTCTCTGCAGCACGTCGAGGCCGCGACGTGACCCCGAAGCCGTTCACGCACCGCGATGCCGTGCCGTACAAGCCGATCGACTGGACCGGCCTGTACCCGCCGGCCTTCCCGAAGGGCAGGGTGCCGGCCCACGTCGCGATCGTGATGGACGGCAACGGGCGCTGGGCGAACAAGCGCGGGCAGACCCGGATCGAAGGACACCGCGCCGGCGAGGCTGCTCTGCTGGATGTCGTCGCAGGGGCGATCCAGGCGGGGGTGAAGCATCTGAGCGTGTACGCGTTCTCGACCGAGAACTGGGCGCGCTCGCCCGAGGAGGTGCGCTTCCTCATGGGGTTCAACCGGGACGTCCTGCACCGCCGCCGAGATCAGCTGAACGAATGGGGCGTGCGGGTGCGCTGGTCGGGCCGCAAGCCCCGCTTGTGGGGCTCGGTGATCAAGGAGCTGCAGTACGCCGAGCAGCTGACCGCCGGAAACGACGTCCTCACCCTCACGATGTGCGTCAACTACGGCGGGCGCGTCGAACTGGTCGACGCGATGCGCACGATCGGCGACGACATCGCCGCGGGGCGGCTGAGGCCCTCCGCGGTGACCGAGAAGCTCATCCAGAAGCGGCTCTACCAGCCCGACATGCCCGACGTCGACCTGTTCGTGCGCTCCAGTGGCGAGCAGCGCACCTCGAACTTCCTGCTGTGGGAGTCCGCGTACGCGGAGTTCGTCTTCCTCGACACGCTGTGGCCGGATTTCTCGCGGGTCGATCTCTGGAACGCGATAGGCCTGTACCTCGACCGCGACCGCCGCTTCGGCGGGGCGGTGGACACCCCCGAGATCCCGGCGCTCTGACGCCTGCCGGTCCTCAGCCGGCGGGGAAGAGCTCGGCGTCGCTCTTCAAATAGTGGCGCTGCAGCCACTGCCCGAACCTCGGCTTCGCGAGGCAGGCCTCATCGGTCGCGCAGCTGACCACCGAGTCCTGCGAGGCGTAGACCCGGTACGGAGCGAGCTTGCGGGTGAGGATCTCGCCGGTCACGTTCGCCGGCAGCTCTGCGGTGGGATAGCCGATCGCGTAGAAGACCTGGCCGACCGGGAAAGCTGCGCGCCGCCACGCCTCGCGCGCATACGTGCCCGTGGCCGCATGGTCGGGGTGGTCACCCGCCGTGGAGTCGACGGCGGTCGAGGGCACATGCGTCATCAGCCGAGTCGCGTGATACGCCTGGATCGCTTCGGCCAGCGACGCGACCAGCGTCTCGGAGGAGATCGCCGGGGCGCCGTCGATCGGTGCGAGCGCGGGGATCGCCCCGCTGAGCAACTGGGGGAGGCTGGCGTTTCCGGTGGCGCCGAAGCCGTCCCCGGTCATGTTCCCATCGGGCAGGCGCAGGAAGGCGACGGTGATGTCGGGGTCGCCGTCCGGAGACCACTGGCTCAGAACGGCGCCCGACAGCAGGGTCACCCGCTTCTCGGACCAGAAGCCGTCCTGGCCGCGCATCGTGTTGTACGCGCGCAGGATGCCGAGCTCGCGCTTCTGGGAGTAATCGGCTCCGCGTCCGGCGTCGGAGGCGGTGACGAACACCGTGCGGATGCAGTCCCCGGCTGTCATCGCGTCTTGGAGCGCGGGATTGGCGAAGATGAGGTCGTCGTCGTAGTGCGCCCAGATCGACACCATCACACCGGTCGCGCACGGTGTCTCCGCCGGTGAGACCGGCGCAGGCGCTGCCGGTGGCGGGGTCGGCGTCGGCGTAGAGGGGGGAGTAGGCGTCGGCGTCGGCGGTTCCGGCGCGGTGCTCTCCGACGGCGTCGGCGGTGCGGTCGCTGCGGCCGGGGCAGCATTGCTGATGAGGTGGTTCATCTGGCCGCTGGCGACGGCTGCTCCGGCGACTCCGAACAGAGCGATGACGATGACGCCGATCGCCCAACCGAATGCGGCCCCCGAGCGGCGCGACCGCCGTGCGGTGCGCACTTCCCGACGGGTGGTTCCCCTTGCCCCCACGGTCCCTCACCGGATCAGCGCACACACCCCGTTGACATGTGCGCATCGACATCCTGACACAGCGGAACTCGGTTTCCCGGGATGCCGCAGCGAGGGAATTCCGCTCAGGTGGCCGCGGTTGCACCCGCCATGACGGATGCCATCAAGATCGACGTGTGGAGCGACATCGCCTGCCCCTGGTGCTACATCGGGAAGCGGAACCTGGAGAACGGACTGGCCGCGGCATCCGCGGACGAGGACGCCCCCGACGTGCAGGTGACCTTCCACTCGTTCGAGCTCTCACCCGACACCCCTGTCGACTTCGACGGCGGGGAGACGGATTACCTCGCCACGCACAAGGGGATCTCGCCGGAGCAGGCCCAGCAGATGCTCGAGCGCGTCACCGGGGTGGCGGCGGGTTCGGGACTGGAGTACCGCTTCGATCTGCTCAAGCACACCAACACCGTCAAGGCACACGAACTGCTGCACTTCGCGAAGGAGCAGGGGCGACAGGCCGAGACGGCGGAGCGGCTCATGTCTGCCTACTTCACCGAGGGCCGTCACCTCGGCCGGGAGGACGAGCTGGTCGCGCTGGCGGCCGACGCAGGTCTGGATCCGGATGCCGCGCGCGAGGCGCTGCAGAGCGGGCGCTTCCTTCCTGCGGTCCGCGCCGATCAGGCGCAGGCCACGGCGTACGGGATCACCGGCGTGCCGTTCTTCGTGATCGACGGCAAGTACGGAGTATCGGGCGCACAGCCGCCCGAGGCGTTCTCGCAGATCGTGCGCCAGGTGTGGGCCGAGCACCGCGAGGAAGTCGCCGCGAACGTCTGAGCCACAAACGCCTGGGCCACGAACGTCCGAGCAGCCGCCACGCGGCCGGATCCGCGGGCTACGCGGGAAGGTTCGCCTCGATGGCCGAGACGATCGACGGGTCGTCGGGCTTCATGCGGGGGCGGAACCGCTTGATCTGTCCGTCCGGGAGGACGAGGAACTTCTCGAAGTTCCACTCGACGCGGCCGGCTTTGCCGTCGACGTCCTCGGCTTTGGTCAGCTCTTTGTACAGCGGCGCGGCCTTCTTGCCGTTGACGCGGACCTTGTCCATGACCGGAAAGGTGACCCCCCACGTCATCGAGCAGTACTCGAGGATGTCGTCCATCTTCGACAGCTCCTGCAGGAACTGATTGCTCGGGAACGCGAGGACGTCGAATCCGCGGGGCCCGTAGGTCTTCTTGAGCTGCTCCAGCTGCTCGTACTGAGGGGCCAGACCGCAGCGCGAAGCGACATTGACGATCAGCAGAACCTGACCGTCGTAATCGGAGAGCGAGGCCTGCGTGCCATCGGCGGTCGTGAACGGAATGTTGCGGATGTCAATGGCGGTGGCCTCGGTCATACCCACAGGCTAAGCCCGTTTCCGAGCGCGGGCTCGCGGGTCTGGGACAATGGACACGTGACCCCTGTCCTCGCTCCCGCACGCCCACTGCGCATCGGCACGATCGCCCTCGATGCGCCGGTCGTCCTCGCGCCGATGGCGGGGATCACCAACACCGCGTTCCGGCGCCTCTGTCGCGAATACGGGGCGGGCCTGTATGTGAGCGAGATGATCACGTCCCGCGCGCTGGTCGAGCGCAACGCCACCACGATGCGCCTGATCACCCACCACGAGTCCGAGACCCCCCGATCGATCCAGTTGTACGGCGTCGACCCGGCCACCGTCGAAGGCGCGGTCCGGGTGCTGGTCGAAGAGGACCGCGCCGATCACATCGACCTGAACTTCGGATGCCCCGTCCCGAAGGTGACGCGCAAGGGCGGGGGAGCGGCCCTGCCGTGGAAGCTCGAGCTGTTCCGCGACATCGTCACGCGTGCCGCTCGCGCTGCGGGCGATATCCCCTTGACGATCAAGATGCGCAAGGGAATCGACTCCGACCACCTCACCTACCTCGACGCGGGCCGCATCGCCGAGGACGCGGGTGTCGCGGCGGTGGCCCTGCACGCCCGCACCGCTGCGGAATTCTACTCCGGACAGGCCGACTGGTCGGCGATCGCGGAGCTCAAGCGCGCCGTCACGAGCGTGCCGGTGCTGGGCAACGGGGACATCTGGTCGGCGGAGGACGCCGTGCGCATGATGGACGAGACCGGCTGCGACGGCGTCGTGGTCGGCCGCGGGTGCCTTGGACGCCCGTGGCTGTTCGGCGACCTCGCTCGCGCCCTCGGCGCTCCCGGCTCGGCTCCGGCCGCTCCCGTCGATGCGAACCTCGGATTCGTCGCCGACGCGTTCCGCCGGCACGCCGAGCTGCTGGTCGAGTTCCTCGAGGACGAAGAGCGGGGGTGCCGCGACATCCGCAAGCACGTGGCGTGGTACTTCAAGGGGTACCCCGTCGGCGGCGACACGCGCGCGGCTCTGGCGACGGCATCCAGCCTCGATGAGATCGACGGTCTTCTGGCGACACTCGACCGCGATGCGCCCTACCCCGGCGCTGCCGCCGAAGGCCAGCGCGGCCGCGCTGGCACGCCGAAGCGTCCCGCGCTCCCGGACGGCTGGCTGGATTCCCGCGACCTGGGCGAAGCGGCATCCTGCGCCCTCGCCGACGCGGAACTGGATCACAGTGGCGGCTGACGGCGGGGTGCGGGTCGCGTCCGGGCGGCCGGAGGGCTACGACGATGCGGATGCCGCCCGCTTCGCCGCCGAGCGCCACAGGTCGCAGCGCGACGACTTCGCGCGGGATCGCGCGCGGGTGCTCCACTCCGCGGCGCTGCGGCGGCTGGCCGCCAAGACGCAGGTGCTGAGCCCCGCAAGCCCCGCCGACTTCGCCCGCAACCGGCTGACGCACTCGCTCGAGGTGGCCCAGGTGGGCCGGGAACTCGCGACGGCGCTGCGTCTCTCGCCCGACGTGGTCGACACCGCATGCCTGAGTCATGACCTCGGTCATCCGCCGTTCGGCCACAACGGCGAGCGCGCTCTCAACGACTGGGCGGAGGACGTCGGCGGGTTCGAGGGCAATGCGCAGACGCTCCGCATCCTGACCCGGCTCGAACCCAAGGTCATCGACGACGACGGACGGAGCCTGGGCCTCAATCTCACGCGCGCGAGCCTGGATGCGACGTGCAAGTACCCCTGGACGGCCGACCACCCGCTTCCCGATCCCGGCGGGCGCCTCAAATTCGGGGTGTATCCCGACGACGAGGACGTGTTCCGCTGGCTGCGAGCCGAGGCTCCCGGCCGGGTGCGCTGCATCGAGGCCGAGGTCATGGATCTCTCCGACGACATCGCCTATTCGGTGCACGACTTCGAGGACGCGATCGTGAACGGCTACCTGGATCCGGCGCGCCTCGCGGCGGGGGCGGAGCACTCGGCGCTGCTCGATGCGATCCAGTCCTGGGTCGGCTTCGACTTCGCCCGCGACGAGCTCGAGGACGCCCTGTACCGACTCATGCGGCTTCCGGAATGGATCGACTCGTTCGACGGCACGCGGGCCTCGCACGCGCGGCTGAAGAACCTCACCTCGGATCTCATCGGCCGTTTCGCCCGCGCGGCGACCACCGCCACGCGGGAGGCGTATTCCACGGCGGTTCTGACCCGCTACCGTGCGCACGTCGTCGTGCCCCGGGTCGTCGAAGCCGAGATGGCGGTCCTCAAGGGCATCATCGGGGCGGTCGTGGTCTCGATCGAGGGGCGCAAGAGCGTCTACAAGGAGCAGCGTCGCGTTCTCAAGCGCCTGGCGACGGCGCTGTGGGAGCAGCCGGACGCGCTCGACGCGATGTACACGGCCGACTTCGCCGCAGCGTCGACGGATGCCGCGCGTCGGCGCGTCATCATCGATCAAGTCGCGAGCCTCACCGACCAGCACGCGATCGCGTGGCACGGCCGCCTGGTGGGCGAGGTCGATGCCGCATCCCTCGGCGTCTGGGCGCCCGGAGCATCGCGACCTGACCGCCTCCGGGAGAGCGCGCACTGATGGCCGGGCGGATCCTGCAGGCGGACGTCGACGAAGTGAAGGCCCGCACGAACATCGCCGACATCATCGGCGAACGGGTGGCCCTGAAGTCGGCGGGCATCGGCGCGATGAAGGGGCTGTGCCCCTTCCACGACGAGCGCAGCCCGAGCTTCAACGTGCGCCCGCAAGCCGGCTTCTATCACTGCTTCGGCTGCAACGAGTCGGGCGACGTGTACTCGTTCCTCCGGGCGATGGACCACGTCTCGTTCACCGAAGCTGTCGAACGACTCGCCGGCCGGATCGGCTACACGCTGCACTACGAGGACGGGGGAGCGGCCCCCGAGACGACCGGTCGGGCGCGGATGTACGCCGCGAACGGGGCTGCGGCGGAGTTCTTCCGCGCGCAGCTGGCGACCCCGGAGGCCGAGACCGCCCGGCGCTTCCTCGGCGAGCGCGGATTCGATGCCGGAGCAGCCGCGCACTTCGGCGTCGGCTACGCGCCGAAGGGGTGGTCCAACCTCCGGGACGCGCTGCACAAGCTGGGCTTCAGCGACGACGAGCTGAGCGCGGCCGGACTCGTCTCACAGGGGCAGCGCGGCGTCTACGACCGGTTCCGCGGTCGCGCGGTGTGGCCGATCCGCGACGTCACGAGCCAGGTCATCGGCTTCGGCGCCCGCAAACTCTATGAGGACGATCAGGGTCCCAAGTACCTCAATACCCCCGAGACCCCGGTCTACCGCAAATCGCAGGTGCTCTACGGCCTCGATCTCGCCAAGCGCGACATCTCCCGCGACCACCGCGTCGTCGTCGTCGAGGGATACACCGACGTGATGGCGTGTCACCTCGCCGGGATCACCACCGCGATCGCGAGCTGCGGAACCGCATTCGGGTCCGATCACATCTCGGTGCTCCGACGCGTGATGGGCGACGACTCGGCGTCCGGTGAAGTCGTGTTCACCTTCGACCCCGATGCCGCCGGCCAGAAGGCCGCCCTGCGCGCGTTCGGCGACGAGAAGCGCTTCGCCGCGCAGACCTACGTCGCCGTCGCGCCGGAAGGGCTCGACCCCTGCGACCTGCGCCTGCAGCGGGGCGACGGCGCCGTCCGCGCCCTCATGGACACGAAAGTGCCGATGTTCGAGTTCGTGATCGATCAGCGGCTCGCCGGCTTCGCACTCGGGACCGTGGAGGGTCGCGCCGGAGCGCTGCAGGCTGCGGCGCCGATCGTCGCCGAGATCCGCGATCCGTCGCTGCGACCCGGGTATATCCGGGTGCTCGCGCGCCGACTGGGGCTCGATCTCGGCGAAGTGCGCTCGGCAGTCGAGCGGGCCGCGCGCAGCACGCCACGGCAATCGGGCGACGAGTCGCGACCGACCTCACCCGCACCCGAGCCGGGCGCTTCCGAGCCCCTGGTACGCGTCACGATCGCGTCGCTTCCGCGCAGCGCCGAGGTCGCACTCGAGCGGGACACGCTCATGGGCCTCCTGCAGTTCGGCCACCGCCTCGACCCCGCGCTCCTGGCGCGGTCCGTCGCAGTCCCGTTCCGGCATCCGGCACTCGAAGCGGTGCGGCAGGCGATCGCCGCCGCACCCGATGTGAGCCGGCCGGGCTGGGCAGCGGATGCCGTCTCCGCCGTGCGCGAGCCGTACCGGTCCCTGGCGGCCGAACTGCTGACCGCCGACTTCCCCGCCCTCACCGATGACGCCGCCACGGTCTCGGCGACCTCACTCGCCCGACGCCTCGTCGTGCGAGCCGTGGACCAGCAGAAGACCGAACTGCTCAGCGCGATCCAGCGGGTCGCCCCGGATTCCGAGGAGGGCCGGGCGATCCGGATGCGCCTTCGGGAATTGGATGCCGAGCGTCAGCGGCTCGCCACCGAGTCATGAGCACCGAGGCGTAGTCTCCGCGCCACCTGCCGTCAATCCCCGGCCGACGGTGGCGCGGAACCCTGGCGCACGGCAGGATGAGCACATGCCCCGCCGTCGAGACGCCGATGTCGCGATCCGCTCCGTCGATCTGTCCATCGCGCGCGCGGCGCGCGGCGGGCCGGACCCCCGCGTCATCGACGGAGTGTCCTTCGTCCTCCCGCATGCCGCGACGCTGGCCGTGATGGGACCCACCGGATCGGGCAAGTCGAGTCTTCTCGCCGTGCTCGCCGGTGCCGATGAGCCCGGGCTCGGTGTCGTGGGCGGGAGCGCGCACGTCGAGGGGATTCCGGTGCGTCATCCCGGCCGTGCACACCGGACGCTGACATACCTGACCGGCTATCTGTCCCAGTCGGCGGGAGCGCGACTGCCGGCGCGGATGACAGTGGCCGACGTGATCGGCGAGCCCATCACCAGTCGCGACCGGCGTGTGAACCAGCGCGCGCTGGCCGTGCGGGTGGCGACACTGCTGGACGAACTCATGCTGCCGCTCGGAGCAGCCGCCAAATACCCGTATGAGCTCAGCGCGGGGATGCGGCAGCGGGTCGTGTTCGCCCGTGCGCTGGTGCTGCAGCCTCGGGTGCTGATCGCGGACGAGCCTTTCTCGAACATGGATGTGGAGGTCCGCCGCGCGGCACGCGACGCCATCCTGCGACGGCGCGGCGACTACGGGATGTCGGCCGTCATCGCCACGAACGAGCCCGACGTCGTGCGCGATCTGTCCGCGGATGTGCTCGTGCTGCGCAGTGGTCACGCGATCGCCTACGGCCACGGCACGAACGACCTGCTGTGGACGCCGGGGGGCGAAACGGACCGTCGGCTGATCGCGTCCTGAGGTCACGAGCACCGCGCGCGATTTGCTAAGCTATTCGGGTTGCCTGCTCCGGCGGGCATTTTCCTCGGTAGCTCAATTGGCAGAGCAATCGGCTGTTAACCGATAGGTTCTTGGTTCGAGTCCAAGCCGGGGAGCGAGAAATCCGCGTCATCTGCGCGGCTCTCAAAATGAAGGCCCGGGCTTCCACCCCGGGCCTTTGCCTTTGCCTTTGCCTCTCCTCAGCCTCACGCGTCGATGTCGTCGACGCCCGGCATCCACGAGACGCCGGGACGACCCCAGCCGCGCTTGCGCGCGATCTTCTGCACCGTCTTCCAGTCGCCGTCGTCGAGACGGTCGACGTAGAGCACGCCGTCCAGGTGGTCGAATTCGTGCTGCATGATCCGGGCGCGCCAGCCATCCACCTCGATGCGCACCGGCGCACCTTCGAGGTCCGTGCCGGTCACCAGGACGCGGTCGGACCGCCGGAGCGGGAACCGCTCACCCGGGAACGACAGGCAGCCCTCGGACTCCTCGTCCGGGTCGGGGTCGCCCGGCTCGAGGGGGACCATCCACAGTTCGGGGTTGATCAGCACTCCTCGCCACGATGCTCCGTCATCATCCGGATAGCTGTACGTGTAGATGCGCAGGGAGACGCCCACCTGCGGTGCGGCGAGCCCGACGCCGGGTGCGGCATCCATCGTCTCGAACATGTCGGCGACGAGCTTTCTCACGTCGTCCGTGACCTCCTCGACGACAGCTGCGGGTGCGTGGAGCACCGGGTCACCCATGATGCGAATCGGCAGAACGGCCACGCCTTCAGCCTATCGAGCGACCCGTGCGGTTAGGGTCGAGACGTGCTGTGGCTGAGCGGAGACATCGACAACATCCAGGACGTCGGCGACGCCTTGGTCGGTGTGTTCGACAACCCGGCGCTGCTGATCGGCATCCCGCTCGCGCTCCTCGGTGCGGTGTTCATGTCCTTCGGGGCCCAGTATCAGCACCGCGGCGTCACGAAGGTCGAGCGCCTCTCGGGAGGCGCCTCGACCGGCGGTCTGACCCTCACGCAACTGGGCCGTTTGCTGACTCGGCCCTCGTGGATCCTGGGCTCTCTCATGCTCGGCCTCGCGATCGTGTGCCAGCTCGGCGCGCTCGCGTTCGCACCGCTCATCGTGGTCCAGCCGCTCGGCGCGATCGCCCTGGTCATCACGACCCTGCTCAACGCGCGGATCAGCGGCCACAAGCCCACGAAGCAGTCCGTACGGGCGATCGTCGAGTGCGTGGGCGGCATCTTCATCTTCGTCACGATCGCGGCGCTCGTCGCGACCGATGAGCCGGTGACGACCCGCCAGCTCATCACGATCCTCATCATCCTCGCCGTGGTGACCGTTGTCTTCGGGGTGCTGTTCCTGTGGCTGCGGCAGCGGATGACGGCACTGTTCTACATCATCGGCGCAGGTGTGATGTACGGCTTCGTCGCGACGCTGGCCAAGGTCGTCATCAGCCGCATCCAATCGGGTGACTTCGAGTGGCTCACGCTGGTCTGCCTGGTGGCTCTGCTGCTGGCTGCAGCGGTCGGCGCCTACTTCGTCCAGACGGCGTACTCGTCGGGGCCGCCGGATCTGGTGATCGCGGGCCTCACCGTCATCGACCCGATCGTCGCGATCATCATCGGACTGACCGTGCTCGGCGAAGCCGCGAACGCCCCGCTGTGGGCATACATCGGCTTCGGGGTCGCCGGAGTGATCGCCGTGATCGGCGTGTGGGACCTCGCCCGCAACCACCCCCAAGTGGTCAGTGACAGCAGGGAGCTGCCGATCCAGCGCGGCAGCGAGCCTGTCGATGCTGCCGGGGCCAAGACCGGGTCGGCGCGGATCACGGACGCCGTCTCGAAGGTGTGGCCGGAGCCTCCGCTGCGCGACGACGACCTCAGGGACGGACGCTGAGACGAGCAGTTCAGTCGGAGACGTCGATGACGATCCGGCCGTCCTCCACTCGGCCCTGGTCGCCCGGCGCGGGTGCGGGTGCGGGCATCTCGACCTGAGCTTCCCACTCGGCGCGCGCCTCTTCCGCCGAGGGGCGCCAGACGACGTCGAACCCGGCGCCGATGCCGCTGAAGGAGCCCCCGCCGCCGTCGAGCTGCCGCCGCAGGTTGTCGCGCGTGAGGCGGGGAGCAAGCAGCAGGCCGACGATCCCGAGCACCACGACGGCGCTCATGACGAGCCAGGCGATCAGATCCACATGGGGATTGTGCCATGGGCAGGATGTGCGTCCCCGGTTCGGTAGGCTCGATCCCCGAGGGGGCGGTGGCCAAGCTGGTCAAGGCAGCGGGCTCATAACCCGACGATCGTGGGTTCAAGTCCCACCCGCCCCACGCGCTGAAGGGCCGCCCGAAGGGTGGCCCTTCAGCGCGTTCGATGGGGAGAGCGCGTGAACCGAAGGCGGGCCCACGCCGCCCGAGGCTCCGCACGCCGCGAAGCGGCGAGTGGAGAGGCGGTGGGGACAAGTCCCACCCGCCCCACCAGAGCCCAGACCACAGGGCCCTACTTCATCGCGTCCCCGATGTAGGAGTACTTGACGAAGACCTCGGGCGCCAGGCCCGCCTCATCGAGCACGCCCTGGACCGCCGTCAGCATGTACCGCGAGTCCCATCCCATGTAGAGGAAGTGGGAGTCATCGAGCGCGTCCCACTGGCCGTTCCACGATTGCGCGGAGTACACCGGACCGCCGCGGCGCGCGGTGTAGGTCAGCAGGGCCGGCCGGGCATCGGCCCACATGCGCTTGAACACGCGGTTGAAGAGGTACTTGACGTCGTAGACCTCCCAGTGCTCGCCGCGGTATTCGACGTACGAGAATTCGCGCTGCCATCCGGCCGGCCAGCCCCGGCGCAGCCGCGCATCCAGGATCGGCGTGAGGCCGTCATCGTCGATCTCCACGCGTCCGGGTCGGGGCCACGCCCGCACGAAGTCGGCGGTGAGGGCCGCGGTGCGCGCGGTGATCGCCGCAGTGTCCCAGGACTCGACAGCTGCCAGCGCCGCCGTCATGCCGACTTCGCTCTGCGCGAAGATCGCGCGCTTGTCCGGGAACGAGCGATCCCAAGCGCGCTCGGCGAGCGGCTGCTCCAAGAGGGTGAGGTTGCCGAGCGTCCGGGCGAGGGCCCGGTGGCTGTTCTGCTCGTCCTCGCTGTAGCTGCTCCAGGGGCGCGCGCCGTCGCCGCTCCAACTGTCGCCGGGAACGGCGGGGAAGACATGCTCGACATCGATGTCGGCGGCGGGGTCCACTCCGGCGAGGCGCCCGAGCACTTGGCGCGGGTGGGGGAGATCGCCGTACTTCAGCGCGACGCGCACGCGCTCGTCCGACGGGGTGATGCGGCCGAGCGCGCGACCCAGGTCGTCGGCGCCCCCCTCACGGGCGCGGCAGAGCCGCGCGACGAGACTGTCGGTCGGGGTTCCGACGACAGTCCGCCTCAGCAGGAGGGACTGCACATCATCGACGGTGCGGAAGAACCCCTCGGCGTCGATCGTCCCGCGCGCGTAGTCGCGATAGACGCGCATCATCAGCGGATGAACGGCACCCCCGAAGAGGTTCAGGAAGCCCAGCCGCCGACCGGCCTCGACGTCGATCGCGTGTGCCGGATCGAGGAGGACTCGGTAGATCTCCGAGTATTCCTTCCACTCCGTCGCGGCGGAGCGCAGTTCATCGTGCTCGAGGCGGGGGAACTCCGCACGGAAGGCCTCGTACACGCCACGCCCGGCGACCACGGGCACCTCGCGCCCGGTGCGCATGACGAGGTAGTGCCGCCAGAACCGCTCGATCGCCTCGCC
>Ga0075365_10000819_pt1 | contig 12831 bp, 9 predicted proteins | sample EndMetdeltDD1765_FD_71387 | JGI IMG/M metagenome (GOLD analysis project Ga0075365, IMG submission 71387) | Populus endosphere microbial communities from Tennessee, USA - Endosphere MetaG P. deltoides DD176-5 | ecosystem: Host-associated > Plants > Roots > Endosphere | place: USA: Tennessee... | reverse complement strand
GTACGCCATCACGAAGAGGCAGCCGATCGCGGCCACGGTGCGGCCCGGATGACGCTCTGGCACGTGCAGGCCGGCCGCGGCCGCGGCGACGGCGCGACGATAGGAGATCGGCAGGATGATCAGCTGGTGACTATTGTACGACGCGTGCGATACTCCGAAATGACTTGCTGATTCAGGTACTCCAATTCCTCCTCGTCGCCTGGCTGCCGGGCGCCGCCGCTTTCAGAGGTCCCTGGCTCGATCGCGATCGGCGCGCGGCGCTCGCCGCCGAGGAGCGCGGCTATTGGGCCGTCGTGCTCGGCGCCGCGTGCTCGCTGTCGGTAGTGATCGGCCTGGCCGCGGTGCATCGCTACAGTTTCACGCGCCTGCTGATCGCCGACGCGGCGATCGCCGCCGTTCTCGCGCTCGCGGCGCGCTTCGATCTGCGGCTGGGCCCCCGGGCGCCGCGGCCCGGACTGAGCGCCGCGATTCCTGTCGCGCTGGTGGTGCTGGGCGGCGCCGTCTTCTTTCCCCCGTCGGAGTACATCATCGGCGGCAAGGATCCCGGGGTCTACCTGAACGCGGGCGTGCAGATCGCGCAGCGCGGCGCGATTGTGGTCCGCGATCCGGTGATCGCCGGCGTGCCGCCGGAGGCGCGCGCCCTGTTCTTCCCCGCCGACACGAACCGCTCGTACTACCTCAGTGGACGGTTCATGGGGTTCTACATCCGCGATCCCGAGACCGGCGCGGTCGTCAGTCAGTTTCAGCACCTGTTTCCTGCGGCCGTGGCCATCGGCTACGGGCTCGACGGACTGACCGGCGCCCGCCGGGCCATCGGGGCCTGCGCCGTCCTCGGCCTTCTCGCGGTGTATTTCCTGGGCGCGCGTCTGCTCGGGCGCCCCGCCGCGGCGGTGGCCGCGGGGCTGCTCGCCATCAACGTGGTGGAAGTCTGGTTCGGACGCTATCCGAACATCGAGATCCTGATGCAGGCGCTGCTGTTCGCGGCGCTGCTCGCCAACGCGCGGGCGCACGTCGACGGCGATCCGTTCTTCGCCCCGGTCGCGGGGCTGCTGCTCGGACTCGCGCTGTTCGCCCGCTTCGACGTGTTCCTCGCCATCATCGCGGTCGTCGCGTCGCTGGCCGTCGGCGTCGTCGCCGGACAGCAGCGGGTGCGCTGGACGTTCTGGGCGCCGCTGGCGGCGGCGGGCGCCGCCGGCGCGTGGTATCTCCTCGGTCCGATGCGTGCCTACAGCGAGCTGCCGATCGCGTTTCTCGCCAACCTGCCCTACGCGGCGCACGCCGCGCTGGCGGCCGCCGCGGCCGCGGCCCTGGCGATCGTCGCGGCGGCGCGGCGCTCGCCGCGCGTGTCGGGCTGGGTCCACGGCACGCTGCCCTCGGCGCTGGCGATTGCGGTGACCCTCCTGGCGCTGTACGCATTTCTCGTCCGGCAGCCCGGCGGCCGGCTGACCGACTACGACGCCGCGGCGCTGCGCAACTTCGCCAATTTCTACGTGACCGTCCCGGCGCTCATCGCCGCGATGGTGGGCTATGCGCTCCTGACCCGCGGGTTGTTCTGGCGCGATCCGGCGTTCTTCCTGACGTTCACCACCTACGCCGTGATTTTCTTCTACAAGATCCGGATCGTCCCGGAGCACTTCTGGGCGGCGCGCCGGTTCGTGCCGGTGATCCTGCCGGGCGCACTGCTGCTCGCGGCGGGCGCGGCGCTCACCGGCGTCCGCGGCCGGCGGCCCCTGACCCGCGCGATTCGCGTGCCGCTCGGCCTCGCGTTCCTCGCGCTCCTCGGCGTGCAGTACGCGCGCGCGGCGAAGCCGCTCTACCCCCACATCGAGTACGAGGGGGTGATTCCCCGGATCGAGCAGCTGGCGCGACGCCTCGCCGACGACGACCTGCTCGTCGTCGAAGCGCGCGACGCGGGATCGGACGTGCACGTGTTCGCGCTTCCGTTGGCCTACATCTATGCGCGCAACGTGCTCGTCCTCGCCTCGGCGACACCCGACAAGCCGGCGTTCGCGCGGTTCCTCGACACGATGCGCGGCCGCTACCGCCGCGTCCTCTTTCTCGGCGGAGGCGGCAGCGACCTGCTGTCGTCGCGCTGGAGCGTCGAGCCGATCGCCAGCGATCGCTTCCAGATTCCGGAGTACGAGTCGGCCTGGAACGCGTTCCCGCGCGGCGTGCGGAGGAAGGAATTCGACTACAGCGTCTACGCGTTCGGTCCGCCGGCACCCGCCCGGCCGGTCGATCTCGACGTCGGCATCGACGACGACCTCAACGTCATCCGGTTCCATGCCAAGGAGACGACCGAGGGACGGACGTTCCGCTGGTCGCAGCGGCAGTCGTTCGTCACCGTCGGCCGGATCGGTACCGGCGATCGGACGCTGGCGCTGTGGATGAACGACGGCGGCCGGCCGCCGGCCGCGCCGCCCGCCGACGTCACGGCGCTCATCGGAGAGCGCCTGCTCGGCGCCGTTCGCGTGACCTCCGGGTTCCACGAGTACGACATCCCGATTCCCCCCGATATCGCGGCCGCGGCGGCGACGGGCGAGCCGATCCGCATCACCCTGCGGACGGTGACGTGGAATCCGCGCGAGATTCTCGGCACGTCCGACGATCGCAACCTCGGGGTCATGGTCGATCGCGTGGCGGTGCGATGAGGGCCGCACGAGGCGCATGGCCCGCCTGACCATCTACGATCGGCGCGAGCGGGCGCTCGTGGCCGCGGCGGATGCGCTGCTGGCGCCGTTCGCGGTGCGGCGCGCCTTCCGGCGCCACGCTCCGCTGCCGCGACGGATTCTCTGTCTCAGGCTCGAGCGCATCGGCGATCTGCTCATGACCGGCCAGGCCCTCGCCGAGCTGCGCGCGCTGGCGCCCGCCGGCGCGACGATCGATCTGGTCGTCGGCAGCTGGAACCGCGAGATCGCCGCGGCGATCCCCGGCGTCGATCGCGTCGAGACGCTGGACGCCGCCTGGTTGACCAGGGGGGAATCGGGGTCGAGCCCGCTCGGCCTGGCCATCCGGGCGGCGGGGTGGCGATCGCGGCACTACGATCTCGCGCTCAACTTCGAGCCCGACATCCGGACGAACATCGCGCTGGCCGCCGCCGGCGCGCGGCGCACCGCGGGGTTCGCGAGCGGCGGCGGCGGATCGCTGCTCGACCTGGCGATCGACTACGACCCCTCGGCCCACACGATCGACAACGCGCGACGGCTGGTTCATGACCTCTTCGGCGGCGGACCCGACGCACCGGTGACGTGGGCGCTTCGCGTCCCGGAGAGTCACCGCGCCGCGGCGGCCCGCCTCCTGGCTCCGTTCGCGGCCGGGCTGACGGTCGGGATGCACGTGAGCGGCGGACGCGCGATCAAGCAGTGGCCCGAAACCCGCTTCCGCGAAGTCGCCGATCATCTCGTACGCGATCGAACGGCGGCCATCGTGCTGACCGGCACCCCGGCGGACCGGGCGCAGATCGACATCGTCCGCACCGCCCTGCCGCCCGACCGCGTGCTCGACCTCTCGGGGCATGTCGACCTGCTGGAAGTCGCGGCCGTGATCGAACAGCTCGATCTGTTCGTTACCGGCGACACCGGACCGATGCACCTGGCCAATGCCGTCGGCACGCCGATCGTCGCGGTGTTCGGGCCGTCGGACCCGCGACGCTACGCCCCGCGCGGCGCGCGCGACGCCATCGTCCGCATCGATCTCCCGTGCAGCCCGTGCAATCGCATCAGGCTGCCGCCGGCCCGCTGCGCGGGACACACGCCGGACTGCCTGTCGGGAGTCGAGGTCGCGCGCGTGCTCGCCGCGATCGACGAAGCGCTCGCCCACGGCCCGCGCCGCGACCGAGCGGCAGCGATCGAGCCACGCGAGCGGAGCGCGGATCTTGGCACCGCCGCGAGCGAGCGTGCAGGGGAAAGGCGATGATCACGCTCGACGTCGACTCCGGCGCCGGGCCGCGGCGGGTCGACCTGCGCGACTATCTCGACGCGGACCGCGCCGAACGCGCGCATGACGACGCCTACACCTGGATCAAGGCGCTGCGTCATCTGCGGGTCGACGGGGTGCCGTTCCGCGGCCGCTTCACGTTCCGCGGCGATTCGCTGTGGTGGTTCGCGGAACTGTACCTCCACAAGGAGCAGGCGATCCTCGACGCAATGCGGACCATCGCGGCGTTCGACGCGCTGGTCGAGCGCGAGCGCCCGCTGACGGTGCGTCATGTGTCGGGGACCCGTCCAGGCCTCGTCGCCGCGGCGGCCGCCGCGCGCAAGGTCCGCTACAGCGGTCCCGGCTGGCCGCGGCCCGCGGCCTGGCCGCTCCTGCGCATGGACGCGCGCGCGAGAGGTCTCGCGGCCGCGGCGCGGCTGTCGCGGCTCCGGACGGCGCCCGCGGAGCCGGGGCGCGCCCGCATCGCGGCGTTCGTACACACCGCCTTCTGGCGATCGGACGCGGCCGACGGCAGCGCCGAGTCGTACATCGGCCCGGTGCTGGCGGCGATGGAATCGCGCGTCGCCGCGGGCGACATCCGCTACGTCGGCATCGGCGCGCGGACCAACTTCCGGGCCCGCCGCTGGTACGATCCGCTCTCCTCGCGCGCCGTCACGGCCGCGGTACCGGTCGAGCGCTACGCCCCGGCGTCCGCGCTGGCCGCCTCGCGCGAGATCTTCCGCGGCCGCCACCGCGCCCGGCGCAGCCTGTGGACGAGCGCCGATCTCCGGGCCCATGCCGTCATCCGCGGCTGCGATTGCTGGCCGCTCGTGCGCGAGCAGCTGGCCGGCATCGCGCTCCTGCAGTTTCCCTGGTCGGCGCGGTCGATGGACGAAGCCGCGGCGGCGCTGGACGCCATCCAGCCCGGCGTCGCCGTCACCTACGCCGAGGCCGGCGGGTGGGGACGGGCGCTCGCGCTCGAATGCCGCCGTCGCGGGATTCCGCTCGCGGGGCTGCAGCACGGCTTCATCTACCGTCACTGGCTGAACTACCGCCACGAGGCCGACGAGACCGGGCCGGATCCCGCCAATCCGTCCGATCGCGGCTTCCCGTTTCCGGCCGCGACGCTCCTCTTCGACGAGCACGCGGCCCGGCACCTGACGACGGCGGGGCGCTTTCCGGCGGCGAGCCTCGCCGTCACCGGCAGCGCGCGGCTCGACGATCTCACGGCCTCGATCCGCGGGCTGACGCCGCAGGACGCCGACCGCGTCCGGCGCGAGACCGGCGCCGGCGAGTCGCGGGCGCTCGTCCTCTTCGCCGCCAAGGAGCGCGAGGCGCGGCCGTTTCTTCCGGCGCTGATCGAGGCCGTGCGCGACATGCCGGACGTGCAGCTCGTGATCAAGCCGCATCCGGCCGAGACGGCGGACGTCTACGCCGCCGCGGTCGCCGGCGCGGCGAACGTCCATGTCGTGACGTCGGGCGCGGCGCTGCCGGACCTGCTCGCCGCGGCGCGCGCCATCGTCACGATCAACTCGACCGTCGCGATCGACGCGCTCACGCTGGGCGTGCCGTCGGTCGTCATCGGCCTGCCGAACAACCTGACGCCGTTTGTCGACGCGGGCCTGATGGCCGGCGCGGGGGGGGCGGCAGAAATCCGGACCGCACTCGGCAAAGTCCTGTATGATAAGGAGTTCCGCAGCAGGATTGGAATGGACGCCGGGCATCCGGCCCATGGCCGCGGGCAGGCCGCGTCACGATCCGCCGAGGCGATTCTCGCCCTGGCGCCGGCGCAACGAACGTGACGACTTGACGGGGACGAGTGAACGATGCGCGTACTGATCACCGGCGGGGCGGGATTCGTGGGTTCACATCTGGCCGAGGCGCTCCTGGGCCGCGGCGACTACGTCCACGTGGTCGACGATCTGTCGACCGGCTCGATCGACAACATCTCGCACCTGAAAGCGAACCCGAAGTTCCAGTACACGATCGACAGCGTCACGAACGAGCGGCTCCTCGCCGAGCTGGTCGACGGCTGCGACACCGTCGTCCATCTGGCGGCGGCGGTCGGCGTGAAGCTGATCGTCGAGTCCCCGGTCCGGACGATCGAGACCAACGTGCACGGCACCGAGGTCGTCCTCAAGGTCGCCAGCAAGAAGAGGCGGCTGGTGCTCATCGCGTCGACCTCGGAGGTCTACGGCAAGAGCACGAAAGTGCCGTTCAGCGAAGGCGACGACCTGGTGCTCGGACCGACGTCCAAGCACCGGTGGGCCTACGCCTGCAGCAAGATGATCGACGAGTTTCTCGCGCTCGCCTACTGGAAGGAGCGCAAGCTCCCGGTGATCGTCGTCCGGCTGTTCAACACGGTGGGGCCGCGGCAGACGGGACAGTACGGGATGGTCGTACCGAGCTTCGTGCGGCAGGCGCTGGCCAACGAGCCGATTACCGTGTTCGGCGACGGGACGCAGTCGCGCAGCTTCACCTACGTCGGGGACGTCGTCCGGGCCATGGTAGCCTTGATCGACGAGCCGCGCGCCGTCGGTCAGGTCTTCAACATCGGGAACGGCAAGGAGATCACGATCCGGGATCTCGCGGCACGCATCAAGGAGATGACCGGCAGCACCTCCCCGATCGTGACCATCCCGTATGACCAGGCCTACGAAGCCGGGTTCGAGGACATGCCGCGCCGGGTCCCCGATATCTCGCGGATCCGCGCGCTGGTCGGCTACGAGCCGACCGTCGAGCTCGACGAAATCCTGACGCGGGTGATCGCGTCGCTGCAGCCGTCATGAAGCTCAAAGCCACCGCGCGGCGGGCCGCCGAATCGATGCTGCGCCGCCAGGCCAAGCCGATCCGGAAGCTGCTGCTCGCGACCGGGCGCGACCGTTCGCCGCTCCTCCCAGAGATCGTGCAGATCGAGAGCACCAACATCTGCAACGCGAAGTGCGTGTTCTGTCCGCGCGACGACATGCACCGCCGGCAGGGCGTGATGAGCGTCGACCTGTTCAAGAAGATCGTCGACGAGTGCGCGGAGCTGGGCATCACCCACGTGCGCGTCCACAACTACGGCGAGGCGTTTCTCGATCGCCACCTGACCGAAAAGGTCCGCTACGCGAAAGAGAAGGGCATCAAGGAAGTCGGCATGATCAGCAACGGCTCGCTGATCACCGAGAAGGTCGCCCGCGGCATGGTCGAGGCCGGGCTCGACGCGATCAATATCAGCGTCGACGCCGGCGGCAAAGAGGTCTTCGAGCAGACGCGCATCGGGCTCAACTACGACAAGGTGATCGCCAACATCGAGCGCCTCGTCCGGATCCGGACCGAGCTCGGCCGGCGGCGGCCCAAGCTGATCCTGTCGTTCGTCCGGCAGAATAATTCCGCCGACGAGCAGGCGTTCATCGAGCACTGGCGGCATGTCGCCGACAAGATTCACATCACCGAGCTCCACAACTGGGCCGGGACGCTGAACCACGAGTCCGACGTCAACTACCCGTGCTATCGGCCCTGGCTGACCTTTACCGTCCTGTGGGACGGCCGGGTCTCGCTGTGCTGCGCCGATTTCGACGGAAAGACCATCCTCGGCGACCTCAACACCCAGACCATCGCCGAGATCTGGAACGCCGAGCCCTACCGGGCCGTGCGCCGCGAGCACCTCGAGAGCGGCGGGCCCGACGTCTGCCGCGCCTGCGATTTGCCGCGGAAAGACTCCCCTCTCTGGATCACCAAGCTCGCCTGAGGCCGGACGGCTCGCTCCGACGTCCTAACAGGCGTATACTTTAGGGGCAGGTTTTCCTATGAAATACAGTCTTCGGCGCGGCGCGTTGGTGGCGGCCCTGGCCGCCGTCTTGTCCTCGCTGTCAGGGCCGGCCTTCGCGGGCGACCTGAAGCTGTCGATGCAGAACGGCCGGGTCACGATCATCGCCGACAACGTGCCCCTGCGGCAGATCCTGCAGGAATGGGCGCGGATCGGCCAGACGACGATCGTGAACGCCGACAAGATGACCGGACCGGCCATCACGCTGCAGCTCGTCGACGCGCCGGAGCGGGACGCGCTCGACATCCTGCTGCGCTCGGCCAGCGGCTACATCGCGGCGCCGCGTCCGGTGCCGGTCGCGAATGCGGCCTTCTACGACCGCGTCACGATCATGCCGACGAGCCGCGCGCCGGCGGCTACCGCGGCGAGCATGGGTGCCCCGAGCTTCCAGCGCCCGCCGCCGACGCCGAACGACGACACGGATGAACCGATCAACGTGAACATGCCGCCGCAGGGGTATCCGGTGAACGGCCAGTTCCCCGGCATGCCGCCCAACGGCGTGCCGAATCCGATGATGCAGCCCGGCATGCAGCCAGGCATGCAACCCGGCCTGCAGCCGCCGATGCAGCCGTCGAGCCCCCTGCTCACGAAGCCCGGGGTCCAGCCGGCGCCGCAACAGCCGCAGCAGATCCAGCAGTTCCCCAACGGGTTCCCGAATCCGTACCAGCCGAACCCGAACGCCAATCCGAACGCGAACCCGAACGTCAACCCCAACACCCGGCCGCCGATCTCGCCGTTGCTGCCCGGTGGACGCGGCGGCGGTCCCGGGGGAGCGTAGGCTTTAGGCTTCAGGCTTTAGGGAGGCACGGAGTAAAATTCGCTCCGATGCCCAGCCCCGAGATGGTCCGCGGTGGTGAGTACGCGGCGCGCGGGGACTACCACCGGACGCCCGATCCCTCCTGGGACTACTACCCGACCTATATCGCCAAGCTCGACGCGGTCCGGCGCTATCTGAACGCCCTGCCGCCCGCGTCGCGCGTGCTCGACGCGGGATGCGGGGAAGGGGTGCTGGTCGACGAATACGCCGGGCGGCTCGACATCACCGGCGTCGACGCGAACTATTCGTCCGCGCGTGTCGCGCACGGCTCCGTCACGGCCCTTCCCTTTCCCGACGTCTCGTTCGATCGCGCGCTGTGCCTCGACGTGCTCGAGCACCTGGCCTATGAGGAGCAGCCGCGGGCGCTGGCCGAGCTCTTCCGCGTCCTGCGACCCGGAGGCGAACTGCTGGTCTCGGTGCCGAACCTCGCGCACCTGCAGTCGCGCATCCATTTCCTGCTGCGCGGGCGCCTGATCCGGACCGCGTCGGAGTACAAGCATCCCGGCGATCGGCCGGCGGCCGAGTACCTCCAGCTCGGACGGCGCGCGGGGTTCACGCTCGTGGCGCGGCACGGCATCTTTCCGACGGTCCCGGTCCTCACGCACCTCGTGCGGCGCCATCCGCAGGCGCTTGCGCCACTCCACCGCGCGCTGACGCGGCTGCTCCCCGTGCCCGGCTGGTGCTTCCTGAACCTGCTCACCTTCCGCAAGGCCTGATCCGACTTGTTCCAGAAGATCCGGGATCTCTCGAAGAACACCACGATCTACGGCCTCGGCGATGTGGCGGTCTCGCTCGTCAGCTTCGGGCTGTGGGGCGTCTACGTCAAGTACTTCGACGTCCGCGACTACGGCGTGATCAATCTCCTCCTGAGCATGGAGGTGATCGCCAAGATCGTCTTCCGGTTCGGGCTCGACGGCGCGTTCATGCGCCTGTTCTACGAGGCCGAGGGACGCGCGGCGCAGCAGCGGCTGGCGAGCACGATCGCGATCTTCCTCCTCGCCGTCGACGGCACCGTCCTGGCGGTGTTGCTGGCGGCGGCGCCGCTGATCGCGGCGTCGGTGCTCGGCGATCGAGGGTATGCGCTGCCGCTGCGGCTGATGCTGCTCAACACCTTCGCGATCGGCTTCACCTTCATCCCGTTCGTCCTGCTGCAGATCGAGCAGCGCGCGGCGCTCTTCAGCCTGATGACGCTGCTGCGCTCGGTCCTCACCGTGGTGCTGCGCCTGGTGCTCGTCATCCAGCTGGAGGCGGGCATCGCCGGGCTGTACGTCGCGGACCTGATCGTGACGTTCGTGACGCTGGCGCTGCTCGCGCGATCGACCGCGCCGCTGCTGCGGCCGGTGTTCTCGCGGGCGGTCCTGCGCGACGCCCTCGCCTTCGGGCTGCCGCGGCTGCCGCACGCCGCGGCGCAGCAGATCCTGGCGGTCGGGGACAAGTTCATCCTCACGAAGTTCGTGTCGCTCGACAACATCGGCGTCTACGGCTCGGCGGTGAGCTTCGGGCTGGCGCAGAAGCTGTTCCTGAGCGCGTTCCAGTCGGCGTGGGCGCCCTTCATCTTCGCCACGGCGCGGGAGCCCGACGCCCCCCGCGTATTCCGCATCGTCACCACCTACGGCATCGCGGTGCTCGCGCTGCTGACGGCGGGCATCGCGGCGATCGGGCGCGACGCCGTGGCCGCGATGACGCACGGCTTCCTGCTGGCGCCGGACGATCCGCGCTGGAGCGACGTGGCGTCGGTGATCGCCTGGACGGCCGTCGGAGTCTTCCTGCAGGGCGTCTACCTGCTGACGTCGATCGGGCTCAACATCACCAAGCGGACGCGTTATTACCCGATCGCGACGGTCACGGCGGCCTCGGTCAACGTGGCGCTCAACTTCCTGTTGATCCCGTCCTGGGGCATCATCGGTGCGGCGTGGGCCAACGCCGCCGGCTACGCGGTGCAGGCCGGCCTGGGCTTCATGTTCTCGCAGCGGTTCTACCCCGTCACCTACGAGCTCGGGCGGATCGCCCGCTGCTCGGCCGCCGCGGTCGCGGCCTACGCCGCCGCGCGGATGCTCCCGTCGATCCAGATCGCGGTCGATCCGCGATCGTCGCTGGCAACGGTGCCGGACCTCCTGGCGCGCGGCCTGACGGTGGTGGTCGTGTTCGGCGGGCTCCTGGCGATGACCGGCTTCTTTCACGCCGACGAGTTGCGCTGGCTCCGCGACCTGCGCCGCCGGCGCCCGCCCGCGCCGCCGGCCGCCCACCCGCCGGACAGCACGGAAACCGCTGGAGAGATCGTGGCCGCCGACATCGGAGGGCCGGATTGATGGCCGCGGACCCACACGCTGTGCCTGGCCCGGACAGACACCGGCGAACACAGAGAGCATTCGTGTTGTTCTGTGCCGGCCTGTGGCTGGTCTTCACCGTGGCGCTGGCGCTGCGGATCTACGGGCTGCGCTACGGACTCCCGGCGGTCTACAACCCCGACGAAGTGGCCATCATGTCGCGCGCCCTGGCGTTCGGGAAAGGGGACCTGAACCCGCACAACTTCCTCTACCCGTCGTTCTACTTCTACGCGCTGTTCGCGTGGGAAGGGCTGACGGCGCTCGCGGCGGTCGCCACCCGATCGGTGGCGACGGTCGGCGCATTCCAGCGCGAGTTCTTCCTCGATCCCACGCGGGTCTTCGTGGCGGGACGGATGCTGACGGCGCTCCTCGGCGCCGCCACCGTCGTCGCGGCCGGCGTCCTCGGCGCGCGCGTCCACTCGCGGCTGGCCGGCGTGCTCGGCGCGCTGCTGCTCGCCGTCGCGCCGCTCCACGTGCTCAACTCGCACTACGTCAAGCACGACGTGCCGGTCGCGTTCCTGATCGTCCTCGCGTATCTGGCGTACGACAAGATCTGGACGCTTCCGGTCAGTCGACCCGTGCCGCCCGAAAGCGGAAGCGACGGACGAAAGCCGGTGGGAGGACCGCTCTTCGCGGCCGCCGCAATCACCGGCGTCGCGTTCTCCACCCACTACTATGCGATCTTCCTCGCCATCCCGCTGGCGTGGTCGGCGGCCCGGGGCGCGCGCGATCGCGGCGACGCCGTCCGCCGGATCGCCATCGCCGCGGCCGTGAGCGCCGCGGTGTTCCTCATGCTGTCGCCGTTCATCCTGGTCGAGCCCGGCACGGCGCTGCGCGACATCCGCGCCAACCGGCAGATCGTGGTCGATCGCGCCGTCGACAACCTGGGGTATCTGTCGAGCGCGGCGCGCTATGGATCGCTGCTGCTGTTCGACACGGCCGGTCCGATCGCGGCGCTGCTCGCGCTCTTCGGCCTCGGCCTGGCCGTCCGCCGCGATGCGGTGCGCACGCTCTGGCTGCTGGCGTTCCCGCTGCCGTTCCTGCTCTTCATCGCGAGCACCTACCCGGCCAGCCGTTATCTCGTGCCGGTCGTGCCGTTCCTGGCCGTCCTCGCGGCCATCGCGGTGGCCGAGTTGTGGACGAAACAGCGGCTGGTGGCCCAGTTGCTGTTCGCCGCCGCGTTCACGACGGCCGGCGTCGAGAGCCTCCGGATCGACAGCTTCATCCGGCAGACCGACACGCGGACGCTGGCGCTCGACTACATTCGGACCACCATCCCTGCCGGCGCGACGATCCTCACCCAGCCGTATCTGGCTCCCCTCGAGCCCACGGCCGATGTCCTCCGCGAGGCGGTGAGCCGATCCGGCAAGGACATGCCGACGAAGACGAGCCTGCAGATCGCGCGGGACCCGTATCCGGCGCCCGCCTACCGTCTCATTTACCTTGGACAGGGGCTCGACGCCGACAAACTCTATCTGCCGTACGACGGGCTGAACGCGGATGCCCTGCGGAGGGAAAACGTGGCGTTCCTCGTCTTGAAACGCTACAATGACGGGGCCCCAGCAACGATGTCGCTCCTTGCGGCCCTGGCCGGAAAGGGCCGCCGTATAGCCGTGTTTTCACCGTATTCACACGCCGCTGGCGCCGACGGCACGTCTCAGACGGAGCCCTTCCTGCACAACAGTGATGCCCGGATCACGGCGGCGCTCGAGCGTCCCGGTCCGGTCGTGGAGATCTGGCAGATCGATGGTCCTGGTTCGTAAGCTCCGTGAACGCCTGAAGTCGACGGCCCGATCGCTGCCGGTGGCCCGGCACGCGTGGGCGCGTTACCGGCGTCATCGCTACGAGGGACGCATTCAGCGATTCCTCGACGAAGGCACGGGGCGCGCCGACCGGCTGCCGATGGGGGCCGTCTACGAGGCCACGATGCGGTGCAACCTGCACTGCGAGTTCTGCTACGT
>Ga0075365_10000818_pt1 | contig 12833 bp, 10 predicted proteins | sample EndMetdeltDD1765_FD_71387 | JGI IMG/M metagenome (GOLD analysis project Ga0075365, IMG submission 71387) | Populus endosphere microbial communities from Tennessee, USA - Endosphere MetaG P. deltoides DD176-5 | ecosystem: Host-associated > Plants > Roots > Endosphere | place: USA: Tennessee... | reverse complement strand
CGGATCACCGAAAAGTGCCCGAACGGCTGGATCGGACGCCGCTCGACGAGCTTCACGCCCTTGGCACGCGCGACCCAGTTTTCGATGCGCGCGAACTGGAATTCGGGCCGCCAGCCGAGATAGCGCGCAACCGGCGCAAAGCATTGCTCGAACACGTAGCGGGGGCCGCTTTCCGCGCCAATGTGATTGACGAGGATGATTTCGCCGCCGGGTTTCGTGACGCGCAGGAATTCATCGAGCGTTGCGTCAGGGTCCGGCACCGCGGTGATGACGAACTGCGCCACCGTCACGTCGAATGAATTGTCCGGAAATCCGAGACTCGCCGCGTCCATCACCGCGAGACATTCGACATTGGTCAGATTGGCCTCGTCCACGCGGCGCTGCGCCTTGCGCAGCATCGGCTCGGAAATATCGACGCCGACGATCTTGTTCGCGCGCGAGAAGTCGAGCAGGGCGAGGCCTGTGCCAATACCGACGTCGAGAATGCGTCCGCCGATTTTTTCCGCTGCCTCGATTGACGCCTTGCGCCCGGCATTGAACACCGCGCCGAATACGAGATCATAGACTGGCGCCCACAACGCATAGGCGTTGTTGAGCTTATCCTGATCCAGCGTGTCCCGGTCAGGCCGGTGGGGGTGCGGACTCATGGCCCTTACTCAGAAACGTGCCGTTGCAGCCTCGGGAATACGTTCGGTTTGCGCGGTTTCAAGTTGCGTAATTTCTAATTGCGACTTGGCGCTGACAATAAAGCCACCACCGAGAACACGCGACTGACCATTTGCCGCATCGTAGAAGGCACAAGCCTGTCCGGGCGCCACGCCGTCCTCGCCGTCGGCGAATTCGACCGCCGCGTTGCCGTTGTACTGCGATAGCCACGCCGACTGGGGCTGGCGGGTCGAACGCACCTTGACGAATAATTCACGGCGGCCCGACGCCAGCGCTTCATCAAGCGTGCCCTCGCCGATCCAGTTGACGTCGCGCAGTTGCAGGCGTGCGGTGCGCAGCGCCGAACGCGGGCCGACAACAACGCGGCGCGTGGCGGCGTCGAGGCGGACCACATACATCGGCTCAGCACCGGCAATACCGAGGCCGCGGCGCTGGCCGACCGTGAAATGAATAATGCCCGCGTGCGGACCGAGCACATTGCCCGTAAGATCGACGATCTCACCCGGTTCGGCCGAACCGGGCATCAGGCGCTCGATGATGTCGGTGTACTTACCCGACGGTACAAAGCAGATGTCCTGGCTGTCGTGCTTGTCGGCGACATTAAGCCCGTACTGCCTCGCGAGTTCGCGCGTCTCGATCTTGGTCTTCTCGCCGAGCGGAAAACGCAAAATATCGAGCTGATCGCGCGTTGTCGCGAACAGGAAATAGCTCTGGTCGCGGTCCTCGTCGTGGGCGCGGAACAGGCCACGCGAGCCATCCGCCATACGGCGTGACGCGATGTAGTGGCCGGTCGCCATCGCCTGCGCACCGAGATCGCGTGCGGTGTGGAGAAGATCGTGAAACTTGATTTCCTGATTGCACGCAACGCATGGCACCGGCGTCTCGCCAGCGAGATAGCTCTTGGCGAAATTGTCGATCACCGCTTCGCGGAAGCGGTTTTCGTAGTTCAGCACATAATGCGGAATGCCGATGCGTTCGGCGACCTGCCGGGCGTCGTGGATGTCCTGTCCAGCACAGCAAGCGCCCTTGCGGTGGGTTGCGGCGCCGTGGTCGTAAAGCTGGAGGGTAACGCCGATCACGTCATAGCCTTCGGCCTTGAGCATCGCGGCCGCAACCGACGAGTCGACGCCGCCGGACATGGCGACCACGACGCGGGTATCGGCTGGACGCGCAGGGATATCGAGGCTGTTGAGCATGACACTTACTAAGGTCTGGACCCGGGCGGCGCAACGCCGCCTGACCCGGAATAGCTATAGTCGATTAGCCGCCCGGCAATAGTTGCCGCAGAGAAGCAAACCCTGCCACTCAGGGATACTCCGTAGCTGGGCCGGACATCAGCTAACCTACTGATCTATCAATAGTTCTCCAGCGCACCCCGATGGCCCGCCGCTTGCAGAACCTGGGCAGGACCGTATCCGTCTGTCTGGAGGTCATTGTGACCAGCGTCGTTCTGCCAGCTTCGACCACTGCCAATACCCGCGCCGCCCACGCGCATCATGACGCCCGCTCGACCAGCGACGCCAACTCGCCGTTCGCGTCCATGCTCGACGACCACGCAGCCGATGCTACCCCCTCTTCCCGCCCGGACGCCGCCCAGCAGTCCGATGCCACCGCGCGTTCCGACACCGCCCAGCGTCCGGATCGCCCCGACCGCCCGAAGCGTGCCAAGTCGAGCGACAGCAATTCCACGGACGACAACAAGCGGACTGACAAGCCAGCAAAGACCGACGGCGGCAAGACGGCTTCGAGCGACAACACGGACGCCACCGCGAAATCTTCCGACACGTCCGCCGATGCGGCAGGCAACAGCGATTCACAGACGTCAAACGGCAGCGACGCCGACAAGCCAGCGGACCCCAGCTCCCCCACCGACACATCGGCCGCGACCGATGCGTCGGTGGCTTTGACCGATCAGTTGCTGGGCGCCGTTCCGACGACGCCGGTTGCCGTCGTCATCACCCCGGTACAGATCCAGATCGTTCCGATCACCGACCCGAGCGTCGTTTCGACCGCTACGATCGACTCCGTGAATGGTGTCGTTGCCGCACAAGCCGCGTCCACAACCGTCGCACCCGACGCTACTCAAGTTGTCGCACCACAGGCCACGCAAACGCCGGTCGCGACGCTTGCCGAGGCTGCTGCGCAGGTCGCGACGCAAACCATCGCTCCGGCCACATCAGCCGATGACACTGCTGACCCCGCTGCGGCGCTCACCGCCGCCGTGGCCGCACCGGCCAGGCCCTCCACGGGTAAGACCGAAGCGGCGAAGACCGGCGACGCCAAGGCTGACGTCACGAAGGCCGATCAGGTTGTGGCCACCGATCCTTCCACGAATGACGTCAAGATCGTCACCCCGACGGACGTCAAAGCCGACACGCAACAGGCTGCCGCTGCTGCTGCGAAGCCTGCTGCGCCGGGTAACGACGGCGCCGCCGAAGTTCACGCCAAGGCGCACGCGCAGGCCGAGGCCGACAAGGCTGCGGCCAAAACGGAAGCCCACGCCAACTTCGTTTCCAACCTCGCCGCGGCGTCTGAGAACGCTCAGCAAAACGCCGCAACCGCTGCCGCCAGCACCTCCCTGCCGCAGGCCAGCGGCGTCGCGACTTCAGCAGCTTCCGCGCCAACCAGCGCAGGCCTTATGACCAGCGCGAATACGCCCGGCGCGGTGCCGCTGTCGGGCCTCGCGGTCGAAATCGCGAGCCACGCAAAGGACGGCAAGAACCGCTTTGAAATCCGTCTCGACCCGGCCGATCTCGGCCGCATCGACGTGCGGCTCGACGTCGACCGTCAGGGCAACGTCACCTCACACCTTATGGTCGACCGCGCTGAAACGCTCGATCTCCTGCGCCGCGATTCCACCGGTCTCGAGCGCGCACTGTCCGACGCCGGCTTGAAAACCGGCGACAACGGCTTGCAATTCTCGCTGCGCGATCAGAACGCCGGCAACAACGCGCAACGCGATTTCACGCCGTCGAACACCGGCCGCATCGTCGTCCCGGATGACAACATTCAAGCCGCACCCGAAGCCGCCCGTTATTACGGTTCGCGTCTCGGCGGCGTAGACATCCGAATCTAGGAGACAGCCATGGCCACCAGTTCAATCCTTCCGGGTGTTGTAAACCAGGTCGTCGCCGGCACCACGACCGGCGGTCAGAACATCACCGCCAAGGGCAACACCGACACCTCCGGCACCATCGCGGGCAACTTCACCCAGTTCCTGCAACTGCTGACCACGCAGCTCAAGAACCAGAATCCGATGGATCCGCTCGACACCAACCAGTTCACCCAGCAGCTCGTGCAGTTCGCGCAGGTCGAACAGCAACTCAAGTCGAACGATCAGCTCAACACGCTCGTGTCCCTTCAGCAGACCGCGCAGACGACGCAGGCACTGGGCTTCGTAGGCCAGACCGTGACGGTGGACGGCAAGACCGCCGGGCTCACCAACGGCAAGGCGGACTGGACCTTCAACGTGCCGAAGCCTTCGACGGCGACGGTGACGATCACCGACGCAAGCGGCGCCACCGCCTACTCCGGCACATTCACCGTGCAGACCGGACAGCAGAAGTTTTCCTGGGACGGCAAAGGCACCGACGGCAAGCAGTGGGCGGATGGCAAATACACGATCTCAGTCACGGCAAAAGATACCAATGGCCAAAGCGTTGCCATGTCCACGCAGGTTGTCGGTGTCGTCGATTCCGTCGATCTCACCCAGACGCCGCCGACGCTGTCGGTCGCCGGACAGAACTTCGCGATCAATCAGGTCAAGTCGATCAGCCGCACAGGCCTGTAGTGTTCAAAACAGCGTCGCGTTCATTGCCGAGACATTAACAACGGTTAGGAATTTCGCGTCGAATTACCTTCGACGCGAAATCGCGAGATCGTTTCAGATCGAGCTTCCTGCTTAGGTAAATTTTAAGTCCGGGCCGGTAGATTGCGCATGCGTTTTTGAAGTGCATGCGTGAGAGTAGACATGACCGACCCCCACCGCCCGAGGGTAAAATACGTCATCGGGCCAGATGGCAGTCCGCTTACGATCGCCGATCTCCCTGCGCCGGGTACGAAGCGCTGGGTTATCCGGCGTAAAGCCGAGGTTGTGGCTGCCGTGCGCGGGGGCCTCCTCTCGCTTGAAGAAGCGTGCAACCGCTACACACTGACCGTCGAGGAATTCCTCGCCTGGCAGTACTCGATCGACCGCCACGGTCTCGCCGGCCTGCGCACGACGCGCATTCAGCAATACCGGCAGTAAAAACCTCATTTTTCGCGCTTTTTGCCCGCCTGCGGCCATGCCCGGGCGGGCTTTGCATTTCCGGGCCAAGCTCACGTCCCGCACAAGCCCGCGGACTGGCAGCGTCCGCCCCTCCGGACCTCGCACCCACGGCGGATGCTTGATGGGGGGCGCAAGCCAGCCGTCGCCCCGGAGCCGCAACCCCACTCGTCCTTCCTTTTTAAGGGCTCCGGAAAGAGCGCGTTCACGCCCTTTCACGGCAATTAACCCTCGTTAACCAGTTGGAAACCATAAACACGGCAAAAATTGCCGGGTCGGACAACTACGTCCGCCGCGAGTCGTTTCAGGTTGGGGCTCTCTTAGGTGCTCGGTCTCACGCAATTTGTCAGAACGCTCGGCGCCGCTCGGCTGGCCGCCATGGCGGCCGTTACCCTGACGCTGGTCGGCTTTTTTGCCTTCCTGATCATGCGGGTGACCGCCATCCCGATGACGGTCCTGTTCACCGACCTCTCGATCGAAGACTCCTCGACCATCATCAAGGACCTGGAACGGCAGGCGATCCCCTACGAGGTGAAGAACGAAGGCGCCATCATCATGGTGCCCCAGGACAAGGTGACCCGGCTGCGAATGAAGCTTGCCGAAGGCGGCATGCCCAAGGGCGGCGGCATCGGCTACGAAATCTTCGACAAGTCCGACGCGCTCGGCACCACAAGCTTCGTCCAGAACATCAATCATCTGCGCGCACTGGAGGGAGAACTTTCCCGCACCATCCGCGCCATCGACCGCATCCAGGCCGCCCGCGTCCATCTCGTCATCCCGGAACGCCCTCTGTTCGCCCGCGACAAGGCCGAACCCTCGGCCTCCATCGTACTGAAAGTGCGCGGCGCGCTTGAAATGCAGCAGGTGCGCGCCGTCCGCCACCTTGTCGCCTCCGCCGTCAATGGGCTGAAGCCCCAGCGCGTTTCCATTGTCGACGAAAGCGGCCGGCTGCTCGCCGACGGCACGGTGGACGATGGCAATTCCGGCGCCGGCACCGACGAACGCCAGCTTGCCTACGAGCGGCGGCTGCGCGATCAGATCGAATCGATCGTCACCTCGATCGTTGGCTCTGGCCGCGCCCGCGTGAACGTCTCCACCGCTTTCGACTTCAACCGCATCACCCAGACCTCCGACCGCTACGATCCGGAAGGCCGCGTGCTGCGTTCGAGTCAGACTCGCGAAGAATCGTCCGGCTCCGCCGGCAGCACCAATGGCCAGGTCTCGGTCGGCAACGAATTGCCGGGCGCGCAGCAGCAGCAGCAGAACAACGCCGGGCCGAGCGACCAGAACAAGAAGTCGGAAGAAATCGTCAACTACGAAATCTCGCGGACAACCAAGACCGAGATCATCGAAGGCGGGCGGATCAACAAGATTGCCATCGCCGTGCTGGTCGACGGTCTCTATGTGAAGAACGACAAGGGCGAGACCGTCTATCAGGACCGCCCGAGAGAGCAGCTCGAGCGGATCGCCACACTGGTCCGCTCCGCGGTCGGCTTCGACGGCAAGCGCGGCGACGTCGTCGAGGTCGTCAACCTGCGGTTTGCCGAAACGCCGGCGCAAATCATCAACGAGCCGACCGGCATCATGTCGTTCCTGCAATTCACCAAGGAAGACATCATGCGTGCCGTCGAGCTCGCCGTGATGTCGATTCTCGGCCTTGTGGTGATGCTGCTGGTCGTGCGGCCGCTGGTGCGCCGTGTCGTGACGCCGGACGAGGCCGCGATGAACGGTGCACTCATCGCAGCCGGCGCCGGCGGTGGCGAAATGACCGTGGCTAGCCAGGGTGGCGAAGGCGAACAGCCGCAGTACGTCGTCGAGCCCGACGCGCCGCTGGCGATCCCGTCCAACAAGACCGCGAAGATGATCGATATCGCGCAGGTGCGCGGCCAGGTCCACGCGCAATCGGTACAGAAGGTCGGCGAACTCGCCGACAGCAATCCGAACGAAACTATTTCCATCGTCAGACAGTGGTTGAATGATGTCGACGCCGCCTAATGCACCCGGCCTGAAGGGCGCGGAATCGCTCGAGAACACCGTCGCCATGCTGGCGGCGCGCGTCGCGACGGGCGGTTCCAAACAGCAGCTCACCGGACCGCAGCGCGCCGCGGTGTTGATGCTTGCGCTCGGCGAGGAGTACGGCGGCAAGATCTGGGGCATGCTCGACGACGACGAGTTGCGCCAGCTCACGCTCGTGATGTCGACGCTCGGCACGGTCGATTCCGGCGCGGTCGAGGAACTGTTGCTCGAATTCGTCTCGCGGCTGTCGGCGTCCGGCTCGCTGATGGGCAACTACGACGCCACCGAGCGGCTGCTCCAGAAGTATCTCGGCCCCGACCGTGTTTCCATGGTGATGGAAGAAGTACGCGGGCCGGCCGGACGCAACGTATGGGAAAAGCTTTCCAACGTGCCGGAAGAGGTGTTCGCGAACTACCTCAAGAACGAATATCCGCAGACCATCGCCGTGGTGCTGAGCAAGCTCAAGTCCGAGCAGGCGGCAAAAATCCTGTCGATCGTCCCGGAAACGCTGGCGCTCGACGTCGTCGGCCGCATGCTCAAGATGGAAGCCGTGCAGAAGAGCGTGGTCGAACAGGTCGAGACCACGCTGCGCAAGGAATTCATGTCGAGCCTGTCGCGCACCCGCCGGCGCGACTCCCACGAACTGATGGCCGAAATCTTCAACGGCTTCGATCGACAGACCGAAGTGCGTTTCATGGGTGCGCTCGAGGCGGTCAACCACGAGAGCGCCGACCGGATCAAGAACCTGATGTTCACGTTCGACGATCTTGCCAAGCTCGACAGCGCCTCGGCGCAGACGCTGATGCGCAGCGTCGACAAGGACAAGCTCGCGGTGGCGCTCAAGGGCGCCGCGGAGCCGGTTCGCGAATTCTTTCTCAAGAACATGTCCTCGCGCGCGGCCAAGATGCTCACCGACGACATGGAAGCGCTCGGGCCAGTGCGGCTTCGCGATGTCGACGAGGCGCAGTCCACGCTCGTCAACATGGCGAAGGACCTCGCCGGCAAGGGTGAGATCACGATCACCAAAAATGGCACCGAAGAAGAGCTGGTCTATTGATGCGCAATACCAGCACCATATCGCATGAATTGAGGGGGCCGCTCTGATGGTGGCGACCGCGAAATTCATGTTCGACAACGACTTCACGCCGGGCCGCACCGACGCCGCGCCGAAGGTCGATCTTGCTGCGCATCAGGCCGAGGTCGCCGTCGCTGAGCAGCGCGGCTATCGCGCCGGCATGAACGCGGCGGAAGCGCAGGCGCGCACCGAAGCGGAGCGCCGTATCGCACTCGCCATGGAAAACATCGGCGCCGCACTCGACCGGCTGACCGCCAATCTTTCCTCCGTCGAGCAGAAGCTCGAAATCGAAGCGGTGGAAGTCGCCGCGGCCTGCGCGCGCAAGCTCGCGACGGCGCTGATTTCCCGCGAGCCGATGACCGAGATTGCGGCGCTTGCGACGAACTGCCTTGCCGAATTGCGCAGCGCGCCGCACATCGCGGTGCGCGTGCATGAAAGCCTGCATGAGCAGACGAGCGAACAGCTGAAGCAGCTCGCCGCCGCGCGCGGTTTCGAGGGCCGCGTCGTCGTGCTCGGCGAAGCCGATATCGCACCCGGCGATTGCCGGATCGAGTGGGCCGATGGCGGCATGGTCCGCGATCAGCAGACAACAGGACGACTCATTGACGAGGCGGTTGCGCGCTATGTCAGCGCGCGCCGCAACGGCGAGCCATAGATTTTCAGGAGTAGAGCGAGATGAGCGACAACGACACCGAAGTACCACTGCCGGACCTCGAGGATTCGACGATCCCGAGCGACATCGTGCCGATCTCCCCTGGCGAGGACCAGCCCCCGATCCGCACGGCGGACGCGCTGGAGGCGGTGTTCGACGTGCCGGTGCAGGTCTCGGCCGTGCTGGGCCGGGCGCTGATGGACGTCGGCGGCCTGCTCGGGCTCGCGCCCGGCACCGTACTGGAACTCGACCGCAAGGTCGGCGAAGCGATCGACATTTACGTCAACAACCGGCTCGTGGCGCGTGGCGAAGTGGTGCTGGTTGAGGACAAGCTTGGCGTGACCATGACTGAAATCATCAAGGCGGAACGCGCTTAAACATCGACCAGAATTCATTAGGCGAGAATTCACGAAAGATATCGGAGCAAGAACATGCGCCTTCTCATTGTCGGAACCCTGAAGGGCCAACTTTCCACGGCGACCAAGATCGCCATGGACAAGGGCGCGGCCGTCACCCACGCGGAATCGAGCACACAGGCAATGGCCGTGCTGCGATCGGGGCGCGGTGCCGACCTCCTCCTCGTCGATGTCGGCATCGACATCCGCGACCTGGTGATCCGGCTCGAAGCCGAACACATCCATGTGCCGATCGTGGCCTGCGGAACGACCAACGACGCCCGCGCCGCGGTCGCCGCGATCCACGCCGGCGCGAAGGAATACATCCCGCTGCCGCCCGATCCGGAAATGATCGCCGCGGTGCTGGCCGCCGTCGCCAACGACACCCGTGAGCTCGTCTATCGCGACGACGCGATGCTGCATGTCGTCAAGCTCGCGCAGCAGATCGCCCCGTCGGACGCTTCGGTGCTGATCACCGGCGAGTCCGGCACCGGCAAGGAAGTGCTGGCGCGCTACGTCCATGCCCGATCCAACCGCTCGCGCGGCGCCTTCATCTCGGTCAACTGCGCGGCGATCCCGGAGAACCTTCTGGAATCCGAATTGTTCGGCCACGAGAAGGGTTCGTTCACCGGAGCGGTCGCGCGCCGCATCGGCAAGTTCGAGGAAGCCAACGGCGGCACGCTGCTGCTCGATGAAATTTCCGAAATGGACGTGCGGCTGCAGGCGAAGCTGCTGCGCGCCATCCAGGAGCGCGTCATCGACCGCGTCGGCGGCAGCAAGCCGGTGCCGGTCGACATCCGCATCCTCGCGACCTCGAACCGCGACCTCGGCGAGGCAGTGCGCGATGGTCACTTCCGCGAAGACCTGATGTTCCGCCTCAATGTCGTGAACCTGAAGATCCCGCCGCTGCGCGAGCGCCCGGCGGACGTGATGGAACTCGCCCAGCATTTCGTCAAACTCTACTCGGATGCCAATGGCGTGACGGCGCGGCCGCTCTCGGCCGATGCCAAGCGGCAACTGTCGGTCAACCGCTGGCCGGGCAACGTGCGCGAACTGGAAAACACGATCCACCGCGCCGTGCTGCTCGCGACCGGCGACGAAATCGGCCCGGAGGCGATCCTGTCGCCCGACGGCACGCGGATCGATCCGTCGAAGCCGGCGGCGGTGGCCCATGCCGCGCTCGCGGCGGAAGCCGTCACCCGCGCCCTCGTCGGCCGCACGGTCGCGGACGTCGAACGCGACCTCATTCTGGAAACGTTGAAGCACTGCTTCGGCAACCGGACCCATACCGCGAACATTCTCGGTATTTCGATCCGCACGCTGCGCAACAAGCTCAATGAATATTCGAACGACGGCGTACCCGTTCCGCCGCCGACCAACACGGGCGAAATGCGCGGCGCGGCGTAGCGCGGTACCCAAAAAGAAACTGCCCCGCCGTTTCCGGCGAGGCAGCGTCCCCCTATATCCGGCTGCGCGTTGCCGCGCAGCCCGGATAGCTAACTAGAAAAGCGATGAAACCCCGAGCGCGCGCACGACGACCAGGCCTTCGCGCTTCTGGTCCTCGTCGAGCGTCGCAATGAGAGGCTGCGCGGCGGCGGCGACCTGACGGGCTGCGGACACATCGAGCACATAGGACTTCATGCGCGCCTTCACGCGCTGCACGAAGCCGACTGAGCCGGTGGCATCGGCGACGCGGGTCTGCTGATCCTGGCCGAAATGGCGCAGCGTCGATTCGAGTGTGCGCCAGTGAATTTCCTGGGCGGGCGAGAGCCGCAGCGCGGCCTTCAAGCGCGCGATGGTGGCGTCGGTAACAACCACACCGCCCGAAGCAGAAGTGGAAGCCGTCTCTTCCGCGTTAGCGGCTGCAAATCCGTTGTGCGCAAACGACATTGAACCGAACATCGCCAACGCCAAAGCCACCACGCGGGCCGTCTTCCACATCATGAGTATCCCTGCTGTTGTTGCGGGTTAATAAGCAATAAGCGGGCCAACGCGCCAAACTCAAGCGTTCAGTGCCCAATCGCAAAGCGACTTGCCGATTAACCTTGCCGGGCGTCCGGATAGGTGCACTTCGAGGCCATTTCGGGGCGAAGGTTAAAAATAGTTGCCCCGCGACGGAACAAAATCGCAGGTCGCATTCTCGAAATGAAGCGACGCTCATAAACGCAATACGGACCGCGCTTTTGGCGCGGCCCGTTACCTTTCAAGGCCTCCGATGGAACTTTCGGAAGCTAACCGATGTCCGTCGAATGGATGCGCCGTTCCGGTTCGATCACCGCGTTCATGCCGCGACTCCGTCGCGCCATCAGCTTGTTGAGCGCGCCGAGATAGGCTTTCGCCGAGGCGACCAGCGTATCGGGATCGGCGCCGCGCGAGGTGACCGAGCGGCCGTGTTCGGACAATCGTACCGACACCTCCGCCTGCGCGTCGGTTCCTTCGGTGACGGCGTGGACCTGGTAGAGTTCCAGCTTCACGTCGTGCGGGATCAGCAACTTGATACAGTTGAAGATCGCATCGACCGGTCCGTTGCCGTTGCTTTCCTCGGTCTTCACGACGCCGTCGACGTCGAGCTTCATGGTCGCGCGCTGCGGCCCATGCGTTCCGGCAACCACGGACAGGGAAACCAGCTTCACGCGATCCTGCGAGTGCGCGATTTCCTCATCGACCAATGCTTCCAGATCCTCGTCGTAGATCTGCTTCTTGCGGTCGGCCAAAGCCTTGAACCGCACGAAGGCGTCTTCGAGCTGGTTGTCGCCCAGGTGGTAGCCCAGTTCTTCCAGCTTGTGCACGAAGGCATGCCGTCCGGAGTGCTTGCCCATCACCAGCGAGGTCTGTTTCACGCCGACCGATTCCGGCGTCATGATCTCGTAGGTCTGCGCATTCTTGAGCATGCCATCCTGATGGATGCCGGACTCATGCGCGAAGGCATTACGGCCGACGATCGCCTTGTTGAACTGCACCGGGAACGAGGTCGCCGCGGACACGAGCTTGGAGGCCCGCGTCAGCATGGTGGCGTCGATGCCGGTCGCATACGGCAGCACGTCGGCCCGCACCTGCATCGCCATCACGACTTCCTCGAGCGCGGTATTTCCCGCGCGCTCGCCGATACCGTTGATGGTGCATTCGATCTGCCGCGCCCCGCCGCGGATGCCGGCCAGCGAATTCGCCACCGCCATGCCGAGATCGTTGTGGCAATGGACCGAGAATACCGCCTGATCCGAATTCGGCACGCGCTCGCGCACCATCTTGAACAGGTTGAAGTACTCATCCGGCGTCGTGTAGCCGACGGTATCGGGAATGTTGATCGTGGTGGCGCCCGCCTTGATCGCGGCTTCGACGCAGCGACACAGGAAATCGTGCTCGGTGCGGGTGCCGTCTTCCGCCGACCATTCGACGTCGTCGGTATGGCTGCGGGCGCGCGTGACCTGCCCGATCACCATTTCATAGACCTGGTGCGGCTCCTTCTGGAGCTTCCACTTCATGTGAACCGGTGAAGTCGACAGGAACGTGTGGATGCGGTGCCGCTTGGCCGGCTTGATCGCCTCCGCGCAACGATCGATGTCTTTCGGCGACGCGCGGGACAGGCCACAGATCACCGCATTCTTCGAGCGCCTGGCAATCTCGTTCACCGCCGCAAAGTCGCCCTCCGAGGCAATCGGAAAGCCGGCCTCGATGATGTCCACGCCCATGGTGTCCAGGAGCTCGGCAACTTCGAGCTTCTCGTCATGGGTCATGGTTGCGCCGGGGCATTGCTCGCCGTCGCGC
>Ga0075365_10000817_pt1 | contig 12836 bp, 10 predicted proteins | sample EndMetdeltDD1765_FD_71387 | JGI IMG/M metagenome (GOLD analysis project Ga0075365, IMG submission 71387) | Populus endosphere microbial communities from Tennessee, USA - Endosphere MetaG P. deltoides DD176-5 | ecosystem: Host-associated > Plants > Roots > Endosphere | place: USA: Tennessee... | reverse complement strand
CGATCCCGAGCGCGATCAGGGTTCGGGTCCCGAGTCCGCCCTTGAAGACTTCGGTGTCCTGCAGCGCCGGCGCGCTCAGCGAGGAGCGGCGGCCGGTCGACGGATCGTTGCTGAACTGGACGGCCGGGTTCGTGAACGATTCGACGAACCCGGACGGACCGGTTCGCGCCGAGGAGGGCGCCGCGTCGATCAGCACGCGCGTCGTGTCGGGACCGAGCAGCAGGCGGACGTCCGCGCGCAGTCCCCATCGGTCCGACAGGCCGCGCTCGAGACCGCCGCCGATCACCGCGACGAACGCGGTCCGCCGCGTGTAGCGGACCAAGACCCGGTCGGTCTCGTCGATCGGCACCTCGTTGAGAATCGAGAACCGGTAGCGCCCCTCGATCGATGCGGATGGCAGGCTGCCGCTCCCGGTCAGAACGCCCCCGCCGAAGGTGGCATAGGGCACGAGCGAGCCCCAGCGCGCCACACGCGCGGTCAACGAGAGCGTTGCCGCCGTCTCACGCCGTTCCACCGCGGTCGCGGCGGATCCCGTGGCGTCGACGGCCACCGCGGCGAAGGGACCGCTCGCGAGCAGGCCGGTGAACGCGGCCTTGAACGACTCCCGCGTCGCCTCGACCGCGGCGGCCAGGCCCGTCGACCGATCCTCGGGCCGAAGGAAGGCGTCGACGCTGATCTCGACGGCCAGGCGGCCGCTCACCCGCCGACGCACGCGGACGCCGGCCGCGGCCACGCGCGACGAATCGAGCGGCGCGAAAATCGCGTCGAGCGGGGTGATGCGGCCGGGGTTCCCGAAGTCGGCGTTCACGCCGTTCAGCAGCGCCGTCCCGTCGCCGAACAACCAGGACGGCACCTGCCGGCTGGGAAAGATCGGGCTCGACGTGACGATCGGCGCGCCCGGCGCCGGCAAGGTCACCGATCCCTCGCCGGCCGTCCGTGCCGCCACGACGCCGCCGTAGCCTTCGATCTCCCACCGGGTCTGCTGGGCCGACGCGGCAGCCGGCCAGGCGCAGGCGCACAGGGCAATCGCCGCCACGACGGAGTGCCGCATGCGCCACACGATACATCAGCCGGCATCGCTCGACGCGGAATACCCCATCGTCCTTACCCTCGGAGAGTGGATGGCGCGATCGAAACGCACCAGCAAGGACGAACGACAATCCCGATGCTCGTGCGGGGACGCCTTGGGCTGAGCACCCTCCCGCCGGGCCGCGTTCCCTTGACAACCTACAGGGGCGGGGCTACCGTCGTGTAGAGACGCGACAGGAAGAGATATCCGACACTCGTATTGGGGGATGGATGGCGCCGAAGTCAGACTTGTTGCAGGGCACGCTGGATCTCCTGATCCTGCGGACGCTCTCGGGTGAACCGATGCACGGATGGGGGATCTCCCAGCGGATCCAGCAGGTGTCGAAGGACGTCCTGCAGGTGAACCAGGGCTCGCTCTACCCCGCCCTGCACCGGCTCGAGCAGCAGGGCCTGATCGAAGCGGAATGGGGCAGCTCGGAAAACAACCGCCAGGCCAAGTTCTACCAGCTGACGCGCGACGGGCGGAAACAGCTCGCCGAAGAGACGCGCAACTGGGAACGCCTGGCCGGCGCCGTCGGTCGAGTCCTCGCCGGACTCTGACAACCGGGAGGTCCCCCCGTTGAAGTTGAGGATGTTCCGCCGCTGGTCGGTCCGCTTCGGCACGCTGTTCCGGCGCGATCGCCGTGAGCGCGAGCTGGACGCCGAGCTCCGCTATCACCTCGACATGCTGATCGAGCAGCACGTCCTTCAGGGGATGGCGCCGGACGCCGCGCGCCGCGAAGCGCTGCGGGTCTTCGGCACGCTCGAAGGGGTCAAGGACGAGGTCCGCGACCACTGGCTGTCGCGGTTCGTCGAGATGGCCGCGCAGGACGTCCGCTACGGCGCGCGCAGCCTCCGCCGCAACAAGGGCTTCGCCCTCACCGTCATCGTCACGATGGCGCTCGGCATCGGCGCCAACACCGCGATCTTCAGCGTCGTCAACGGCGTGCTGCTGCGCCCGCTGCCCTACCGCGACAGCGACAAGCTCGTCGTCCTGCACCATGGGGAGGGGGACGCCGTCAACAACGACATGGGCTTCTCGGTGAAGGATCTCGACGACTACCGCCGCGGACGGTCGTTCAGTGACATCGTCGAATTCCACAACATGTTCTTCAACCTGCTCGGCCGCGGCGAGCCCGAGCGGGTCTCGACCGGGGTGGTGTCGGCGAACTACTTCGACGTCCTCGGCGTGCGGCCGCTCCACGGCCGCACCTTCGTCGCGCCGGACGACGCGGCCGGCGCGCCGGCCGTGCTGGTGCTCGGCCACAAGTACTGGGAGCGCAGCTTCGGCGGCGATCCGAACATCGTCGGGCAGGTGTTCCGGATGAACGACAAGCCGCACACCGTCGTCGGCGTCCTGCCGCCCGCGCCGCAGTATCCGCTCGACGTCGACGTCTACATGCCCTCGTCGGCCTGCCCGTTCCGCTCGTCGAAGCAAACCGTGGAGTCCCGGCAGGGGAGAATGCTGACCGCCTTCGCCCGCGTGCAGGCGGACGTGACCCTCGAGAAGTCGCGCGCGGATCTCGCCATCGCCGCGGCCCAGCTCGCGAAGGAATACCCGGCCGACTATCCGCAGTCGGGATTCCGCGCCATCGAGATTCCGCTCAAAGAAGAGCTGACGCGCAACTTCAGGCCGACCCTGTGGATCCTCCTCGGGACGGCCGGGTTCGTGTTGCTGATCGTCTGCGCGTCGATCGCCAACCTGCTGCTGGCGCGGATGGTGCGGCGCGAGCGCGAGATCTCGGTGCGGGCGGCGCTCGGCGCGACGCGCGCGCGCCTCCTCCGTCAGCTCCTCACGGAGAGCCTGCTGCTCGCCGTGACCGGCGGCCTGCTCGGCCTCGTCCTCTCGGCCTTCACCTTGAAACTGCTGACGACGTTCACCGAGCGCTTCACCGCGCGGGCCCATGAAATCACGATCGATCTGAACGTGCTGTTCTTCACGCTGGCCGTATCGGTGGTCACCGGCCTCGTCTTCGGATCGATTCCCGGGTTGTCGAGGCGGCTCGACATGGCGCCGGCGCTGCGCGAAGGCGGCCGATCGAGCCACGCGAGCCAGCGCCTGCGCAGCGTGCTGATCGTCGCCCAGGTGAGCGCGTCGTTCATGCTGCTCATCGCCGCCGGGCTCACGCTGCGCAGCCTGATGAACGTGCAGAGCCTCAATCCCGGCTTCCGCACCGAGAACCTGTTGACCCTGCGCGCCGACATGAGCTTCGATCGCATCCCGCTCACGACTCCGCCGCGCGAAGCGCGGGCGCGGCGGTCGGCGTACTGGACCGAGTTCGAGGAGCGGCTCAAGGCGCTCCCCGGGGTCATCTCCGTCGGGGGCGGCGGCACGTTCCCGCTCAACGACCAGAATCCCTTCCCGAACGGCTTCGAGCGCGAGTTCCATCCCGCGCTGCCCGGAACCCCGCCGCCGCAGATCGCGTTCCGGCTGGCGACCGCCGACTACTTCGCGGCCCTCGGCCAGCCGCTCGTCGCCGGCCGCGCCTTCGCCGCGACCGATTCGGTGGACGCGCCCAGCGTGGGCATCATCAACCAATCGGCGGCCCGCCACTTCTGGGGCACCGACAATCCGGTCGGATCGCGGATCCGCGGCCGATCGAACCTGGGCGGCCGGCCCGACGACAACTGGACGACGATCGTCGGCGTCGTCGCCGACGTGCGCCAGCAGCTGGATCGGCCGCCGCTCGACGAGGTCTACGTGCCGGTCCGGCAGTCGCCGTTCTTCGGGACGACGTGGATCGTGCACTCGCGCTTGACCATCGAGGACGCGACACGCCAGATCAAGGCCGCCGCTCGCGAGCACGATCCGGAGCTGCCGGTGACCAACTTCCGCACGCTCGCGGAAGTGCGATCGACGGCGCTCGCGCCGCGCCGGGTGGTCGTGGCGCTGATTGGATCGTTCGGGCTGCTGGCGCTGGTGATCACCGCGGCCGGCATCGCCGGCGTGATTGCCTTCTCGGTGAACCAGCGGACGCAGGAATTCGGGATCCGCATGGCGCTCGGCGCGGGCCGCAGCCGTGTGCTGGGGCTCGTCGTCCGGGAAGGACTGGCGCTCGTCACCGTCGGGCTCGGCATCGGCATGGCCGGCGCGCTGGCGCTCACGAAGTTGATGGGGGCGGTGATCTTCGATCCGCCGATGCCTCCGATTGCCGGGATTCCCGGACCGCAGCCGCTGGCGCTGCTGGTGAACGGCACGCCGCCCACCGACGCCCTCACCTACGTCGGGGTCGCGGCCATGCTGGTCGTGGTCGCGGTGATCGCCTGCCTCATGCCCGCCAGCCGCGCGGCCTCGGTGGACCCGATGGTGGCGCTGCGGGCGCAATAAACCAGGATTCCTGGAACCCGGGAAGCCTCCCGATTGAATACAATCGCACGCGATTCAGCGATTTTCCGTCCTCAGACCTGAACCCGCGCCCGAGCCTGGTGTCCAACTGAATGGAACCTGCTTACGTCTAAGGACACGTACATCACACGCCGCGGGAGGAGAACCGAAGAATGCGCGTTTTCGCACAGTGTACCGCGGCGGGAATTATCGCCGTGGCCGTTGCCGTTTCCGGCCCGCTCAGCGCCCAGACCAAGGATCCGGCGGCGATCCTCGCGGCGGCGCGGCAGGCGCTCGGCGGTGAAAAGAAACTGACGGCGGTCAAGACGTTCACCGCGACCGGGCGGACGCGCCAGGTGCGCGGCGACAACCTCGTGCCGATCGAGTTCGAAGTGTTCGTGGAACTGCCGGACAAGTACCTTCGGAAGGACGAAATTCCGGCGCAGGAGAGCGGTCCGACGGCATCGGGCTTCAATGGCGAGGAGTGGCTCCAGGATCCGCCGCCCGCGGCACCACCCGCCGCTCCCGCGGGGGCGGCTCCGGGCGGTGCACCAGGCGCACCCGGTGCACCCGCCGGCGCGCCGGCGGGGCCGCGCCCGAATCCGGGTGCCGCCCGCGTCGCCGCGCTGAAGCAGGACTTCACGCGGTTGACGCTCGGCATGTTCGCCACCTCCTTTCCGTCGTATCCGCTGACCTTCAGCTATGTCGGTGAAGCGGAAGCGCCGCAGGGGAAGGCGGATGTCCTCGAAGCCAAGGGCCCCGGCACCTTCACCATCCGCTTGTTCATCGACAAGACGTCGCACCTGCCGCTGATGGTGAGCTGGACGCCACCCGCGCCGGCCGGCCGTGGGCCGATGCGGGGCGGGATGCCGGGCATGCCACCGGGCGGGGCGCCTGGTGGACGTGGCGCGCCGCCCGCCGGTGCGCCGCCTGCTGGTGCGCCGCCCGCCGGTGCACCACCCGCTGGTGCGCCGCCCGCTGGTGCGCCACCGGCCGGTGCACCACCCGCTGGTGCGCCGCCCGCCGGTGCGCCACCCGCTGGTGCGCCGCCTGCCGGTGCACCGCCCGCTGGTGCGCCACCCGCGGGCGCGGCGCCGGCCGGCCAGCGCGGCGGGGCGACGCCGCCGGTACCGGTCGAGAACCGTCTCTATTTCGCCGACTACCGCGACGTCGACGGCATGCAGTTCCCGTTCAGGCTGCGGCGTGCCGTCGGCCCCGACACGATCGAAGAGACGACGTTCGATCGCTACCGGATCAACACCAAGATCGACCCGAAGAAATTCGAAGTTCGCAAACCTCAATAAGGACGAAACGATGATTGCAGTGCTGGTGGCCCTCCTCTCGCTGGGCCCGATCGCCCCACCCACATCCGAGGGCCAGGCTCCGAGAGACGCGCGCGTGACGATCACGGTGGTCGATCAGACCGGCGCCGTGATTCAGAACGCCAAAGTCACGCTGACGCCCGCGGTGCCGACCGGCACGATCGAGCCGGCGACCACGAACGACAAGGGCATCGTGGCGTTGACCGGGCTGGTCCCCGGACGCTACACCGTCCAGGCGGAGTTCCCCGGCTTCGAGACCCGCATCCTGAAGGACGTGCCGATGAAGGCGGGCGACAACAAGCACGTCGCCGTCCTGGCCATCCAGGGGCTGCAGGATTCGGTGACCGTGTCACGCGACGCGCGCGAAGCGGCGTCGGACCGGCGCTCGACCTTCGGCTCGGCGATGACGCGCGAGCAGATCGAGGCGCTGTCGGACGATCCGGACGAGATGCAGCAGCAGCTGCAGGACATCGCGGGCGGGAACGCCGTCATCCGCGTCGACAGCTTCGAGGGCGGCCGCCTGCCGCCGAAGTCGGCGATCAAGGCGATCCACATCACGCGCGACGCCTTCGCGGCCGAGAACCACTTCGCCGGCGGGCTGTTCATCGACATCATCACGCAGCCCGGGATCGGGCCGCTCCGCACCAACCTGAACATGCGGTTCCGTGCCGGCGGACTGAGCGGCGACCCGCACGCGCTGCCCCAGGGCACGGAGCAGCGCAAGGGTCCGGAAGGGACGCAGTCCTACAACGGCGGCATCGGCGGCTCGCTGATCAAGCAGAAGGCGTCGTTCTCGATCAACGCCAACGGCAATACCTCCTACGACACGCCGTACCTCTACTACAACACGCCGGACGGCGAGCTGGTCGAGGGCCTCGCGCCGCGGCGGCCGCGCGACAACATGTTCGTGTTCGCCCTCTTCGACTACGCGATCACGAAGGATCAGACGCTGCGCGCCAACTTCAGCCGCGAACAGTCCAAGGTCAAGAACACCGGGGTCAACACCTTCGACATGATCGAGCGCGCCTACGGCACGGAAGACCACAACAACACGCTGCGCATCCAGGAGGCGGGACCGCTCGGCCGCCGGTTCTTCATCAACACGCGCGCGGCGATCAACTGGTCGGACTCGAAGGCGCAGTCGGCCTTCGAAGGGGCCACGATCCGCGTGCTCGACGGCTTCACGAGCGGCGGCCAGCAGCGCCGGGGGGGCGTCACCTCGAAGAGCATCAACCTGCAGTCGGACCTCGACTACGTGCGGGGCATCCACTCGGTGCGCACCGGCCTGCAGCTCGACGGCGGCTCGTATCACTCGAACGACTCGACCAACTATCTCGGTACCTACACCTTCGAGAGCCTCTTCGCCTTCCGCAACGGCACGCCGCAAAGCTACACGATCCGCACGGGCGACCCGAACATCGCCTACAAGAACGTCCAGGCCGGCTGGTATCTGCAGGACGACATCCGGATCCGCAAGAACCTGACGGTCAGCCCCGGCATCCGCTACGAAGCGCAGACCCACCTGTCGGACTACGACAACGTCGGCCCGAGATTCGGTGTCACCTGGTCGCCGGGCAAGAGCGGCAAGACGACCTTGCGGGGAAGCGCCGGGATCTTCTACGACTGGCTGTCCACCGGCACCTACGAGCAGACCCTCCGCGTCGACGGCCAGCGCCAGCGCGAGCTGAACATCATCAATCCGCCCTACCCGAACCCCGGGAACGCCGTCGGTACCGCCTCGGCCACGAACCGCTATTTCCTGTCCGAGGATCTGCAGATGCAGCGCTACCTCCGCTTCAGCGCGGGCGCGTCGCAGACGGTCTCGCGGATGCTGACCGTGAACGCGACCTACGCGCACACGAGCGGCGAGAATCTGATGCGCGGCCTGAACCTCAACGGACCGATCAACGGGGTCCGGCCGGATCCGTCCTTCGCCAATATCGTGCAGGTCCTGGGCGACGCCGAGTCGACGCAGCACACGCTCAACGTCGGCGCGAGCCTCAACTTCAACGTCCCGAGAACCGGCGGGCCCGCCGCCCCCGGCGGCCCGGTCATGATTGGCGGCGGCGCCGGCATGATCATGATCTCGGGCCCGCCGCCCCCGCCCGCGCCCGGCGGCGCGTCGAACCCGGCCAACGCCCGCTGGAACTGGCGGCGCATGCAGATCTTCGGCAACTTCGGCTACGGCCGGCAGTTCAACAACACCGAGGGGGCGTTCGCGATGCCCGCCACCGGCCGCATCATCGACGACTGGGGCCCGTCCAACTTCGACGTCCGGCGCCGCTTCAACCTGAGCTGGAGCAGCACCCAGCTGCGCAACCTCAACGCGAACCTGAACTTCAACGCGTCGAGCGCGCCGCCCTACACGATTCGCACCGGCGTCGATACCAACAACGATCTGAACTTCAACGATCGTCCCCAGGACATCGGCCGGAATACCTTGCGCGGCTCCGGCCAATGGAACATGAACGGCTTCTTCACCTACACCCGTCAGTTCGGGAAGCCCGTGCAGATGCCCGGCGGGATCAATTTCCGCTCCGACGGCGGCGCGCTGACCGCAACCCAGGGGAGCGCGTCGAGCGCCGGCCGCTACCGCGTCTCGTTCAACGTCAACGTGCAGAACATCACGAACCGCGGCAATCTGACCGGCTACGTCGGCACGCTGACGTCCCGCACCTTCGGCAGGCCGTCCCAGATCGTCGGCACGCGCAAGGTCGATTTCGGAGTCGGGTTCTCTTTCTAGTTACCAGTCGCCAGTTGCCAGTCGCCAGTCAGTTGGCGGTTGGCGGTTGGGTCTGCCGTCACGGGGTTTGCAGTTTGTTCAACCCAGAACAAACTGCAAACCAGATCGCCGACGCCAACCTGCACACGGCGAGCTGTCAGCTCTTGACCAGTTCGACGTCGAGCGTGATCTTGACCTCGTCGCCCACCGCGAAGCCACCGGCCTCCAGCAGCTGATTCCAGGTCAGGCCGAACTCGCTGCGCTTGATTCTGGTGTGCGCGCTGAATCCGGCGCGCTCGCCGCCCCACGGATCCTTGCCGCGGCCTTCGGCGGTCACCTCGAGCGTGACCTCCTTCGTCACTCCGTGCATCGTCAGGTTCCCGCTCAGCGAGAAGGTGCTCCGGTCGGGCGCGACGGCCGTGATGCGCGTGCCGCGGAACTCGATCAGCGGGTGATGCTCCGCGTCGAAGAAGTCCGCCGACTTGAGGTGCGCGTCGCGCTGCGGCTCGTGCGTGTCGATGCTGTCGACGTCGATCGCGACCGCGGCCGACGAACGCGCGAAGTCCGAGTCGTCGATCTCGACGGTGCCGTTGACGAGGCCGAACCGCCCCTTGACGGTCGAGATCATCAAGTGCCGAATCGCGAACTCCGCGTGGCTGTGGACCGGGTCGATCTTCCAGGTGGTCAGGGCCGGGGTGGCGGTCGTCGTGGCTGTGCTCATTCCAGTTCCTCCTTAAGAAACTTTAGTCACTATATAAAAGTAAGTAGATTGTGTCAAGTGTTGGCATCGCGGTAGAATGGGGGCATGGGCCTCAAGCCCCACCTCTGCGTGAAGTTTCACAAGGCCGTCGAGCTCATCGGCGGGCGATGGACCGGTGCGCTCATCCATCTCCTGCTGAACGGCCGGATGCGCTTCGCCGAACTGCGGGCGGCCGTTCCCGACATCAGCGATCGCATGCTGTCGGAACGGCTCAGGGAGCTCGAAAGCGAAGGGATTGTCGCGAGGATCGTGGTGCCGGACACGCCGGTGCGCGTCGAGTACGAGCTCACCGACAAGGGCCGCGCGCTCGAACAGGCGCTCGGCGCCGTCGGGAAGTGGGCGGAGCGCTGGGTTACCGACCCGCCGCCTGCCGAAGCCGCGGCAGGTCCCACGCGAGCAGCTCGCCAATCCGCGAAAGCGTCACGTCCGGCGGCGGCAGCCTCGCCACGCGCGCGTCGGTGACGTAGTGGCCCTGGCGGGGCCAGACGGTCGTGACGCGAGAGCCCCAGTGCCGCTTGATCGCGTCCAGCAGCCACAGCTTGTCGTCGACCATCACATAGTGACCTGCCGGATAGCGGTGCTCGACGTCGTCCAGCTCCAGCTCCTTGTGGACGTAAATCAGGATGTTGCGCTCGACGAGCTCGAGAAGGCCGGAGCGCTCGATTTTCCGCGGCTGGAACACGACGTCGCCGTCCGACAGGATCGCCGCCGGGCCCCAGGCGCGGGCGTGATCGACGGCATCCAGCGACTCCGGAAACAGCCGGTTGGCGAAGGGATAGTTCACGAGAAACTGGGAGACCGCGAGCACGTGCGAGTCACGCGGGTGGCGGACCCGGTAGCGCTGCAGGGCCCCGAGATAATCCGCATAGCCGAGCTCGGCGCGCAGCGTCTCGAAGATCTGCCAGTAGTCGTCCCTGCGCTCGCGGCCGAGCTCGCGATCCATGAACCGCATCAGGTCCGCGACGACGCGATCGTTGTCGAGCAGCGTGTTGTCGACGTCGAAGAGCGTCACCACGGCGTGCATGCGCCGGATTATCCGGTATCCTGACGCGATGCGCGCGGTGATTTTCGACCTCGATGGGACGCTCGTCGACACGGTCTACGGCCATACGCTCGCGTGGCAGCGCGTCCTGGCGGAAGCGGGCATGCCGGTGGAAGGATGGAAGGTGCACCGGCTGATCGGGATGAGCGGCGGGCTCCTGACGCAAGCGGCGGGACATGAGATCGGACGCCCGCTCTCCGACGGCGAAGCGGAGCAGCTGCAGAAACGCCATGGCGCCGTCTACAAGGAGCTGATGCCGGATCGCCGGCCGCTGCCCGGCGCGGTCGATCTGCTGCGCCACCTGCGCAGGGAGAAGATCAAGCACGGCGTGGCGACGTCCGGTCGCCGCGCGGACGCGAAGGCGTCGCTGGACGCGCTGGACCTGCCGGACGACATGGTGGTCGTCGATCGCGACGACGTCGAGCGCGCGAAGCCGGAGCCCGACCTGTTTCTCGCCTGCCAGGAGCGGCTCGGCGTCACTCCCGAGGAGTGCTACGTCGTCGGCGACGCCGTCTGGGATTTGCTCGCCGCGCGCCGCGCGGCCATGCTGGGGATCGGCCTCCTGAGCGGCGGATACGGACAGGAAGAGCTGTATCAGGCAGGCGCGTATCGGGTCTACAGCAATCCGGCCGAGCTCCTCGATTCGATCTACCAGCTCGGGCTTCGCCCGTCCTAGCTAGCGCGGCGCCGGCGTCACGACCGCGGCGCGGCGCGCTTGCGCTTTACCGCCGGCGAGCCTTCCGCGGGTGATCGGCGCGACCGCGGCGACCGCGGCGCCTTGATCGCCCGGCCGAGCGCGCTGAAGGCCCGGAGCATGTCGTCGTAGGAAAAGTGCGCATTGCGCCCGCTGGGATTGGGCAGCACGAACAACCTCGCCCCGTGTACCGTGGCGTTCTGGAAGCCCGGCTTGATGACGGGACCGCCGACGCCTCGCGGCTTCGGCGGGCCAGGAGCGGACTGCTCGAGAACGCGCCACAACGCGCGGTACATGGTGACGCCGACGAACGCGACGATCTCCGGACGGAACCGCTCGATCTTCTTCTCGAGGATCTTCCAGCCTTCCTGATACTCGTTCGGGCTCAGGGTATCGATCCCCGGCGTCGGCCGCGCCACCAGGTTCGTCATCCCGATGCCCCATTCGGGCAGCCGCACGTCGTCCTCGTGCGTGATCGGTTCGGGGACGATGCCGGCTTCGTAGAGAAGGCCCCAGAACCGGTTGGTCGGTCCGGCGAAATGATGCCCGGTCTGCGCGGACAAGATGCCGGGATTGATCCCGACCAGGAGGACGCGGACGCCGGGCCGGATCGCGTCGGTCAAGCGAAGATCGGCCCAGGCGGGCTTAGAATCGTTACCCATGAATTGGCTGTTCAAGGAAGAACCGTCGAACTACAACTACGACGCCCTGGTCCGCGACGGAAAAACGTCGTGGACCGGCGTCAGGAACCCGGTCGCCCAGCGCAACCTGCGGAGCATCAAGAAGGGCGACAAGATCTTCTTCTATCACACCGGCGGAGAGAAAGCGGTCATCGGGATCTGCCGCGCCGCCGGCGACGCGTATGCGGACCCGGCCGACAAGACGGGCTCGCTGTCCGCGGTCGACGTGGAACCGGTCAAGAAGCTGAAGTCGCCGGTGACGCTGGCGGCAATCAAGGCGGACAAGCGGTTCGCGACGTTCGTGCTCACCCGCGTGCCGCGGCTGTCGGTGATGCCCGTGTCTGACGAAGAGTGGAAGATGATCGTCGAAATGGGCAGCTGAGGTCGCGGAGGCCCGGAGGACACGGGACACGGAGGTTTCGGAGGACACCGGACGCGGAGGTTCGGAGGACACCGGACGCGGAGGTTTCGGAGGACACGGGACAAGCCTTACCACGGAGACGCGGAGACACGGAGGCGCACGGGTTTTCAGGCGTTCCCACCACGATTGCCACGCTGCTCGAGAGAGGTCCGCCGGGAACCGGCCTCCGGCCGGTTCTTAGTGGGTGGGAGAGGGCGCGATCGCAAGCGACACCCGAGCCCCATCGTCGCTTGCGATCGTGCCCTCTCCCACCCGCGAGCCGCGCGAAGCGCGGCCCGGCGGACCGCTCATCACGCGCGTGGCTCACGCTCGCGGACAAGCGCCCGTCGGCGTGCGCGTCGGCTTCCACGTGCCAGCTAGGAAAGACGGGATCGCACGCAAACTGAATCAGGCGCCGTCACAGACGGACCGGTCCGCCGGGAACCGGCCTCCGGCCGGTTCTTAGTGGGTGGGAGAGGGCGCGATCGCAAGCGACACCAGAGCCCCTCGTCGCTTGCGATCGTGCCCTCTCCCACCCGCTAGCCGCGCGAAGCGCGGCCCGGCGGACCGCTCATCACGCGCGTGGCTCACGCTCGCGGACAACCGCCCGTCGGCTTGCGCCTCGGCTTCAACGTGCCCAGTCAGGAAAACGGATCGCACGGAAACTAAATCAGGCGGCGTCACGGACGGACCGGTCCGCCGAGAACCGGCCTCCGGCCGGTTCTTAGCGAGTGGGAGAGGGCGCGATCGCAAGCGACACCCGAGCCCCATCGTCGCTTGCGATCGTGCCCTCTCCCACCCGCGAGCCGCGCGAAGCGCGGCC
>Ga0075365_10000816_pt1 | contig 12843 bp, 14 predicted proteins | sample EndMetdeltDD1765_FD_71387 | JGI IMG/M metagenome (GOLD analysis project Ga0075365, IMG submission 71387) | Populus endosphere microbial communities from Tennessee, USA - Endosphere MetaG P. deltoides DD176-5 | ecosystem: Host-associated > Plants > Roots > Endosphere | place: USA: Tennessee... | reverse complement strand
GACCGAGATGAAGGAGAAGAAGCATCGCGTCGAGGACGCGCTGCAGGCCACCCGGGCCGCCCTCGAGGAGGGCATCGTGCCCGGCGGCGGCGTCGCGCTCCTGAACGCTCAGGAGGCGATCGACCCGAGCGGCCTCTCCGACAACGACGAGCGCACGGGCGCGGAGATCATCCGCCGCTCGCTCGAGGAGCCCCTCCGCCAGATCTCGGAGAACTCGGGCCTCGAGGGATCTGTCGTGGTCGAGAAGGTCCGCGGCATGAAGGCCGGCGAGGGCCTGAACGCCGACGACGGCGAGTACGGCGACCTCGTCAAGGCCGGCGTGATCGACCCGACCATGGTCACGCGGTCGGCGCTGCAGAACGCGGCCTCGATCGCCAAGAACATCCTCACCACGGAGGCCATCGTGGCTGAGCCGCCGGAGAAGGAGGGCGCAGGCGCGCCCGCCGGCATGCCCGACATGGGCGGCATGATGTAAGCACCCTCCGTTCCAGGAGGAAGCGTTAGAAAGGGCCCGGCTCGAGCCGGGCCCTTTCTCTGCCGTCAGTCGATCGGCAGTCCCCGCTGCGGGACGGGTGACGACTGGACGATCGAGGTCGTCGTCTGCCCGAGGACGGTGAAGCGGTCGATGACCTCCTCGAGGTGCTCGACGTCGCGGACGTTCGCGCGCAGGATGTAGCAGTCCTCGCCGGTTATCCGGGTGCATTCGACGACCTCCGGGGTTGCGACCGCAGCGTCGGCCACGTTCTGGAGCTGGCCCGGGGCCGGGCGGATGCGGATGACTGCGCCCAGCGAGAGCCCCAGCGCACGCGGGTCCACGTCCGCGTGGTAGCCGCGGATCACCCCTCGTTGCTCCAGGCGACCCAGCCGCTCCGTGACCGCCGGCGCCGACAGCCCCACTCGCCTCCCGAGCTCGGCCATCGTCAGCCGGCCCTCGGCCTGAAGCTCGGCAACGATCCGGCGGTCGATGTCGTCCACAACGGAATCGTTGGCGGTCAGTCCATTTCTCCGTTGATTCGCAGGCATGCAAGCGACTCTACCGCGATCCCTCCCTGGACACAAGCGAAAATCCCAGGCAATCTTCAGCCATCGTCAACCGCGTGCCCCCGCACCTGTACTTCGTCACCAGCGCGGTCTTCCACTACCTCGGCCCCGCGTTCGCCGTCCTGCTGTTCGCCCGCATCGACGTCCTCGGGGTTGCCTGGCTGCGCATCGCGTCCGCCGCCCTCATCTTCGCGCTGTGGCGCAAGCCCTGGCGGACGTTCGCCCACCTCGATCGGGGAGGCCGCCGACTGCTCGTGGCGTGGGGAGTCGTCCTGGCCGCGATGAACGCGTGCTTCTACATCTCGATCGACCGGCTGCCGCTCGGAACGGTCGCGGCGATCGAGTTCCTCCCCGTGATCGCGCTCGCCGCGCTCGGCGCCCGAACCCCGCGCAATGCCGGCGCGCTTGTCATGGCCGTCGCGGGCGTCTACCTCCTGACCGACGTCCAACTGGTGGCCCAGCCGGTGGGCATTGCCTTCGCATTCGCCAACGCCGCGCTCTTCTCCGCCTACATCGTCCTTGCCCACCGCGCCTCCCGCTACGAGCGGATGGGCGGGATCGACGGGCTGGGGGCGGCGATGCTGATCGCGCTCGTCGCGATCACGCCGATCGGGGGCTGGGAGGCGGCGCCGGCGTTTTCGGACGCGATCGCGCTGCTGGCCGGGATCGGGGTGGGCGTCTCGTCGTCGGTGATCCCCTACGTGACCGACCAGCTCGCGATGCGCCGGCTGCCCCGGCCCACGTACGCGCTGATGGTCGCGCTGCTGCCTGCCACGGCGACCGTGATCGGCCTGCTGGTACTCGCGCAGGTGCCGACCGTCGCCGAGCTCGCCGGCGTGGCCGCGGTGGTCACCGCGATCGCCGTCCACCGGGAGCCCTCGGCCGAGCCAGTCGAGCCCGACGCCCAGGCCATCGCGGCCTAGTTTTCTGGCAGCACCCGGTCGAGGGTGTCGGGAAGATCGCTCAGATCAGGCAGCTCGGCGGCGGGCTCGCCCCGCGCCTCCTCGCCGAGGCGGTTGATCCACACGCACGGAATGCCCAGCTCATGGCTCGGCTCGACGTCATGGAAGAGGCTCGCCGCGACGTGGACGTGGCGCGACGGATCGGCGCCCGTCCTGCGGAGAAAGTCCTCCCAGTGCCCCGGAGCGGGTTTGTAGGAGCCGATCTCGGAGGCGACGACCGCCAGCTCGAAGGGCACGCCGATTCGCTCCATCGATGCGTCGATGAAGTCGCGGTCGGTGTTGGACAGGATCACGAGGCGCCATCCCCGGCGCCGCGCTTCGGTGAGCGCGGAGGGGACCTCCTCGAACACCGGCCAGTCCGGCAGCGAGCGCCCGAGCGCGTCGCGCTCCTCCTCGGGCAGCTCCCGCCCCAGCGACGCGGCCACCTCCCCGAGGGCGGTCGCGAGCACCTTTCGATATGGCGCATCCGGGGTCTCGCTCTGGATCCTGGGCTCGACCTCGTGGTAGCGCGCGAGCGCTTCCTCACGCGTGTCCGGGCCGAAGAGCCGCTCGAGCTCGCTGGCGATTCCGGCGTTCCAATCGACCAGCGTTCCGTAGCAGTCGAAAGTCGCCCATCTCTCGTCGGTCAAGTCGCACTCCCCATGTCTTTTGTGGCACGAACGGCCATGACCATCCGTCGCGGCGATATTCTCCGCCAATCCGGCCGCAAATGGGGTCGGTTACGAGAGGAGGATGGGGTGTTAAAGAAGGCTCTGGCCGTCGGCCTCGCTGTGGGTGCCGCGGCTGCGATCGGTGCGTGCGGTGGCAGCAGCAGCACCACCAGCGGTGGAGGCGGTGGAGGCGGTGAGGTGAGCATCTACTCGAGCTTGCCGCTGACCGGTGCATCGACCGCGCAGACGAAGCCGATGGTGAACGGCATCAAGCTCGCGCTTGCGCAGGCGAACAACAAGGCGGGCGACTACACCGTCAACTACACGTCGCTCGACGACGCCACGGCACAGGCGGGCGAGTGGGATCCTGGTCAGACTGCAGCGGACGCACGCAAGGCGGCCGGGGACCCGAACACCGTGCTCTACATCGGCGAGTTCAACTCGGGCGCGAGCGAGGTCTCGATCCCGATCCTGAACAACGCCGGAATCCCCCAGATCAGCCCCGCGAATACTTACGTGGGCCTGACGACGGACGAGCCGGGAAGCGCACCGGGTGAGCCGGACAAGTACTACCCGACCGGGACCCGCACGTACACGCGGATCGTCCCGCGCGACACGATTCAGGCAGCGGCGGACCTCCAGGCGATGAAGGACGCGGGCTGCAAGAAGGTCGCGGTGGCCAACGACAAGGAGGCCTACGGTGCCGGCCTGGCAGCGCTGCTCGACCTGGAGAAGGACCAGTTCGGCGTCGACATCACCAGTAACACGGGAATCGACCCGAAGGCGGCGAACTTCCGCTCGTACGCCACGCAGGTCAAGAACGAGGGAGCGGACTGCTTCTTCTTCGCGGGCATCGTGTCGAACGGCGCGGTGCAGTTGACCAAGGACGTCCACGCGGCGGTGCCGGAGGCCCAGATCTTCGGCGGCGACGGCGTGTGCACAAGCACGTACACCAGCGCGAAGGAGGGCGGCGTCCCTGCGGACATCGCTCCGCTCCTTCAGTGCACGGTCGCGACGCTCGATCTGAAGACATATCCGGGCGGCCAGGATTTCCTGAAGGCCTACTCGGACAAGTACGGGGACGACAATCCTGACCCGTACGCGATCTACGGATATGAAGCGATGAAGCTGGCGCTCGACACGATCGCAAACGCGGGCTCCAGCGGAAACGACAAGTCGGCTGTCCTCGACGCCCTGTTCAACACCAAGGACCGCAAATCGGTTCTCGGCACGTACGGGTTCGACGAGAACGGCGACACGACGCTCACGTCGTATGGCCTGTACAAGGTCGACTCGAGCGGCAACCCGGTGTTCTTCAAGAAGTTGGAGCCGCCGTCCGACGTCACATCGGGTTGAGTCAGAGGTAGATCCGTAGGGAGAAAGGGGGGCGCCACGGGCGCCCCCCGCTCCCGCCTTGAGGAGGAGCACGGAGGTGGAAGCCAGGTCCATGACGGTCAGCCTCCCGGCTGGACCGAAGGGTGCGCTCGCGAAGCTGCGCCAAACGGCCGGCGGGTGGGGCCTGATCGTGACGCTCCTGATCCTCCCCGTCTACTACGCCATCAAGGACCTGACGCAGGGCTACCAGGCGGGGGTCGCGCACGGCCACCCAATCATCGTCCACAACCTGACGCAGGTGGGCGAGACCCTCGTCCAGGGCGTGTCCAACGGCATGATCTGGGCGCTCATCGCGATCGGCTACACGCTCGTCTACGGGATCATCGAGCTGATCAACTTCGCCCACGGCGACGTCTTCATGATCGGCTCCTTCGTCACCGTCGGGTTCTGGGGCACGATCGGCCTCGGCCTCGCCACCGGGACCGTCGGGCTCGTGTTCGGCCTCATGCTCACCCTGATCGTCGGCATGGCGGTCTGCGGGAGCCTCAACGTGCTGATCGAGAGGGTCGGCTACCGGCCTCTGCGGAACGCCCCGAAGTTAGCCCCGCTGATAACGGCGGTCGGGTTCTCCTTCATCCTCCAAAACGTCGGTCTGCTCTGGCTCGGCGGCTCGCCGGTCGGCGTCAGCGACCTCCTCCACCAGAACGACGTGGTCTTCAGCATCTCCGGTGTCGACGTCCATCGCGCCGACGTACTCGCCGTCGGCATCACCGTGCCCCTCGTCATCGCTCTCACGTACTTCCTTGCCCGCTCCAGGCCCGGCCGGGCGATGCGCGCCACCGCGCAGGATCCGGAGGCGGCAAGGCTCATGGGGATCAACGTCGACCGCACGATCTCGCTGACGTTCCTGCTCGGCGGGATGCTCGCGGGGGCCGCGGGGCTGATCTATGCGCTCTACCAGACGACGATCTGGTACTTCCAGGGCTTCGAGGCGGGCCTGATCGCATTCACCGCGGCAGTGATGGGAGGCATCGGAAACGTCCGTGGCGCCGTCCTCGGTGGCCTGATCATCGGCATCATCCAGCAGTTCTCGGACGCGCGGTTCGGGCCCGAGTGGACCGGCGCGGTCGTCTTCGCCTACCTGATCCTGATCATGGTCCTGCGCCCGCACGGGCTGCTCGGTGAGGAGACGCGTGAGGCGGGATGAGGTGCTCTAGCACCGAAACAGGAGCTTCGGGATGAGCGAGCTCGCCGCCCAGCTCAGGGAGTGGCGCGGCACGATCGGGGCGCGGCTGCCGTCGTGGGCGCCTACGGCCCTTGCGGCCGTCCTGATCGCAATCGGCATCCTGCTTCCGTTCGCCTTCTCGACGACGAGCGGCTTCATGGACGCGACGATCAAGTCGCTCGCGTTCGTGGTCATGGCGCTCGGGCTCAACATCGTGGTCGGCTTCGCGGGCCTCCTCGACCTGGGCTACGTGGCCTTCTATGCGATCGGCGCCTACTGCATGGGCTGGTTCGCGTCCGGGTTCTTCTACAAGGCCGACGCGCACGTGCTGACCTCGGCACTGTCCACGACTCCGGGGATCCACCTCAACTTCCTCCTGGTGCTACTGGCAGCGGCGGTGATCTGCGCCGTCTTCGGCGTGATCATCGGGTTACCCACCCTGCGGCTTCGGGGCGACTACATCGCGATCGTGACCCTCGCGTTCGGCGAGATCATCGGCACGGTGGCCGTCAACGGGACCGACATTCACCTCACGGGGGGCAACGGGACTCCCTCGGACCCGGGTATGACCCTCACGGCCGGCAATCTCGGGATCCCGGCCGTCGACCTCCCGTACTTCCCGGGCGTCGGCAAGTTCGATCTCCTCAACCTGCGCGCCTGGTACTGGCTGATCTTCGCCATTCTGCTCGTGGTCCTGTTCGTGAACATCCGGCTGCGGGACTCGCGCATCGGCCGTGCGTGGGTGGCGCTGCGAGAGGACGAGGTGGCAGCCGTGTCGATGGGCATCCCGGCCGTGCGGACCAAGCTCCTCGCGTACGGGATCGGCGCCACGTTCGGCGGCATGTCCGGCGCCTTCCTGGGCGCCTATTACACGACGGTGAACGCCGGTCAGTTCGCGTTCTCGTTCTCGATCTTCGTCCTCGCGATGATCATCGTCGGCGGATTGGGATCGATCTGGGGAGCCGTGCTCGGCGCCTTACTCCTGTCCTACATCAACTTCTATTTCATCCCCGACGTCTTCAACAGCCTGCCGGGCACGTTCGGGCTGGACTTCAGCCTCACGGACCTGTCGTTCGGGATCTTCGGCTTCCTGCTCGTGCTCGTGATGGTCCTCCGGCCGCAGGGCCTGTTCCCGGAGCGGCGGCGAAAATTGGAGCTCACGCAGGAGATCGATCGCGATCAGGCCATGCTTCAGGAGCCGACCTCGTGACCACCGCCGAGAGCGCCCCGGCGGCACCCGCGCCCAGCGGCAACGCGCCGGCGATCATGCGCGCCGAGGGCGTGTCCAAGGAGTTCGGCGGGCTGGTCGCCGTCAGCGACGTTTCGATCGACATCCCCAAGCGCTCGATCGTCTCCGTCATCGGCCCGAACGGCGCCGGCAAGACGACCCTCTTCAACATGCTCACCGGCCTCTACAAGCCGAACGCGGGCCGCATCTACTTCGAGGACGGCGACATCACATCCAAGCGGCCGGACGTCATCACCTCCCTCGGGGTCGCCCGGACGTTCCAGAACATCCGCCTCTTCCGCGCCATGACCGCGGTCGAGAACGTCGTGGTGGGACGGCACGCCCGTATGCGCGCAGGCGTCTGGGGGTCGATCTTCCGCCCGCCGCACGTTCGCCGCGAGGAGCAGGCCGCCCGGGAGCGCGCCAGGGAGATCCTCGACTACGTCGGGCTTCAGCACGCGGTGTTCGACCAGCTCGCCGGCAACCTCTCCTACGGTGACCAGCGCCGGGTGGAGATCGCCCGCGCCCTCGCCTCCGATCCCACGCTGCTCCTCCTCGACGAGCCGACCGCGGGGATGAACCCGCAGGAGTCCGACCGGCTCACCGACTTCATGCGCAAGCTCCGAGACGACCTCGGCCTCGCGATCCTCTTGATCGAGCACGACATGCGCGTCGTCATGGGCATCTCCGAGCGCATCACGGTCCTCGATCTCGGCGAGCAGATCGCCGAGGGGCCGCCCGCGGAGATCCGCGACAACGCCCGCGTGATCGAGGCGTACCTCGGCAAGCAGGACAAGCAGGGCGGCGGCTGAATGGCCCTGCTCGAGGTGGAGGACATCCACGCCCACTACGGGACGATCGAGGCGCTTCGGGGCGTCTCGCTGACGGTCGAGGAGGGGAAGGTCGTGACCCTGATCGGGTCGAACGGCGCGGGCAAGTCCACCACGCTCCGCGCGATCTCCGGGCTCACGCCGGCCAGCTCGGGCACGATCAGGTTCGCGGGCGAGGAGATCACTCGTGCGCCCACCGAGGCCATCATCGCCCGCGGCGTCGCCATGGCGCCGGAGGGCCGGCATGTCTTCCCGCGCATGAGCGTTCGCGAGAACCTCGATCTGGGGGCCCACCGCCGCCGGGGCGACGGCATCGCCGAGGACCTCGACCGCGTCTACTCGCTGTTCCCCAGGCTCAAGGAGCGCGAGCGCCAGAAGGCGGGAATGATGTCCGGCGGCGAGCAGCAGATGCTCGCCATCGGGCGCGCGCTGATGGCCCGGCCCAAGCTCCTGATGCTCGACGAGCCGTCGATGGGGCTGGCCCCGATTCTTGTCGAGCGCATCTACGAGACGATCGCCGAGATCAACCGTGACGGCGTGACCATCCTGCTCGTCGAGCAGAACGCCAACTTCGCCCTGGACATCGCCGCGCACGGCTACGTGCTCGAGACCGGCCGCGTCGCGCTCGCGGACGACTCCGCGAAGCTCCGAGACGACCCCGAGGTCCAGAAGGCGTACCTGGGCGCATGACCGTCGTCGCTCTGATCGGCGCCAAGGGGCTGTACCTGTTGTTCGCCTGGCTTTTGTCCGCGGCCGCCGCGGCCTGGCTCGCGGATCGCAAGGGCTACGGCGAGCGAGTGGGGCTCGCGTTCGGGCTGCTTCTCTCCGTAGTTGGGGTTCTGATCGTGCTGGCGCTGCCCGGCCGGCCCGGGTCGCGGTGGAAGGAGGAGGGGCCGCTCCCACGGCGCCACTGAGCCGATCCGGTTCCAGGATCCGGGATGAATCTGCTCCTCGCGTTGGCGATCGTCGTGGCCGCGGCTGTCGTCGCAGCCCTACTCATGGCGGCTCTGCGCCGCCACCTCCAGGGCCCGGTGCTCTCGGACCCCGCCCGGGGGACGCCGATGCTCACGCTGGTCGGCACGGCCTTCGCCGTCCTGCTTGCGTTCATCACGCTCGCTGCGTTCCAGACCTACAACGGCGCGAAGTCGGGTGCCGCGTCCGAGGCCACCTCGGTGCTTGAGATGTTCCGGACGGCGGAGTTCTACCCCGCGGACCAGCGCGACGAGCTGCGATCGGATCTCGTCTGTTACAGCCGCGCCGTGGTCAGTGTCGAGTGGCCAGCGATGGGGGACGGCCACAGCTCGCCGCTCGTGGACCACTGGATCGCCGAGTACCGCACCCTCTTCGCGCACCTCGACCTGGCGTCGGCGCGGGCACGGGAGGGATTCCAGGAGGTGCTGAACGAGGCTCGCGGGAGAACCGACGGTCGCCAGGAGCGCCTCGAGGAGGCGCGCCCGTCAGTCCCGACCCCGCTGTGGCTGGTCCTGGTGCTCGGCGGAATCGTGGCCATCGTGCTTCAACTGGCGATGGCGGACAGGCGCGAGCGGCTCGTGGTCCAGTGCGGGATGATCGCCGGAGTGGCCGCGATCGTCTCCGCGGGGCTCTTGCTCGTCTGGTTCCTCGACCACCCGTACGAGGGCCGAACCGGCAGCATCCAGCCGACCGAGATGCAGCGGACCCTGACGGAGATGCGAGCCGCTGATCCCGCCCTGGACGTGCAGTGCACCGCCGAGGGCCGCCCGTCCGGCGTGTCCTGATCCCCGTCCTCGCCTCATGACGCCGGGGTAGGGTCTTCCGAGCGCCATGGCATATCTCACCAAGGCGATTTTCGGGCTCGGCTTCTTCGGAGGCGGCATCGCGCTCGCGAACGTGAAGCTCGTGCAGCTGCTGGAAACCGGCACCTGTGCCTCCGGCAACACGCCGTACGCGATCAGGCACCCCTGTCCGGCCGGGACCGGCACGGCCATCCTGCTCCTGATGGCGGGGATCTTCGCCGCGATCATCGGTGCCGGCCTCTTCGCCGCGCGCGGGACGCCCTCGTGGGCGAAGGGGAGGGAGCACCGGGTGTCCACCTTCTCGGTCACCTGGGGCATCGGCTTCACGGCCACCGGAGCGACCTCGCTGCTGACCGCGCTCGGGGACGACGCCCTCGGTCAGGGAGGCGAGCTGGGCGGGCTGATCGTCGGGATCACCTTCCTGGTCATGGGGTTGCCGGTCCTGCTCTTCGCCTTGTGGGGCCTGATCTCAAGCCTGCGCTCGGGCGATGAGAGGGCGATGTCGATGGCCACCGCTACGAGCCTGGGAAGCGACGTGGGAACGATGAGCACCGGGACCTACGACGCCTTCCAGAGCCCGGCCTTCCGCCCGGCTCCGGCGGCGGCCGGCCCGTCGACCTCCGTCAGGGAGGCCGATCGCATCGCGAAGCTCAAGACGCTCGCCGACCTGCGCAAGTCGGGCGCCCTCACCGAGCAGGAGTTCGAGCGCGAGAAGGCGCGCCTCCTCGGCGAGCCCTAGGCGCCCAGGACCTCCTCGACCGCGAGCGGCTGGACGCCCAGAGTCTCCGCGTCGCCGGGGCCGCGGGCGCTCACCATCGGGACCTCCATCAGCTCGGCCTCCTCCCAGGTGGCGAAGACAGCCTCGCCGAAGATCTGCCGCAGCGTCACCAGGGTCAGATGAACGAGCCCGAGAGGCACGTGAATGAGCGGGCGCTGGTGACCGGTCGCGCGAGCGACGGCGCGGGCGATCTCGTCGTAGGTCAGCACCTGAGGCCCCGCCAGCTCGTAGCGGGCCTTGTCCCGGTCGCGCTCCAGCGACGACACGACGCAGCGAGCGACGTCCTGCGACCAGATCGGCTCGAATTTCGCCTGCCCGGATCCGGAGACGGGCAGCACGGGCAGCAGCGACAGGCGCTTCATCAGGCGCACCCATCGGTCGCCGGGGTCGTACACGATCGAGGGTGCAAAGACCGTCGTGGCGAGGGGGGAGTGCGCCACGGCATTCTCCGCAAGCGCCTTGGCGCGAAAGAACCGGGTGCGCTGGGTCTCGCTCGCTCCGATCGCCGAGAAGAACACGAACCGCCCGACCCCTGCGCGCTCGGCCGCACGCAGGAGCCGCGCCGTGGCGAGCCCGTTCAGCTCCTCCACGCGCGCGTGCGGCTCGTCGCGGATCGCCGCTGCCAGGTGGATCACGGTGTCGACACCCCGCAGCGCCTGGCGCTGCAGGTGGCGGTCGCCCAACCGTGCCAGGTCGCCCAGGGCAATCTGAACGTCCACGCGATGACGGCCCAGACCTCTGGGATCGCGAACCAGGGCACGGACGTCGTGCCCGGCGCCCAGCAGCAGCGGTAGAAGCGCCCTGCCGACCGTTCCACTGGCCCCGGTCAGGAGGATCACGGGCCGGACTCTATCCGTCGCCAGGCATCTTCCCGCAAGCGCCAATCGTCACTTTTCCTACCGAGGGCCCCGAGGCCAACTTGCCTAGAATGTCGCTCCGCGCCCGCGGGCGACCCCGCGGGACGGACGATCTGGATTCACCTACCGAGGCAGACAAAGAGGGAGACAAACCACCCGTGGCCTACGTCATCGCAGAGCCCTGCATCGGAGAGAAGGACAACTCGTGCGTCGAGGTCTGTCCCGTCGACTGCATCCACCCCACGCCCGACGAGCCCGACTACGAGGCCGCGCAGCAGCTCTTCATCGATCCCGACGAGTGCATCGACTGCGATGCCTGCGTCGAGGCCTGCCCGGTGGACGCCTGCTTCGCCGAGGACCAGCTCCCGGACGAGTGGAGCAAGTACATCCAGATCAACGCGGAGTACTACTCCAAGTCGTAGACGCCTTGGCGGGGAGGTCGTTCCTGAATCAGTTGCGGCTGCTTCGCCGCCTACGCACCTGACTGAACGACAGGCAGCTCGGTCCCGCTGACGGCGGGCTCGGGCATCGCCGCCGGTGGTGGAGCCTGCATCACGGGCAACTCCTGCGGGGTCGCCGCGACGATGCCGCGGGCGGCCTCGCGAACGGCCTGCGCGGCCGGCGCATCCGGGTGCTCGAGCACGAGCGGCGAGCCTGCATCGGCGTGCTCGCGAAGCTCCTCCGAGAGCGGCACCTTGCTGAGCAGGGGAACGTCGAGCTCGTCGGCGAGGAGCTGGCCGCCACCCTCGCCGAAGATGGTCACGCGCTGACCGTCGGGTCCGGTGAAGGCCGACATGTTCTCGATCACTCCGAGGAGCTCGAGGTCGACCTTCTGCGCCATCTCCGCTGAGCGGCTGGCGACGCTCTGCGCGGCGGGCTGCGGGGTGGTGACGATCAGAATCTTCGCCTGCGGAAGCAGCTGAGCGAGGGTCATCGACACATCGCCCGTGCCGGGCGGCAGGTCGAGAAGCAGGTAGTCGAGCTCTCCCCAGTCGACGTCCTCGAGGAACTGCTGGATGGCCTTGTGGAGCATCGGGCCCCTCCAGACGACGGCGGCGTTCTCCTCGAGGAAGAAGCCGATCGACATGACCTTCACGCCGCCCGGGCCGGTGAGCGGGACGATCTTCCGCTCGGCGTTCACCTCGGGCTTGCGGTTCACCCCGAGCATGCGCGGGATCGAGTAGCCGTAGACGTCGCAATCGAGCGCCCCCGCCGAGTGGCCCTCGGCCTGAAGCGCTGCCGCCAGGTTCGCGGTCATGGTGGACTTGCCGACGCCGCCCTTGCCCGAGGCCACGCAGACGACATTCTTGACCTGGGCGAGCGCTCCCTCGGGAAGCCGCTGCCGTCCCAGCGTCTGCTGGATGCGGCCCTTCTCCTCGTTCGACAGCACGTCGAAGGTGACTCCCACCCCGGTGACGCCGTCGAGGGCGCCGACGCGCTCCGCCACCGCGTTCTGGAAGTGGGAGCGGATCGGGCAGCCGGGAGTGGTGAGCGAGACCATGACGTCGACGCGACCGTTTTCCGCGATCTCGATCGAGCGCACCATGCCGAGCTCGACGATGTTCCGCCGCAGCTCGGGGTCGATCACTGCCTGCAGGGCTTCCGAGATTTGTTCCTTCGTGGGGACTTGCACTCCATCCATTCTGACAAACCGCCTCCGAACGACGATCGACCGGCGCTAGGCCGGTCGATCGGGGAGGAGAGGTTGCTGCTCTGCTCGCGAGGTTTGCTGCGAGCAGATCACTCCGGGACGCCACCTCTCGAGGCGGCCCGGGCTAAGGGTGCTAGACGAGCGTGGTGACCCGCTCCTGAACCGCGGTCTGTGCCTGCTTCAGGCCCTTCTCGACCTGGGTGCGGTTCTGCTTGACCGTGGTCTGGAAGCGGCGCCGGCGCTGCTTGACCTCGCGCTGGAACCGGTTCCGGCTCTGGCGCGCACGGGTGCGAGCCTTCCGCCGCGACGTGGCGCCGCGCCGCTCGAGCTTGTTCAGCTCACGCTCGACCTGGGTGCGGAAGCTCTTCAGCTCACGCTCGGCGGTGTCACGCTTGGTGAACGGCTCGACGACATCGTTGACGCGATCGGCGACGGTGAGGACCACGCCGACGGGAACGTCCACGGAACGCTCGGCGGTCTGCCGGGCGTAGGAGACGCTGCCGTTCCGAAC
>Ga0075365_10000815_pt1 | contig 12843 bp, 12 predicted proteins | sample EndMetdeltDD1765_FD_71387 | JGI IMG/M metagenome (GOLD analysis project Ga0075365, IMG submission 71387) | Populus endosphere microbial communities from Tennessee, USA - Endosphere MetaG P. deltoides DD176-5 | ecosystem: Host-associated > Plants > Roots > Endosphere | place: USA: Tennessee... | reverse complement strand
CGGGCTTCATCGGCACCGAGGCGCCGCTGTTCGAGATCCGCGACGCGGGAGGGCCGGCCACCGACCTGCTGATCCGCTCGCCGGAGCTCGGCCGCGCACTCGCCAAGTCGCTCGCCGGCAGCAACATCGTCGTCATGCGCGGGCACGGCTCGACCGTGACGGCGCCGTCGCTGCCGCTCGTCGTCTACCGCGCCGTCTATGCCGAGATCAACGCGCGCTATCAGTCCGAGGCGATGCGCCTGGGTCCGATCACGGCGCTGACCGCCGAGGAGGCGGCGGCCTGCGTCGTCTCCATCGAGGGCCAGGTGCATCGGCCGTGGGACCTGTGGACCCGGGAAGCCGCCGAGCGCCGCCGCGCACGCGGCTGAGGGCAGTTGCGCTAGCGATGTATCCGGGACGGCGCCCGCCTGCGTTTCGTCGCCATCCCGGCGACGGGAACAACCGCGGGTCTGTCGATCGGTCGACGCGGTGCCTCTGTACTTGTGAAGTCTCCGACCGCCACCGGGTCACTCGCCGGGAAGGTCCCTTGCAAGCCCTCGTCGAGAAGCTCCTCCAGGTGACGCGTCTGCCGATCTGACTTTGATCCTGAAAAGCGCGCCAGCATGGCAAGCAATGCCTCCGCTTGCGCGATCTCGTCGGGGTCATCGCCGTCGAGCCGACCCGCCGCCGCGTGCTGCTGCAGCCATGCAAGCCGCTCCGACGGCGTGCCCGGCACGTGCTCCATCACCAGCTCGGCGATGGTCGGCCAGGGACGCCCATCGCGCTTCGGAGCGCGATGTGTCCGCTTCGCCCGCGAGAACATCGGCCACTCGCGCAGTCTTGGCTGCGCGGGGTTTTTCGGCTCGGCCACGGCACCACTCCTTACTCTGATGCCACGTGCACATACTAACTCATCTGGCTCGCCAGGTTAGGGGCAATTTGAACGGTAGTGGGGTTCTTACAAACGAACCTCCAGCCGGCCCACTCGCATCTCCCCGCCAGTCGGGCGCCAATCCATCCACCCGCAACCAAGAAGTCAGATGCCGCTCGCGCCCGCGTCATGACACTATTATGACGGTTAGGTATCAGTTCAGTTACATGCGGAGCGGCTTATGAGATTGCTGCGGCAGGCGCGATCAAACCCTTTGGCCTGGTGGTGGGCCGTGCTCAGCCTGACCAGCGGCATTAACATCGCGCTCTGGTTCCAGCTGTATCGCCAGTTCCAACTACAGCAACCGCACAGCCTGGATAGCGCCTCCAGCACTTCCCTCATGCTAATGCTTTGCGCGGCTTATGTTTTTGGCTGCGCTTTCCGGTCGTTCCTGCCGCGCGCGGACGTGCAGCGCATCTGCCTGTTCGATACCTGGCTTTCGAGCGTTCTCATCGGCCGATCCGTGGCAACGGTGGCCGAAGTCTGCTTCGCTGCGCAATGGGCCATCATTCTGCATCAGCTCGGTGGGATGGCCGGCGCGGACACCACCTTGAACGTCGCCTGGATGATCGTGCCGATGATCATCGTCGCACAGTGCTGCTCCTGGTACGGGGTGCTGACGACCAACTATCTGGCCAATGCCATCGAAAATTCGATCTGGGCGCTCGGCTTCCTTGCGGTCGGCATCGCACTTTGCCGACTGCTGCCGGAGTTCGAAGGTCCGGTGCGCTGGGCCCTGGTCGTCGCGATCATGGGCATTGCAGCCTACCTGGCTTTTCTGATGACCATCGACGTGCCCATGTACCTCAACCGGTGGCAAGCAGGCCTTGCCGATGGCACCAGGATTCTGAGTCCCATCGAGGGTTTCCGCGACGTTCGCACACGTTGGATCGTGACGCACGACATTGCCCAGTGGAAGGACGAGATCGCCTGGATGTCGCTCTATTTCACGATCGCCGTCTGGGCCAGTCTCGCGTTGTGCGTTGTCTATTCGCTCTCGCGCCATCTTCCGGTAATGGTGCCCTGAACGGCGGCCGCTCAGTGCAGCGCCACCAGGTTTGGTCGGTGCGGCAGCATGTCGGGCGTCTTGAGATTCCACACTAGGTCCAGCTTCCGCAGCGCCACCAGCACCCACCAGCCGGGGTCCGTCTCGCCGGCATCGAGCCCCAGCCGCGCCGAGCCAGGGAAGGCGTGGTGGTTGTTGTGCCAGGCCTCGCCCATGGTGATCAGCCCGCAGTAGCGCACGTTGTAGCCCTGCACGCCGGCGCCCTCGATATGCCAGGAGCGCGGGCCCTGGTTGTGCGCGAAGTAGCCGACCAGCCAGTGGCCGGTGACGGACGCGGCCACCCGCGCCGCGATGCCCCACACCAGCCACGGCATCCCGCCGATCGCGAAGAACAGGGCGGCCCACGGCAGCTGCTGCGCCATCCAGGTGCGCTCAATGAACTGGTAGAAGCGGTCCTCGGCGACGCGCCGCTCGAGCACCAGCGCCGGCGGATGTGCGAGCTTCAAGTCGCAATGCAGCTGCCAGAAGCCGTCGCGCAGCATTGACGAGCTGTGCGCGAGGTAGGGGTGGCACGCGGGCTTCCTCTGCGCCCAGTCGCGGATGTCGTGCTGGCGGATCATGCCGTAGGGGCCAGCCATGCCGACCAGGGTGCCGAGGTATACGAACAGCCGTTCCAGCCACAGCGGGCAGTCATACGAGCGGTGAATGAGCCGCCGGTGCATGCCGAGCGAATGCCCGAGGCACACAGTGACGGCCGTGGCAACGACGAACAGCGCCAGCGCGCCCCAGGTGAAATGGATCGGCCCGCCGATCAGTGCCACGAGCGACATGGCTGATATCCAGATCGACTTGGCGGGCCTCCAGTGCACGCTGCCCTCCAGCGCGCAGGTATCGTCGGCATCGAACATGCGCGGCGATCGCAATGAGCTCGCCGAATTCTGCAGCGCCTCGTCGACGGGATCGGCGCCGGCCTGCCCGCGCTGCTGCTGCATCAAAGCCATGCAACCATCTCCCTCACAATCTGCGCATCATCGAAATCCCGCTGCATAGCTTTGACGTAGGAGCAGGCGATAAACCGTCACGACACCGGCGACTGATCGTGTCGTCCGTCTCAGGCGACGCGGAAGCGCTCGATCGCGGCCCGGTCGACCTCGATGCCGAGGCCCGGCCCGGTCGGGATCGTCACGCGACCATCCACCGCTTCGATCGGCGTCTTGAGAATCGCTTGGCGAAAGGGATGCTCCGAGCGGTCCAGCTCCAGCACCGGCTCGCGCGGCGTGAGGCGGGGCGGCGCATGCGGCAGCACCGCCAGCAGCTGCAGCGACGCCGCAAGGCCGATGCCCGTCCCCCACACGTGCGGCACGTAGCGGACGCCGAACGCGGCGGCCATATCGGCGATCTTCTTGCACTCCGACAGCCCGCCCGCCGCGCAGGTGTCCGGCTGTACGATGTCGATGGCGCGGCGCTGGAACACCTCGCGGAAGCCCCAGCGCGTGAACTCGCACTCGCCGCCGGCCACCGGGATGGGCTGGCCCTTGCGCACCTCCAGGTAGCTGTCGAGCTCATCCGGCACCACCGGCTCCTCGAACCAGCCGATATCGAGATCGGCAACGGCGCGCCCGAGCGCGATCGCCTCCAGCACGTCGTAGCCGTGATTGGCATCGAGCATCAGGCCGATGCGCGGCCCGATCGCCGCTCGCACGGCCTTGATGAGTTCGACATCCTGCGCCACGCCGAAGCCGATCTTCAGCTTGACGGCCTTGAAGCCGTCGGCGACATGGCCCCTCACCTCCTCGACGATGTAGTCGAGCGGATCACCGGTGCCGCGCCGGTAGGTGCCGGTCGCATAGGCGTCAACGGCGGCGCGGGTGGCGCCGCCGAGCAGCATCGACGCCGGCACCCCGAAATGGCGGCCCTTGATATCCCACAGCGCGATGTCGATGCCGCTGATGGCCGAGATGACAACGCCCTTCTGCCCGTAGTCGCGGAAGTGGTTGTAGAGGTCCATCCAGATCACGTCGGTCGCCCGCGGGTCGCGGCCGATCAGGCGGCTCTTGAGGGCCGCGACGATGGCCGCATTGATGCGCGCGGGCCCATAGCATTCGCCCCAGCCCGTCGTGCCGTCGTCGGCGCGGATCTCGACGATGCAGCCCGCCCGCACCGAGGTCGAGGAGAACGACCAACCGAACGGCTCCGACAGCGGCGCTTCCAGCACGTGCGTCGCGACATCGGTGATCCTCAACGAGCCCTCCTGCATTCCTCTGCGCCGCTGCCGCGTTCTTAGTACTCACTTCCGCTCAAGGTCGAGTCGGGAACGCGCCGCGCGCGCTCCCCTCCCCGTCAAGGGGAGGGGAATCGGTTGCGCATGCCTTACGGGTCCATGCTCCATCCATGCTCCACCTGACCTAACTGAGCCGCCGCGCCGGGATGGTCCACGCCAGCAGCACGCCCATTGCCGTGAAGCAGGCGATGGCCAGGAAGGCTGCGCGGAACGCGCTGGTGATGATGGCGTGCACCGCAGCCTGCCGTGCGGCGGGCAGGCCGGCAACAACTTGCTGGCCCTCGCGGACCATGGCGCCGAACAGGTTGGCCGCGTCCGGGTCGCTCCAGGTCAGCACGGCAAACAGCACCGTGCCGACCAGCGCCGTGCCGAAGGCGGCGCCAAGTGCCCGCGACAGCTGCACCGAGGCGGCTGCCGAGCCGAGCGCGGCCACGCCGGCGGCGCTCTGCACCGTCACCTGCACCACGCCCATCACCGTGCCCATGCTGAGCCCGGTGCAGAACAGCAGCACGGCAAGTTGCGTGTGCGACAGGCTCGGCACCAGCAGTCCGAGGCAGATGAGCAGGATGGTCGCCAGAATTAGTCCGATGGACGGAAAGATGGTGGTGTAGCCCGTGCGGCTGACGGTGCGGCCGGTCGCCATCGAGCCGGTGCCGATGCCGAACATCAGCGGCAGCAGCAGCAGGCCCGACTCCGCCGGAGAGGTGCCCTGGGCGATGTGCAGATAGAGCGGCAGGAAGGTGACCAGCGACACCAGCGCCGCGCCGTGGCACGCCGCCAGGGCGTCGCTGCGCCAGATGGTCGGCTGGCGCAGCAGCGCCAGCGGGAACAGCGGAAACGCCGCTAGGCGCTCGCGCCGCACCAGCAGGACCAGCGCGACCACGCCCACCGCCACCAGCGCGATCAGGGCCGGCAGGCGATCGAGGCGCAGCTCCTGCGCCTGGTACAGCGCCACCAGCGTCGGCAGGATGAACAGGACGAACAGCGCCACGCCGAGGCCGTCGAACGCCCAGGCCTGCGGCCGCGTCGGCCGCACCGGCAGCCGCAGCGTCAGCAGCATGGCGAGCGCACCGAGCGGCAGGTTGATGAGGAAGATGCTGCGCCAGCCGAAATTGTGCGCCAGATAACCGCCCACCACCGGACCGAACACGCTGGAGGTAACCATCACGGCGGCGAGATAGCCCTGGTAGCGGGCACGCTCGCGCGGCGGCACGCTCTCGCCGATCAGCGATTGCGTCAGGGTCATCAGGCCGCCGCCGCCCAATCCCTGCAGCACGCGCGCAAAGATCAGCATCTCGATGCTGGTGGCGAGCGTGCACAAGAGCGAGGCGCCGAGGAACACCGACAGCGCGATCAGCATCATGCGCCGGCCGCCGTGCATGTCGCGCAGCTGGCCATAGAGAGGCGCAGCGACGGTCGTCGCGACCAGGTACGACACCACCACCAGCGACACCCGGTCGATATTGCCGAGCGACGCCGCAATCGCCGGCAGCGCGGTCGCCACGATGGTCTGGTCCACCACCGCCAGGAACATCGGCAGCATAATGGACGGGAACAGTGTCAGGAAGCTGCCTGCCGCCGGTGGCTGCGGCTCGACGTCGTCTCGCATGGGCTGACCGTAGCGCAGGAGGCGCCCGGTTACACTTCATGCCTTCGCGAGGTGGCAAAACAAAATCGGCGGCCCGCGCATCGCACAGCCGCCGATAAACTGTTTGCATCCGGGCACATCGCCCGGCACGCGACTTGCCTTACGCACGCCCGCCGAGCTCCTTGTCCCGGATCAGGACGGAGGGGCGAGTCGCGGGAAAGGCATCAGGCTCGAACGCTGCCTGGTTCCAGCGGCCGTTGCGCACCATATGCTCGGCCTCGCTGCGCGTGATGCCGATATCGGCGAGCAGCCGGTCGTCCATGCGCTGCAGCTCCAGGATATCGCGCCGCTGGCGCTGCCACTGCAGAAGTGCCCGAGCAACCGACTTGATGGCGTTGAGCGACGAAGCGAGCAGGCCGTTCCCGTGCGCTGACCCGCTCTGCATGCCGTGCGCTTGCAACAACGATCTGGCTGTATGCGTTCCCATGACAATTCTCCCTGTAATCCGCAATGACGACAAATGGCGTCGCCTTGGGCCGTCTCTCTAACGCCAAAGGCCCGAACAGAGAAATCGATTGATCTTATCAATACGATAAGTACTCCTTCTCGAATGCGCAGGCTCAATCTCGATCAGCTGCAGAGCTTTCTCGCGGTGGCGGAGACTGGCAGCTTTTCCGAAGCCGGCCGCCGCTTGAACCTCACGCAATCCGCCGTGAGCCAGCAGATCAAGGAGCTGGAGGCACGGCTCGGCACGCGCATCCTCGATCGCCTCGGCAGAAAAGCGCACCCGACGCCGGCCGGAGAGGAGCTCCTCGAACACGCGCGCCGCCTCATCCAGCAGTCCAATCTCGTCGAGGAAGCGATGCGCACGCACCGCGACGGCGGTTGGGGCCGCGTGCGGCTTGCCACCAGCGCAACGCTCGCCGCCTACGTGCTGCCGCCCATCCTGCTGGAGCTGAGGAAGCGCTATCCGCGCCTCGAGGTGGCCGTCACCGCCGGATCCGCCGGCAAGGTGCTGCGGCAGGTGGCCGACAACAGGGCCGACCTCGCCCTCGTCAATATGCCGGGTCCGGTGACCGATGCCGCGCTGGCCGTCCACACCGCCGGCGAGTCATCGCTCATGGCGTTCTGGCCGAGGGCCTATGGGCCACCTCCGAAGGCCGTCAGGCCGGACCATCTCGCCGACCGGCCGTTCATCTTCTACACGCCCGGCACGCTCACCTACGACCTCGTGCACGGCTGGTTCGAAAAGGCCGGCTGCAAGCCCGGCGCGACCATGGAGTTCGAATCCGGCCTCAGCATCATCGGACTGATCGACGCCGGCCTCGGCGCCTCCATATTGCCGAGCGAGGTGCAGCACGCGGCCGTGACGCTGCGCAATCTGGTCGTCCGCCCTATCGAGCCGGCCATCACCACGCGCCTGCACGTCGCCATCCACAAGGACAAACCGCGCCACGAAGCCTTGCGGGTGGTGCACGCGGCCCTGCTGTCGGCGCGCATCGGCGACCGCAAGCGCACGCGGTCGGGCTAGCCGGCAGTTTGCACGCACGCGTCGCTTTACAGCCGGCGCGCTCCTGGTTAGGCATGCGCGGCGTCCAACCGCATGTGGAGTTCAATGCGCACCTACAAAATCGCGGCCATCCCCGGGGACGGCATCGGCACGGAAGTGATCGCCGCCGGCGTCGAGGTGCTGCAGGCGAGCGCCAAGCGGGACGGCTTTGCCGTCGCCGTCGACCATTTCGACTGGGGCTCGGAGCGCTACAAGAAGACGGGCGCCTTCATGCCCACGGACGGCCTTGCCCTCATCAAGGGCCACGACGCCATCCTGTTCGGCTCGGCCGGCGCACCGGATGTGCCCGACCACATCACGCTGTGGGGGCTGAGACTCGCCATCTGCCAGCCGTTCGACCAGTACGCCAACGTGCGCCCGACGCGCATCCTGCCGGGCATCGTGAGCCCGCTGCGCAACGTCGCCGGCCCGGAGCTCGACTGGGTGATCGTGCGCGAGAACTCGGAGGGCGAGTACGCCGGCGTCGGCGGGCGCGTGCATCGCGGCCTGCCCGAGGAGGCCGCCACCGACGTGTCGATGTTCACGCGCGCCGGCGTGGCGCGCATCATGCGCTTCGCCTTCAAGCTCGCCCGCTCGCGCCCGCGCAAGCTGCTGACCATCGTCACCAAGTCCAACGCCCAGCGCCACGGCATGGTGATGTGGGACGACATCGCGCTGGAGGTGGCGGCGGAGTTCCCGGACGTCACCTGGGACAAGATGCTGGTCGATGCCATGACCATGCGCATGACGCTGAAGCCGCAGACGCTCGACACCATCGTCGCCACCAACCTGCACGCCGATATCCTGTCCGACCTGGCGGCGGCGCTTGCGGGCTCGCTCGGCATCGCGCCGACCGCCAACCTCAACCCCGAGCGCGCCTTCCCCTCCATGTTCGAGCCGATCCACGGCTCGGCCTTCGACATCATGGGCAAGGGCATTGCCAATCCGGTCGGCACGTTCTGGTCGACCGTGATGATGCTGGAGCATCTAGGCGAAGCGGCTGCGGCCAAGCGCCTGATGCGCGCCATCGAGCGCGTCACGGCCGACAAGTCGCTGCACACCCCCGACCTTGGCGGCACCGCCCGCACCGAGCAGGTGACGGCGGCCGTGTGCGAGGCCGTGTTGGGCGACAATCAGTAGTGTCCCTGGCTGCGGGCGAGGTCCCTCGGCGACGATCTGCAGCCTCCGAGGCTGCTCAGATCTTGCCGGCGAACACTTCCCGATCGCGGAACTTGTGGCTGCGGCTCTGAGGATTGAACGACGTAGCCGCCCACACTTCCGACTCCTTCAGGAACTTGTCGTCGGCAGCCGCCGTGCTGTCCTGTATGCTGTTGATGAAATCCCTGCTCTTGTAGTGGTCGTACATGCGCAGGAACTCCGTGGTCATGACGGCGATGATGCGGCGGTCGCCGCGGATCAGGAGATTGTTCTCGTCGTTCTTGCGGCAGGATTCGTCGCTGTGATTGGACGAGCCGACCAGGATGGCAGGCTCCCTGCCCCACGGGTCGATGATGACGAGCTTACTGTGGATCTTGTGCGCTCCGAACGCTTTCGCGTCCCACTTGCGTCCCATGTAGGTCTTCAAGACAGACGGCGTGATGAAGCGTGTGTACTTGCGCTTCAGTCCATCGATCTTCTTCTTGGCGGTGGTGTTGACAAGGCCGTATTCCAGAATTCGCGCGTCGTTCTGGCCGAGAGCCTCCACGATCGGCTTCTCCATGGCGAAGGGGGCGCTGACAAACACTGCCGACTTGGCTGAGCGGAGGAGCTCGATCGTAGCGTCGATCACGTGGTCGCGACGCACGGGCGAGAAAAGCACGGAGCTGTCAAGACTTGCTGGCGCTCGGTAAGCGGCGTTGACCGCCTCGACCTTGTCTTGCGCCAGCTCTTCGCCTTGCGTCGGCCGCCCAAGGACGGGGTCTTCCCGGAGCACCTGGTAATAAGCTTCGTAGATGCCTGCGACCTCCGGCTGAGGCAGGACGATGGCGTTGTTGGTCTGGAAGTAGAAGGCGTTTTCGCTGAAGTTCGACGATCCGGTCCAGACGGTTTTCGGTTCCCCGCCAGTCAGCAGGACCGCGAACTTGTTGTGGCTGATATTGCCGACGTTGCTGCGCAGTATCGCGATGTCCTCGAGGCCATGCTCCCTAAGATTGGCCTTGCTCTCCTTGGTGGCCTTGTCGTTGGCGGAGTGGACGACGATCTCCACCTCGGCCTTTTGCTTGGTCGAGGCATTTTTCAGCGCCTCGGCGACTTCCTTGTCGTGAAATTCGTAGATGGCGACATGCAGCACGTCACCGCGGCCGGCTCTGCGAATGAAGTCCAGCAGCGATTCCTTCAAACCGCGCGACAACCAGGCATGGGCCGCTCCGTCCTCTACCTGATCGGGGTGCGCTCCCTTGAAACGATCCAGATAGGCCTGCGCAGAGGTCACGCCGCGATTGAAGTAAATGCCCACGTCGTCGACGCTCTCTGCGGACGGTCGGAACGGCAACTGGAGCGGATCACCGAGTTCCAGCGCGCACGGTTCGCCGAACGCCGGGAATATCTCGTAGAGATAGGATTTGTCGGCATCGAGGGTGTAGTCGTTCCAATGAAAGCGCTGGAACGGAGCCTCGTTGGTCCGCACCTCGACGCCGAGGTCCGGCGAGCATGCAAAGCGCTTCTGCCCCTTGAGCCAGTCCAGTCGGAGCATCTCCCCGGTGGCAGGGTCGAAGTCGGCGCGCCGGACGGCGAAACCCAGCAAGCCCCTGCGATCCGCGTCGGCATCGATGTCCCAGCCGATGACCGCAGAATGCGTGCCGACAAGAGCTACGGCGCTGAAGGGCCCGGCTTTACGAGCGTGCACAATTGGAGCGTACGACTTGGCCACGGCAATCGGCATGGCGACGCCTCACCATCAACTGACAGGCAAATGGATTCGAAGAACCTAAGTAGACGGAAGTTAAAGCAGCACAGCAGCGGCTGCAAGTCGAGCCGCAAGGCCCTGAGGCCTTGTGCAAGACAGCCTGCTTGGTGACAATCACCGGAAATGATCCAGGGAGCGAAACAGATGACACCTATCCGATGCGCGTTGGCGATCCTTGTGGCTCTCGCGGCCAGCGCCGGTAGCGCGACCGCGCAAGGATACCCCAACAAACCGATCACCATCATCGTGCCGGCCGGCGCGGGCGGTCCGACCGATACGGTGGCGCGGCTGGTCGGCGAGTCCATGAGCCGCACGCTCGGCCAGCAGATCATCGTCGAGAACGTCGGCGGCGCCGGCGGCACCATCGGCGTGGGGCGTGTCGCCAAGTCGGCGCCCGACGGCTACACCCTGGTCGTGTGGCACATCGGCCAGGCCACTGCGCCGGCCCTGTACGACAACCTGAAATACAACGTGCTCGAGGATTTCGAGGGCATCGGCCGCATCACCGACGTGCCGATGACCATCGTCGGCAAGGCCTCGCTGGAAGCCAAGACCATCGGCGAGTTGCTGGCCTGGCTGAAGGCCAAGCAGAAGGACGTGACCTACGCGCATGCCGGCATCGGCTCGGCCTCGCACCTGTGCGCGCTGCTGTTCATGAGCGCCGTCAAGGTCGAGATGACCGCCGTGTCATATCGCGGCACGGGACCTGCCATGAACGACCTGGTCGGCGGCCAGTTCGACATGATGTGCGACCAGACCACCGGCACCACCAACCAGATCAAGGAAGGCAAGATCAAGGGCTACGCCGCCACCACCGCGAAGCGGCTGAAGGTGCTGCCCGAGCTGCCGACGCTCGACGAGTCCGGCCTCAAGGGCTTCGAAGTGTCAGCCTGGCACGCCATGTGGGCGCCGAAGGGCATCCCGGCCGAGGCCAGTGCCAAGCTGGTTGCCGCGCTGCAGGCCGCGCTCAAGGACCAGAAGGTCATCGAGCGCTTCGCCGGCCTCGGCACCGAACCGGTGGCGCAAGACCGGGCCACACCCGACGCACTCAAGGCGCAACTGACGGCCGAGCTCGCCAAGTGGGCGCCGGTGATCAAGGCGTCGGGCGCGAAGGGCGGGAACTGAAACGGGGCAAGATCGATCGGACGCACAAACGCCCATCGCCGCATCAGGGCGCACGCCCCACGGTCAAGCGAGGTGAGCAAGGCGGGCGGGAGGTCCCACCTTGCTCAACGGCGACGGCGTTCACCAAACTCGCGGCCTTTGCATCATTCACGGTGCAGGCGCGTCGCCATGCGTGGCAGGCCACGGCTCCCACGGGAACGGCTTTTCCTCCGTCGCACAGGTGAGAAAGCGCCCGACTTCGGCAAGCCAGATCGCGAGGCCGTTGCCGAAATCGGCAATAAAGCGATTGGGTTCGCGTGCCAACACCAGCCACAGGAATTGCAAGATGGCGAGGACGTTCAAGAGCCAATGGCCCATCGAGAACCCGACTATGAACAAGAGCATGAACAAGCCGCGCATCCAGACGCTGTGACTGCTCGCCTGATCGCTGGGCTCTCGAGTTTGCATGAGCCGTCTCCGCTGGTTCTCAATCGCCATCCAAACTACGACGGATGCACCGCGGTAGAGTTGATACGGATCAAGGAACCGAAGGACGCTGCACGCAGAGCATGAGCCGGCGCAGCTTGGCAATGCAGGCAAAGGGCAATTGCACCCATAAGGCTTTGGAGTTGAACAATGGCGCGGACGCACAACATGTTGGCGATCGTCATCGGATTGGCTGTGCTCGTGGTGGCAAACCCGGCACGCGCCGATGCGATCGACGGCGAATGGTGCCTTGCGAGCCGGCATCTTGCCATCAACGGCCCGAACATCCTGACACCCGGCGGCAATCGCATTGTCGGAAACTACGATCGCCACGGGTTCTCGTATGTCGTGCCCGTCAACGAGGAGGGCGCCGGCACGGAAGTCGTTATGGTGCTCTTGAATGAAGAGAACGTGCGGCTCACCCGAGGGCCCGAGGCCGCACCCGAGATCTGGAAGCGTTGCAAGCCGACGAGCTAGCGCAATAGGCGACTGATAAGTCGCAACGCCTCAAGCACGCCCGTTGCTAATGGCGACCAGCTTGTCCAGCGCCCGCTGCGCCGCGCCCGACTCGATCGAATGCGCGGCCAGCGCGGCACCGTCGAGCAGGTTGGCGGCCTTGTCGGCGACGATCAGGGCCGCCGCCGCGTTCAGGATGGCGATGTCGCGCAGCGGCGTCTTTTTGCCGGCCAGCACGTCGCGGATGGCTTCCGCATTGTGCGTCTCGTCACCGCCCTTCAGGTCGGACAGCTTGGCGGGTGCAAGGCCGGCATCGGCCGGCGTCACCTCGAACACCACCACCTTGCCGTCCTTGACCTCGGCGACGTCGGTGGCGCCCGTGGTGGTCAGCTCGTCGAGGCCGTCGTGGCCGTGTACCACCCAGACATGCTCACAGCCGAGTTTGTTCAAGACGTGTGCGACCGGCTCCACCCACTGCCAGGAGAACACGCCGACCACCTGCCGGCGCACGCCGGCCGGATTGCAGATCGGCCCCAGCAGGTTGAAGATGGTGCGGAT
>Ga0075365_10000814_pt1 | contig 12845 bp, 11 predicted proteins | sample EndMetdeltDD1765_FD_71387 | JGI IMG/M metagenome (GOLD analysis project Ga0075365, IMG submission 71387) | Populus endosphere microbial communities from Tennessee, USA - Endosphere MetaG P. deltoides DD176-5 | ecosystem: Host-associated > Plants > Roots > Endosphere | place: USA: Tennessee... | reverse complement strand
GCGCTGCTCGACGCGGACAGCACCCGGCCGTCGTCGAGCACGGCGAGGGCGGTCGGGTCGCCCGCGGTGCTGCGCCACGAGCCCAGTCGTCGGGGCGAGGACGGGTCCCGCAGGTCCCACAGCGTCACCCAGGAGCGGCGGCCGACCGCCAGCAGCGACCCGTCGTGGGAGAACGCGAGGACCGGCACCGACTGGTCGTTGGCGCTGAAGACCGCGAGGGCGGTGGTCTCGGCACCGTCCGCGGCGAGGTCATAGACGCTGAGCCCGTCCACGTCGTCCGCCGAGACCAGCACCCTGCCGTCGGGCCGGACCGTGAGCTTGCCCGACTGCGGCAGCTCGCGGACCGTCTCGCTGTCGGTGTCCCAGAGGAGCGTCTGGTCGCCCGTGGTCACCGCCCCCACCGGGCCGCCCACGCCGAGGTTGAAGAACGTCGCCTGCCCCTCGGCGCGGAACACGTCCCGGGCGGGCGAGCGGAGCAGGGTGCGGGACAGGGCACGCAGCTCGCTGTCGGAACCGTCGATCTCCAGCCCGCGCAGCAGGGCGGCCGCGGCGGCAGCGGGGTCGTGCACGATCTCGCGCTGCGCGATCGCGGCCAGCTCGCCGACCCGGGCCTGCTCGGCCCGGCCGCGCTCGGCCCGCGCGTTGACGGCCAGCACGACGACCAGGCTGGCCGCCAGGGCGGCCACGACAGCCGCCACCCCAGCCCGCGCCATCCGGCCCCGGCGCTGGCGCACGACCGAGGCGTCGACGTACGCCGCGACGTCGGCCGTCCCCATGTCGGCGCTGCGCTGCCGCCACTCCCGGGCCTGGACCAGCTCGAGCCCGGACAGCAGCCCCGACTGGGTGCCGCCGCCCTCGCGCCAGTCGGTGGCCCGGCGCTCGAGGCGGGCGCGGAGCAGCAGGTCGTCGCGGCGGTTCTCGATGAGCGCCACGAGCGGCGGCCAAGCCGAGAACAGCGACTCATGCGCGGGGGCATAGACCTGCTGGTCGTTGACCTCGCTGATCACCACCAGCCGCGCGTCGACGAGGTCGTCGAGGATCTCGCGGTGCCGGGGCGGCACGTCGGCGGCGCGGGCGAGCCGCTTGTGCGGGGTCGCGTCGGTGAGGCTGACGATGTGGAGGATCGCCTCGGCGACCTCCTGCTCGGTGCGGCCGGCGGTCGCGACCTCGCTGGCTCGCGAGGCGACCGCGCCCCGCACGCCGCCGATCGCGTCGTACGCCGCGTGCGTGAGCCGGCCCTCGTCGGCGTCCGCGGACATCCGGGCCAGCGTGAACGCCAGCAGCGGCAGAGCATCGCCGGTGCCGGTGTCGTCGACGAGCCGCTGCACCAGGCCGTCCTCGAGCGTGAGGTGCGAGCGCCTGGCCGGCTCGCTGATCACCTCCGCGAGGTCGGAGCGGGACAGCGGGGGCACGTGCAGCACGGTCGGCGCGACCGCCATCGCGAACTTGCCGGTCTCCGCCGCGACCCGGTCCCACATGTCGGTGCGCGCGGTCATCACGACCCGCAGCGGCGAGGGGGCGGTGCAGCTGGTGGTGAGCGCCTCGAGGAACGCCTGCCGCTCCGTCTCGCCGGTCATCGTGACCAGCTCCTCGGCCTGGTCGACGACCACGAGCACCTTGGTGTCGGCCGAGGCGTCGCCGGTCTCGCGCAGCTCGCGGACGTACTCCGCCATGCCGCCCGGCGTCGTGAGCAGCTCCAGGCACCGGTCGGCGTCGAGGTCGACCTCGTTGAGCTTGGCGGCGTGGGCGAGCGCCAGCGACATCTCCGCGAGCGGGACGTCGGAGGGCGTCCACGGGTCAGTGATCACCCAGTCGGCGGACACCCGCAGCGCCGGCACCAGCCCGGCCCGGACCAGCGAAGACTTGCCGCTCCCCGAGGGGCCGAGCACCGGGATGATCGCGCCCTCGCGGCTCCGGCTGGGCGGGTCGACGAGCTGCCGGAGCTGGTCGATCTGCCGGTCCCGCCCGAAGAACACCGCGGCGTACGACTCGTCGAAGGCGCGCAGCCCGGGGAACGGCGACCGGGACGCGTCCCAGCGGGCCTCCTGGTCGAGGCCGAGCGAGACGAGGGCGGCGCGCACCCGGTCGCGGTCGATCTGGTCGTGGGTGACCTTGAGCCCCTGGAGGTCCGCGGTCAGCGGGTGCGGCGGGCAGTCGTCCACCAGCAGCGCCAGGATCGGCTTGCGCAGCCAGCGGGTCAGCGCCAGCTCGGAGTGGCACCACTGGCTCTTGACCGACGTGGGCGTGGTGATGAAGACGACCGCGTCGCACGCGTCGAGGTTGGTGAACAGCTGGTCCCGCCAGGCCTGGCCGGGCACCAGCCCACCCGTCGGGTCGAAGTCGAGGAAGACCGACTCGTAGCCGAGGTCGGCCAGGCAGTCCTTCACCTGCGCCGCCAGGGTGTTGTCGGCCGAGGAGTGGGACACGAACAGCTGTGCCACCGCTCACCTCCCCTTCGCCGGCAGCCGGGCCATCATCACCGTTGATGAGACGCCTGTGAAGATAAGGGGCGTGAGCGAGCGGCCGGCGGCGACACCCGAGCCGGGCACCGAGCGGCCGAGCCGCTACAACCGCAGCTTCGGCGGGCTGCTGGGCGCGATGGTCGTCACCGTGCTGTTCGTGACGGCGTACATCGGGTTCCGCGCGCTGACCCGCGACCAGCCCGACATCGAGCCCGAGGCCGACTACCTCAGCGACGTCCACGAGCTCCTGGAGGCCGGGGTCACGGTCGTCCACCCGTGCGGGCTGCCGGACGGGTGGCGCGCGACGAGCACCTCGTTCACCCGTGGCGACCCGCCCCGGTGGGGGATCGGGTTCGTCACCGACTCCGACGAGTTCGTGGGGCTGCGCCAGGAGAAGACGGACGTCGACGACCTCCTCGCGCTGTACGTCGACGAGAACCCCGACGAGGGGGCGGACGCGACGCCCGCCAACGACCTGGGGGTCCAGACCTGGCAGACCTGGTCCGACTCAGGAGGGGACCATGCGTTCACGGCCACGCTGGCCGGCCCCCTCCAGGACCAGTCCCTGCTGGTCTACGGCTCAGCCCCGGTGGCCGAGCAGGAGGAGCTCGTCGGCCTGCTCACGGTCGACGCCTGCTGAGCCTTCGTCCGGCGTTCTCCCTCCGGATGTGTCGCTGGCACCAACCGGACCGCTGAGCACGTGACCGTCGCGGAGCGTGGTCAACCTCGGACGCCGCAACGTCCTCAACGGGCTCGGCGTCACGGCACTGGCGGCCGGGCTGCCCGCCGTTCCCTCTGGAGAACGGGCGACCGCGCTCCGGGACCCGTTCACGCTCGGGGTCGCCTCGGGCGACCCGTGGCCGACCAGCGTGGTGCTGTGGACGCGGCTGGCCCCGGAGCCGCTCGCGCCCGACGGCCTGGGAGGGATGCCGCGCCGCCAGGTGGTGGTCCAGTGGCAGGTCGCGGAGGACCCGGCCTTCCGGCGCGGGCTGCGAGGCGGGTACGCCGTCGCGGACCCGGCGTGGGCGCACAGCGTGCACGTCGAGGTGGGCGGGCTCGCGCCCGGCCGCGACTACCACTACCGGTTCCGCGCCGAGGGCCACGTCTCCCCGGCCGGCCGGACCCGCACCGCGCCAGGAGCAGGGGCGCTCCCCGGCCACGCCCGGTTCGCCGTGGCGTCGTGCGCCAACTACGAGGAGGGCTGGTTCACGGCGTACCGCCGGCTGGCTGACGAGGGGCCCGACCTGGTGCTGCACCTCGGCGACTACCTCTACGAGAGCCCGGAGGCGGGGTCCGGGCCGCACCACGTGCGGGGTCACCTCGGCGAGGAGACCCGGACGTTGGCGGGCTACCGGCAGCGGCACGCGCAGTACAAGACCGACCCGGACCTGCAGCGCGCGCACGCCGCGGCGCCGTGGGCGGTGGTCTTTGACGACCACGAGGTCGATGCCAACTGGGCGGCGTTCCACCCGCAGACCCCGCAGCCTCGGTTCGCCCGCCGCCGGGCCGCCGCGTTCCGTGCCTACTACGAGCACATGCCGCTGCGCCGCTCGTCGCTGCCGCACGGCCCGCACCTGCCGGTGTTCCGGCGGCTGGCGTGGGGCGACCTGGCGACGGTGCACCTGCTCGACACCCGCCAGTACCGCTACGACCAGGCCTGCGGCGACACCCGGGTGATCGGCTGCACGGAGCGGCTGACGGCCAAGCGGAGCATCCTCGGCACCCGGCAGGAGCGATGGCTCGACGACGGCCTGGCCGGCTCCGGCGCCCGGTGGGACCTGCTCGCCCAGCAGGTCTTCGTGGCGCCCAAGGACAGCTTCCCGGGACCGCTGGAGGAGTACGCCATGGACGCCTGGGACGGCTACCCGGCAGCCAGGCGGCGGCTGCTCCGTTCGTTCGTCGACCGATCGGTCCGCAACCCGGTGGTGCTCACCGGCGACGTGCACCGCCACTACGCCAACGACCTGCTCCTGGACGGCTCGCCGGTGGCGGCCGAGCTCGTCACCACCTCGGTGACCAGCGGCGGCAACGGCGCCGCGAGCACCCCGCTCACCGACATCCAGCTCGCCGAGAACCCGCACCTTCGCTGGGCCGACAGCCGGCGCGGCTACGTGATGCTCAGACTCTCCCCGGACGAGCTGCGGGCCGACTTCACGACGTTGCCCTACGTCCGCAAGCCCGGCGCGAGGGCCTCGACGGCCGCGTCGTTCACGCTCGTGGACGGAGAGCGTGGTCTGGAGCGCGGCTAGGCGTCCTTCTCCAGCGTCTCGTCGAGGCGCTTGCGGACGCCGTCGAGCCACTGCTGGCAGATGGTGGCGAGCTGCTCGCCGCGCTCCCAGAGGGCCAGCGACTCCTCGAGGGTGGTGCCGCCGGCCTCGAGCCTGCGCACCGTCTCGACCAGCTCCTCACGGGCGGCCTCGTAGGACAGCTCCTGCTGGGCATCAGCCATGTGTTCCCTCCAGGGACTCCGTGCTGGTCGTGGTGGCGTGCACCCGGCCGTCGGCCACTCGCACGCTGATCGCGGTCTCGGGCTCGAGGCCGGCGACCGAGGTGACCACGTGGCCACCGGCGTCCTGGAGCACGGCGTAGCCCCGCTCCAGGGTGGCGAGCGGGGACAGCGCGCGGGCCCGGGCGCGCTGGTGGGCGATGTCGTCGTGGGCGCGGTCGAGGCGGTGGCCGAGCGTACGGCGCGCGCGGTCGCGCAGCTCGTGGACCTCGGCGGCCCTCTCGTCGAGCAGCGCACGCGGGTCGCCGAGCACGGGCCTGGACCGCAGCGCGTCGAGCCCGGCCTGCTCCCGGTCGAGCCAGCCGCCCAGGACGTGGCGCAGCCTGTGCCGCGCGCCGTCGACCAGCCGCAGCTCCTCGGCGACATCGGGGACCACGAGCTTGGCGGCGTCGGTGGGGGTGGATGCGCGGACGTCGGCGACCAGGTCGAGCAGCGGCTGGTCCTGCTCATGACCGATCGCGGACACCACCGGCGTGCGGAGCTGGTGGACGGCACGGACCAGCGCCTCGTCGGAGAACGGCAGCAGGTCCTCGACCGAGCCGCCGCCGCGAGCCACCACGATCACGTCCACGTCGGCGTGCCGCTCGAGGCGCGCCAGCGCCTCCATCACCTCTCCGGCTGCGCGCGGACCCTGCATGGTGGCGTGGGCGACCTCGAACTCCACGTTGGGCCAGCGTCGGCGGGCGTTGTCGAGCACGTCCCGCTCGGCGGCCGAGGCCGGCGCGGTGACCAGCCCGACCCGGTGGGGGAGGAACGGCAGCGACCGCTTCAGCTCCCGCGCGAACAGCCCCTCCGCGGCCAGCAGCTGGCGGCGCCGCTCCAGCCGCGCCAGCAGCTCGCCCAGGCCGACCATCCGGATCTCGCGCACCGCGAGGGAGAACGAGCCACGGTTGGCGTAGTAGGACGGCTTGGCCTGCACCACCACGCTGGCCCCCTCCACCAGAGGGGTGGCGAGGCTGTCGACGGTGCTGCGCTGGACGGTGAGCGGGATCGAGATGTCCGCCACGGCGTCGCGCAGGGTCATGAAGACGGTGTTGAGCCCGGGCCGGCGGCTGATCTGGGCGATCTGGCCCTCGACCCAGACTGCGCCCAGGCGGTCGACGTACTGCGAGATCAGGTTGGCGATCTGGCGGACCGGCGCCGGTGACTGCGCGGAGGTCTCGAGTGCCATGTCCGCCGACTTTAGAGGTCTGCGCCGACGCCCGTAGGCTTGGCCACATGACCACCGACCTCGGCACGCCGCTCGTGCTGCCCAGCGACGAGGCCGAGCGAGCGGTGCTGCTGGCCGCGCCGCGCGGCTACTGCGCCGGCGTGGACCGGGCCGTGGTGACGGTCGAGAAGGCGCTGGACCTCTATGGCTCGCCGGTCTACGTCCGCAAGCAGATCGTCCACAACAAGCACGTCGTGGCCGACCTCGAGTCCCGCGGCGCGATCTTCGTGGAGGAGCTCGCCGAGGTGCCGGCCGGCGCCACGGTCGTCTTCTCCGCGCACGGCGTGTCGCCCGAGGTGCACCGGCAGGCCGAGGAGCGCGAGCTCAAGACCATCGACGCCACCTGCCCCCTGGTCACCAAGGTGCACCACGAGGCGAAGCGGTTCGCCGGCGACGACTACGACATCCTCCTGATCGGGCACGCAGGACACGAGGAGGTGGAGGGCACAGCCGGTGAGGCTCCTGAGCACATCCAGCTCGTCGAGAGCCCGGCCGACGTCCCCAACATCGTGGTGCGCGACCCGGCCAAGGTGGCCTGGCTGTCGCAGACGACGCTGTCGGTCGACGAGACCCTCGAGACAGTGGCCGCGATCCGGACCCGGTTCCCGCTGCTGCTCGACCCGCCCAGCGACGACATCTGCTACGCCACCCAGAACCGCCAGCTCGCGGTCAAGGAGATCGCCCGCGGCTCCGACCTGCTGATCGTGGTCGGCTCGGCCAACAGCTCCAACTCGGTCCGGCTCGTGGAGGTGGCGCTGGAGGCAGGCGCCGCGGCGTCCCACCGGGTGGACGACGTCAGCGAGATCGACGAGGCGTGGCTCGAGGGTGTCTCCACGGTCTCGGTCACGTCCGGCGCGAGCGTGCCGGAGTCGCTGGTGCAGGAGGTGCTGTCGTTCCTCCGCGAGCGCGGCTACCCCGACGCGCGGGCGGTGCACAGCGCCGAGGAGTCGCTGATCTTCGCGCTCCCCAAGGAGCTGCGCCGCGACCTCAAGGCCGCAGGCCGCAGCTGAGCGTCACTTCCCCCTGTTGCGCCGCCTGGTCCTCTTGACCGGAGGCGCCGGCGGGGCCGGCTCGGGGTCCGGCTCGGGCTCGTCCGCGGGCTCGAGGGCCTCGTCGTCGAACTCCGACTCGAGCTCTGACTCTGGCTCGTCATCCTCGGCGTCGTCCTCGGCGTCGTCCTCGACCACAGGCTGGTCCGGGCCGATCTCCTCCGACTCCTCGCCCCAGTCGTCCCAGTCGTCCCAGTCCTCGTCGGAGACCGGCCACCGCTCCTGGGTGACAGCCGGAGCGGGGTCCTCCTCGTCGGCGTCTTCCTCGTCCTCGTCGTAGTCGTCGAGGTCGTCCTCATAGTCCTCGTCGTCATAGTCCTCGTCGTCGAAGTCCTCGTCGTCGAAGTCCTCGTCGTCGAAGTCCTCGTCGTCGAAGTCCTCGTCGTCGAAGTCCTCGTCGTCCGCGACCTCGTCGTGCTCGTGGTCTCCCTCGTCGACATCGTCGTCCGCCGACGGCTCGGTGTAGTCGTGCACCTCGAGGTCGTCGACGTCGCCGAGCGCGTCGACCTCGTAGTCGTCGTACTCGTCGTCGTCCTCGACGTACGCCGGCCCCTCGTCCTCGTAGTCGTCGCGGTCGCGGGAGAGCTGCCGGTCGCGGCGGATCGCGATCACCACCTGGAGCGCGAGGAGCAGCAGGAGGAGCGCGATGACCAGCACGAACCACTTCGCGTAGGACTTCTCCTCCTCGACCTCCTGGTGCGGCGCGAGCGAGTTGCTGGAGGCCACGAACGCCGGGTTGGCGGCGTCGGCGACGACCAGGTCGCCGTCGAGGCCGTCCCAGCCGGTGTTGACCACGGCGTCGACCACCTTGCGGGCCAGCTCCCCGGGGGCGGCCTTGTTGCCGGGCGCCCAGCTGCCGAGCATGAGGACCAGCCGGTTGTTGCGGTCGATCGACTCGAGCGCGGCGTAGGGCTCCTGCGACGTCACCTCCTGGGTGGAGTCGTCGCGGTCGAGGAGCCGGGTGGAGGACAGCTTCAGTGGCGCGTCCAGGGCCTCCGAGTCCGCCGCGAGCGCGCCGACGATCAGGCCGGAGCGGTCGTCTGCGAGGAAGGCGTCGGGCTCCATCAGCTGGACCTCGAGGGGCGAGCCGGCCGCGCGCTGGAGCTCGCCCACCAGCGCGGCGGCGTTGATCGCGGCGCTGGCCTGCCGGCCGGCGGCCGCCCGCAGCGCGACCGGGAGCACGCCCTCGTAGATCTGCGGGAAGAGCTGGAACCCCTTCGCCTGGCCGGTGCCGTGCTCGACGGTGACGGTCGAGCCGGTGAGGTCCAGGTCGACCTCGGCGGCCGGGATCGACGGCGGGGTGCAGGCCGAGCCGTCTGGCGCCACGGCGTTGAGGGTCAGGTCGATGTCGTTGACCGAGCGCAGACTGCCGGCGGGCACCCGCATGTCCTTGGCGAAGGTGGCGTCGTCCCCGAGCGCGACCGATCCGATCAGCGACCCGTTCGCGCGTACGTCGAGCCGGGCGCCGCTCGCGTCCGCGAAGGCGGTGTGCGATCCCTCGAGGTGCAGCTCCATCGCCGACACCGGCACGCCGAAGGAGTCCTGGCGGAGCTCTAGCTGCTCGGTGACCGAGCCGTAGCCGGTCAGGGTCAGCTCCTCGACCCCCAGGTCCTCGAGGGTCCGGGTCTTGGCGGTGCTTCGCGGCTTGGTCTCGAGGGAGGGGTTCTCCGCGTCCGAGCCGGACAGCCCCAAGGTGTCGGTGGACAGGGTCCGGGCCGCGTCGACCAGCTCGTCGCCGGTGCCGGTGAAGGTCAGCATCGGGATGCCGGACGTGGTCGAGACGGCGGTGGTCACCTCGCCCTCGCGGCCCTCGACGAGCGCGACCACCCGCTGGCCGGCGGTGGCGGTGGCGGCGTCCGGGGCGCTCAGGCTGAGGTCGACGGGGGTGTCGTCGTCGTACCGGTAGGCCAGCGCCGCCACCGCGGTGAGCCCGGCGGTGATCAGGTCCTCGTCGGCGTCCTCCGGGATGACGACGGTGATGCCGGCCGAGGACTCGGGGAAGAAGTCCGCCAGCTGCGTGGGCGCGACCTCCGCGCCGCGGTAGTCCAGCTCGATCTTGCGCACCGACGCGACGCCCCCGGCGGGGAAGCAGGTCGCTCCGGCGACCGCGGGCCCCTCGGTGGTCAGGCTCAGCGCGATGGTGCCGTCGGCGACGACGTCCGCGGGGTCAACCGGGATGCGCACCTTCTGGTAGAGCGAGGACGGCACCTGCTTGCGCACCGCACCGTTGACCCGGAACGTCACGGTGCCGCCCTCGACCACCTCAGGCATGGTCAGCACGCCGTTGATCGCCCGGACCTCCACGCCTGCGGGGACGTGCACCGCGAACGTGCTGGTGTTCTGGGCGGAGGTCGACATGGTGCCGGGCACCGACATGATGTCGGCCTGCGCGGGCGCGACGGGCGCGGACAGCACCGACCCGAGCACGACCGCGAGCGCGCCTGTCAGCGCCCACGCCCCCAGGCGTCGACGTCCGAGATTTCTGGCCCCCCGCACGCAGTGCACCTTAATGGGAGTGGGGGAGCGGGTCGGCATGCTTCCGACATACGCTCCTTGTCGTGGCTCGGTACGTCGACATCCACCCCGACAATCCCCAGGAGCGGCTGCTCCAGCAGGTCGTGGACGCGCTGCGCGACGACGACGTGCTGATCGCCTACCCCACCGACTCCGGATATGCGCTCGGCTCGCGGATCGGCAACCGGGACGGCCGCGACCGGATCCTGCGGATCCGGGGTCTCGACGAGCGGCACCACTTCACGCTGGTGTGCAAGGACTTCAGCCAGCTCGGCCAGCTCGTGCACGTCGACAACGCGGCGTTCCGGTCGATCCGGGCGGCGACTCCCGGCCCCTACACGTTCATCCTGCCGGCCACCCCGGAGGTGCCGCGCCGGCTGCTGCACCCGCGCAAGCGCACCGTGGGCGTCCGGATCCCCGACCACACCGTCGTGCACGCGCTGCTCGACCTCCTCGGCGAGCCGTTGCTCTCGAGCACCCTGATCCTGCCCGGCGAGACCGAGCCCCGGACGCTGGGCTGGGACGTCAAGGAGGAGCTGGACCACGCCGTCGACATCGTCATCGACGCCGGCGAGACCCCCGCCGAGCCGACCACCGTCGTCGACTGGTCCGAGGGCGCCCCCGAAGTAGTGCGCTACGGCGCGGGCGACGCCGCGCGCTTCGTGGCCTAGCTCGCGCGGAGGAAGCGGTCCCTGATGCCCAGGCAGGCGAGGCAGAGCGCGTAGCCGACTGCGAGCGCCACCGCGTGCTGGGCGAGGCCGCTGACCACGGCCTGGACCATCCCGTCGCTCGCCTCCGCGACCGCGCTGCGCCGGGAGGCGGCCACGAGCACGATGACCGAGAGCATGATCAGCGGGGGGAGCACGCCGACCGTGAAGAAGTCCTCGGGGCGCACCAGCAGCGCCACGAGCAGGCAGACCACGACGAAGGCCACGTCGAAGACCGAGCCGACCTCGCCGCCGATCGTGAGGTCGAGCGAGGCGACCGTGATGGTCAGCGCGAGGGCGAGGGCCACCATCTGATGGCCCAGTTCGTGACCCTCCTCCCAGAGGGTGCGAGCCTCGCTCACGCCGTCACCGTACGGCGCCAGGAGGGCCCGACGCGGGACGCGCGCCGCCGCTCAGTCGAGCTCGACGAGCACCGGCGCGTGGTCGGAGGCGCCCTGGCCGGCGCGTTCGTCGCGGTCGATGGACGCGTGCGTCACGCGCGAGGCGAGTGACGGCGTACCCAGCACGAAGTCGATGCGCATCCCGCGGTTGCGCTCGAACCGCTGGCGGTAGTAGTCCCAATAGGTGAACACGTCGGGGCCGGGCGTGTGCGGGCGCACGACGTCGGTCCAGCCGTCGTCGAGGAACGCCTGGAACGCCGCCCGCTCGGGCTGCGTGACGTGGGTGTCGTTGGCGTAGGCCGCCATGTCGAAGACGTCCTCGTCGCGGGGGGCGATGTTCCAGTCGCCCACCAGCGCGACGTCCTCGTCGAGCCAGCCGTGCGCGGTCTGGCGGAGCCGGGCCAGCCAGTCGAGCTTGTAGACGTAGTGCGGGTCGTCGATCTTGCGGCCGTTGGGGACGTAGAGCGACCACACCCGGACCCCGCCGCAGGTGGCGCCGATGGCCCGCGCCTCGGCCGCGACCGGGTCGCCCCAGCCGGGCATGTCGGCGAACCCGGTCTCGATGTCCTCGATGCCGATCCGGCTGAGGATCGCGACGCCGTTCCACTGGTTGATGCCGCTGTAGGCGAGTTCGTAGCCCAGCGACTGCAGCCCCATCAGCGGGAGCTGGTCCTCGCGCGCCTTGGTCTCCTGCAGGGCCAGGACGTCGACGTCGTGACGCTCCAGGAACCGCTCCACCCGGTCGATCCGGGACCGCAGCGAGTTGACGTTCCAGGTGGCCAGTCGCACGGGTCAAACGTAGTCACCCTCTAGCGTGGTGCCTCATGGAGCGGGTGTGGGCGTGGCTGGTGCATGCCTACACGACCGCGGGCGTGGTGCTGGCGTTGCTGATGGTGCACTTCTCCTACCAGGGCGAGGTGCGCACCGTGCTCTGGCTCTTCCTCGTCGCCATGGTGGTCGACGGCACCGACGGCATGCTGGCCCGCCGGTGGCGGGTCAAGGAGCTGGTGCCGTGGTTCGACGGCGCCCTGCTCGACAACATCGTCGACTACATCACCTACGCGTTTGCCCCGATGGTGCTGCTCTGGACCTGCGGCTACCTGCCCGAGGACCCCTGGGGCGGGATCGTCGCGGCGCTGCCGCTGGTCGCGTCGTGCTTCCAGTTCTGCCGGACCGACGCCAAGACCGACGACCACTTCTTCATGGGGTTCCCGTCGTACTGGAACATCGTCGCCTTCTACGTCGTGGTCTTCGAGCTCGGGGAGGGTGCGACGACCGCGGTCCTGCTGGCGCTGACCGTGCTGATCTTCGTGCCGATCAAGTACGTCTATCCCTCCCGCACCGAGACCCTCTGGTACACCAACATGGCGCTGGCCACGGCGTTCCTCGTGCTGTTCGGCGCGATCACCTCGCAGCTGCCGGACGTGCCGTTCGCGCTGACCGGGCTCTCGCTGGTCTACCTCGCCTACTACGTCGCGATCAGCCTCTGGCTGACCCTGCGCACCGGGAATTCTGTGGCGGCCACGGCCGTTGAGCCGGCACCATGACCAGCATGTTCGACGCTCCCCTCGCGACGCTGACCGACCCCTGTTCGGCAGCCGTGCTCGCGCGGGTCTCAGACGCGCGACGCTGACTCACCTCCTGCAGCAGCAGGACACGCGGAGGTGGGTCGTCACCTCCGCCTCGGCGGCGGTGTGTGGTCCTGCACCCACCTGCTCCTCAGTGAGCCGCTCAGAGAAAGCACAGTCATGGCCAAGCGCCAGTTCGTCCGCACCAAGCCCCATCTCAACATCGGGACCATGGGCCACGTCGACCACGGGAAGACGACCCTCACCGCCGCGATCACCAAGGTGCTCGCCGACGCCGACCCGACCGCCACGGAGTTCGTGGCGTTCGACGGCATCGACCGCGCGCCCGAGGAGGTCGAGCGCGGCATCACCATCAACATCGCGCACGTGGAGTACGAGACGGCCACCCGTCACTACGCCCACGTCGA
>Ga0075365_10000812_pt1 | contig 12848 bp, 9 predicted proteins | sample EndMetdeltDD1765_FD_71387 | JGI IMG/M metagenome (GOLD analysis project Ga0075365, IMG submission 71387) | Populus endosphere microbial communities from Tennessee, USA - Endosphere MetaG P. deltoides DD176-5 | ecosystem: Host-associated > Plants > Roots > Endosphere | place: USA: Tennessee... | reverse complement strand
ACTTTTTGCGATCGACCAGCCGTTGATGCCGGTTGGAGGAACGACCTCGAACCCCACGATAACATCGGCTTCGTTAACTGACCAGCCAACGATTCATCGCGCTTGCCGCCTCAGAAGCCGACGCCGATCATCGTCGCTGCTCGGCCCGCGCCACCGCTGGACGCCTGCTGGCGCTGCGGTTGCGGTTGCGGCTGCTGCGGCTGTTGCTGGCGCGGCGGCTCCTCGCGGCGTCGGGTTTCGCGGCGCGGTTCTTCGCGCCTGGCTGCCTTGGTCGGTGCGGGCGGCGCGGGCCTTGCGGCGACGCAGGTCGCGCCTTGCACGGTCTGGCCCGCCGGGCAAATGGTCGGGCAGGTGAGCGCTGCTTGCTTGCCCAGCTCCGCCACGAGGTCTTCGGTAACCTTCAGGTCGCTCGACGGGCGCTTCTTGACGTTGAGGTAGCGCACGAGGCTCGCGCGTGTCGCATCGTTCATCTCGCCGGTCACGCTGCCGGCGTAGCAGTTGATGCGCGCGAGCTGTGTCTGCGCCGACTTGATCAGCGCCGGCGTGTTGGCGGTCCACGAATCGAGCTTGGCCGCGACCTGCGGCTTCAGCCGTTCGCACGACGTCTCCTTCGCAAAGCGCTTCAGCCCTTCGAGGTTGGCGCTGTCGCTGCCTTTGGCGACGATCGCATCGAACAGCGCGCTTTCGGTCTTGCAGATCGATTCCTGCGCCGCCTGAGCTTCCGCCTTCTTGCGTTCGGCCTCCGCCTCGCGCGCAATCCGCTCGCTCTCCAGGCGAAGCTTTTCGGCTTCCGCCGCGGCCTTGTTCCTGGCGCCTTCCTCGGCCTTGCGCCTCGCCTCTTCGGCGCGCCGCTCGGCCTCCACGGCCTTGGCCTTCTGCGCGGCCTCTGCCGCTGCCGCGCGACGCTCGTCGTCCTCGCGCTTCTTCTGCGCCTCGGCTTCCTTGCGCTGACGCTCGGTCTCCTCGCGCGCGGCGCGCGCGGCGGCTTCGCGTTCGCGCAGGGCCTGCTCCAGCACGTCGATCTTGCCCTGCGCGTTCACCGCAAGGGTGGACTCCGGATAACGCTTGATGAAGCTCTTGAGCGCGTTGATGTCGGCGGAATCCTTCACCTTTTCCCAATCCAGCAGCTCGCGCGTCGACGGCCCGCGGCTGGGCTCGGGCGCAGGCACGACGGACGTGCCAAGCGACGCCACTTCTGGGAATTTCTTGATCTGCTCGCGCGCTAGATCCGAGTAGAAACCGGTCTTGTGGGTCGAGAGAAAGACTTCCCACGCCTTGCGCGAGCCGATCTTCTCGACCAGTTCGTAATCCGCCTTCACATCCGCCGCGGCCGCGTTGGTCGCGCCCTTCACCTCGGCCGGAGCCGGCACCAGCGCGTAGTTGCCGCCGCCGAGCGAACCATACACGAACGGCTCCTGCCGGCCGTTGGTGGCCTTCATCACCTCGTCCTTGACGCGGCCGAAAGCCAGACGCAGGTCGAGCCCCGGCACGGTGAGGTGCTTGAGCAGCGCGGCCGTGAACGGGCTGTGATCGCGCTCGCCGTCTTCGGCGGTGGAGCCTGCCTTGGCCGCGTAGGCGATCAGCGTGTCGGTGCTTGACGGTTCGACCTTGCCGAGACCGGATGAGACCGCGCGCAGCGCTGCGCGGCTTTCGCGGCGCATTTTGCCGGCATACGGGTTGTCGCGGCAGGCGTCGAGGATGATCACCCGCAGTTTCTTGGCCCCGTCCGCCGACAGCACCAAGCGGTCGAGCGGGATCGCTTCGTCGGGGGCGTCGCGGTCGCTTGCGAGCTTGGCGTCGACCGGGACCAGGTAATTGATGCCGCCGATCTCGATGCCGTGCCCGGCGTAGTACAGCACGGCAATGTCGGCTTCATTCGCCGTGTCCTCGAACTTGCGGATCGCGCGCTTGAAATCCAGGTTGCCGACGTCGAGATAGGTCTCGGTCGTCTCGAAGCCGGCCGCCTTGAACATCTTCGCAACCGCGTTGGCGTCGCGGGACGGGTTCGGCAGTTGCGGAACGGCGGAATAGTTCGAGTTGCCAACCACCAGCGCCACCCGCCTTTCGGCCAGCGCCTCGTTCGGCATCAGGGCCAGAAACATGGCCCAGCCGATCGCAGCCGCTATGGTGAAAAAGCGCTTCATGGCACTCAAAAATCCATCGCATTCGAACGGTTCGACGCGATCCCTCAAAAGATCACTTCATCAAGGTGCGGCGCATCCTCGCGACGACGGCTTTGATGAATCTCAAAGACACCCCAGAAACTTAGCTTTTTGCACGCGCTCGATCAATGATCCGATCAATGACGAGCGCGTGCAAAAGTTGATATTTGAACGGGAGCAGACGCAGCGGGAGCGATGCTCCCACTGATTAAGCAACAAGTTGCCTATTTGCTCGCCGATTCGTTCTTCGCCATGTTGACGACCTGCACGCGGCGGTTCTCGGCTGCGTTCGGGTCGGCCTTGTTCTTCAGATCGGTCTCGCCGTAGCCGGCCGACACGAGGTTCTCCGCCGGAATCTTGTAGGTCTCCATCAGGAACTTCTTGACGGTCTCGGCGCGACGCTCGGACAGGTTCTGGTTGTAGCCGTCGGGGCCCTTCGCGTCAGTGTGGCCGCCCAGCATGAACACGGCGCCGGTGAGCTCACCGCTGGTGAGCGCCTTGCCGAGGCTGTGCAGCTGCGGTTCGGCCTGCGGGCTCACCGAAGCCGAATTGTAGTCGAAGTTGATCTCGAGATCGACCGCCGGACGGGTCTTGGCGATCGAGGCAACCTGCTCGCGATCGGCAACCGACAGCGAGCGCGTCTTGCGGATCCGGTTGATGAACGCCACGTCGTTGGCGCTCAGCGATGAGACCTCGGTGGCGTGGCCGCTCAGGCTGCGGGTCAGCTTCGGGGTCTTCAGCTTGTCGATGATCTGCTGTTCGGAAAGGTCGCCGGCAAGTGCCGGCGCGGCGAGTGCGCCCAGCGCCAGGAAGGCGAGAGCGAACTTCTTCGAGAAGTGCTTACGGGATACCATTGTCGTCGTCTCCATCTGCTCCGGGTGGTCCCTCAAGCGATTAGTCGCACCTTCCGGGACTTCGGTTGTCATCCTGATGAAGGATATGGATCCTCACTGTGATGCGCCTCACATAAGGCGTAGTGTCGGAAATTCCGGTTCATTTGCAGTCTTTTGGGGGGTTCTATAATACCTCAATAGAGGTCTTATAATACCTCAAGAACAAGGTGCGTGCGGCGCACAAAAGTCGATGTGGCGGCGGTGCGACCGGGTGAACACTTTGTTGCCGAAAAGGTACAAGCGGCCAAATACTGCGCTGCGGAGCTGGGGATTGGCCCTTAAAAACTTCACGCCGAGGGGAGGCTGATCTAAAAATTCCGAAGTGCCGACTCTGCGCCGTGCGCAGGCTGATTTGGATTTGGTTGGGGGTTGAGATGAAGAAATCAATTACCGTTCTGGGCGCGCTGGCGGTAGCGATGGTCGCTTCCGCATCAACCTCGGCGATGGCCCAGTGCGTGGGATCCGGCACGGCCGCGTCACTCGGAGCGCCGCCGTTGAACATCGCCGGCATCGCTCAAGGTGCTGCTGTCAGCAGCCTGATTTCGAGCATCAACACGCTGAATACGGCATTCCTCACACAGTCGACCGCGTTCATCGGTGCGCCGGGCAATCCGCGGCCGAACCAGGAAGGCGGCGGTGTCTGGGCGCGCGGCATCGGCGGCGAAATCAACAGCAAGAACACGACGGTCTCAACCTACAGCCTGCCCGGCGCTCCTTTTACCGGCAACATTACCTGTAACAGCGAGACGAACCTGCGTTTCGCCGGTGCCCAGGTCGGCACGGACATGGCGACGCTGAACTGGAATGGCTGGAACCTCCACATCGGCTCGATGGTGGGCTATGTCGGCGCAAAGGCGAAGGACACCTCTTCGGTCGGTGCGCTCAATCCGTTCGGTGGCACGTTCGAAAATCAGCTCGACGTTCCGTTCGCCGGTGTTTACGCCGCAGCCACCTACGGCGGCTTCTTTGTCGATGGCCAGATCCGGTTCGACTACTATCAGAACCGCCTGAGCGATCCGATCGTCAACGGCCTGTTCAACCAGAACCTCGATGCGCGCGGCATCTCGGGAACGTTGAACGTCGGCTACAATCACCAGCTCGGCAATGGCTGGTTCATTGAGCCTTCCGCGGGCGTGGTTGTTTCGAGGGTCGAAGTCGATCCGCTCAACGTTTCCGGGACGCTGGTTCTGTTGAACAATGCCCAGTTCTCTCCGCCCGGAACGCTGCAGGTCAACGACATCAAGAGCACGCTGGGCCGTTTGAGCCTGCGGACCGGGACGACGATCGTCACGGACAAGATCCTGTGGCAGCCGTTCGCGACCGCGAGCGTCTATCACGAGTTCGAAGGCGATGCGACGGCGTCGTATGTCGATGGTCTGGGTCTCGGGCTCACCGGCGCGCTGACAACCAATCGCGTGGGGACCTACGGACAGTTTGGGCTCGGTGTCGCCGGTCAGCTCGTCGGTACCGGCTGGCTCGGTTACCTCCGCGCCGACTATCGCACCGGCGACCGGATCGATGGCTACAGCCTGAACGGTGGCATCCGCTACCAGTTCGCGCCCGATGCGCCGGCACTGGCACCGAAGGGTCTGATCGGCAAGTCGCCGGCGCTGCCCATCGTGACGGCCTACAACTGGACCGGCTGGTACATCGGCGGCCACTTCGCCGCAATCGCAGGCAGGACCAAATGGGACTTCGTCGGCTTCGGCACCGAGACCGATCCGCGCTTCGCTGGCCCGGCCGGCGGTGGTCAGATCGGTTACGACTGGCAGTTCGGCAAGTGGGTGGTCGGCCTCGAAGGCATGGGGACCTGGATCGACTCGAACGGTTCGCGTGCCTGCCCGACCAGCTTCTTCTTCAACTGCGAATCCAGCCTGAAGTGGCTCGCCACCGGCACGGCGCGCGTCGGTTACGCGCTCTGGGATCGCTCGATCGTCTACGTCAAGGGCGGTGTCGCCGCCGGCGAACTCGAGATCAAGACGGTCTGCAACACCGACTCCCAGGCGCTGTTCCTGCTCACCCTGACGGGTTGCCCGTCCCAATCCGGCAAGGAGACCAAGGTCGGCTACACCGTCGGTTTCGGTAGCGAGTTTGCGCTGACGAAGGATTGGACGGTCAAGGGCGAAACCAACTACTTCGACCTCGGCAGGACGCAGATTGCGACCGCGGGAGGTTCGACGGTCGTCGGCAATACGTTCACCCCGACCGTGGGTGGCAGCCTGGTCGACGTCAAGACGACCGGCTTCAATGCCCTGATCGGTGTGAACTATCGCTTCTCGACCGGCGGCCGCTAAGCAAACGGCCAACGATCGAAACCAACCAAACGGGCGGCTTTTCAGCCGCCCGTTTTGTTTTGTGCCGCCAAGGGGCATTGTTGGCGAGCGCCGCGGACACGTGCTCGGCAAGCAATCGGGCGCGGCGCACTGCGGCCGCAATGTTGCTCTCAGAGTCAAAGCAGCGATGCGGGAACTGCGTCTTGTGATGAATAGAATGATGTTCTATTCGCAGCGCTCAAGTTCCGCATTGGCTTGCCTGGCATGCCATTCGATCCGCCGATCGCATCGTCGCGGCGGCGAGCAATAACAGAAACAAACGAGGGCCCTCGGAAATGAGCGCGTATGATGTCGTGGTGGTTGGCGCCGGCAATGCGGCGATGTGCGCGGCCCTTGCAGCTCGCGAGCATGGCGTAAAGGTCGCCGTGCTGGAATGGGCGGCGTTCGGCGATCACGGCGGCAACTCGGCCTTTACCGCGGGCGCGATCCGCACTGTCTACAACGGCGTCGACGACCTGCGCGCCATCATGCCGGATCTCACCGAGAGCGAGATCGCGAACACCGATTTCGGCGTCTACACCGAAGACATGTTCTTCGACGACATGGCGCGCGTCACCCAGAGCCGCACCAACCCGGACCTGTGCGAGCTGCTGGTCAAGCGCAGCCATCCGACCCTGAAGTGGATGACCACCAAGGGCGTGCGCTTCGCGCCGATCTATGGACGGCAGGCCTTCAAGATCGACGGCAAGTTCAAGTTCTGGGGCGGGTTGACGGTCGAGTCGGTCGGCGGCGGCCCGGGCCTCGTCGAGGCGCTGCACAAGTCGGCGGCGCGCGAAGGCATCGACATCATGTACCAGACCCGCGCGGTGTCGCTGCTTGCCGACGACAAGGGCGTGCATGGCGTGCGCGTCGTGCAGAAGGGCGAGACGAAGGAAATCCGCGCCAAGGCGGTGATCCTCGCGGCCGGCGGCTTCCAGGCGAACGTCGAGTGGCGCACGCGCTATCTCGGCCCGACTTGGGATCTGGCGAAGGTGCGCGGCTCCCGCTTCAACATGGGCGACGGCATCCGCATGGCGATGGAGGTCGGCGCGCGGCCCGGCGGCAACTGGTCGGGCTGTCACGCGGTCGGCTGGGATCGCAACGCGCCCGAATATGGCGACCTGGCGGTCGGTGACGGCTTCCAGAAGCACTCCTATCCGTTCGGCATCATGGTCAATGCGGACGGCGAGCGCTTCGTCGACGAAGGCGCCGATTTCCGCAACTACACCTACGCCAAATACGGCCGCGTCATCCTCAATCAGCCGGGACAGTTCGCCTGGCAGATCTTCGACCAGAAGGTGGTGCATCTGTTGCGCGACGAATATCGCATCCGCCAGGTGACCAAGGCGCAAGCCGATACGCTGGAGGAGCTCTCGACCAAGCTTGAAGACGTCAATCCGCAAGCGTTCCTCAACACGGTCAAGGAGTGGAACGCCGCGGTGATGCAGGAGGTGCCGTTCAATCCGAACGTGAAGGATGGCCGCTCGACGCGCGGACTGAAGGTCGTGAAGAGCAACTGGGCCAACACGCTCGACAAGCCGCCCTATCTCGCCTTTGCTGTGACCTGTGGCGTGACGTTTACCTTCGGCGGTGTGCGCATCACCAATGAGGGCGAAGTGATCTCGGTTGACGACGCGCCGATTCCGGGCCTCTACGCGGCGGGCGAAATGGTCGGTGGCCTGTTCTACTTCAATTATCCCGGCGGCACCGGCCTGTGCGCAGGTGCGGTGTTCGGCAAGATCGCGGGCGAGTCCGCGGGCGGATACGCGAAATCGAAGTGAGCGAGCGCATGTCGCAGTCGGACGCGATCGGCTTCATCGGGCTCGGCGTCATGGGCGAGCCGATCTGCCGCAATCTGTTGCAGAAGAGCGGCCGGCCGATCGTCGCTTTCGATCTGTCGCAGGAGCCGCTGGCGCGCCTGCGCAATGACGGCGCCACCGCGGCCGCCTCGATCGCCGACGTCGTGCGCGCAGCCGACGTTGTGCTCTTCTGCCTGCCGAGCGGCAAGCATGTGCGCGGCCTGTTCGAGGGCGAGGGCGGGATCCTCGCCCATGCGCGCAAAGGACAGATCGTCATCGATCTCGGCACGTCACCCGTCGGCCTCACGCGGGAGCTTGCGACGAAGCTCGAGGCAAAGGGCGCAAGCTTCGCCGATGCGCCGATCGCCCGCACGCGCCAGGCGGCCATCGACGGCACGCTCAGCGTCATGGTGGGAGCAACGCCAGAGCTGTTCGCGACCATCGCGCCGCTGATCCGCCATTTCGCGACGGAAGTGACCAACTGCGGCGGCATCGGCGCGGGCCAGGTCACGAAGATCCTGAACAACATGGTGCTGTTCCAGACGGTCAATGCGCTGGCGGAAGCTGCAGCGATCGCCAGGCGCAGCGGGGTCGATCCGAAACTGCTGTTCGAAACGCTGTCGAAGGGATCGGCAGACAGCTTTGCCCTGCGCAATCACGGCATGAAGGCGATGATCCCCGGCGAGTTTCCCGAGCGCGCGTTCTCGACCGAATACGCGCTCAAGGATCTGACCTATGCGCTCGATCTTGCCCGCGACGTCGACCTCCAGACGCCGGGCGCCGAGCTCGCCGGCAGTGTTCTGCAGGAGGCCATCGATAACGGCTTCGGTGCCGCCTATTGGCCGGTGATCGTGAAAGTCATCGACAAACAGTGAAGACGAATCAGTAAAGACCTGGCGAAGCAAGAGGGAGCGGAGCGATGGTCAGTCAGGGCGTGGCAGCAGTCGATCGAGCGCTGACAATCCTTCGCGCGTTTGAAGGGGAGGGCGATCCGGAGCCGCTGACGCTGGCAGCGCTCGCGCGTCGCACCGGTCTCTACAAGAGCACGATGCTGCGGCTGATGGTGTCGCTGCAGGCGTTCGGCTACATCGTGCAGTTGCCGGACGGCCGCTACCATCTCGGCCCCACGCCGTTCCGCCTTGGCTCGGTCTATCAGCGCGGCAACCGGCTCTACGATCACGTGATGCCGGTGCTGCGCGCACTCGTCACCCAGGGCACCGAGAGCCCGTCTTTCCATATCCGCCACGATGCCAAGCTCCGCCTTTGCGTGCTTCGCATCGACTCGCCGCATTCGACGCTGGATCGCGTCTGCGCCGGTGCGCTGCTGCCGCTCGACCGCGGTGCGGCCGGGACGGTCATTCTGGCGTTCGACGACGCGCAGAGCGGCGAGAAATACGATCAGGCGCGCGCAGCGTGTTCGGCGGTTTCGTATGGGGAACGCGATCCGGATTGCGCCGGCATCGCGAGCCCAGTGTTCGGTGCTGATGACAAGCTGGTCGGCGCCTTGTCGGTTTCAGGCCCGAAATCGCGCTTCACCGATGAAAGCGTCCGCAAGATGTCGGCGCAGGTGATCGAAGCCGCCCGGCGCGTCACCTATTCGCTCGGCGGCAGGAACCCGAGCTAGCTCCAGGCTCATGCTGCCGTATCCTGTCAACAGGCTCAGATAAACTTCGGCCTGCATCGAAGTCTTGCCGGCGCACCTCGGATAGGTTCCGCGCGTTGGGTAACACGCCCGCGGATCGGAAATCGGGTGTACCAGGTCTGTCTGCCGGCCCATAACAACAAGCCCCTGAAAGGCACTGCCGTTGCTGAAGCCGTTCGATCCTGAACTGTCCGCCCGATCCGTCGAGAGCTCGCTCAGCTATGACGGATGGCGTGTCATCTTTGCCTGCTTCATGGTTGCGACCTTCGCGTGGGGGCTGGGCTTCTACGGCCATGGCATCTATCTCGCCGAACTGCAGCGAGCACGCGGCTGGCCGACGTCGCTGATGTCGACAGCCACAACGCTCTACTACCTGAGCGGCTCGCTGCTCGTCGTCTACGTCTCCGACATCCTGCAGCGACTTGGTCCGCGGCGGATGCTGCTGGCGGGTGCAGCGCTCTTCAGCGCCGCTGCCGCCGGCATCGCCTATGTCTCCGAGCCCTGGCAGTTGTTCGTGGCCTACTTCGTCATGGCCGTCGGCTGGATGCTGGCGAGTGCCGGAGCGCTGACCAATGTCGCAGGCCTCTGGTTCTTCGAGAAGCGCGGGCTTGCCATCAGCCTTGCGCTGACGGGAGCGAGCTTCGGCGGCATCGCCCTGACGCCATTGATGGTCGAAGCCGTCTCGCGCTGGGGTTTTCACAACGCGATGCTCGGCACGGCCGCTGCGACGTTCGTGATCCTTGTCGCGACGATCCTGTTGTGCATTGGCCAGCCGCCGAAGCCAATGACGGCGGCGGTCGCCGCGCAGTCGGGCCTGCCTGTCGGCGAGACATGGACCCGCGCGCGGGCGCTGCGCAGCCTGCCGTTCTGGACCCTGACGCTGCCCTTCGCGCTTGGGATCGCCGCGCAGGTCGGCTTTCTGGTGCACCAGCTGGCGCTTCTCGCGCCGAAGATGGGATTGCAGACGGCGAGCTATGCGGTCGCCGTGACCACCACCATGGCCGTGCTGGGACGACTCGTCGTCGGCGCAGTGATCGACCGGCTCAATCAGCGCGTCGTCAGTGCGGTGTCGTTCGTCAGCCAGGCGCTGGCGCTGCTCGCATTGATCAATACCGATAATCAGGCGGCGATCTTCGTTTGTTGCGCCGTGTTCGGTTTTTCGGTCGGCAACCTGATCACGTTTCCCTCGCTGATCATCTCGCGCGAGTTCGGGGCAAAATCGTTCGGCCTGCTGGTCGGTCTTTCCGTTGCCATCAATCAGGTGATCTACGCCTTCGGGCCGGGCGTGGTTGGATGGCTGCGGGATTTTTCAGGGAGCTATACGCAGTCGCTGATCCTGTGTATCGCGATGCAGTGCCTTGCGGCGGTGATCATCCTGATCCCGTCGCGGCGGACGAACTAGCGTGCGCCGTCCGTATTGATTTCGTCTAGCGAAATTCGCATCTCCTGAATTTTCAGTCACCGCAGGTGACGAAAACGAACCGGTCCACCGCGAATATGCGGTAAGGCCATGCCGTCGGTTTGGTTGAATTTCCTCCTCTCGGCGCTAAAGTCCCGCCGACAAGATGACGCGCGGGCCGTTCGCTGCTCCGCCATCAGAACAAATGGAAACGCGCCATGACCGATCTGGAAGGTTTTCGCCGGGAAACCCGCGACTGGCTTGAAAAGAACTGCCCGCCGGAAATGCGCCGGCCGATGCTGGTCGAGAGCGACACATTCTGGGGCGGCCGCAACGCCACCTTCCAGTCGGACGCGCAGCGCGTCTGGTTCGAGCGCATGCGCGACAAGAAATGGATCGTGCCGCATTGGCCCGCAGAGTACGGCGGCGGCGGTCTCGATCCGGCGCGCGCCAAAGTCGTGCGCGAGGAGATGGCGGCGATCGGTGCGCGGCCTCCGTTGCGGTCGTTCGGCATCATGATGCTCGGACCGGCACTGCTCAAGTTCGGCACCGAGGAACAGAAGCGCGAGCACCTTCAGAAGATCTGCGCCGGCGAGATCCGCTGGTGCCAGGGCTATTCGGAGCCGAACTCCGGCTCCGACCTCGCCTCGCTGCAAACGCGCGCCGATCTCGACGGCGATCACTATGTGATCAACGGCCAGAAGATTTGGACGTCCTACGCCAACAAGGCCGACTGGATTTTCTGCCTGACGCGCACGGACTTTTCGGCCAAGAAGCATGAAGGCATCACTTTCCTTCTGTTCGACATGACGACGCCCGGTGTCTCGACCAAGCCGATCCTGCTGATCTCCGGCTCATCGCCGTTCTGCGAGACCTTCTTCGACAATGTGCGTGTGCCGAAGAAGAACGTGCTCGGCACCGTCAACAAGGGCTGGGACGTCGCGAAGTACGTGCTGCAGTTCGAGCGCGACTCGATCAGCGGCATCGGCGATCGTGGTTCCAAGCGCGCCATGAGCGAGATCGCGCTGAACTCGGTCGGTGCCGACGACAAGGGCCAACTGGCCGATCCGCAGCTGCGCTCGCAGCTCGCAAGCTTCGAAGTCGATGAGGTCGCCTTCCAGTTCGCCTCCGAGCGTGCCTCGGATCAGGTGAAGACCGGCCAGGCGCATCCGGCGTTCTCGTCGGCGATGAAGTATTACGGTTCCGAGCTCAACAAGCGACGCCTCGAGCTGTTCATGTCGATGGGCGGCAGCGACGCGCTGGAATGGGAAAGCGAGCGCTCGAAGCACGGCCAGACCGCGCGCACCTGGCTGCGCACCAAGGCCAACTCGATCGAGGGCGGCACCAGCGAAGTGATGCTCGGGATCGTCGCCAAGCGCATCCTCAATCTTCCGGGCGCGTGAGCGTACCTCACGCATCCGTTTCGACGTTCGTATCAAGTAGCTCCCAGAAAGCAGCCGGTTGAACCATGGCCCTCGTCCTCACTGAAGAACAAACGCTTCTGCGCGACAGCGCCCGCGGCCTGATCACCGACAAGGCGCCGGTGTCGCACTTCCGCGCGCTGCGCGACGCCAAGGACAGGGACGGCTTTTCCCGCGACCTCTGGAAGACCTTTGGCGAGATGGGCTTTACCGGTCTCCTGGTGCCGGAAGAGTTCGGCGGTTCCGCACTTGGCTGCGTCGAGGCCGGGATCGTTGCGGAGGAGATCGGCCACACGCTGCTGCCGTCGCCGTTCCTGGCGTCCTCGGTGCTGGCCGCCTCCGTGCTGTCGCGCGCCGGCAGCAAGGCGCAGAAAGGCGAATACCTGCCGAAGATCGCGGACGGATCGGTGATCGGTGCGCTTGCGGTCGACGAGCGGCCAAAGCATCGCCCGCATACGATTGCGCTGAAAGCCACCCGGTCCGGCAACGGCTTCAAGCTGAAGGGCGCAAAGGCCTTTGTGGTCGACGGTCACGTGGCCGACGTGCTGGTCGTGGCCGCGCGCACTGCCGGCGGCGACGATGACGCAAAGGGCATCACGCTGTTCCTGGTCGATCCGAGGGCCAAGGGCATCGAGATCGAGCGCACGATCATGGTCGACGCGCACAACGCGGCGCGGATCGCCTTCAACGACGCCGAGGTGACCGCCGACAGCGTGCTGGGTGAAGTCGATCAGGGCAGCGCCGTTCTCGACGGCGTGTTGAATATCGGTCGCGCCGTGGTCGCGTCCGAAATGCTCGGCGTGGCGGACGAAGCGTTCTCGCGCACGGCGCAGTACCTGAAGGACCGCAAGCAATTCGGCAAGCTGATCGGCGAATTCCAGGCGCTGCAGCACCGCATCTCGCATCTCTACGTCGATATCGAAATCACCCGCGCGGCGATACTGAAGGCGCTGCAGACGCTGGACGAGGATTTCGACAATGCCGCGCCGATCGTTTCGGTCGCCAAGGCGCGCGCCGGCACCACCGGCACGCTCGCCGTGCAGGAAGGCCTGCAGATGCACGGCGGCATCGGCATGACCGATCAATTTGACATCGGGCTCTTCATGAAACGCATGCGCGTCTGCCAGGAGCTGTTCGGCGATGCGAATTACCACGCCAACCGGCTGGCGGAGCTGCGGGCGTATTAGCGGTCGTTGCGAGCGAGGTGATCCACGCTTGTA
>Ga0075365_10000811_pt1 | contig 12850 bp, 10 predicted proteins | sample EndMetdeltDD1765_FD_71387 | JGI IMG/M metagenome (GOLD analysis project Ga0075365, IMG submission 71387) | Populus endosphere microbial communities from Tennessee, USA - Endosphere MetaG P. deltoides DD176-5 | ecosystem: Host-associated > Plants > Roots > Endosphere | place: USA: Tennessee... | reverse complement strand
CTTGATAATGGTCTTCATGATCTTTCCCCTTTTATGATGTGATTATGTTTGCGGTTTGGTCAGTGAATCGAACTGATGAACTTCTTCAGGCGCTCCGATTTCGGCGCGCCGAAAATCGCGTCCGGCGGCCCCTGTTCCTCGATCACCCCGCCATGCAGGAAGACGACGTGGTTGGAGACCTCGCGGGCAAATTTCATTTCATGGGTGACGAGGATCATCGTGCGCTTTTCGCGCGCCAGATCGCCGATGACGCTCAGCACTTCGCCGACCAGTTCCGGATCGAGCGCCGAGGTCGGTTCGTCGAACAGCATGACCAGCGGCTGGATGGCGAGAGCGCGGGCAATCGCCGCGCGCTGTTGCTGACCGCCCGAGAGAAAGGCCGGATAGGCATCGCGCTTCTCGTAAAGCCCGACGCGGCGAAGTAGCGCCTCGGCCGTCTCGATCGCCTTGTCCTTCGGCACTTTCAGCACATGCACCGGCACTTCGATGACGTTCTGCAACACCGTCATGTGCTGCCAAAGATTGAAGCTCTGGAACACCATGCCGAGCTGCGAGCGCAGCCGTTGCACCTGGCGTCGATCTGAAGGCATCAGCCCACCATGCCCGTCCTTCTTCATGGCGATCGTCTCGCCATGAATGGTCACAGTGCCGGCACTCGGCAGTTCGAGCATGTTGATGCAGCGCAGAAATGTGGATTTGCCGGAGCCGGAGCCACCGATAATGGCGATCACGTCGCCTTGGCGCGCCGTCAGCGAAACGCCCTTCAGCACTTCGAGAGGCCCGAAACGTTTGTGGAGGTTGGAGACTTCTATGGCTTGCGCCGAATCTGCCATGAAATACCGTAACCGCCGGGCGTTTGAGCGCCCGGTCCGCTGATTTTCACTGTTCCCCCAGCTTATCTTTATGGTGCTCGCGACGCTGGTTTCGCGGCCCTGTGAAAAGAAGTCTGGCACTTGTGCGGCAATTATTCAAGCGTATAATAAGCCTCAATTCCGAAAAAGAGACGGGTGCCCACCGTCGCCATTTCCTGAGGGGGAGAACCTGATGACCGCCTACGGCTCTCAAGCCATGTCGACGCCGCTCCTGCGTGTCCTGATGCGCCGCCCCGGCGACAGCCTGCGCAAGGCAGACGCACAGGATTGGCATTACGGGCCGACCTTCGATGCGGAAAAGGCGATCCTCCAGCATGCCGCATTCACAGGCCTCGTCGAGAAATCCGGCGCCGAAATCATCTGGATGGAGGACAACGGCGACGGGCTGGCGGACGCCATGTTCACCCAGGATCCCTCGATTGTCACCAACAACGGCGCGATCCTGCTGCGTATGGGCAAGCGACTGAGGGCCGCTGAGCCGGACATGCATGAAAACGCTTATGCCGCCGCAGGCATCCCGATCCTCGGCCGCATCGTTGCGCCGGGTACAGTCGAATCCGGCGACACCGTGTGGATCGATCAGCATACTCTCGCGGTCGGCCGCGGCGTGCGCACCAACCAATCCGGCATCGATCAGCTTCAGGACATCCTGAAACCGCTCGGCGTCACCGTGCTCGGTTTCGACCTGCCGCTCTGGCAAGGTGTCGAAGCCTGCCTGCATCTGATGTCGGTGATCAGCCCGCTGGCGGAAAACCTCGCGCTCGTCCACGCGCCGCTGATGCCCGCCGCGCTTTATCTGATGCTGCAGGAACGCGGCTATACGCTGATCCATGCTCCGGAAAGCGAATTCCACGACAGCAACGGCCTAAATCTCAACGTCCTGCCGACCAGCCCCGGGCACGTGATCATGGTCGACGGTTTCCCGATCACCAAGGAAGTCATGGAAGCGCATGGCTGCGTCGTCGAGACCTTCGAGGCCGACGCGCTCTGCATTGCCTGCGAAGGCGGGCCGACCTGCCTTACCCGACCTATCCTGCGGAGATGACAGTGAGCCGCCGCACCTATCACCGGGCGAGCGAGGCCGAGCGGCGCGAAGACCTGATCGCCGCGACGCTGGACTGTATTGCCGAATTCGGCATTCAGGGTGCGACCGTGCGCCAGATCGCCACCCGCGCCGGTGTGACCGGCGGGCTGATCCGCCATTATTTCGCCGGCAAGGACCAGATGCTGCAGGCCGCCTATCGCAAAGTGATGATGGGCATGACCGAGACCGCCATCGCGGCAGCGATAGAAGGAGAGACGGCCAAGTCGCGGCTGCGCCGCTTCATCGTCGCCAATGTCACGCCGCCGGTCACCGATCCGCGCACGCTCTCGCTCTGGGCCGCCTTCATCAGCCATATCCAGATCGATCCGAGCTTTGCGGCCATCCACCGCGAAAACTATCTCGCCTTTCTGGAAGCGCTCGAAACCCTGCTCGTTGCTTTCTTCCGCGAGGAAAACCGCGAGGTGAGCGAGCAGCAATGCCGCGCCCAGACGATTGCGCTGAGCGCGTTGGTCGACGGGCTGTGGCTGGAAGGAACGCTGGCCGCCGACATGTTCGGCGACAGGGAACTCGCGGATAACGCGCTTGCTTCCGTGGAGGCGCTATTGCGCCTTGCACCCGGCGAGCTTTCCGCAGAACATTGATAATATAAGGAAATACCCGATGCGTTACGCTTCGATCACTGACCGCCTCGCTCATCTCGGCTCCGGCCGCTGGGCGCTCCACACCACCGCCCGGCGCATGAAGGCCGCCGGCGAGGAGATCATCGAGCTGACCATCGGCGAACCGGACGTGGCGCCCGACAAGGCCCTGCTCGACGAGGCGGCACGCGCCATGTATGCCGGGCGCACCCGATATACCAATGGCCGCGGCGAACCGTCGATCCTCAAGGCTCTCGTTGCGAAATATTCGAAGCGCCGCGCCGGCGTCACCGAGCGCAATTTCCTCTGCTTCCCCGGCACGCAGACCGCCCTTTACGGCGTCATCACCGGTCTCGTCGAAGCCGGCGACGGCGTGCTGGTCGGCGATCCGCTTTATGCCACCTACGAAGGCGTCATCGCCTCCACCGGCGCGCATATGATCCCGGTGCCGCTCCGCCCAGAAAAGAAATTCCACCTGCAGGCGGATGACCTCGAACGCGCGATCACGCCCGAAGCGCGTGTTCTGCTGCTCAACACCCCGCACAATCCGACCGGCGCCGTCCTCAAGGCCTCTGAAATCGCTGCAATCGGCGAAATCTGCCGCAAGCACGATCTCTGGATCGTCTGTGACGAGGTCTATGAACAGCTGATCTTCGAAGGCACGACCTTCGCCTCGCCCTTCGACATGCCGCAGCTTGCCGAACGCACCATCGTCGTCTCGTCCATCTCGAAATCCCATGCCGCACCGGGCTTCCGCTCCGGCTGGGCCGCCGGGCCGGAAGAATTCTGCGAAAGGCTGCTGCCGGTTTCCGAAACCATGTTGTTCGGCGTTCAACCCTTCATCTCCGACATGACCGCCAAGGCACTGTCCGAATATTTCGACACCGCCGACGTGATGCGCGAAAATTACCGCCGCCGTGCCGCGATCGTTGAAAAGGCCTTTGCCGGCAGCAATCTGGTTAAGCCGATGGCGCCGGAAGGCGGCATGTTCATTCTGCTCGACGTCACCGCCACCGGCCTGAACGGCGAGGAATTCGCCTGGGAACTGCTGCGCGAGGAAAAGGTTGCCGTCATGCCAGGCACCTCTTTCGGCGATCAGGCCGCCGGCTTCCTGCGCATCTCGCTGACGGTGCCGGAAGATGTCGTGGCCACCGCCATGGGCCGCGTCGCCGATCTCGCAAGCCGTATCGCCTCCCGCAAGGAGGCTGCACCGCATGTCCGATAAGCTCAAGACGGTCGGCGAAACATTGATCGACCTCCTGGAGGTCAATGGCGTGGATGTCGTGTTCGGCATTCCCGGCGTCCACACCGTCGAGCTTTATCGCGGCCTCGCCGCTTCGAAAATCCGCCACATCACCCCGCGCCACGAACAGGGCGCGGGTTTCATGGCGGATGGTTACGCCCGCGTCAGCGGCAAACCGGGCGTCTGCCTCGTCATCACCGGGCCCGGCCTCACCAACATCATCACCCCGATGGCGCAAGCCTATCAGGACTCCGTGCCGATGCTGGTCATCTCCGGCGTCAACGCCCGCGCCACACTCGGCCACGGCCGCGGCCGCCTGCATGAATTGCCCGACCAGCGCGGCATGATGGCGACGCTAGCGCTGATGTCACACACGCTGCATGAACCCCAAGACCTGGCCGACGTGATGGAACGCGCTTTCGCGATCCTCCGCTCCGGCCGGCCGGGACCGGTGCATATCGAGATCCCGACCGACGTGATGGCCGCCCCGGTCAAGCCGCCGCGCCTGCGCAACGTCGCTCCTGCCAGACCGCGCGCAGATGCGGCGACGATTAACGAAGCCGCCTCCCGCTGCCTCTCGTCCAGAAAGCCGGTCATCCTGATCGGCGGTGGGGCAGTACCGGCCGCAAGCGATATCCTCACACTCGCCGAACGGTTGGACGCACCGCTGGTCACCACCACCAATGCCCGCGGTGCCTTCGCCCATCATCCGCTGTCCGTGCCCGCCAGCCCCAGTCTCAAATCCGTCCGCACGCTGATCGCCGATGCCGACCTCGTCCTCGCCTTCGGCACCCAGATGGGGCAGACCGATTACGACATGTATGCCGATAACGGCTTTCCCGACCTCGAAAACCTGATCCGCATCGACATCGACGCCGCCCAGCTCGCCCGCGGCCCGCAAGCGGCGCTATCCATTCTCTCCTCGGCCGAAAATGCCGCAACGGACTTGCTGACCGCAGTCGGCACCGGCAACCGTCCTCAGGCCGAAGGCGCGGCGCGTGCAGCCAAAACCCGCGCGGCGGCACAGGCGGAGCTAACGCCGAAAATGCGGGTGGAAATCGGTATTCTGGATACGATCCGCGACACCCTGCCAGGTGCGATCATCGTCGGAGATAGCACGCAGGCCGTCTATGCCGGCAATCTCTATTATGAAGCCGGCCGGCCGCATGGCTGGTTCAACGCCGCGACGGGTTACGGCGCGCTGGGTTACGGCCCGCCGGCCGCCGTGGGCGCTGCAATCGCCGAGCCGGAAACGCCAGTCGTCTGCCTCACCGGCGATGGAGGCTTCCAGTTTACCATTGCGGAAATCGGTGCAGCGAAGGATGCCGGCGCCAACGTCATCTTCCTCGTCTGGAACAATGACGGTTATCAGGAAATCGAGACCTATATGGTCGACAACGGCATTACCCCGGAAGGCGTCAAACCTTCCGCACCGGATTTTTTGAAGATTGCCGAAGCTTTCGGCCTGCCCTCTGTGCGCCTTACAGATGTCAATGAACTGCCCGCAGCGCTCAAAAAATTCAGACAGCACAAAGGCCCGTCGCTCATCGAAATCCACCAGACGAACACAGTCGGCGCGACAGCCTGATTCCGGCCAGCTCCCGCGCAATCTCACCGTCGTGATTGGCCGCGTTGTCGCATCGCTGATAACCCTGAGCCTCGGCGCAACACCGACGCCAGGGATAAAGACATGACACGCGGCATCTTCTGGAAAACCGGGTTTTCTCTCACTGTAGGCACCACCCTTTTGCTGGCAGCCGTCCAGGCGGAAGCCGCCGGCAAGGTGCGCATCTCCGGCACGATAGAAACCGTCGACGGCGCCGATCTCAAGATCAAGGCGGTCGACGGCAAGGAGATCATGGTAAAGATGAAGCCGGAGATGACCGTGTCGGGCTTCAAGAATGCTGCAGTCGCCGATATCAAGCGCGGCGATTTCGTTGGCATCGGCTCGCAGCCCACGCCAAGCGGCATCAACGGCGCCGTGCAGGTGGTGATCTTTCCGGCCTCGATGAAGGGCGCCGGCGAAGGCGACCGCGCCTGGGATGCGCGCCCGAACGGCCAGATGACCAATGCGACGGTCACCGATGCAGTCGATAGCCCCAGCGGGCCGATCCTGACCCTCGACTTCAACGGCGGCCAGCGCAAGATCAACATTCCGGCCGGCACCACGATCATCGAAATCACATCGGCCACCAAGGATGACCTGAAAGCTGGTGCCGGCGTTTCGATGCAGGGCATGAGCAGCGATGACGGCTCGATGGTAACGGCTGACTCCGTCCGTGTTGGCTTCGCAGGTGCCATCCCGCCCCGTTGAGGCACTGCTGGCAAGCCAGAAATATCGCTACTGCGACCCTTGCAGCTTTTTGTCTTCCGGCGGTGGCTCGAAACCGAAAACGCTGCGCCCGCCCCATTCATGCGAATGGCGGTATTCGCCGGCGATGATCTCCTTGAGGTCCGGCCCGGTTACATATCGCTCCAGTTGCCGCGCCTGATCGTCCAGCCGCTTCAGCGCCTCGAATTCCTCAGTGCGGCCAAGCCGAGCCTTGCCGACGGCCGATTTCATCACCCGGATCGTCTCGTCGTAAACCTTGATCGGCACCGGAAAAGGCTCGCGATCCTTGCCGCCATGCGCCAGCGAAAACCGCGCCGGATCGGAGAAGCGACAGGGCGCGCCATGCACCACTTCAGCCACCATCGCCAGAGCCTTCACCGTGCGCGCGCCGACACCCGGCATCAGCAACAATTGCTCGAAATCTTCCGGACCGCGATCGGCGGCCGCAGCGAGCGTCCCGTGCAACCGCTTCATGTTGACGTTTTCCTCGCGGACATCGTGATGCGCCGGCATGATCAGATGCGGCAACATCGGCTGCGCGCTTTCCTTCGGCTTCAGCGAGGGATCGAGCGCGATGACTTCGCGAACAATGCGATCCGGCCCGAGCGAGGCGAGAAGATCGAGCTGGCCTTTCCGCGATTGATCGGCGCGGTGGTCCGCGAGATTGACGATCTCGCCCTGTTTGCGGCCCTCGATCGCCGCATGGGGAGAATCCACGAAACTCGTGATCCCCTCCGACAGCCAGTGATAACGCCGGGCCTGTTGCGTGTCGCCGTTCATGCCCTGCTGCACCACCACCCATTTGCCGTCATCGGTGACGATGAAACCGTGCAGGTAGAGATCGAACCCATCTTGCACCGCCGCGCTATCCACCTTGGCGACGAGCTTGCTGGTCTGCGCCAGCGCTCCGCCATCGATGCCGACGCGGTTGCCGATGGCGATCAGCTCATCCGGCGTTTGTCTCGAATTCTTGCCGCGCCCGCCGCAGACATGGATGCCAAGCTCGCCGGCCATCGGCGTCAGCCCGCGTTTGAGCGCACCGATAACGCTGGTGGTGATGCCGGACGAATGCCAGTCCATGCCCATCACGCAACCGAAGGACTGAAACCAGAAGGGATGCGCCAGCCGCCTGAGCAGCTCGTCACGGCCATATTCCATGACGATCGCCTGGGTAATGACCGCCCCGAGCTTCGTCATGCGCTCGCCGAGCCACCGGGGAACCCGGCCGCCATGAAGCGGAAGATCGGCGCTGCCTGCTCTTTGAACCATGCCCCGTTATATACGGGCGGCGGTCTTCAAGACAACGAAAAGTTCTTCAAACGTTCTTCCAGCCGCGTGATGGTCTCGACATCCGCATTGGCAAAGGCGAAGCGCAGATAGCTCTGCTGACCATCGCCGAAATAGGCGCCCGGAATGCAAACGATGCCGGCCTGTTTCGCCAGTTTCTCCGCCACTTCGGCCGAGCTCTTGCCCGGGAAAGGATGCCGTACGAAAGCAAAATAGGCGCCGATCGCGTCGAGCTTCCAGTCGTTGACCGCGCGCATCACCGCTTTCAGCGCATCGGCGCGGCGGCCGATCTCCTGACGGTTTTCCTCCCGCCAGTCGGCGAGTAGCGGCAAAGCCCTGGCGACGGCCCCTTGGGCGGCGCGCGGCGCGCAGATCTGGAGGTTGTCCATGATCTTGGCGATCTGGCTGATCGTCTCGGCACCCGCCGTGATCGCACCCAGCCGATGGCCCGGAATGCAGAAGGATTTCGAGAAACTGTAGAGACTGATCAATGTCTCTTCCCAGCCGGAAAGGCTGAACAGGCCATGCGGCGCTTGGCCGGCTACCGGCAAGAAATCGCGATAGGTCTCATCGAGGATCAGCCAGATGCCCTTTTCCCGGCAGAGTTTGAAGATCGATTCGAGGAGCGACGACGGATAGATCGCGCCCGTCGGATTATTGGGCGAAACCAGCGCCAACGCCCGGACTTCCGGAGTAATGGCAGCCTCGATGCCGACGAGATCCGGCAGGAAACCATTCTCAGCCGCGCACGGCACGAAAGCGGTCTTGACGCCCATCATCGCCAGCGTCGTTTCGTGGTTGAAGTAGAACGGCTCGGTCATCAGCACCGTATTGCCGGGACCGGCCACCGTCATCGCGGCACAGACGAAGGCCTGATTGCAGCCGGAAGTGATGTGGACGTTTTCGAGCCCGAGCGATGCGCCATAGACTTCGGAAACATGCTCCGCGTAGGCGGTGCGCAACTCCGTTTCGCCCTCGATTGGGCCGTAACCGGTATAGGCGGTGGAAGACGAGGCTTCGCCGAGCAGCCGCAGCATGTCCGCATGCGCTGGATAACCCGGTACCGCCTGCGAAAGATCGATCAACGGGCCTTTCGATCCATCATAGGCACGCCCCCAGGCGGCAACGGAAGGAACGGGCGGCGGGGAGAGTTTCTCGACCAGAGGATTGAATGCGGGCATCGATATATCCAGGCAGAACGATTGATTGCCCCTCTTGTTTAACAGATTATCCGCGAACGCAAGGACATGAGGATCGCATATGCCCGACGAAATCTCTTCCCCCGGAGAAGCAGCGGATTCGAAGCTCACCATCACCAAGCGCAAATGGGCCGAACAGGGCAAGTTCCTGACCGGCCGCGTCACGCGCCCGGAAACCGATCGCCTGCCGCCCGGCCAGCATCTGGTGAAGAACTGGCCGGTACTCGACCTCGGCCAGCAGCCGAGCATCTCGACCCGTCAGTGGAAACTCGACGTCCGCGGCTTCGTCAACAATCCGAAGACCTTCGATTGGGCCGCCTTTCAGGCCTTGCCGCAGAGCGAGATGCGCTCCGATATCCATTGCGTGACGACATGGTCGCGCTACGACAATAACTGGAAAGGTGTCTCCACCCACGATTTCCTCGATATCGTCGATCCGACGGATCAGGCCGTTGCGGTGATGCTGACCAGTTATGACGGCTACACGACCAATCTGCTTCTCTCCGACTTCGCCTCGCCGGATGCGATCATCGTCACCGAATGGGAAGGCCAGCCGCTGACGGAAGAGCACGGCGGGCCGGTGCGATTAGTCGTGCCCCATCTGTATTTCTGGAAAAGCGCCAAATGGCTGCAGCGGATCGATTTCATCGGCATGGATCACGCCGGCTTCTGGGAAAAGAACGGCTACCACATGCGCGGTGACCCGTGGGCCGAGCAGCGTTATTCGGACGACGTGTAGGAAGGGCGGTGCGGGACGAGATCAGAGCATGTCGAACCCGCACCAATTACAGGCATTTCTCGCCAACATTACCATCGAACGCAATATAGTCTCACATTGCACAATCTAAACTTGGAAATAACTTAACAGTCCGCGAAAATTCGACAGTAAAAATAGCCTCGCGCAAGGCTCAAATTATAAGCCTCTAAATTAGCTTAATGGGGGCCATGATGAGTCTTTACGGCGCAATGAATACCAGCATCTCGGGCATGCAAGCCCAGACGAACAAGCTGGGCACGGTCGGTGATAACCTCGCCAATGCGAGCACCACCGGATACAAGAAATCCTATACGGCATTCTCGTCTTTGGTCATGCCCTATCAGCCACCCGGCGGCTATTCGTCCGGCGGCGTGGAAACGACGGTCCGCAGGTCGATCGACCAGCAGGGCGGCCTTTCCTTCACAACATCTTCGACCGATCTTGCCATTAACGGCCACGGCTTTTTCGTCGTCGAAGATCAGTATGGCGGCCAGTATCTGACGAGAGCAGGCGATTTCCAGAAGGACGACCAGGGATACCTGCTCAACAGTTCGGGATATCGCCTTATGGGCTATGGAGCGGATGACAGCGCGCTGGAGGCCATTCAGCTCGGCCGCGCCGGGTTGAACGCAAAGCCGTCAACGTCCGGAATATTCGACGTGAACCTGTCGAGGGACGCCAATGCGGCAACATCCGTCATCATGGATGCGCCACCGTCTGCCAACAGCCCGAACAGCACCTATACGAAGAAATCGAGTTCTGTCTCCGAGAACGCCCTCGGTGAAGTCAATGCAACCGATATCTATTACACCAAGGCTGCCGACAATACCTGGGAAGTGACCGTCTACCAGACCTATGGTTCGCCGTCGTCCGGCTTCCCTTACGACATGTCGAGCGGCGATGTGACGATGGCGACGACAACCCTGACATTCGATCCCGATACCGGAGCGCTTGTCAGCGGCAATCCCAAGATATTCCCGGATCCGGCCGATAATTACTTCTACGACTTTTCGTCGCTCCTGCAGGGGGACGATACGGCGAGCGGCGGTATCGGCAGCAAGGAAAACTTCATTTCCACGACCCCGGCGATCGATACGGCCGCGGGCGAAGTGCCGGCGTCGGCAAACGTGGCCAGCGCTTCCTACGTTTCGAAAACCACGCATTCGGGTTACGCCGGTCTGCCGCAAGATATCGCCATCGATCAATATGTGACGAAGACAAGCGCCAATACCTGGGAAGTCGCTTTCTACAATCATGCAGACGCGACCAATGGCGGGTTCCCTTATGGAGCCGCGGGCAGCGCGCCATTGGCAACCCGAGAGCTGACCTTTGACCCAACCACCGGCAAACTCGCGACGGGCGGCGGTGCATTTAACGTGACCATCCCCAATGTGGGCAAGTGGACCGTGGATTTCAGCGATACGGTTTCCAAGCCGGATTATCATTCCGCCGAGGAAGACGGCATCAAGGTATCATTGGACCTTCCAGAATCGGCAGTGCCGATCAAGCCATACCTTGCAGGAACCGTGGCATCTCAGAACCAGTCGAACAGCACCTATACGAACAAGACCAGCATCACGGCCTATGACAATGCCGGCGGCCCGGTGACCTTGGATGTCTATTACACCAAGGGGCCGAACAACATTTGGGAAGTCTCGGTGTTCGACCAGCGGGACTCCTTAACCGGCGGCTTCCCTTACGGCGCTCCGGGCTCGGCTCCGCTTGCCTCCGCGATACTGGAATTCGACCCGACAACCACCAAGCTCAAGCACGACGTCAATCTCGATATTCCGATTGCAGGCGGCCAGACGATCAATCTCGATCTGTCGGGCACCACGCTACTGGCGTCCGATTTCAGCGTTGCCACGGTCAAGCTGGACGGCAGCAAGGCAAGCGCACCGACGGGTTACTCCATTTCACCCGACGGCATCGTTTCCGCGAGCTATGAGGATGGCAGCCTCGTCAAGCTTTCGACCATCGCATTGGCTGACGTGATGAGCCCCAACAACATGACCGCAGTCGATGGCACCGCATTCCGGGCAAACAACCAATCCGGTCCGGCAATGATGGGTTTTGCCGGCCTCGACGGAATGGGAACGATCAAGTCTGGCGCCTATGAAAGCTCGAACGTCGATATCGCCAGCGAATTGACCGACATGATCGAAGCGCAACGGACGTTTACCGCCAATTCCAAGGTCTTCCAGACCGGATCGGAAATGTACGACGTCCTGAACGGGCTAAAACGATAATCGGCTGAAACTCGGCTGCTGAACGACAAACCCGGGCAACGCAGTTGCCCGGGTTTGTTTCGTTCGTGATGGCACTGAGGTAGGATTAGCGCGATATCGCTATCAGATCAGCTTCTCCAGCGTGATCGGCAAATCACGCACCCGCTTGCCGGTGGCGTGATAAACCGCGTTGGCAATCGAGGCAGCGACACCAACGATACCCACCTCGCCGACACCCTTGCCGCCCAAAGCGGACGCATTGTAATCCGGCACGCCGACGGAGATAGTCTGAATATCCGGAATGTCCGAATTGGTCGGCACCAGATAATCCCCGGCATTGCCGTTGACAGTGCGGCCGTTGCGCAGGTCGACCAGGCCCTCTTCGAGGAGCGCCTGGCCGATGCCCATAATGATGCCGCCGCGCCACTGGCTTTCGACGAGGCGCGGATTGTAGAGCCGGCCGCAATCGAAGGCGGAAACCATACGGGAGACCCGCACCGTGCCGAAATCTTCGTCGACGCGGACTTCGGCAAAATGGGCGCACCAGCTGTGCATGGAAAATTCGCCCATGGTCGGCCCCTGCACCTTGGCCATGGTGGTCCAGGCCTGCCGCTGCTCTTCGGCGCTGGCGCCGTCCGGCAGGGTGTTGCGGGTGGTTTCCAGTTGCTCGCGGCCAAGCGCGGCCATCAGCTCCGGCAGAGTCAGTGACGGTCCCTCACCGCGCGGCGGGGTGATACGCCCGCCGGCGAAGGCGAGCGTATTGGCGCCGGTATCGCGCAGCGGCGATTTCGCGTCGCTCAGCGCCAGACCGATCAGCTCGTCGCGGGCCGCGGTCGCTGCCTTGTGGACAGCGCCGAGGATGGAGCCGGCCAGCATCGAACCACCAGCGATCGCCGCACCCGGCAGGCGTGAATCGCCGAGATGGACCTCGACCTGATCGACCGGAATGCCGAACACGTCGGCCGCCGTCTGGGCCAGGATCGTATAGGTCCCCTGCCCCATGTCGATCGCGCCGCTGACGACCTCCACCCGGCCATTGCCGAGAATGCGGATCATCGCCTCGCTCGGCGCCTGGATGACCGGGAACGTGCCGCAGCCGATGCCCCAGCCGATCAGAGTATTGCCCTCGCGCATGGAACGCGGCGCATGGCTACGCTTCGACCAACCGAAAGCTTCCGCGCCTTCGGTCAGCGCCTCGCGAAGCCGCCGCGTTGACCACGGCTTGTTCGACTGACGGTCGAAATCGTTA
>Ga0075365_10000810_pt1 | contig 12852 bp, 10 predicted proteins | sample EndMetdeltDD1765_FD_71387 | JGI IMG/M metagenome (GOLD analysis project Ga0075365, IMG submission 71387) | Populus endosphere microbial communities from Tennessee, USA - Endosphere MetaG P. deltoides DD176-5 | ecosystem: Host-associated > Plants > Roots > Endosphere | place: USA: Tennessee... | reverse complement strand
GGCGTCTGCACCGCGTCGTAGTCGAACGGATCCTCCGGCGTCGTCTGGTAGTACCAGACCCGCTCTCCGGTCTTGGGACGCACGGCGAAGACCGCGTTGGTGAAGAGATTGTCGCCGCTGCGGGCGCGCGGATTCCACGGCGCCGGGTTGCCGATGCCCCAATAGACCAGGTCAAGTTCAGGATCGTAGCTGCCCGTCACCCAGCTGCTGCCGCCGCCGGTGAGCGCGGAATCCCCGCCCCAGGTTTCAATTCCCTTCTCGCCCGGGGCCGGCACCGTGTAAAGGCGCCAAAGGTGCTTGCCGGTGGCGACATCATATCCCTCGAGAAAGCCGCGGATGCTGAATTCCGCCCCGGCGACGCCGACGATGATGACGCCGTTGGCGATGAGCGGCGCGCCCGTCATGGCGTAGCCGTTCTGGATCGTTGCCGGCTCGGGCGACTTCACCTGCCAGACCACTTTGCCGGTCTTGGCGTCCATCGCGATGATCTGGTTGTCCAGCAGCAGCCGGATGATCATCCCGTTGTAGATGGCGACGCCGCGATTCACGATACCGCAACACACGACGCGCAGCGTCTCAGGCGGATAGTCGTGCGCGGTGCGCCAGAGCTGCTTTCCGGTCAATGCATCGACGGCCGCCGTCATGTTGTGGGCGGTGGTGTAGATGACGCCGTCCTTGACGACCGGGAACGCCTCCGCGCCGCGGCTGTCGTTGATCGAATAGGCCCACTTCGGCACGAGCTGGCCGACATTGCTTTTATCGATGCGAGTGAGCGGGCTGTAGCGCTGGCCGCTGTAGCCCATCCCATAAACGAGCACGTCGCCCGGGGTCTGCTGGTCGTTCTTGAGATCTTCGGCGCTCTGCGCCAGCGCGCTGGCCGGGCATGCGGCGCAGAGCGCCAGCGCGGCGAGCAATGACGTCACCTTCATCACGTTCCTCCTAGTTTCGAATTTCTTGGGATTGAGCCTGTGTTCATGTCCGCGCAGGCGCAGAGCTTTCACACCTCCGTTGATCAATAAGATCGGTTGAAACGACAAGCAACGGCTCGCAGGACGAGCACGGCGGAATCGCTGATATCGGACGGGACCGGTGGGCGAATTGCCAAGATCGAGCCGCCGGCATCGCGGCGCGGCGCCGGGACGCACCTGTTACGGGAGAGGATAGCGGCCCGCATCATATCGATCATGCCGCGGCCGAAAACCGCGCAGGGGTTGGCAGCTGTCATAGGCACTTCATACTGATTGTAATTTCGCCGAGCCAGCCCGCCTTCGACGGTCAGCAATGCGCGGCGCGTATCGGGTGATCGGGCATTCGCGCGCCTGCAGTCGGGGCGTGGCGACCAGCTATCGCGCCATGGTGCGACTTGCCGGTACCGGGACACGGCCGTTGTTGCAGCAGGAACGCGATCTGTGCATGCTGAAGTGCTCGCGCAACCGCAGCCGCCGAAGGCCATCGCATTCGGTTGCCGCCAACCAGTTCTCCCGTAGCCGAAAACCTCGGCCACCTCAGCTGGACGCATCATGGCCACGACCCACACATCGCAGCAGTCCTCCACGGCCGGCAGCTCGGTGCCGGTCATCGACATTTCCGGCTACTTCGAGGGAGGGCCCTCGGACAAGATCGAGATCGCCAAGCAGATCGACACCGCATGCCGCGACATCGGTTTTTTGGTCATCACGGGCCATGGAGTTTCCCCCGATCTGATCGAGCGCACGCAGGCGGTATCGCGTGCGTTCTTCGATCTCCCGGAGACGGAGAAGCGCCGCTATGTCGCCGCCGATCCGAAAACGAACCGCGGCTATTTCGCCGAGGGAACGCTGGCGGCCGCCAACAGCAGGGATGCCGCGACCGCTCCGGACTTCCGCGAGACCTTCAAGATGAGCCGCGAGGAGTTCGACGCCACCGATCCCTACTATGCCTCCGAGACCGGCCGCAGGGTATTCACCCCTAACATCTGGCCCGCGGAGATCGCGGGGTTCGATACGACCTGGACCGAATATTACAAGGCCATGGAAAAGGTCGCGTTCGCGCTGATGCGACTGTTCGCGCTGGCGCTCGATCTGCCGGAGAATTCGTTCGACGCCAAGATCGACAAGCACATGACCACGATGTCGATCGCGAACTACCCGGATCTGACGCAGGATCCGCTACCCGGCCAGTTGCGGTGCGGAGCGCACACGGATTTCGGCGCCATCACGATCCTCAAGGCCGAGGACAAGCCCGGCGGCCTGGAGGTGCTCACCAGAAACGGCGAGTGGACGTTGGTGCCGATCGTGCCCGGCGCCTTCATCATCAACATCGGCGACATGATGGCGCGCTGGACCAACGATCGCTGGTTGTCGAACATGCATCGCGTCGCCAATCCGCCGCGCGAAAAAGCCATCGGCAGCCGGCGCCAATCGCTGGTCTACTTTTTCCATCCCAACTACGACACCGTGATCGAGTGCATTCCGTCCTGCAAGGCCGATGGGGTTGCGAAGTACCCACCGATCACCGCCCGCGAGCATCTTGTGAGCAAGATCGCAAAGATTCAGGACGTCAAGCCGGCGGTCTGACGGCTGCCCCTGGCGCGCGCCGGCGGCATCGTCATTCCGTTTGAAGGAACGTGCGGGACGCCGGCGGTCGGCATGGTTCTTGCGAGGTGCACCACGATGTCGCCGCCGGCAAGGCGGTTGCAGACCTCGGGCGCCGCAATGGCCCAGAGCGCAATCCACGTGGGAGGATTTCCATGAACCGTTGGCCCCTGCCCATCCTGGCAGTCCTGACCGTCGCGGCGGCATTGGCATCGCCAATGGCCCACGGCGAGACGTGGCCGGAGCGGCCGGTCACGATCCTCGTGCCCTACGCACCCGGCGGCAACACCGACGGCATCGCCCGTATCATGGCGCAGCGGCTGGGCACCGTGCTCGGGCGGCAGTTCGTGGTCGAGAACAAGCCGGGGGCAAACGGCGCCCTTGCAGCCAATATGGTCGCGCGAGCGCCCGCTGACGGCTACACGCTGTTCCAGGCCTCCCTGCCGCAAATCGCGATCGTGCCCGCGATGTCCAAGGCGCCGTATGATCCGGAAAAGGATCTGGTGCCGATCAGCATGATCGCGGTCAGCCCGTTTGTCCTGGTCGTGAACAAGAGCATGCCGGTAAAGACCCTGGCGGAATTCGTCGACTATGTGCGCGCCCGCCCGAACGAATTGTCCTACGCCTCGGGCAGCACGGGCAGCGTCAGTCATCTCGTGATGGCACTGTTTCTCAAGCGCGCGGGGCTCGAGATGAACCACGTGCCCTACAAGGGCGGCGGTCCCGCGCTCGCCGATGTCATCGCCAACCACCTGCCGGTCTATTTCGCGAATCTGTCCGAGGCCTTGCCGCAGGTGGCGAGCGGATCGATCCGGCTGCTTGCGGTGTCGAGCCAGAAGCGCGTGCCGCAGGTCCCCGATGTGCCGACGGTGGCGGAGTCCGGATATCCCGGCTTCGAAACACTGACCTGGAACGGCCTGATGGCGCCCGCCGGCACGCCGAAGGACATCATCGACAAGCTGGCGAAGGAAATCGCGCTCGGGGTCAAGGATCCGAAGGTCGTTGAACGCCTGACCGACTACGGCGTGGACCCGCTCGGCAGCACCCCGGAGGAATTCGCCAAGATGATCGCGGCCGACATCGCCCTGTGGGCGGAAGCCGTGAAGGTCGCCGAGGACAAGCCGAAGTAGCAGCGCCCCTTCTCCTGGCCACGCCGGGATGCCCGCCGACATCCGGACGTGACGGTAGAAGGCTGTGGAAGGAGACGCAGGCAGGATCGGCGGCAAGAGCGCCGCGAGCCAGTCTCCTCCCTGCTCGAAATGTCAGCGTCCCGGCCCCTCGCATCGAATGCGACCGGCGCGGTTGCGATTGGCACAGTTCTTGAAGCTCCTGCCCGGGCGGACATATCCATCGCAGGGAACATCTACCATGATGCGACGACGTGATTTCCTCGTGAATGTCGCGACCACATGTCTCGCTCCGGCGCTGGCCGGCGCGCAAGACAACTGGCCGCAACGGCCGATTTCGCTGGTCGTCCCGTTCAGCGCAGGAGGCTCGGCCGATCTGGTTGCGCGCATGTTCGCGCAGCACTTCCAGGCGAAATACGGCGTGTCCGTCGTCATCGAGAACAAGGGCGGTGCCGGAGGAAGCATCGGCTCGGGTCTGGTCGCGAAGGCGCCCCCCGACGGCTATACGCTGGTGCTCGGCACCGTAAGCACGCACGCGATCAATCCGGCGCTGTATGCCAAGCTTCCGTTCGATGTCGAAACCGATTTCGAGCCGATATCGCCGATCGTTCGGCTGCCCAATCTCCTCGTCATCAGCAACAAGCTTCCGGTCAGGACCGTGGCCGAGCTGGTCGCGTATCTGAAGGCCAACGACGGCAAGGTGAACTACGGGTCCGGAGGGAATGGAACGTCGGGACATCTGTCGACCGTGATGTTCATGAAGGCGATCGGCGTCACCATGACCCACATTCCATTCCGCGGCACCGCGGACGAAATGACGGCGATGGTCGGCGGCCACATCGACCTGGCGATCGACAGCATGACCACGATCTGGCCGATCGCGAAGGCGGGCGACGTCCGTCCATTGGCTGTGACAACGCCCAAGCGCGTGGCGACAGCTCCCGACCTCCCGACGATCGGCGAAACGGTCCCGGGATTCGAGGCCATCGGCTGGCAGGGCCTGTTCGCGCCGGCCAAGACGCCGCGACCGATCGTCGAAGAGCTCGCAGCGGAAGTGAAGCGTATCTTTCTGCAACCCGAGCTCGTGACGGCGCTGCAGAACGTTGGTGGAGAACCCCTGCCCATGTCGCCGGACGAATTCGCTCGCTTCGCGCAATCTGAGCGGGTCAAATGGGGTGCGGTGGTCAAGGAGGCCGGCATCCGAATCGAATGACGCCGCGAGGTCCATGTGTTTTGCTGCGGCTGGACCTATCGCATGCCTGCCCCCCATTGAGGAACGAGACGCGTGGCCAAGAAAATACACCTGGCGTTTGACATCTCTTACACTCACCTGGATGGGCGCTGGCGGATGCCGGGCTCGTGGACCGGGCGAACCTATCCCGATCTCGATGTCTACGAGGAGATCGCGCGCATCTCTGAGCGCGGCTGCATCGACATGCTGTTCTTCGGAGACGGCACCGGCATCCCCGACACCTGGGAGAGCTCGCGCGACGAGGCGGTGCGCTGGGGCATCGGCTGGCCGCGGCACGACATGAGCCCCGTGATCACCGCCATGTCGCGCGTGACCAAGCATGTCGGATTCGGCCTCACCTACGCGTCCACCTTCATGCATCCGTTCTATGTCGCCAGGCTTTTCAATTCGCTGGATCACGTCACCAACGGACGCATTGCCTTCAACGTGATTGCCAGCAGCCGCGGCGCCGACGCGGCAAACTACGGCTTCGATGAATTGATGGAGCACGGCATGCGTTACGAGCGCATGGAGGAATTCATCGACGTGTGCCGTGCGCTCTGGGACAGCGCGGCTCCCGACGCCTTCATCTGGGACCGCGAGAGCGGCATCGTCGCCGATCCGGCCAAGGTTCATGCCATCAATCACGTCGGCAAGTTCTTCAAGGTGCGCGGCCCGCTCAACTGCATGCCCTCGCCGCAGCTCCATCCGGTGCTGATCCAGGCCGGCAGCTCGCCGCGCGGCATCAAGGCCTCGGCTTACATCTCCGATCACATCTTTGCGCGCTGGCCGCCCAAGGCGGAGAAGGCGAAGCACCGCGCGCTGCTCGACCAGGAGCTGACCGCGGCGGGCCGCGATCCGTCGAAAGTGGGGGTGCTCTGGGGTTGCGGGCTGATCGTGGCGGAGACGACGCACGAGGCCAAGGCGCGACGCGAGCAGCTCCTCACCATGATCCCGAAGGAGGCCATCGGGCCCTACCTCGCGCACAATTCGGGCTACGATTTCTCCAAGTTGCCGGCCCGCTTCAAGCTCACCGACCTCAACAAGCAGATCGCCGCCGCCAACGCCTCGCCGGTCGGCTTCGTCTACAAGCTCGCCAACGCGCTGGGTGGCGATCCCGAGATCTCGCGCGACGAGTTCTTCGAGTATGGCCTGCGAACTGCAACCAATTACGACCGCACCTTCGCCGATACCGCGGACAAGCTCGCGGACATGCTGGAGGAGGAATTCGAAGCCGGCGGCAGCCGCGGCGGATTCATGGTGGTCCACCCGCAGGCGGTACCGCGGGATTTGCTGAACGTGGTCGACCTTCTCGTCCCCGAGTTGCAGCGGCGCGGGCGCTTCCGCAAGTCCTATCAGGGAAAGACCCTGCGGGAAAATCTCGCCGAGTAAGGCGGCCGTGCGGCGCCAGCGCATCCGTTGCCGCCAGCCCGCATCACCGTCTCGTCGGATCGCGCGTCACGGCCTGATGCGTCGGTGCCGGCGATCGAGTTCGCCCTCAACGAAGCGTCGCTTCGACGACGCCCACGGCGCGCGCCGGTCGGCCGATCAACGATCCCGCGAAGCGGGATTGTGCTGACGAATGAACCGCAGGGTTGAAGCCTCGCTCCACGCAGGCTCGCAGTCGAACGCGTGCCGTCCGGCCGCGACCACTGCACAGTTGGCATGGATCTTGATCGCGGCGAGGCCATAGCCGTGTCGCGGCTCGGATCGATCGTCAGTGGAGCGAGGACAATGATCAGGCGCCGGGACCTTCTGCTGACCGCCGCCGCCGCCGGCGTGGCGCCGTGGGGCGCGCGCAGTGAGGAGACGTGGCCGCGCAAGCCGCTGACCATCGTGGTGCCGTTCGGCGCCGGCGGCTCGGCCGACCTGGTCGCCCGCATCTTCGGACAGAAATTTCAGGACAAGTACGGCGTCCCTGTCGTCATCGAGAACCGCGGCGGCGCCGGTGGAAGCATCGCGGCGGCGATGGTCGCGCGGGCCCCCAACGACGGCCATACGCTGCTCGTCGGCTCGGTCAGCACCCACGCGATCCAGCCGTCGCTGACGGCCAAGCTGCCCTACGACACCGAACGGGATTTTGCTCCGATCTCCCCGGTGGTCGAGTTTCCAAATTTGCTCATCGTCAGGAACGAGCTGCCGGTCCACAGCATTCCCGAGCTGATATCGTATCTGAAGAGCCAGAACGGCAAGGTCAATTACGGCTCGGGCGGCAACGGCACCTCGTCCCACCTCTGCATGGTGCTGTTCATGCGCGCGACCGGCACCAGCATGACGCACATCCCTTTCCGCGCCACGCCGGACGAGATGAACGCGCTCATCGGCGGACATATCGAGCTTGCGTTCGACGGCATGACCACGGCCTGGCCGCTGGCCAAAGGCGGCGGCGTGCGGGCGCTGGGCGTGAGCACCGCGGCACGCGCGCCGAACGCCCCGGCGGTTCCGGCGATCGGCGAATCGATCCCCGGATTCGAAGCCGTGGGCTGGCAGGGATTCTTCGCGCCGGCTGGAACGCCGGTATTCGTCTTGGAAGCGTTGTCCGATGAAGTCCGGCGGATTTTTTCACTTCCGGACGTGGCGGCCACACTCCTGACCATCGGCGGAAGCGCGCGCCCCATGCGCCCGCGGGAATTCGTCCAATTCATCGGCGATGAACGGGCCAAGTGGGCCGAAGTGATCAAAGGCGCCGGCCTGCAACCCGAGTGAGCAGCAGAGCATGGTCCCGAAACCAGGTACCGGTTTCGGAAAAGATCAGGCTCCGCCGAAAGGCTGGAGTATCGGGCTTGCTCAGTTGCCGGCGAGCGCGCGCAGGGCGATCGCATACTCCGCCCGCATGTCCGGCGCGAGGCCGGCGGCACGGGTCTGAAATCGCTTGATACTCTCCAGGGCTATTCGCGGCGTCGCTGCGAGCTTGTTGATGAAGCCGCTCGTCTCGTCGGCAAATCGATCATGCGCGAACACGTCGGTGACGAGGCCACACCTCAACGCCTGCTGCGCGTCGAACGATTTGGCTCCGTAGATCAGATAAGCCAGCGCTTTCCCCGGGATGTTCGGGGTCAGGATGCTGATCGCCGTCGTCGGAGGCGTGCCCTGCTCGATTTCGGCGTAGCGGAAGGTCGCCTTGTCGGAGGCGAGCGTGATGTCGCAGGCCGCCGCGAGCGTTACCCCAAAATTGTTCGCCGGCCCCTGCACGCGAGCAACCAGCGGGATGGGGGCCTGCGCGATCGCATCAAAGACGCTGAGCAGCCCGCCCATCAAGTGCGCGCGCAGGTCGTAGGGCGTCATCGCAGCACGGCTCTCGCCGCGCCCATCGCGTCCGCGGCAGAAATCATCGCCCGCCGCCGCCAGCACCAGCACATGCACGTCGGGCCGCGCGCCGAGGGTCCCGATATGCTTCCCAAGCCGGATCATCATGGCACGGGTAAGCGCATTCCCGATCTCGGGCCGGTTCAACGTGATGGTCGCGACTGCACCATCGACGCAGGTCACCAGCTCGGCTGCGAACTCGTCCGCCCCTTGATCCATATCTGCCTCGCACTTCCCGTCGCAATCGTTGAACCGCATCGGTAGCGAATTGCATGCCATGCCGCGGCGGCTGCCGGAGGTGTGACGCCGCGCCGGTTGAGAGAGGCAAATGTGCGAGGGCGTCGCTACCTGCGGGAAACGACCTTCAGCGGCACAACCTCGAAGCCGCTGCACAGATCGTGAGCAGAGTCCCGTTTCAGCCACGGGAATCTGACACGATTTTATGCAGCCCGACAGAAACGCCGACATTCTCTCTTAAAGTTTAGGCGCAGCCGCGTCATGCCGCGCATGACCGCGCTGGCATGGACGTTGCTTCGGTGGAGCGGGCTGCCGTGGGGGGAGGCCTGCGACAAGAACAAGGTGTAATGACCGCGCTGCACGCTTCACCCGAGACGGCCAAGTCCGTGACCAAGGATGCACCGACGGGCCTCCCGTTCGGGGTGTCTCCTTGGCTCGAGGCCGCATGCGGCGACTACGCGATCAAGGCGCTCTCGGTGCTGTCGCTCATCGGGCTCTGGTACATCGCGGCGGCCAGACTGCCCGCAACCATCATGCCGCCCCCGCACACCGTGGTTGAGGTGCTTTGGCAGGAGATGATGTCCGGGCCCATCTGGACACACGTCCTCGTCACGTTGCGGCGCATCGCGATCGCATTCTCGCTCGCAATGTCGGTCTCGCTGATGCTCGGGTTTGCCATGGGCATGTTCAGAGCCGCAGAGCGGTTCTTCGAGGTCTGGGTGCTCACCGCGATGATCGTCCCAAGCCTGGTGCTGATCCTGACCATCTACATGGTGGTGGGCCTCAACGACATGGCGGCGACCATCGGCGCGGCGCTGCCGGTCATCCCGATCGTGACCATCAACATCTGGGAGAGCATCAAGTCCGTCGATACCAAGCTCATCGACATGGCGAAGGTCTATCGCGCGGAGAAGATGCGCATCATTCGCTCGGTCATCACGCCGCAGATAGCGCCGACCCTGTTCGCCTCGGCCCGCTTCGGGCTCGGTCTGGTCTGGAAGACGGTCCTGTTTGTCGAGCTGCTCGGACGCAGCGACGGCATCGGCTATCAAATCCAGTTCTACTACCAGCTCTTCAACATGAGCGGGGTGCTCGCCCACGCATTGCTGTTCCTGATCATCATGTTGATTCTCGAGATCGGCATCCTGGGCCGGTTCGAGCGGCGCTTCTTCCACTGGCGGCCGGCCGCTCGGAGGCTGTGATGACCGGGAATGGCCAGGGGACGCAGCTCAGAAGCCGGGCGGCGTCGATCGAGATCAGCCAGGTCACGAAGATCTTCCCCGACAGCCGCGGCGGCGCCCTGAAGGCACTCGATCGCGCGAGCTGCAGCGTCTCCCCTGGCGAATTCGTCTGCATCCTCGGCCCGTCCGGCTGCGGCAAATCCACACTTCTCAACATCCTGAGCGGCCTGGACGAAAGCTACGAGGGCTCGGCGCAGATTCACGGGCGCCCGGTGCGCGAGCAGCTCGCCGCCGGATTTCGCGTCGGCTACGTCTTTCAGGAGCCGCGGCTGATGCCGTGGCGAACGGTGCGCGAGAACATCGAGTTCGCGCTGCGCGCGTCGGATTTTCCCGCTTCGCAATGGCGGGCGAAGATCGACCGCTGCCTTGCCCTGGTCGAGCTGTCCGATTTTGGCGAGTTCTATCCGTTGCAGCTGTCCGGCGGCATGCAGCAGCGCGCCTCGATCGCGCGTGCATTCGCGATCGAGCCGGACATTCTGCTGATGGACGAGCCGTTCAGCGCGCTGGATGAGCTGACGGCCCGCCGGCTGCGCCAGCAGCTCCTGACGATCTGGATGGCGTACCGCTCAACCGTGCTGTTCGTCACCCACAACGCGTTCGAAGCCACTTTTCTCAGCGACCGGATTCTGATGATGACCAAGGGCCCGGGGCGGTTCTGCGACGAGATCGATTTGAAATTCCTGACGCGGCCGCGCTCGTATGAGGACACCCAGGTATTCGACGCCAGCCGAAACGTCGTCCGGCGGCTGTTCGATCATGTCGGCAGTCTCGATGCCGAGGATCAAACCCAACTCTCCTCCGCCCGCAGTGCTCCTGCCCTGCAGAACTCCACGCGGTTCGTTCCATGACGCGCACGATCGAATTCGGAATATTCATGCCGGTGGCGAGCAACGGCTTCCTGTTCTCGAAACACGCGCCGCGCTACCACCCCACGTTCGATCAGCATCGGCGTATCGCGCTCTTGGCCGAGAAAATCGGGATCGACTACCTGTTCTGGATGGGGAAGTGGAAGGGCTTCGGTGGCGACACCGGCTTCTGGGAGCAATCGCTGGAGCCACTGACGCTCGTCAGCGGCATTGCTGCCGTCACGACGCGGATTCGGCTGCTGGCGACCATCAATCCGCTGCTGTTTCCTCCGCCCGTCGCCGCCAAGATGATCACGACCATTCACGAAGTCAGCAACGGCCGGTTCGGCATCAACGTCGTGACGGGCAATACCCTCGACGAAGTGGAGCAGATGGGGGTCGTCCCGTCCGGCTACAACGAGTACCGCTACGATTACGCCGACGAATGGATGGAGGTGCTGTATCGACTATGGACGGAGAAGCATGTCACCTTTGACGGCCGCTTCTTCCATCTTTCGAACTGCGTGTCGGATCCGAAGCCGCGGCAGTCTCCGCCCCCGGCGATCGTGAGCGCCGGAACCTCCGACGAAGGCCTCCGTTTCGCCGCCAAGCATTCCGAGCTCATTTTCATCGGCAACCGCCCGCCGCTGATCGCGAAGGTCAAGCAGCTCGCGGCAGATGCGGGACGGACGATCAAGGTGTCCACCAATCTGTTCGTCGTGGCGCGCGCAAGCGACGCGGAAGCCGAAGCCGAGTACGCGCTGATCCAGGAGGGAGTCGACCTGAACGCGCTCGACAACGTCAGGGGCTCGTTCGATCGCGACAACCGCGCGTCCACCCCGGCCCGCACCGCCTACCTGCGTGAGCCGGCCCCGGTCGGCTTCGGAATGGGTGCGCCTGTCGTCGGGTCGCCGGCCACGGTCGCGCGCAAGATCGTACGGCTGATCCTCGATCACGGGTTCGACGGCGTCCAGTTCACGTTCGTCGACTACCTGCGGGATCTCGACATGTTCGCGCGCGATGTCGTCCCCATCCTGTCGCGGATGCTCGCGACGGAGGGCGTTGCGGCCAATCTCAATCGCAGGCTCGACGAGGCGCCTCGTCACCCAGAGGAAGTGGGACAACCGACATGAAGCTCCGGCATTGCTACCGCGGCGCTGCGATACGCCTCGCATCCGCGACGCTCATCGTAGCCGCTCAGACGTCCATCGCCGCGCTGGGCGCGGAACCCTCGCCAAAGCCGGAGACCGCGATCAAAGGCGACGGCAGCACGCTCCGCCTCCTGATCAACCCGTCGGGCAGCCAGAGCTTTCCCGGCTTCGTCATCAAGCGCTACGGACTGGACAAGAAATACGGTTTCGAACTTCAGACCATTCCCGCGCAGACCGCGCAGTCCGCCGTGGTCGCGATCCAGTCCGGCGGAGCCGAGATCGGCGCCTGGAACTGGCCGGATGCGGTACGGATGCGCTCGGCGGGAACCAAGGTCATCGGCATCGGCCCGGTGATGAAGTGGGCCAACACGGTTGTGGTTCCGTCCAAGTCGACGATCCAGTCGATCCCGGAGCTGAAGGGCAAGAAAGTCGGCGTGATCCATCGCACCGGCCTCGACTGGATCGTCATGCGAGCGGTCGCGCAGAAGCTCTATGGCATGAACATCGAGGCGGAGCTGACGATGCAGGAAGGCGCGGTCCATCTCCTGCGCGGCCTCATCGAGCAGGGCCAGCTTGACGCGACCATCATGTACAACGACTTCACGCCCGGGATGATCGCCAGCGGACAATACCGTCAGCTGCTGCGCATCAAGGATCTGGTGAATCAGCTGGGCATTCCGGATGCGCCGTACATCATGTTCGCGGCGCGACTAGACTACGCCACCAGCAACCCGATGAACGTCCGCGCGTTCCTGGCCGCTTATCGCGACGCCGTCGGCATCATGAACTCCGACGATTCGACCTGGGTCGAAGCCGCGAAGACGTTGAAGATCGTCGATCCCGAGATCGTCGAGAAATTCCGCGACCAGACCCGACCGCTGTTCGTCTCCACGTTCTCGCAGACGGCGGAGCTGGACATCAGGCATACCTTCGACGTGCTGGTTGCGACCGCCGGACCGGCCCTGTTCGGAATGTCAAAGCTGCCCGAGCAGTTCATGACGCTCGAGTACCAGTAGGCGACCGCATCGATTTCCTGGTGGCCTGCGGCAGGTCGCGCCGCCAGCGAACGTCAGTCCGCGCGTAGGTCGCGGCGTTGAGAGCACTCGAAGGTCAGCACCATGACGAAAAAGATGAGGATCGC
>Ga0075365_10000809_pt1 | contig 12860 bp, 14 predicted proteins | sample EndMetdeltDD1765_FD_71387 | JGI IMG/M metagenome (GOLD analysis project Ga0075365, IMG submission 71387) | Populus endosphere microbial communities from Tennessee, USA - Endosphere MetaG P. deltoides DD176-5 | ecosystem: Host-associated > Plants > Roots > Endosphere | place: USA: Tennessee... | reverse complement strand
AGCGATAGCGCCCGCATCAAGGTCGTCGCCTTCGACGGGCTGGTCATCGACGCAGCGAGGCGAGAAGGCGCCTCGATCATGATCCGAGGCCTGCGCGACGGTACCGACCTCGACTACGAGATGCAGATGGCCGGCATGAACGAGACCATGGCGCCGGAACTGCAGACGGTTTTTCTGCCTGCCAGCCCGTCGGTCAGAACCATTACCGCCACACTTGTCCGCCAGATAGCATCGATGGGAGGCGACATCCGCCCCTTCGTGCCGGCGGCCGTTGCCGGCGCGCTCACCGCCAAATTCGCGAAATAATCTTTCGGAGAAATACCATGCAGCTGAAGAAGCTCGCTACGTTCCTTGTCGTGCTGGCCGGTCTCGTGACCGCCTCGATCTCGGCCTTCGCCGCCGATCCGGAAAACACCATGATCATCACGCTGAAGGATGGCGACGTGACGGTTGCGCTGCGTCCCGATCTCGCGCCCAAGCACGTTGCGCAGATCAAGAAGCTGGTGCGCGAGGGCGCCTATGACAACGTAGCCTTCCATCGTGTCATCGACGGTTTCATGGCGCAGACCGGCGACGTCAAGTTCGGCAACATGAAGAAGGGCTTCAACCCCGAGGCCGTCGGCACCGGCGGCTCCGACCTGCCCGACCTGCCGGCCGAATTCTCGCAGGCCGAGCACTACAAGCGTGGCGTCGTCGGCATGGCCCGTTCGCAGGATCCGAATTCGGCGAATTCCCAGTTCTTCATCATGTTCGCGCCGGCGTCGTCGCTGGATGGCCAGTACACCATCGTCGGCAATGTCGTCAGCGGCATGGAGCTGGTCGACAACATCAAGAAGGGCGACGAGGCAGACAACGGCACGGTCACCGACCCCGACCGCATGATCAAAGTGCGCATCGCCGCCGACAAATAAATCTGTTTTCTCAAAAGGATATCTGACATGGCTGAGATCAAGGACCGCGAGAACGCGCTCATCATGGAGACGACCAAAGGCAAGGTCGTCATCGAAATGCTCCCCGACCTGGCGCCTGGCCATGTCGCGCGCATCAAGGAACTCGCCCGCGAGGGCGCCTATGACGGCGTGGTCTTCCACCGCGTCATCGACGGCTTCATGGCGCAGACCGGCGACGTCAAGTTCGGCAACTCCTCGAAGCCCACATTCGCGCCGTCGCGCGCGGGCATGGGCGGCTCGGACAAGCCCGACCTGAAGGCCGAATTCTCCAACGCCAACCACGGTCGCGGCACCTGCTCGATGGCCCGCGCCCAGAACCCGAATTCGGCCAACTCGCAGTTCTTCATCTGCTTCGACGATGCCGCCTTCCTCAACCGCCAGTACACGGTCTGGGGCCAGGTGATCGAAGGCATGGACAATGTCGACAAGATCAAGCGCGGCGAGCCGGTGCAGGATCCCGACAAGATCGTGTCGCTGAAGGTCGCGGCTGACGTGAAGTAAGGCGAAACGACGATGATGGGCGCCGTCTGGTCGCTGCTTGGCATCCTGTCCGGCGCCTTCATCGCCATTCAGGCGCCGATCAATTCGCAGCTGGCGCGCGGCCTGGGTCTCCCGGTCGCCGCGGCTGCGTTTTCGTTCCTGTCGGGCGCGGTTGTGCTCGGCATCATCGCGTTCGCAGTTGTGCGGCTGGAAGGCATTTCGCTCGACTGGAAGGCGCCGGCCCCCTGGCTGTTCATCGCCGGCGGCATGCTTGGCGGCTTCTACGTCACGCTCTCCACGATACTGACGCCACGCATCGGCGCGGCGGCGCTGATGGCGTTCCTGGTCGCGGGCCAACTGCTCGCCGGCATGCTCATCGACCGCGCCGGCTTCCTCGGCGTCGCGGTGCGCGAGATCTCGCTCGGGCGCATTGCCGGCGCCGTGTTGCTGCTCGCCGGAGCGCTGCTCATCCGGCTCTACTGATGCGTGTCGACCTCTTCGACTTCGACCTGCCGGAAGCGCGTATCGCGCTGCGTCCGGCCGAGCCGCGCGACAGCGCCAGGATGCTGGTCGTCAGGCCGGGCGAAGGCCTGTCCGACCGCACGGTGCGTGACCTGCCGTCGCTGCTCAAGCAAGGCGACGTTCTCGTCTTCAACGACACCAAGGTCATTCCGGCGCAGCTCAAGGGCATCCGCAGGCGCGGCGAGGCACAGGCGCAAGTCGAGGCCACGCTGCATATGCGTGTGGCGCCGGACCGCTGGCAGGCCTTCATGCGGCCGGGCAAGCGCATCGCCGCGGGCGACCGCATCCATTTTGGCCATGACGCCAATTCCTGCTTTCTCGGCCGGCTCGACGCCACGGTGATCGAGAAGGGCGAGGCTGGCGAGGTGCTGCTTGGCTTCGACTTGTCCGGTCCGTTCCTCGACGAGGCGCTGCGTGCGGTCGGCCACATCCCTTTGCCGCCCTACATCGCCTCCAAGCGCGACGACGACGAGCGCGACCGCCGCGACTACCAGACCATCTATGCCAGGGAGGAGGGCGCCGTCGCCGCGCCCACGGCCGGGCTGCATTTCACGCCGGAGCTGTTCGCCGCACTGGACGCAAAAGGCATCGAGCGCCGCTTCGTAACCCTGCATGTCGGCGCCGGCACCTTCCTCCCGGTCAAGGCGGACGACACTGCCGACCACAAGATGCATGCCGAAACCGGCTCGGTCAGCGCCGAGACCGCTCAGGCACTCAACGAGGCCAGGGCGCGGGGAGGGCGAATTATCGCCGTCGGCACGACCTCGCTGCGCCTGCTGGAGAGTGCGGCCACGCCGGACGGCAGGCTCGCCGCCTGGTCGGGCCCAACCGATATCTTCATCACACCCGGCTACCGCTTTCGCACGGCCGACCTCCTGATGACCAATTTCCATCTGCCGCGCTCGACCCTGTTCATGCTGGTTTCGGCCTTCAGCGGGCTGGAGACGATGCGCGCAGCCTATGCGCATGCCATCGACAGCAGCTACAGATTCTACTCCTACGGAGACGCGAGCCTGCTTTACCGGGCGGAGACGAGCGATGGACGATGATCTCGACGGAATGGACCGCGACGCACTGATCGCGGAGGTGAAGAAACTGCGCACCGGAATTCGCACCCATCGCGACGCCACCGGCCACGACCTTTGCTGGCATCACCCCGATCTCTGGGCCCTGCTGCCGGAAAAGACCGAACCGGCGATCGCGGTGCCGCCCTGGGAAAAGTTCATGCGCGGCTGCATCCGCTATCGGCAATCGCTCGACGAGCAGGCGCCCGGCGCGCTGGTGCACGACAAGGAATTCAATGGCTGAGACGTTCTCCTTCAAGCTGCTTGCCACCAACGGCAAGGCGCGGCGCGGCGTGATTTCGATGCCGCGCGGCGAGATCCGCACGCCGGCCTTCATGCCGGTCGGCACCGGCGGCACCGTCAAGGCCATGTACATGGATCAGGTGCGCGGCGTCGGCGCCGACATCATCCTCGGCAACACCTATCATCTGATGCTGAGGCCGGGCGCCGAACGCGTCGCGAAGCTCGGCGGCCTGCATGAGTTCGCGCGTTGGCCATACCCTATCCTGACCGACAGCGGCGGCTTCCAGGTGATGTCGCTGTCGAAGCTGCGAAAACTGTCGGAAAAAGGCGTCACCTTCCGCTCGCATATCGACGGCGCGCCCTACGAAATGTCGCCGGAGCGGTCGATCGAGATACAGGGTCTCCTCGATTCCGACATCCAGATGCAGCTCGACGAATGCGTGGCGCTGCCGGCCAAGCCGAAGGAGATCGAGCGCGCAATGGAGCTGTCGCTACGCTGGGCCGAGCGCTGCAAGACTGCCTTCGGCGACCAGCCCGGCAAGGCGATGTTCGGCATCGTCCAGGGCGGCGACAGCGCGGCCATGCGCGTGCGTTCCGCCCAGGCGCTGAAGGCCATGGACCTGAAAGGCTATGCCGTCGGCGGACTGGCCGTTGGCGAGCCGCAGGCGGTCATGCTGGAGATGCTGGACATCACCTGTCCGGAACTGCCGGCCGACAGGCCGCGCTACCTGATGGGCGTCGGCACGCCGGACGACATCTTGAAATCAGTGGCGCGCGGCATCGACATGTTCGACTGCGTAATGCCGACCCGCGCCGGCCGCCATGGCCTTGCCTATACGCGCCGCGGCAAGGTCAATCTGCGCAATGCCCGCCATGCCGACGATCCGCGGCCGCTGGACGAGGAGAGCGACTGCCCGGCGGCACGCGACTATTCGCGCGCCTATCTGCACCACCTGGTGCGCTCGCAGGAATCGCTGGGGGCGATGCTGCTCACCTGGAACAACCTGTCCTACTACCAGAAGCTGATGCAGGACATCCGCGCCGCGATCGAGGCGCAAGCGTTCGAAGCGCGCGCGGCGGAGATTTCGGAAGGCTGGGCGCGGGGCGACATTCCGGTGATCTGACCGGCTCAGGTGCTGAGCGACGTCGATGCGCGCAGGCTGCAGCCGGTGATCTGAAAACTGCCGTCGGGCTGCTGCTCCAGCGTATAGACCGCCTCGTAGTCCTTACCGTCGGGCCCGACGATCATCACCTGCTGGATGATCGAGGTCGGCCCGGTCTGCTCGACCTTGCCGAAGGAATAGCTCTGCGGCTTGCGCACCGGCGCGTAGCCGTTGGTCACCATATTCATGAACATGTCGACGGTCGGGAAGACCCGCTTCACATTCGGCGCGGCGAAACTGTAGGCCTTAACGCCGTCATTGGCGACGAAGGCTTTCAATTGGCTGTCGATGACCGTCTGCGCCGCCTTGATCTCGGCGTCGCCGGCAAAGGCCGAGGACATGAAAAGGAATGGAATGATTGCGAATGCGAATAATGAGCGGCGCATGCCTGTCTCCATTGTCCCCAGGGGAAATCGCAGTCCGAAGATTCATCCTAACATACGCATGGCGCCGCTTGCTGGTTTCAGCAAATCGCAGGCATCGGCGATTCGGCGGTCATGCCGCCTGTCTGGGGCGTCCGTTGCTGGTCGCGTACGGCTGATGCTTGAAAGCCGGGCGGCAGTCTGCCAAAAGGGCCGCTTATTCGCGCAAAGGCTAGGCAGGACCGGGCAATGAAGGCATTTTTCGTGCAGATTAAGTGCGATCTGGGCAAGGCCTATGAGGTCGCCGGCGCGCTCGCCGATGCCGAGATCGCCTCGGAGATCTACTCGACCGCCGGCAATTACGACCTGCTCGCCAAATTCTATGTCGACGATCAGCAGGACGTCGGCCACTTCATCAACGAGAAGGTGCAGGTGCTGCCCGGCATCAAGGACACCTTCACCATCGTCACTTTCCGGGCTTTCTGAGTCGCCCTTTGTCGTTTGCCCGGGCGCAAGGCAAAGCCTGACCCGACCCTTTCGGGCATGCCTCAATCTTAGGCAATCCTGACATAACGATCGCCGGCGCCTATCAAATCACCGATTGCGCTTGATTTTCTCCGGCGACGCCAGTGAAATGGCGTCACAGGGGAGTACGCGATTGGCAGCGTTCGATGAAATGCTTCCGGAAGTTTCCGGACTGAGAAGACCATATTCGGCTTATGATCGCTGGCTGAAGGAGCAAGACCCGGCCAGGCTCACCCAGAAAATGCAGGACGCCGAGCGCGTCTTCCGGAAGACCGGCATCACATTTGCCGTCTATGGCGAGCAGGAAGCCTCAGAGCGGCTGATCCCCTTCGACATCGTTCCGCGCATCATTTCCGGCAATGAATGGCGCCGCCTGACACAGGGCATCGAGCAGCGCGTCCAGGCGCTGAACGCGTTCCTCGACGACATCTACCACCGCCAGGAGATCCTGCGCGCCGGCCGTGTGCCTAGGGAGCTGGTCGCCAAAAACGAGGCCTTCCTGCCGGAAATGATCGGGGTGAGGCCGCCGGCCGGCGTCTACACCCACATCATCGGCGTCGACATCGTGCGCATCAGCGAAAACGAGTTCTACGTGCTGGAGGACAACGCACGCACGCCCTCCGGCGTCTCCTACATGCTGGAAAACCGCGAGACGATGATGCAGCTCTTCCCAGAGCTGTTCCAGCAGATCAAGGTGCGGCCGGTGGAGAACTATCCGCAGCTCTTGCGCCAGTCGCTCGCCGCGGTGCGGCCCAAGGGCACCAAGGATGCGCCGACCATCGCCGTGCTGACGCCGGGCAGCTACAACTCCGCCTATTTCGAGCATGCCTTCCTCGCCGACCAGATGGGCGTGCAGCTGGTCGAGGGCCAGGACCTGCGCGTCGTCGATGGCCACGTCGCGATGCGCACGACGGAAGGCTACAAGCAGATCGACGTGCTCTACCGGCGCGTGGACGATTCTTTCCTGGACCCGCTCACCTTCCGTCCTGACTCGGCGCTTGGCGTGCCGGGCATCATGGATGTCTACCGCGCCGGCAACATCACCATCGCCAACGCGCCGGGAACCGGAATCGCCGACGACAAGGCGATCTATTCCTACATGCCCGAGATCGTCGAGTTCTACACCGGCCGCAAGGCGATCCTCGGCAACATCCCGACCTGGCGCTGCTCCGAGCCAGACAGCCTGAAATATGTGCTGGAGCACATCAGCGAACTCGTCATCAAGGAGGTGCACGGTTCCGGCGGCTACGGCATGCTGGTTGGCCCGGCGGCGACCAAGAAGGAATGCCAGGACTTCGCCAAGAAACTCGCGGCAAAGCCTTCGAACTACATCGCCCAGCCGACGCTCGCATTGTCGACCTGCCCGATCCTGACCGAAAAAGGCCTGTCACCACGCCATGTCGATCTCAGGCCCTATGTGCTGGTCTCCGACCGGATCCAGATCGTCCCCGGCGGCCTGACACGCGTCGCGCTCAAGGAAGGTTCGTTGGTGGTGAACTCCTCACAAGGTGGCGGCACAAAGGATACGTGGGTACTCGATGACTGAGCTGGGCAGGGGGACGCAGCAATCATGAAAAGCATTCTTCCCTATTCGCTATTCGCTATTCGCTATCCGCTCGACATCGAGGCAATTTGAGATGCTTCTCGGCCGCACCGCCAACGGGCTCTACTGGATGAACCGCTACATCGAGAGGGCCGAAAACATGGCCCGCCTTGTCGATGCCGGTCTGCGCATGGCGCTTACCCGCACGCAGAATGCGTCGGAGGAGTGGAACTCGGTGCTGCTGAGCGCGGGCTCCGACATCGCCTTCAGCCAGAAATACCAGGACTATACCGCCGCCAACGTCTCCGATTTCCTGCTACGCGACACCTCGAACCCGTCGAGCACCATGTCCTCGATCGAGACCGCCCGCAACAATGCCCGCATGGTGCGCACCGCGCTGACGCGCGAGACCTGGGAAAGCATCAACGAGGCCTGGATGTCGCTGAAGCGCATGCTGGCCAGGCCCATCGACGAACGCGACCTACCGAACGTGCTCGACGCCATCAAGCGCGAGACGGCGCTGATCCGCGGTTCGTTCTACGGCACCATGCTGCGCAACGAGATCTTCGATTTCTCGCAGCTCGGCACCTATGTCGAGCGTGCCGACAACACGGCCCGCATCCTCGACGTCAAATACTACGTGCTGCTGCCGTCGATCTCCTGGGTCGGCTCGACGCTCGACAACTATCAGTGGGAATCGATCCTGCGCTCGGTGTCGGCGCATCGCTCCTACCGCTGGGTCTACGACGCCGACTACAAGCCGACCAACATCGCCGACTACCTGATCCTCAACGTGCGCATGCCGCGGTCGCTGACCTTCTGCTACCGCTTCCTCGCCGAACACCTGAAATTCCTGGGCGACGACTATGGCGAGCGCCATGCATGTCACGCCACTGCCGAAAAGACGCAGGCGATGCTGAGGGCGGGCTCGATCAAGGACATATTCGACGCCGGGCTGCACGAGTTCCTGGCAAATTTCATCCGCGACAACACCAGGCTCGGCGACGAGATCGCGCAGGATTACAAGTTCTATTGAGCATCAGGCTCGCAACCGGAAACTGACGCCATGCGGCTCAAGATCACCCATCGGACAGAGTATCGCTACGATGCGCCGGTTCAGTATTTGCTGCAGCGGCTGCGGCTGCTGCCAGTCAGCGGCCACACGCAGACCATTCAGTCCTGGGCCTTGAAGATCGATGGCGCGCGCGAGGAAGTGCGCTTCACCGACCATTTCGGCAACGACACCCGGCTTTTGAGCGTCGAAGGCGACCCTCACGCCATCGCCATCGAAGCCTCGGGCGAGGTGGTGACGCGCGACACGACGGGCGTATCCGGTCAACACCAGGGTTTTGCGCCGCTCTGGCTGTTCGCGCAGGAGACGCCGCTGACCGCCGCCGGCGAAGGCATTCGCGAGCTTGCGGCCTCCGCCAGCAAGGGCACCGATATCGAGCGGCTGCATGGACTGATGAGCACGATCGGTGAGCGTGTCGCCTACAGACCTGGCGCCACCACTGTGATGACGCCGGCCGAAGAGGCGCTAGCGCTCAAGACCGGCGTCTGCCAGGACCACAGCCATATCTTCGCTGCCGCGGCGCGCGCCATGGGTTTTCCGGCCCGCTATGTCAGCGGCTATCTGATGATGGATGCGGCGGTCCAGCAGGCGGCGAGCCACGCCTGGGCCGAGGCGCATGTCCCGGGCCTCGGCTGGGTTGCCTTCGACGCGGCCAACGGAATCTCACCAGACGAGCGCTATGTGCGCGTGGCGACCGGCCGCGACTACCGCGACGCCTCGCCGGTATCGGGGATTAGGCTGGGACAGGCGCAGGAACAGCTTGCGGTCACTGTCACGGTAGAGCAGTAATTCCAGCGGAATCGCTGCTAAAGAGTACCCATGACCTATTGCGTCGGCCTGAAGATCGATCGCGGGCTCGTGTTCATGTCGGACACGCGCACCAACGCCGGCATGGATTCGATTTCCACCTTCAAGAAGATGCATGTCTGGGAAGAGCCCGGCGAACGCGTCATCGTGCTGATGTCGGCCGGCAATCTGGCGACCACGCAGGCCGTGGTCAGCCTGCTCGACGAGCGCACCAAGGCGGTCGCGGATCGCCATGCGACGCTGCTCGAGACGCCGTCCATGTACCAGACGGTGCGGCTGGTCGGCGACACGGTCAAGGAGGTGATCGCCCATTCCTCGCCCTCCGGCGACAAGGCCGATTCCTATTTCAACGCCTCCTTCATCCTCGGCGGCCAGATCAAGGGCAGCCCACCGCGCCTGTTCATGATCTACCCCGAGGGCAACTTCATCGAATCGACCGACGACACGCCATTCTTCCAGATCGGCGAGACCAAATACGGCAAGCCGATCATCATCCGCGCCTATGAACGCACGATGAGCCTGGCCGAGACGGTGAAGCTGCTTTTGGTGTCCTTCGATTCGACGCTGAAGTCGAACCTGTCGGTTGGCCTGCCGCTCGATCTGCTGTTCTACGAGAAGGATGCCTTCAAGGTCAGCCTGAGGAAGCGTATCGGCCAGGACGATCAATATTACCGCACCATCTCGGACGGCTGGTCAAACGCGCTGAAGACGGCTTTCGCCAGCCTGCCGGATTTTCCGGGGTAGGGCGGGCAGCGGTTTCGTGGCTGTTGCTCCATTATATTTCACATGTTAATCAGTATCATCAAACGTGCTGGTTGAGAGCCCGCCGGGCTTTGCTTCGGGAGGATGCATGAACAGCGACGAGTTCCGCGCCTGGTCGAGGCGCGCCGCCGACTGGGGCGCCGACTATCGTGACACGCTGCGCGAACGGCCGGTGCGCCCGGCGCTTGCGCCGGGCGAGATCTTTCGCGCCATCGAGACTTCGCCACCCGAAGCGCCGGAGCCGATGGACCGGATCTTCGCTGATTTCGAAGACAAGATCGTGCCGGGCATGACGCATTGGCAGCATCCGCGCTTCTTCGCCTATTTCCCGGCCAACGCTGCGCCCGTCTCGGTGGTGGCCGAGTATCTGGTCACGGTCATGGCCGCGCAGTGCATGCTGTGGCAGACCTCGCCGGCGGCGACCGAGTTGGAGACCCGCATCGTCGACTGGATGCGCCAGGCGCTCGGCCTGCCCGACGGTTTTTCCGGCGTCATCCAGGATTCGGCATCGTCGGCAACGCTGGCCGCGGTGCTCACCATGCGCGAGCGGGCGCTCGACTGGCAGGGGAACAAGGAAGGGCTGACAGGGCAGACGAGGCTGCGCGTTTATTCCTCCGACCAGGTTCACACCTCGATCGACCGTGCCATCTGGGTCGCCGGCATCGGCGATGAGAACCTCGTCCGCATTCCGGTCGCCGGCCGGTTCCGTGCCATGGACACCGCGGCGCTCGAAGCAGCAATCGTCGCGGATCGCGCCGCCGGAATGCTGCCAGCCGGCATCATCGCCTGTGTCGGCGGCACCAGCATCGGCGGCACCGACGACATTGGAGCCGTGACTGCCGTGGCCAAACGGCACGGCCTCTATCTTCATGTCGACGCCGCGTGGGCTGGTTCCGGGATGATCTGCCCGGAGTACCGGCATTTCTGGGCTGGTGTCGAGGGTGCTGATTCGATCGTCTTCAACCCGCATAAATGGCTGGGCGCGCAGTTCGACTGCTCGATCCAGTTTATCCGCCAGCCCGAAGACCTGGTACGCACGCTGGCCATCAAACCGGACTATCTCAAGACCCATGGTCATGACGGTATCATCAACTATTCCGAATGGTCGGTGCCGCTCGGTCGCCGGTTCCGGGCGCTCAAACTCTGGTTCCTGTTACGGGCGCATGGGTTGGAAGGCCTGCGTACCATGATCCGCAACCACGTCGCCTGGAGCGAGGGCCTCGCCAGGCGCCTGTCCGGCGAGGCGGATTTCGAGATCGTCAGCGAGCCGATGCTATCGCTGTTTTCGTTCCGTCACCGAGCCGGGGCGGGCGCCGATTCCGATGAACACAACCTTCGACTGGTCAATGCCATCAACGATGATGGCCGCATCTACCTGACCCAGACCAAGGTGGATGGCAGGGTCGCGATCCGCTTCCAGGCCGGCCAGTTCGAGTCGACGGCGGACGATATCGACGCGGCATTTGACGTCATCACCGAAATCGCGCGCCGCCTTGCTTGAAGCAACCCGCCTCGGTTGCGGTTGGTTTGCCTTTGCGATCATATGATTTTCATTAGCCGGCTTATCCCTTTTCATCGCTTTCGTTTTCGGATATAGACAAGAAAAACGAAAACGGGAGGAGAGCGATGTTTCTGTCGCCGCGTCATGCCGAGATCATCCAGATGGCCAAGGATCATGGCCGCGTGCTGGTCGACGATCTGGCAACGCAGTTCAACGTGACGCCGCAAACCATCCGCAAGGACCTCAACGACCTCTGCGACCAGCGGTTGCTCACCCGCATCCACGGCGGGGCGCTGTTCCCGTCCGGCATCGAGAACATGGAATATGAGGCGCGTCGCAAGATCGCCGCCGAGGAGAAGGAGGCGATCGGCCGCGCCGCCGCCAGGCTGATCCCCGACAACGCCTCTCTGTTCATCAACATCGGCACCACGACGGAGTCCGTCAGCAAGGCTTTGCTGGATCACAACGGCCTCATGGTCATCACCAATAACATCAATGTTGCCAATAGGATGCGTGTCTATCCTTCGATCGAGGTGGTGATCGCCGGCGGGGTCGTGCGTGGCTCCGACGGCGGGGTCGTCGGCGAGGCCGCCGTCGATTTCATCCGCCAGTTCAAGGTCGACTACGCGGTCATCGGCGCCTCGGCCATCGACCATGACGGCGCGCTGCTCGACTTCGACTTTCGCGAGGTGAAGGTGGCGCAAGCCATCATCGCCAATGCCAGGCATGTCATCCTCGTCTCCGACCGGACCAAGTTCGAACGCACCGCGCCGGTCCGCATCGGCCATCTGTCGCAGGTCAACACCTTCATCACCGACCGTTGCGACATCCCCTCGGTGCGCAAGATCTGCGAGGAGGCGGAGGTGCAATTGATCGAAACGTCGCTCGGCTAGGCCGTCTCCGCAGCGTCATCACGCGCCTGTGATATTTCGTTTGACATTCGTTCGTATTTCGAATTAATTCCGTCACGGTTTCGCAAAAGACCAAAAATGCTGCAATGCGAAATCGCTGGAGGACTTCCTTGGACGCATCACCGATCCATGACATCTTTGTCATTGGCGGCGGCATCAACGGCTGCGGCATCGCCCGCGACGCGGTTGGTCGCGGCTTCTCGGTCTTTCTTGCCGAGATGAACGATCTGGCCAGCGGCACGTCGTCCGGCTCGACCAAGCTGATCCATGGCGGCCTGCGCTATCTCGAATTCTACGAATTCCGCCTGGTGCGCGAAGCGCTGATGGAGCGCGAGGTTCTCTGGAAGAACGCGCCGCACATCATCTGGCCGATGCGCTTCGTGCTGCCCTACGCCAAGGGATTGCGGCCGGCCTGGCTGATCCGGCTTGGCCTGTTCCTCTACGATCATATCGGCGGACGCAAACTCCTGCCGGCGACGAAAACGCTGGACATGGCGAAGGACGCGGCCGGCAAGCCGCTGAAGCCGCTGTTCCGCAAGGCTTTCGAATATTCCGACGGCTGGGTCAACGATGCCCGGCTGGTGGCGCTGAATGCCCGTGACGCCGCCGATCGCGGCGCGATCATCCGCACCCGCACCAAGGTCGTCGGCGCCCGGCGCGACGGCGATCTCTGGACCATCCGGCTGCAGGATTTGCGGAGCGGTGAGACCGAAGAGGTCAGGGCCAGGCTTCTGGTCAACGCCGCCGGCCCCTGGGTCGATCACGTGCTTTCAGCGACGGTCGGCCAGAACGACGTCCACAATGTCCGCCTGGTGCAGGGCAGCCACATCGTCATCGGCAAGAAGTTCGATGACCCGCGCGCCTATTTCTTCCAGAACAAGGATGGCCGCATCATCTTCGCCATTCCCTATGAGGAAGAATTCACGCTGATCGGCACCACCGACCGCGACTATCC
>Ga0075365_10000807_pt1 | contig 12873 bp, 12 predicted proteins | sample EndMetdeltDD1765_FD_71387 | JGI IMG/M metagenome (GOLD analysis project Ga0075365, IMG submission 71387) | Populus endosphere microbial communities from Tennessee, USA - Endosphere MetaG P. deltoides DD176-5 | ecosystem: Host-associated > Plants > Roots > Endosphere | place: USA: Tennessee... | reverse complement strand
ACGGCGGCGACCTGGGCTGGGCCAATCCCGGCCTGTACGTTCCCGAGTTCGAGGAAACCCTCAATGCCTTGTCGCCGGGCCAGATTTCCGATCCGCTGGTGTCACGCTTCGGTGTCCACCTGATCCAGTTGCTGGAGCGGCGCCAGGCAGCGCTCGGCCAGCGCGAGCAGCGCGACCTGGCCCGCGGCCTGGTGCGGGAAAAGAAGCTGGACGAGGCCTACGCCATCTGGGCCCAGGATGTCCGCGGCCGGGCTTACGTGGAATACCGCGAACCGCCCCAGTGAAGCACATCGCCCGCAAGCGCTTCGGCCAGCACTTCCTGGCCGACGCTGGCATCGTCGACGAGATCGTCCGCGCGATCGATCCCCGTCCGGGCGAAGCAATGGTGGAGATCGGCCCTGGCCTGGCGGCGCTGACCCAGCCGCTCGTCGAGCGCCTGGGGCGGCTCACCGTCATCGAACTGGACCGGGACCTGGCGGCGCGCCTGCGCGGCCATGGGCAGCTCGACGTCATCGAGTCGGACGTGCTCAAGGTCGACTTCGCCGTGCTGGCGAAGAACATGGGCACGGCCAGGGTTCGCGTGGTCGGCAACCTGCCGTACAACATCTCCACTCCCATCCTTTTCCACCTGCTCGGCTTCGTCGACAGCGTGCAGGACCAGCACTTCATGCTGCAGAAGGAAGTGATCGACCGGATGGTGGCGCGGCCGTCGACGAGCGACTACGGCCGCCTGTCGGTGATGCTGCAATGGCGCTACGAGATGGAGAACGTGCTGTTCGTGCCGCCGGAATCCTTCGATCCGCCGCCGCGGGTGGACAGCGCCGTGGTGCGCATGGTCCCGCGCGCCGCGCCGGCGGCGGTCGATGAAGGCCTGCTGTCGGAGATGGTGCAGGTGGCGTTCAGCCAGCGCCGCAAGATCCTGCGCCACACGCTGGGCAAGTGGCTGGAGGAAAAGAAGTTCAGCGGCAAGTTCGACGTCCAGCGCCGCGCCGAGGAAGTGCCGGTCGAAGAATATCTATCCATCGCCAAGAGCCTCGCCTCCCCCACGCGCGCGGAATAACATGCAGCGCGCCTCCCAACAAAAAAGCCCGGGTTCCCCGGGCTTTTTTACCTAGTTATGCGGCCGCGAGCCAGTAGCCCGCGTTGAAGGGACTGCTCATTCGCAGTGCCAGCGGAGAGACGTCCACCAGCTTGTCGGTGGGCATTTTCTCGCCGTTGTCGGTGACCGCCGCGGCGGCTTCCGCCGGTTCGGTCCCTTGAGCCTCGTTCGCCCGTTCTGCTTGGCTGGTGTGTGCAGAACGGGCTACAGAAAAGAATAGAAACAGCGGAAGGGGATTTTCCGGTCTGCCCAGTAATCCGCCGTGTCCCGGAAGATGTCCAGCAGCTGCTCGCGCGCTTCCTTGTCGAACTTCCCGTTGGCCGGAATCTGTTCCAGCACGACGATGAAGCCCGGTTGCGGGCCCGATTTGTGCAGCGGGTCCGTCATGCAGTCGTACAGCGCGTCGAAATTCTTGCCGAAGTGCGACGGGAAGGTGAACTGCTGGGCGATCAGGTCCAGCACGTCCTGCTTGCTCTGCGCCGGGGCGAGGTTGGCATACAGGAAGTGCTGTCCGAGCGAAATGGCCGCGTCCTGCAGGTCCTGCACCCGGAAGGCGCGGATGGACTGCACGATGTTGCTGCGAACGCCCTTCAGGGGCGCTTCGCCGGCTTCCTTACGAAGTGGTGTATCCATCTCCGCGTCTCTTTCCATAGTCAAAAACAGGTCCCGACTCATTGGGGGTTCTCCACGATCATGCGAAAACTGGCGTAGTGGTCGGCGGTGTAATAACAAGCATGCGGCACCCGGGCTGGGCCCCCGCACACGATGCGCCGGGCTCCCCGGTCGCGCGATCCTGGCGTCTTCACGGTGTACTCGCGATAAAAACCGCGTTTCTCGGCCGGCAACAGACGCTCCCGGTTGCCGAATACGACGCCGTCCTTGTCGAAGGGGAATGGCCCGCCATTGCGGATCGATTCGTACGTCATGCGGCCCTCCGGCGGCAGCTCGGCCATCGCAATGACAGCCTGGCCGCTTCTGGCCGATCCTTCCCACGAGGGCTGTCTGGCCTGGACCAGACTGGTGCCAGCCAACGACGCTGCCAACAAGAAGCTAGTAAGTGCAAACTTGAAAGCCGCGAAGCGCGACATGAAACGGACCTTCTTGGGGGTGACCTTCGGGGGGACGCCAATCCCGGTACACCGGGATCCTGAAGCTTCGGGTTAACCCGGTAAATTCAGGAGCGCTAGTGTGACGTATCCGCTACGAAAACGCAAGCGGATGCACAAAATTTGGGCAGTCCGAGGGGCCTTTCGGCCAGACTCCGGCGGCAGGCGAGTGAGTGCCTGCTGTCGAAAGGGGCTTTACCGAGCCGCGTTGGCGTCCGCCACGGTGAGGGCGGTCATGTTGACGATCCGCCGGACGGTCGTGCTGGCCGTGAGGATGTGGACCGGCTTGGCAGCGCCCAGCAGCACCGGGCCGATGGCGATGTTGCCGCCGGCCGCGGTCTTGAGCAGGTTGTACGAAATATTTGCTGCATCGATGTTGGGCATCACCAGCAGGTTGGCGTCGCCGGCCAGGGTGCTGTGCGGCATGATCACCGCGCGGTCGGCGCCGTCCAGCGCCAGGTCGCCGTGCATTTCGCCGTCGACTTCCAGCCAGGGAGCGCGTTCGCGCAGCAGGCCCAGCGTTTCGCGCATCTTCAGCGCGCTCGGCTGGTTGCTGCTGCCGAAGTTGGAGTGGCTCAGGAGCGCTGCCTTGGGCTTGATGCCGAAGCGCATCATTTCCTCGGCCGCCATCACCGTGATCTCGGCCAGCTGGATCGCCGTCGGGTCGTAGTTGACATGGGTGTCGACCACGAACACCTGCCGGTTGGGCAGCAGCAGGCCGTTCATGCATGCATAAGTACACACGCCTTCGCGCCTGCCGATCACCTGGTCGATGTAGGGAAGGTGCGTGGAGGTATGGCCCCAGGTGCCGACGATCATGCCGTCGACTTCATCCTTGTGCAGCAGCATGGCGCCGATCAGGGACAGCCGGCGCCGCATCTCGATCTTGGCCATCTGCACCGTGACGCCCTTGCGCTCGGTCATGCGGTGGTAGGTCTGCCAGAAGTCGCGGTAGCGGTGGTCGTGCTCGACGTTGACGATGTCGTAGTCCAGCTCTTCCTTCAGCCGCAGGCCGAATTTCTCGATCCGCTGGGCGATGATCGCCGGCCGGCCGATGAACGTCGGACGGGCGATGCCTTCGTCGACCACGATCTGGGCGGCGCGCAGCACGCGTTCTTCCTCGCCCTCGCAGAAGGCCACCCGCTTCTTCAGCGCCGCCTTCGCCATCTGGAAGATCGGCTTCATCGTCGTGCCCGAGGCATAGACGAAGCTCTGCAGCTTCTCGCGGTACGCGTCCAGGTCCTTGATCGGGCGCAACGCGACGCCGCTCTCGGCCGCCGCCTTGGCCACGGCGGGTGCGATCTTCATCATCAGCCGCGGATCGAAGGGCTTGGGAATCAGGTATTCGGGCCCGAACGCCAGCTGCTGGCCGGCATACGCGGCCGCCACCACCTCGCTCTGCTCGGCCTGGGCCAGCTCGGCGATCGCGTACACCGCGGCGATCTCCATCTCGTCCGTGATCGTCGTGGCGCCGGAATCCAGCGCGCCGCGGAAGATGTACGGGAAACACAGGACGTTGTTGACCTGGTTGGGGAAGTCGGTGCGGCCGGTGGCCATGATCACGTCGTCGCGCACCGACTTGGCGTCGTCCGGCGTGATTTCCGGGTTCGGGTTGGCCAGCGCCATGATGATCGGGCGCGCCGCCATCTTGCGGACCATCTCGGGCTTGAGCACGCCGCCGGCCGACAGGCCCAGGAACAGGTCCGCGCCTTCGATGATCTCGGAGAGCGTGCGCGCCGAAGTCTTCTGCGCGAACTGGACCTTGTCCTCGTCCATCAATTCCTTGCGGCCTTCGTACACCACGCCCGCCAGGTCGGTGGCGTAGATGTTCTCGCGCGGCAGGCCCAGCTTGACCAGCAGGTTCAGGCAGGCCAGCGCGGCGGCGCCGGCGCCGGAGGTCACCAGCTTGACCTTCTTGATGTCCTTGCCGGCCACTTTCAGGCCGTTGATGATGGCCGCGGCCACCGTGATCGCCGTGCCGTGCTGGTCGTCGTGGAAGACCGGGATCTTCATGCGCTCGCGCAGTTTGCGCTCCACGTAGAAGCAGTCCGGCGCCTTGATGTCTTCCAGGTTGATGCCGCCGAAGGTCGGCTCCAGCGACGCGATGATGTCGACCAGCTTGTCCAGGTCGTTCTTCTCGTTGACCTCGATGTCGAACACGTCGATGCCGGCGAACTTCTTGAACAGGACGGCCTTGCCTTCCATCACCGGCTTGGATGCCAGCGGGCCGATGTCGCCCAGGCCCAGAACCGCCGTGCCGTTGGTGATGACCGCGACCAGGTTGCCGCGGGCCGTGTACTTGAAAGCGTTGTTCGGGTCCTTGACGATTTCCTCGCAAGGTGCCGCCACCCCTGGCGTGTAGGCCAGCGACAAGTCATGCTGGTTGACCAGCTGCTTGGTGGCGCCGATCGCGATCTTGCCGGGGATTGGAAACTCGTGGTATTCGAGCGCGGCGCGCCGCAGTTCGGCGCGCTTTTCGATCTCGCTTGCCTGCTGGTTGTCTGGCATGGTTGTCGTCTCCTGGAACGCAGCTTACGCCAACGCAGGCCGTGGCGTGGGCTTCTAAGGGAGGGGGATTGTAGTCCCGCCCGCCCGCGCCGACGGTCACGGGACCTGTGCCAAAAAGCTGCCTAAACCGCTGCCATCCGCTGGGCCATTTCGGCCCGTCGCGACGTCTGCTTTCCCGCCAGGACGAAGCCGCGGGCCAGCCCGCCGCCGTCCAGGAAATGCCACATCCCTTCCTCGTGCTCGTGCCAATTTCCGCCGCCGGCAGCAGCAGGTGAAGCGACCACCAGGGGCAGGGCCGGCGTCTTGATCGAGACCGGCATCAGCCCAAAGGCAAGCGTCCCTTCGCGTCCGGCGAGCCTGGCGGCCAGCACCCGCGCGGCGCTCATGATCGGCAGCACATACGGCAGGCAGCGGCCGCCGGCGTACTCGGCGCAATCGCCCAGCGCAAAGATGGCGGGGTCGCTGGTCGCGAGGCTGCTGTCGACGGCGATCCCGCGTCCGCAGGACAGCCCGGCGGCGCGCGCCAGCGTGGTGTCGGCACGCAGTCCGACAGCGCTCAGAACGACGTCGGCGTCGAAGCCGTCGCCGTCGGCCAGGCCGAGTCGCAACTGTTCGCCATCGCGATGCACCGACGCCACCGTTGTGCCGAAATGGAACTGCACCCCCAGCGATTCCAGTGCTGAACGCAGCGCCTGGCTCGCTTGCTCCGGCAGCAGCGCGGCCAGCGGACGCGTCGACGGATCGATGACGCTCACACGGTAGCCGGCTCCGGCGAGGTCGTTGGCGAACTCGCAGCCGATCAGGCCGGCGCCCATGATGGCGACGTGCGCGCCGGGCCGCAGCTGTGCGTGGAACAGCGCGAAGTCGTCCAGCGAGTTGACGCTGCGAACCTCGCCGGCGGCGTTGCCCGCGAGCGGAACGCGGATCGGTTCGGCGCCGGTGGCCAGCACCAGCCGGCCGTAGGGGACGCGGCCCTTGTCGGTGACGACTGTTGTCGCCGCGCGGTCGATCGCCTCCACCCGCGTGTTCGCCAGCAGCGTCGCGCCAAGCGATTCGGCCATCCTGGCTGCGGGTGTGCTCACCAGCTGGTCGGGGCGCTTGCCCTGGGCGAAGGCGTTCGACAGCGACGGCTTGGCGTAGAAGTCGCCGGCGTCGGCGGTGATGACGGTCACGGGCGTCGCTGAATCGAGCTTGCGCAGCTCGCGCACCGTCGTCCAGCCGGCCAGTCCGCTGCCCAGGACGACGATGGCTTCGGTGCCGACGGTCATGGTCAGACTTCGACGACTTCGAAATCGGCCTTGGCGACGCCGCAGTCCGGGCAGGCCCAGCTGTCGGGAACGTCGGCCCAGCGGGTGCCGGGGGCCAGGCCGTCCTCGGGGCGGCCGGCGGCCTCGTCATAGATGAAGCCGCAAACGATGCAGAGATAGGTTTTCATGGGTTCTGTTCTTCCTTCGGGGATCGACTCAATGCGTTAGACGCTGTACGCGCGCGATGGGTGACCTGGATTCAGGCGGCCGCCGTGACCTTGTCCAGCTGTGCCTGGTAGTGGGCGGCGTGCCGCTCTTCCACCTTGGCCAGCGCGGCGAAGCGCTTCTGCGCCTTTTCCAGCGTGGCACGGAACTGCGCTGCATGGACCTTCGACTCCTCGATCTGTTCGTCCATCTCCGCCACCGCGGCGGCGTTGCCTTCGGCTTCCGCGGTCTTGCGAAAGCCCGGGTACATCTCGGAGTACTCGTAGGTCTCGCCGTCGATCGCGATCTGCAGGGCCTTGGCCGGCGTCATGTCGGCCTTGGGATAGAGCAGGTCCAGGTGGCCGAAGGCGTGGGCCACTTCCTGGTTGGCCGTCTCCTCGAAGGTGCGGGCAGTCTCTTCATCGCCGGCCTCGCGTGCCAGCTTGGCGAAGTAGCGGTACTTGATGTGGGCCATCGATTCGCCGGCGAATGCGGCTTCCAGGTTGGCGATGGTCTTGATTTCAGGGCGTTGCGGGTTGGCCATGTGGATCTCCTTGTGTCAGGCCGATTGAGGGAATCGATCGGCACAGGAGAGATGGTAGAGAAATGCTATAGCTTTGGCCAATTGCTTCTGCCTAAGCGATTGATAGCCGCTATCCCCCTTCCAGACCTCGGCAGTATCATCCGCCCACATACCACCCCCAGGAGGAGCGGCAATGGCACTGATGGATTTCATCAAGAAACAGTTCATCGACATCATCCAGTGGACTGAGGCAGGCGACGGCACGCTGGCCTGGCGCTTCCCGATGGCCGACATGGAGGTGCAGAACGGCGCTTCGCTGACGGTGCGCGAGTCGCAGATGGCGGTGTTCGTCAACGAAGGCAAGGTGGCAGACGTCTTCGGCCCCGGCATGTACAAGCTGACGACCCAGACCCTGCCGGTCCTGACCTACCTGAAGAACTGGGACAAGATGTTCCAGTCGCCGTTCAAGACCGACGTCTATTTCTTCAGCACCCGCCAGCAGGTCGACCAGCGCTGGGGCACGCCGCAGCCGATCACCATCCGCGACAAGGACTTCGGCGCCGTGCGCCTGCGGGCCTTCGGCAACTACAACTACCGGGTCGCGGATCCCAAGCTGTTTCACACGCAGATCTCCGGCACCCGCGGCAGCTACTCCGTCGACGATCTCGACGGCCAGCTGCGCGGAATGATCCTGCAGCACATCTCCGATGCCATCGCCAGCAGCGGTATTCCCTTCCTGGACCTGGCGACCAACCAGATCGAGTTCGCGCGGGTGCTCTCGGTCGAACTGTCGCCTGCGTTCGAGGCGATCGGCCTGAAGCTGGAGGGCATGACGGTGCAGAACCTGTCGCTGCCCGAGGAGCTGCAGAAGCTCCTGGACCAGCGCATCGGCATGGGCATGGTCGGCAACGACATGGGCAAGTTCATGCAGTACCAGACGGCGCAGGCCATTCCCGAACTGGCCAAGGGCGTCGCCTCCGGCGGCGGTGGCGGCGGCAGCGGGATCGCCGGCGACGCGATGGGCCTGGGCGCCGGCATCGCCATGGGCCAGGTGCTCGCCAGGAACCTGCAGGAGGGCCTGCAGGGCGGTGCGGCGACGCAGGCTGCGGCCGCCGCGGCCGCGGCGCCGATCAAGCCGGACGACGTGATGGCCACCCTGGAAAAGCTCGGTGACCTCAAGGCCAAGGGCATCCTGACCCAGGAAGAATTCGACGCCAAGAAGGCGGAGCTGCTCAAGAAGCTGGTGTGACGCTGGAACGCGTCTACCGCGCACCCTGTCCGGGCTGCGGAGCGCCGGTCGAATTCCGCAGCGCCCAGTCGACGCACGCCATCTGCAGTTTCTGCCGCAGCACGGTGGTGCGCGACGGCGACACGCTGTCGCGCATCGGCAAGATGGCGGAGCTGTTCGACGACCACAGTCCCTTGCAGCTGTTGGCATCCGGCCGCTGGCAGGGCCGGGCCTTCACGCTGGTGGGGCGGCTCCAGTACAAGGGCGCGAGCGGCAACTGGACCGAATGGAACGCGGCCTTCGACGACGGCCAGTCCGCAACGCTGGCGGAAGACAACGGCGCCTATGTGTTTGCCCTGCCGGCGCCGGCCAACCGCGAACTGCCCGCGGCCGAGCGCTTCCGGGTCGGCGGCACGACCGCCATCGCCGGCAAGCCTTTCACCGTCGCATCCAACGAATCCGTCGCGCTGATCTCGGCGCAGGGCGAGCTGCCCAAGCTGCCGCCGCTCGGCCAGCCTTTCGCCATGGTGGAACTGCGCAGCGCCGATGGCGAGGTGCTGAGCCTGGATTACGGCACGGCGCCGCCGGCAGTGAGCCGGGGCCGCGCCGTGCTGCTGGACGAACTGGAGCTCACCGGCTTGCGCGAGGACAGCGCGAAAGAGGAAACCGCCCGCCAGTTTTCCTGCCCCAACTGCGGCGCGCCGGTGCAGGTGCAGCTGGCGGAAAGCAAGAGCATCACCTGCCGCTCCTGCAACAGCCTGATCGACCTCACGAGCGGCATCGGCGCGCAACTGGCGCATGTCCATCAGGAAGAACGGATCGAACCGCTGATTCCGCTGGGCAGCACCGGACAGCTGCAGGGCGTGCACTGGCAGGTGGTCGGCTTCCAGCATCGCCTGGGACACGAGCCTGGCGACGACGAGCACTTCGGCTGGGACGAATACCTGCTTTACAACCGCAAGCGCGGCTTCATCTTCCTGGTCGACTCCGAGGAAGGCTGGACCATCGTCAAGCCCACGACGGGCGCGCCCGGCTATGACGACGGCGCCGCCAACGCGAAGTACCTGGGCACAAGCTACCGGCTCAAGTACAGCTATGAAGCCAGCACCACCTATGTCGCCGGCGAGTTCTACTGGCCGGTGGAGCGCGGGCAGAAGACCTTCAACCGCGACTTCGCCAGCGGCAACGCCGTGCTGTCCATGGAGCGGACGCCACGCGAGATCACGTGGTCCAGCGGCAGCACGATCGACAGCGACGCCGTGGCCAAGGCCTTCAACGTCGGCGACAAGAAGGAATTGCTCAAGCGCAGCGACGCCGGCCCCACCAGCAGCGGCGGCCTGGGCGGCATCGGCTGCGGCACCATCATCCTGCTTGTGATCGTGCTGCTGATCCTGCTGGTGCTGATCCGCGCCTGCTCCGACCAGACCTCGGGCAGCGGCTACCGCAGCAGCGGCGGCTCGTTCGGTGGCTATTCCGGCGGCGGCGGCCACAAATAGGTTTCGAAGACTTCACAAGGAGAACTCCATGGGCATCGAATGGCTGAAACCGGCCGCCTTCTTCGGCTCCATCGTCTATGCGCTGATCGGCGTGCTCGTGTTCTGGGGCAGCTTCGTGCTGATCGACAAGCTCACGCCCTACAAGCTGTGGGATGAGATCGTCGAGAAGCAGAACGTGGCGCTCGCGCTCGTCGTGGCAGCCTTCTCTCTCGGCATCTCGATCATCGTCGCCGCCGCCATCCACGGGTGAACGTGGAACCCGTTCGCCCCGAGCCTGTCGAAGGGCCGGGGCAATCCGTGGGTTTGGCACCGCGTCCCCTCGAGGTCGCGCTGCTGGCGTCGGTGTTCGTGGTCGCGGCCTGCGGGCTGGTCTACGAACTGGCGGCCGGCGCGCTCGCCTCCTATGTGCTGGGCGACTCGGTGCTGCAGTTTTCCACCATCATCGGCACCTACCTGTTCGCGATGGGCGTCGGCTCCTGGCTCTCGCGTTTCTTCGAGCGCCAGCTGCCTGCCCACTTCCTGCGCATCGAATTGCTGGTGGCGCTGGTCGGCGGCCTGATGCCGGCCCTGCTGTTCATCGCCAACGCCTATGTGCCGTCGGCCTTCCGCCTCCTGCTGTACGGGCTGGTGCTGGCGGTCGGCACGCTGGTGGGCCTGGAGATCCCGCTGGTGATGCGCATCCTGCGCCGCAACGTGGCGCTCAAGGACCTGGTGTCGCAGGTGCTCACCTTCGACTACCTCGGCGCGCTGGCGGTGTCGGTTGCCTTTCCCCTGCTGCTGGTGCCGCAGCTGGGGCTGATCCGCACCGGCGTGCTGTTCGGATTGCTCAATGCGGCCGTTGCGCTGTGGGCGCTCTGGCTGTTCCGCCACGAGCTGCGTCGGTTGCACGCGCACACGGTCGCGTGCCTGCTGACCCTGGCGGTGCTCGGGGCGGCGTTCGCCGGCGCGGCGCGCATCACCACGCTGGCGGAGGACCGCTTCTACCAGGACAGCATCGTTTTCAGCGCCACCTCGCCCTGGCAGCGCATCGTCGTCACGCACGGGCGCGCCGGCCACCGGCTGTTCCTCAATGGCAACCTGCAGTTTTCCGAGCGCGACGAATACCGCTACCACGAGGCCCTGGTCCATCCCGCGATGGCCGCGCACGGCGCGGTGCGCAAGGTGGCGGTGCTGGGCGGCGGCGACGGCATGGCCGTGCGCGAGGTGCTGCGCCATCCCGATGTGGAAAGCGTGACGCTGGTGGAGCTGGACCCGAACATGACGCGCCTGTTCTCGGAGCATCCGACACTCGCCAGGCTCAATGGCGGCGCGCTGTCGTCGCCGAAGCTGAAGATCGTCAACGCCGACGCCTTCAAGTGGCTGGAAGAGTCGACCCAGAGTTTCGACGTGATCGTGGTCGACTTCCCGGACCCGACCAATTTCTCGATCGGCAAGCTGTACACGCAGTCCTTCTACGCCCTGCTGGAGCAGCGCCTGTCGGCCAGCGGATTTGCCGTGGTCCAGACCACGTCGCCGCTGGTGGCGCGCCAGAGTTTCTGGACCGTCGTGACCACGCTCGAATCGGCGGGCCTGCGCGCCGTGCCGTACCACGCCAATGTGCCGAGCTTCGGCGAATGGGGCTTCGTGATCGCCAGCCGCCGGCCGTTCCGGATGCCGCGCGAGTTGCCCTCGGGGCTGCGCTTCCTCACGCCGGACAGCCTGCCGCCGCTCTTCGATTTTCCGCGCGACATGGCGCGGGTGCCCGCGGAAGTGAACCGGCTGTCCAACCAGGTGCTGGTCACAACCTACGAACGCGAGTGGGGCAAGGTGACGCAGTGACGCTTCTGTCCCGCCGCGCGCTGCTCGCGGCCGCAGCAGCCGCGCCGCTGGCGGGCTGCAAGGGCGCGCCGGAGATTCCGGGCGGCTTCAACGGCATCGGCCACGAGCGCGGTCATTTGCTGCGCAACAAGCCGTCGTCCACGCAAGCATCGGCGACCCGCCGCGCGCGCGTCGTGATCGCGGGCGGCGGCATCGCCGGACTTGCTGCCGCGCGCGCGTTGCGCCTGCGCGGCATCGACGACTTCGTGCTGCTGGAGCTGGAGGACAGCGCGGGTGGCAACAGCCGCGGCGGCAGCGTTGCCGGGATCGCCTGTCCGCTGGGCGCGCACTACCTGCCGGTGCCCGGCGACGCAGCACCGCAGGTGCAGAACCTGCTGGAGGAACTGGGCCTGCGGCGCCGCGTCGCGGGCCGCTGGCAGTATGACGAGCGCCATCTGTGCCACAGCCCGCAGGAGCGGCTGTTCCGCGACGGCCACTGGCAGGAGGGACTGCTGCCGCTCGAAGGCTCAAGCGCCGCCACGCTGGCGCAATACAGGCTGTTCTCGCAGCGCGTCGAGCAGGCGCGGCAGGCCGCCCGCTACGCGCTGCCGCTTGCGGATGCGCCGGCCCCGGCCGCGCACCTCGCACTTGACGCAATCACTTTCAGCGAGTGGTTAAGGCGTGAGCAGCTCACCGATCCGCAGTTGCTCTGGTACCTGGATTACTGCTGCCGCGACGACTACGGCGCAGGCGCCGCATCGGTGTCGGCGTGGGCCGGCATCCACTACTTCGCCAGCCGCCACGGATTTCACCTGCCGGGCGAGGGACCGGAGCGCGATGCCGTCCTCACCTGGCCGCAGGGCAACGGCTGGCTCAGCGAGCGACTGGCGTGGCCGCTGGGCGAGCGGCTGCGCACAGGACGCGTGGTGACGCGGATCGAATCGCTGCGCCATGGCGTGGAGGTCGACGCGCTCAACGCCGCAAGCGGCGTGGCCGAACGCTGGCAGGCGCAGCACTGCATCGTGGCGTTGCCGGTGTTCGTCGCGGCCCGGGTCGTGGAGAGCCCGCCGGAGCTGCTGCGGCAGGCCGCCGCGCGGATCCGCCATGCGCCCTGGCTGGTGGCCAACCTGCACTTGCGCGAACCGCTGGAGGACAGGCGCGGTCCGGCACCGGCGTGGGACAACGTGCTGTATGACACCAAGGGGCTGGGCTATGTCGACGCCCGCCACCAGAGTCTCGACCCGAGGCCCGGACCCACCGTGCTCAGCTGGTACCGGCCGCTCGGCGGCGAGCCGGACGGTCGCCGCAAGTTGCTGGAGCAGCCGTGGACCACCTGGCGCGACGAGATGCTCGGCGAGCTGTCGGCGCCACATCCCGACATCGCAGGCAAGGCGAGCCGGATCGAGGTCACGCGCTATGGTCATGCGATGGCAACGCCGATTCCCGGAACGCTCAAGGCGTGGGCCGGCCGCACGCCGGTTCGCAGCGACCGGCTGGCCTTCGCGCACAGCGACTGGGCCGGCTACTCGGTGTTCGAGGAAGCCTTTGCCTTGGGCCATGCGGCTGGATCGGCGAGCCGCGCGTAGCTGTCCCGCCGCGAGGGGATCGCGCTGGGCGACGGACTTTAAGGAGACTTGTCATGCCGGACTCGATCCGGCATCCATG
>Ga0075365_10000806_pt1 | contig 12877 bp, 11 predicted proteins | sample EndMetdeltDD1765_FD_71387 | JGI IMG/M metagenome (GOLD analysis project Ga0075365, IMG submission 71387) | Populus endosphere microbial communities from Tennessee, USA - Endosphere MetaG P. deltoides DD176-5 | ecosystem: Host-associated > Plants > Roots > Endosphere | place: USA: Tennessee... | reverse complement strand
GACCGAACGGCGTGTAGTTGATCATGATGTCTTCCTGCTTGACGCCCTTCGACTTCAAGTAGGCTTCGAGGATCTTGTTGGTCGTGCGCGGATAGACGTAGTCGGTGCCCGCAAGCACCCAGCGCTGCACCTTTTCTTCCTTGGCGAGGTAGTCGACCGCGGGGATCGCCTGCTGGTTCGGGGCCGCACCCGTGTAGAACACGTTGCGCTCGGACTCTTCACCCTCGTACTGCACGGGATAGAACAGGATCGAGTTCAGTTCCTTGAACACCGGCAGCACGGACTTGCGCGACACCGAGGTCCAGCAGCCGAACACGACCGCGACCTTCTCCTTGGTGATCAGCTCGCGCGCCTTCTCGGCGAACAGCGGCCAGTTCGAGGCCGGGTCAACCACGACGGCTTCGAGCTTCTTGCCCATCACGCCGCCTTTTTTGTTCTGCTCTTCGATCAGGAAGAGAACGGTGTCCTTCAGCGTCGTCTCGCTGATGGCCATGGTGCCGGAGAGCGAATGCAGGACGCCCACCTTGATGGTGTCTTGGGCCTGCGCCGGACCGAAGGCCGACAGGCCGCCGAGGGCGAGACCAGCGGCGGCAGCCAGCGCCTTGCGGCGGCTGAGCGGCCGAGCGATGGCCGAAGTCAATTGAGTAAGCATGCGTTGTCATCTCCCTGACGCAGAAAAACCTGCGAAACGGCCACCCGGCCGCCTGCGTTAAGGGAATCGCAAGAACTGTGCCATTGCAGCAACGGCTCATAAGATTTTGAAAAGACTGGAAATATTGTCGCAGCGGTGCCCAATGACGATTCGCTTCGCCCAAACCTTTGGCAGATGAACTGTCCGCAGATTGGGCGATATGCTTATTTTTTATTCAAATTTCGTGAATTGTATAAAATAGCGGCACGTTGGTGACGCCATCGTTGTCAGCGCGCCCCGGCCCAGGGATCACGGTTCGGCTTGCCGTCCGGAATGCCTTTCAGCGCGTTTTGGTAGGCGTTCTCCCGCTCTTTCGTCGCCTTTTGCCGGCTTTGCGCGTCAGCCGCCTCCGGACGCCGCTTACCGCCCTTACCGCCGCCGCCTGCGCCGAAGGCCTGCGCGGGGGCCGCGACAAGGGTCGCGATGGCGATAACCGACATGACTTTGGTGGCGTAAAGCATCCAATCCTCGCTTCCAGCCCTCCAGGCGCGCGAAATCGTTGACCTAAACCGTGTTTTCATCGGGGCAGGGCCAGGATTTCGCATCAAGCGCCTTGAAAGAAACGCATAGGTGGCGCATATGAACCGCGACCGCGAACTGATCCGGTCACTGCGGGCTGCGTGTTCTGATCCGTCGACGCCTTAATTCCTTGAATCCTTGGGTTCTTCGACTTAACGGCTCCACCGGCTTCTGGCCTGCCTCTTCCAAAAAGCAGATGCTCCAAACACGCGAGCATCATCGAAGCTTCGCTTGCGCCCGGCGCAATATGCGCGTGCGCCCGTGTTGACTCATAGAAAGAACCCTTTTGACTTCCTTTCAGGATTTCGGCCTCGCCGATCCCATTTCTCTCGCTCTCAAAGAAGAGAACTACGTCACTCCAACCCCGATCCAGGCGCAAACCGTCCCGCTTGCCATGAGCGGACGCGATGTCGTCGGCATTGCCCAGACCGGTACCGGCAAGACGGCGGCCTTCGCGCTGCCGATCCTGCATCGGCTGATCCACCCGCGCAAACAGACCGCACCGAAGAGCTGCCGTGTGCTGGTTTTGAGCCCGACCCGCGAATTGTCGGGACAGATCCTCGACAGCTTCAACGCCTATGGCCGCCATCTCCGTCTCAGCGCGACACTGGCGATCGGCGGCGTGCCGATGGGCCGTCAGGTTCGCGCCGTCATGCAGGGCGTGGACATCATGGTGGCGACGCCGGGCCGGCTGCTCGATCTCGTGCGCGGCAACGCGCTGAAGCTCAATCAGGTTGAGTTTCTGGTGCTCGACGAAGCCGACCGCATGCTCGACATGGGCTTCATCAACGACATCCGCAAAATCGTCGCCAAGCTGCCGGCGGTTCGGCAGACGCTGTTCTTCTCGGCGACGATGCCGAAGGCAATCGCCGAGCTTGCCGAAGACATGCTGCGCGATCCGGCGCGGGTTGCGGTGACGCCTGTGGCCTCCACCGTCGAGCGTGTGTCGCAACGCATCATCCAGGTGGACCGCGGCGCAAAGCCGGCGCTGCTTGCGAAGATCCTCAAAGGAGAGCCGGTGGATCGCGCGCTGGTGTTCACGCGCACGAAGCATGGCGCCGACAAGGTGGTGAAGGGCCTCGCCAAGATGAACATCGCAGCCGAGGCGATCCACGGCAACAAGTCGCAGAACCATCGCGAGCGTACGCTTGCGGCGTTTCGTTCCGGCGCGATCCGCACCCTCGTTGCAACGGATATCGCCGCGCGCGGCATCGACGTCGACGGCGTCAGCCATGTGGTGAACTTCGACCTGCCGAACGTGCCCGAAACCTACGTGCATCGCATCGGCCGCACCGCGCGTGCCGGCAGCGACGGCATCGCGATCTCGCTGGTCGATGCGGACGAGGTCGCCTACCTGCGCGACATCGAGAAGCTGATCCGCCAGGCGCTGCCCCGCGAGGATCAGCGCACCGGCGACGCACGAACGCACGCCGAGCGCACCGGCGATACGCGCAACCACGAGCGGCGCTCGAACGAGGGCAAGCGTCATCAGCCGCAACGACAGAACGGCCGAGGCAAGCCACATCGCAATGGCGGGGAGCGCGAGCTTGCGCATGCCTCGCCGCAGCGATCGCAATCGGGCCATTCGCATTCCGGCCATTTGAATGGCGCGCGCACGCCGGACCACGCGCCGGCGCCGAAAGGCAGGCACCCGAACGGCGACCGCCACGCCCCAAGCCACAACCCGAGGCAATCGGCGGCGCGTCGGCCTGATGGCGGCAGTGCTCATGAAAACATTCAGGGCATCGCTTTCATGGCGCGCGAAAGCCGTCCGGCGCGGCCCCCGGAACCTCGCAAGGAGCAGCGTAAGGAGCACCGCAAGGGGCAGTTCCGTTCGAATTCGCAGGGCCGTCCGCGCGACGCCCGGCAACCACAGCGCTAGACTAAAGCAACGATTCGGAGAGACCGATGGCCAAGGAAGAACTGATCCAATTCGAAGGGCTCGTGACCGAAATCCTGCCGGACGCGCGATACCGCGTCCAGCTCGATGCCGGCCACGAGATCGTCGCCTACACCGCCGGCAAGATGAAGAAGAACCGCATCAAGACGCTTGCGGGTGATCGCGTGACGGTGGAGATGTCGCCGTACGACCTGGAGAAGGGGCGGCTGATCTTCCGTCACAAGGACGAGCGCGCGAGCTCGGCGCCGCGTCCGCCGGGCGCGCAGCGCGGCAACCAGCAGTTCCGCCGACGCTAGTTTTCCGGCTCTGACAACGGCGTCGCACTTTCGGTGGCGCCGTCTGGCAATGTCGGTGCCAGGCTCACAAGGCGCACAGACCGGACGGATTGAAGCTCCTGCATCGAAGGCATCGCCTTCGGTCAGGAGCTTTTTGCTGAGTTGGCGTCGATTGAGACCCGCAGCTTCCGCTTGCAACTTGAGCGCGCGAATTTTTTCATCGCGTCCTGCAAATTCAAGTTCGATTTCGCCAACGAGCCGTGAGCTGCGCCAGCGGCAAGTAGATACCGTTACACAGATCAAATTGATCTGAGAACACACGTGCTGCGCGTGATGAGCGACAAGTGCGCGCGATCGTGCGCGTCGCGCGGCGTCGCATGCTTACGCCTTCCTTAAGGAAATTCCACTATTTGCCGGGAAAAGAATTTTTGTGCGGAGAAACTGGCATGCTCGCTCGCATCAGCGCAACGACCCTCATCAAAAGCGTCATTCTCTTCATGGCCGGCTGCGTCGTGCTGATGCTGGCGTTGCAGAGCTGGCAGGCCTGGAGCCGTCTCGGGACGACGTCGCGCATTGCCAGCATCGCCGATGCCTCGGCGAACGCGTTCAAGGCGATGCACAACCTGCGTACGGACCGCGCCACCACCAACCGCTCACTGAACGCCAACGATCCGATCGACCGGGAGCAGGAGACCTACCTGCGCAAGATCCGCGACTCGCAGATGCCGGCAATGCGCAAGGCAGCGGAAATTCTCTCTGATGTGGATTTCGCCGACAAGAAGACGCTGCTCCCCGAACTGATCCGTCTCACCAAGACATTGACCACGCAGCAGGCCGAATTCTGGGATGCCGTGGCCAAACCGAAGGCTGCACGGCGCGCGGCTCTCGCCAATGAATACATGGAGGCGACCTCTTCCTCTCTGCAAATCCTCGACAAGATTTCGAACCAACTCGCCGGCGAGATTCATCGCAACGATCCGGTGGTGGACCAGTTGCTCGTGATCAAGAGCATGGCGTGGTTGTTGCGTAACACGGCTGGTGAAGCCTCGCTCCTGGTTTCGAACGGCATCACCGCGGGCAAGGTGCCGCCGGAAACGCGCCTCACCTACACGAAGTTCGTCGGCGGTATCGACGCAGCATGGGCGGCGCTGGAGAATGCCGCGGCCGGCGCCAAACTTCCGCCGGACGTCGCCGCAGCGATTGCTGCCGCCAAGCAGGCTTACTTTGAACCGCAATACGTGACGCTGCGTGATCGGCTGTTGAACGCCGTGATCGCGGGCGAAAAGGCGGAACTTACCTCGACGCAGTGGGCGCCGGTCACGGTCGAGCGCATGGGCAGCGCGGTCGTCGTCGCGGAAAAGTCGCTCGAGGCGGCGAAGGACCGCGGCGTCATTCTGCATGACGCCGCCATGCGCGAACTGGTCGTCGAGTTCGGCCTGCTCATCGCGGCGATCGTCATCGCGGCATTCAGTGTGGTCGTCGTCACCAGGCACGTGATCAATCCGCTGCACTCGGTCCGCGACGCGATGCTCAAGGTCGCTTCTGGAGACCTCTCCGTCGACGTACCGTTTGCCGTGCGCAAGGACGAGATCGGCGCGCTTGCCGGGGCGCTCGGCACGTTCAAGCAGAGCGCCGCCGAGAAGATGCGCATCGAGAGCGAGCAGCGCGACCGGCACACGCGCAATGCGGAGCGCCAGCAGGCCGTCGAGTCGCATATCGGCGCGTTTGAAAATCAGGTGCGTGAGGCGCTCGACGCGCTCGCATCCGCCTCGGAACAGATGCGGCAGACCTCGGAAGGAATGTCGCAGGTTTCAGAGCGCACCAACTCCCAGGTTCGCACCGCGGCAAGAGCGTCCAGCGAAGCATCGTCGAACGTGCAAAGCGTCGCCGCAGCGTCCGAAGAGCTGAGTGCATCGATCGGCGACATCAGCCGGCAGGTCACCCACGCCGCCAGCATTGCCGCGCGGGCCGTCGAACAGGCCCGCCTGACCGACAATACCGTCCAGGGGCTGTCGGAAACCGCCAGCAAGATCGGCGACGTGGTCAAGCTCATCAATGACATCGCGGGGCAAACCAATCTGCTCGCGCTGAACGCGACCATCGAAGCCGCCCGCGCCGGCGAGGCAGGCCGCGGCTTTGCGGTGGTGGCGTCCGAAGTGAAATCGCTGGCGAGCCAGACCGCGAAGGCGACCGAGGATATCTCGCAGCAGATTGCAGCCGTGCAGCGTGTCGCGCAGGAAGCAATGGAGGCCATCAAGGGTATCGGCGGGACGATCGCGGAAGTCAGCGAAGTCGCTACCACCATTGCAGCCGCCGTGGAGCAGCAGGGCGCGGCGACGATGGAAATCACGCGCAACACCCAGCAGGCTGCGCAAGGCACGCGGGACGTTTCGGAGAATATCGCCGGCGTCAGCTCCGGCGCCGATGCGACCGGCAGCTCGGCGCAGAGCGTCAAGTCCGCCGCCGACGCGCTGGGCTCGCAGGCGCAGCACCTGCGCAACCAGGTGAACGACTTCCTGGGCCGGATCCGGGCGGCCTAGTGGAGTGGATTTGACATTCGCTACCCACCTTGCCGCTTGTTCGGGATGCGAATGTCAAATCCATAAACTCCACTAGAAACCTTATACTTGCTGGAGCGTTTCTGACTTTTTGGAATCGGGCACTTCCAAATCAGTTTGGCTCTGATTCAAGCTGTCTGTTGGAGGCGGAGGCCAGCAGGCAAGGTTCGACCCTGTTCGCTCGACCTCAGAGAGCGCGTTGAGGCGCAGGCAGCGCACACGGTTTGACGCATCAGGAAGTGGCGGACCACAACGGAATCGTCTCCTCGACGGTGAACAAGTGGTATGGCCGTGATCGTGAGATGGGCAGCCCGGCCGCCAAATCGATGGGTAGACGCGTCCGAGGAAGCTCGGGGACGAACGCGACTAGCTCCTCGCTTTGTCGGGAGGCCCGATCTGACGCTGCATGAACTGCTTGCAGAGCTGGCTGACAAGCGTGAAATCGTCGTCGCCTGCGATACGCTGTGGCGCCTCCTTAAGCGCAGGGGATCCGTTTACGCCAGCAAGCAGGATCGGCCTGACGTCGCATGGCGGTAGACGTGGTGGCGAAGACTGCAGACGAGCCTCGATCTCGCACGCCGCGTTTTCATCGATGAACCCTGGACCAGGACAAGTATGACTCGCGGCCTGCGCCTCCAGCAAGCAGCTTGAATCAGAGCCAAACTTATTTTGGAATTCTCGATTCCAAAAAAAGTCGGAAACGCTCCAAGCTGCCGGGAGCAGGTCGTGCGGCCGGTCCGCGCGAGCTACGAGCAACCCGACCTGCAGACGCCGGACGACTCGCGTGGTCGTGCGAAGAAGTTGTTGTTCTCATAGCTCAGCGTCCAGCTGCTCTTCAGCGAGAAGGCGCCGAAGTTCGGCTTGTACGTATAGGCCACCTCGCCCCAGATGAGCTGCGTGTTGGCGATCAGCAGCGCCGCCGGAATGGTCACCGCACCGTTGCCCCGGGCTTCGCTGGGGGGAGAGGCGTCGCTCCAAACAACCGTGGCGTTCTTGTTGGCGTCGATATTGACCGCGGAGACCCGGATCTTCAATTCGTTGTCCGGGTACGGCTGCAGCAGAACCTTTCCTGAGCTCAGGACGTTCGCCATGTCCGCGTCGTTGACCTTGGTCGCCTGCGCAACGATATCGGATACTGCGCGAGCGGTCAGCGTGAGCTTACGATCGAGCGCTATCAGATTGAGAACCTCCGTCGCTCCGAACGCAAACGCCAGGATAGCCGGCAGAATGATGGCGAACTCTGCCGCCGCAGTGCCGCGACTGTCATCGGAAAGCCGGCGAGACAGGCGCCTGAATGAAAAGGTTCGTGATCGCGGTTGCATCAGTTCACCATGGCTCGTTGCGAACGGCCGCTGAGGCCGAGAGCAGCTTCTTGCCGCCTTCCAGGTTGGATGGGTTGTAGCCGAAGAAGTTTGTGAGAAACACGGGCCACGTATAGAAGGTCCGGACAACGACAATGTCGCCCTGCTTGCCGGTGAGCCACTTGGTATTGTCGACGAACTTCCCGTTTTCGATCGGGCTCGGGAAAGTGGGGTCCGCCAACGAGCTGTACGCTTGCGCATCGATGTAGAGGTAGTTGCAGTTCAGCAGCACCTTCACGCGGTCGCAAACCGTCGCCTTGAATGAATCCCTGCTCGTCGACGTGGACTTGACCTGGCCGGTCATGATCATCCGTGTGGAGTCCTGCGTCGCGGTCTCGAGCAATTGCGCTGCAAGGAACGAGAGCGCTATTTCGAAGATTCCGAAGATGCAGACCAGCACGAGCGGCACCACAAGGGCGAACTCGACCGCAGACGCGCCGCTGCGATCGCGCCGCAGCCGGCGAAGTGCGCACAGAAAGATGATGAAGCTGACGCGAGCGCGCATCGCAGATGTCCCGAGATCAGACGAACCCTTGATCCGAACAATACTTGCGATGAATTGTCGAATTCTTGCGCGCGATAGCGACAATCGGTACCGCGACGTTTACGCACCATTAACTAGCGCGGCGGCGGCGCTCCACCCGCCTGATTGTCGGAACCTTCGCCCGATGCCTGACTGGCCAGCGTACTGCTCTGTCGCAGATTTGCGGTGAAATAAGTCGGTGCGTCGCCAAGCGTGATGCGCCGCTGACAGGTTGGCGTGCAGCTATAGGACTCGCGGTCGACACCACGATAGACTGTCACGAGCTTGTCGGTTGCACCCTCGACCTGGATGGTGCGATCGATCAGGACGGTGCCCTGCCGGTCCAGCGCCATCACGTTCGTCGTGCCATAGCCCTTGCCAGTCACCACCATCGTGCCGCCCGGTTGTAGCGACACGTCGGCGATCAGCGGGTTGCCGACCACGATCGTCGCGATTTTTTCCGGAAGCTTGACCAGCTTGGCCTGATCGACCACCACCGAAATGGACTCGGCGGAAACCGCCGTCGGCACGAGCAGCAACAGCCCAAGTGTAATGGCTTTCGCCAAAAACGGCATGCGCAGCACGGTGCGCGAAGACAACGCTGACATAACTGAACTCCGGGACGCGATACTTGCCGGGCAAAGCGATAAGAAGCGGTGCCGGCGCCCGTGATACTGAATCTGCCGTTAATTGATGAAGGAACTGCAAACGGATGGCCTCGACACGAGATCGGATGGGGACCCGACATACAATAAGCCAATCGGACATCAGGGCGACAACGTCCCGGGTACCGGATACGCCTTCTAGACTGACATTTGATCGGCTGCGGTATTTGGATAATACGAATGAATTCCTTAGAGACTTTTTCACCGTAACTCAAAACCGCGAGCTTGACCCGTTTTTCCGCAATCGAATTAACTACGGGGAAATTCCCGACGAATAGGTTTGCGCCATGGCCGGGTCGCGGGGCGATGCACCGGGCGAGGCCTAGTCACAGCCCAGTGTTCAAATGGAGTTATACATGAAGAATCTTGTTACCCGTTTCGTCAACGACGAGTCCGGCGCGGCCGCCATCGAGTACGCGCTGATTGCGGGTCTGATTGCGCTCGCTATCGTTGTCGGCGCTACCGCGCTCGGCGGCGCGATCAACTCGAAGTTCACGGCCCTCGGCACCGCGGTGACGAACGCCGGCAACTAAGTCGGATCGCCTGAACGACGAAAGGCTCCGGTCATACCGGAGCCTTTCCTGTTTTGACGGTCATGCGGCGCTTGCGGCCGCTGGTTCCGGCGGAAGTTTGGCAATTGTTTATCAAATCGCGTCTAACTTGACCGCGCAGCTCGGTCACCCGATTTGGCGCACCCCAGGCGAAAGACGAACGGCATGGCTCTCGACCTCATTCGTCTCTTTCTGTTTCCCGCGATGATGGTCGTCGCCGCCGTCAGCGACCTCTTTACGATGAGGATCTCCAATCGAATTTCGCTCGCGCTGGTGGCCGGCTTCGTGCTGCTTGCTGCGTTCGGTGGCATGGGCTTGCACGCCGTGTCGATGCATGTTGCTGCGGCGTTTGTTGTGCTGGCGGTCGCGTTTGCGTGTTTCGCGCTCGGCTGGCTCGGCGGAGGCGATGCAAAGCTCCTGGCCGCCACGGCGCTGTGGCTCGGTTTCGATCACTTGCTCGTCTACCTCGTTTACGCGGCCGTCGTCGGTGGCACGTTAGCATTGGCGTTTCTGAGTTTTCGCAGCTGGCCGTTGCCCGTCGCCTTGCTTTCGCAGGAATGGGCGCAGCGGCTGCATAACCGCAAGAGCGGCATACCCTATGGTGTAGCGCTCGCCATCGGCGCACTGCTGATTTATCCCGACACCGAGTGGATGAACGCGATCGATTTCAGCCGTTTCGTCTAGGACCGGCTTCTGCGTCCTGCGCGCTGAGGACCCAATCTTTCGAAAAGCTTTCGTTAACTCGATTTAGATACGGCTCATTAACCATGCTTTGACCTTTAGCTGGTCAAATCTGGTGACGGTGGCGGGTGCGTCGCTGCGTCAGTTGGAAAGTTGAAGCGTAATGAATACGGCGCGTATCATCGTTCTGGCCATCGCGATCGGCGCCGGCGGCATAGCCGCCTGGCTCGCCAGCGGTTCGGATCCGAGGCCCGTCGTGCAGGCGCCGGCGCCCAAGCTGAACACGGCCGATGTTCTGATCGCGAAGGCGGACATTCCGCTCGGCCAGACCATCAAGCCTGAAGATCTGCAATGGCAATCCTGGCCGGCGGATATCATCAGCCCGAATTTCATTCGCAAAGACGCGCGCGGCAACGCCATTGCCGATCTTACGGGTTCGATTGCCCGCTCGCCGTTCTTCGCCGGTGAGCCGGTGCGAGAGGTAAAGCTCGTAAAGGGCAACGGTTCGGGTTTCATGGCCGCGATCCTGCCCTCGGGCATGCGCGCTATTTCGACGGAAATCTCGCCCGAAACCGGCGCCGGTGGCTTTATCCTCCCGAACGACCGTGTCGACGTGATCCTGTCGCGCCGCGAGCGGAACGGAGCGGCCGAAACGATAAATTCTGAAATCATCCTCAACAACGTTCGTGTTCTCGCGATCGATCAGGCGATCGAGGAGAAGGGCGGCCAGAAGGTCGTCGTTGGTAAGACCGCGACGTTGGAGCTGAAGCCGGAACAATCCGAGACGCTGGCACGCGCGCGCCAAAGCGGCACGCTCTCGCTCGCGTTGCGTAGTCTGGTCGACGCCAACGAGCCGGCATTGGCTACGGAGGAGCGCCGGCGCGGCGACACCGTAAACGTGGTTCGCTTCGGTGTTACCTCGACGACGACGACACAGAAGTGACTTGAGGGGATGTCAGGCATGAACCGGCGAGTGAGAAAGCGATCGCTTTGGATGCACGCGGTCTGCGCCGCATCATTTGCGATGGTCGCCGTCTTGACGTTTGCGCCGCAGGGATCGCCTGCGACCGCGGGTGATCTGCGCGCGAACAACGCGGCTGTCGCCCAGGGCGCGGTGCGCTTCCTGCCGCTCGGCATCGGCAAGTCGGTGGTGATCGATCTGCCGCGCGAGATCAAGGATGTGCTCGTCGCCGATCCGAAGATCGCCAATGCGGTGGTTCGCTCCGCCCAGCGCGCCTACATCATCGGCGCCGCGGTCGGCCAGACCAACATCTTCTTCTTCGACAGCGAAGGCCAGCAGATCGCAGCTTACGACATCGCGGTCACGCGCGATCTCAACGGGGTTCGCGCCGCGCTGAAGCAGACCTTGCCCAATGCGGACGTCAGCATCGAGGGGGTCGGCGATGGCGTGGTCCTGAGCGGCGTGGTCAACAGCCCCGCTGATGCGCAGGCGGCGAACGACCTCGCGACGCGCCTGGTGGGCGCTGCCGACAAGGTGGTGAACGGCATCGTCGTGCGTGGCCGCGATCAGGTGATGCTGAAGGTGACGGTCGCCGAAGTGCAGCGCGACATCATCAAGCAGCTCGGCGTCGATCTCAATGGCAGCATGAATTTCGGCACGGCAGTCGTGAACTTCAACCAGTCGAATCCGTTCCCGGTGGTCGGCGGTGCGCTGGTCCCGACGAATGGTATCGCCGGTCAGTTCAAGAACGTGACCGCCACATTGCGCGCGATGGAGCGTGCCGGGGTGGTCCGCACCCTGGCGGAGCCCAATCTCACGGCGATCTCGGGCGAGTCCGCGGCCTTCATCGCCGGCGGCGAGTTTCCGATCCCCAAGGGCTATACCTGCGATCCCATCACACGGCAGTGCAGCACATCGATCGACTTCAAGAAGTTCGGCATTACACTGAACTTCACGCCCGTGGTTCTGACCGAGGGACGCATCAGCCTGCGGGTGATGACCGAGGTTTCCGAGCTGTCGTCCGACAATTCGCTGCAGCTTGCGCAGGCCGTCAGCCCGACGACGTTCAACACCTTGACCATTCCCTCGATCAAGACCCGCCGTGCGGAGACCACGCTGGAGATCCCGTCGGGTGGATCGTTGGCCATGGCCGGCTTGATTCAGGAACAGACCAAGCAGGCGATCAACGGCCTGCCGGGGTTGATGCAGTTGCCGGTGCTCGGCACGCTGTTCAAGAGTCGCGATTACGTCAACCGGCAGACGGAGTTGATGGTGCTGGTGACGCCTTACGTGGTGCGCGCGGTAGCGCAGAAGGACTTGTCGCGGCCGGATGACGGCTTCGTCGACTCCTCTGACCCGTCGTCGGTCATGACCGGCACGTTGAATCGAATCTATGGCGTGCCGGCGCGTACCGAAGCGGCAGCGCCTCGTCGCAACATCTTCGGGTTCATTACGGATTGAGTGGGGCGGCAGTGACAACGATGATCAAAGCTAATGCCACTTGCTTCGTCTTGCGATGTGCAAGGTCGGTCGTTCCGTTGGCGATGCTCGCCGCGGTGCTGGCTGCGTGCCAGCACACCAATGAGGAGATCGTCTCCAGTATCCCCACCGACTATCGCCAGCGTCATCCGATCGTCGTGCAGGAAGCTGACCGCACCATCGAGGTTTTCGTCGGCACCGGCCGTGGCGGCCTGACCGCGCCGCAACGCACCGATGTCACGGCTTATGCGCAGACGTGGATGCACGAGGGCACCGGCCCGATTGCCGTCGATCTCCCGGTGTCCACGCCCAACGCGCGTGCGGCGACGCAGTCGCTGCAGGATATCCAGGCCATCTTCTCGTCCGTCGGTGTTCCTGCGCGCGGCGTCACGGTTCGTCGCTACACGCCTGCGAACCCGGCGCAGTTCGCGACGATCAAACTGAACTATCCGCGGGTGACTGCGGATGCGGGCCCTTGCGGGATCTGGCCGGAGGATCTCGGTCCCTCGTTCCGCAATCCGATCTATCAGGAGAACCGGCCGTACTCGAATCTCGGATGTGCGTCACAGCGCAACATGGCCGCGATGGTCGCGAACCCCGCCGATCTCGTGCAGCCGCGTCCGGAATCGCCGAGCTACACCCAGCGCCGGTCCACCGTGCTTGGCAAGTATTCGAAGGGCGAACCCACCGCGACCCAGTATCCGGATCAGGAT
>Ga0075365_10000805_pt1 | contig 12888 bp, 9 predicted proteins | sample EndMetdeltDD1765_FD_71387 | JGI IMG/M metagenome (GOLD analysis project Ga0075365, IMG submission 71387) | Populus endosphere microbial communities from Tennessee, USA - Endosphere MetaG P. deltoides DD176-5 | ecosystem: Host-associated > Plants > Roots > Endosphere | place: USA: Tennessee... | reverse complement strand
ACCTGGCGGACGCCGTCGGTGCCGGCGTCGGCGAAGAGCTGTCCGCCACGATCGGTGGGGCGGTGCTCCCCGTCCGCGTCACCGCGATCGTCCCCACGGTGCCGTCGGCGCCCGGTCGGGCGGCGATGCTGGCCGACATCGACCTGCTCTCCCGCGGGTTGATCGCCTCGGGGCGGTTGGACCCCGTCGTGGACGGGTGGTGGGTCGCGGACCCGGCCCCGGAGACGGTTCGCGCGCTGCGGGCGCTCGACCTGGGCGAGGTCACGACCCGCCAGGAGACCGCGGAGCAGCTCGCCCAGGGACCCGTGCGGGTCACGGTGCCGACCGCGCTGCTCGCCCTCGTGGCCGCGGGCCTGGTCATGGTCCTGGCGGGCGCCGGCCTGGCGCTCAGCGCCGACCAGCAAAGACGCTCCGCGGAGGTGGCCCGGCTGCGGGCGCTCGGTCTCACCCGGCGGGGCGCGCGCCGCCTGCTGCTCGCCGAGCACGGCGCGCTGGTCCTGCCCCTGGTGCTGGTCGGTGCGCTGGTCGGCGCCGCCGCCGCGGTGGCGCTGGGCCCGCACCTCGTGCGCTCCGACGTCGGCGCCGCACCGGTCCCCAGCGCCAGGGTCGTCTGGCCCTGGGTGGACGAGGCACTGCTCCTGGGCGGTGTGCTGCTCGGCGTACTCGCCATCGCCGTGGTGGTGACGGCCCGGCACGTGCGCCGGGCCGACGTCGCGCACCTGCGCACGGGTGACTGGTGAGGTGCCGGTGATGCTGCGCCCACGGCTGCACCGGCCGACGATCACCGGCCGGATCCGCAGCGAGCCCGGTCTCCTCGTGCTGATCGGCCTCGTGGTGGCCCTCACGACGGCGCTCACCTCCGCCGTGGCGCCCATGACCGAGCGCACCGCCGACAAGGCGGTCGCCGCGAGCGTCCGCGACGCCGGGCCGCGCGGTGCGGTGGTGGCCACGATGCCGCGCGGCTACGACGACCCGCGCGGGGACGAGCGCGACCCCAGCTCCGCCGTCGAGCTCGGCCAGGACGCCGACTACGCACGCTCCGTGCTGCCGGCAGAGCTCGCCGACGTCCTGGGCACCGCGCTGTCGACGCTCAGCACCCCTGCCCTGCAGCTGCTTGATGAGGGTCCGGGCCGCCGCCTGCGGCTGGTCTACGTGGCCGCACCCGACCCTCCTGCTGTCACGTGGACGGCCGGAGGTGCGCCGCAGGCGAGCGTGGGCGACGACGAGGCCCGCGTCACGGTCCCGTCCAGCGGGGACCCCTGGCCGGTGCAGGTCGGGTTGTCGGAAGCCGCGGCGGCCGCGCTCGGGCTCGGACCGGGCGACCGGGTGCTCGCCGAGGACGAGCAGCACCGCCGGGTCGAGATCCGGGTCAGTGGTGTCTACGCACCGGACGATCCGGGCAGCGGAGGGTGGCAGGGCAACCCCGAGCTGCTGCACCCGATCCAGGGTGTCTCCGACGGGATCCCCAGGGTCCTGGCGGCAGCCCTCGTGTCGCCCGCGTCGTTGCCAGACCTGCGGGTCGGCGTACCCGCTGACGACCTGGTCCAGCGCGTCGCCTTCCCCCCGCGGCCGGAGCAGCTGTCGTGGCAGCGGTCCGCGGGGCTGGGCCAGGCGATCGCCTCGCTCAAGACCTCCCCCGGGCTGGCCCGGGGCGACATCTCGTGGGACAGCCAGCTCGACCGGGTGGTGAGCGACGCCCGGGGCCAGGTGGCGAGCGCCCGCGGGCAGGCGCAGGTGCTCCTCGTCGGGCTGCTTGCCTGCGCGCTGCTCCTGCTGGTGCTCGCCGCACAGCTGCTCGTCCACCGGCGGAGCGACTCCCTGGCCGGGTCGCGTGAGCGCGGGGCGACGCTGCTCGGCATCGGGCTCGAGCTGCTCGTAGAGGCGCTCGGCGTCGCGGTCGCCGGCGTGGCGGCGGGCCTGACGCTGACCGGGCTGCTCACCGGCGGGGCGGGCTGGACCTGGGCGGTGCCGGTGCTCGTCGTCGCCGCCCTGGCCGCGCCTGCGCTGGGGGCGCTCGTCGCGGCCCGGTCGACGGACAGCCGGCGGGTGCCGGCCAACCGCAGGTCTCGCCGTACGGCGGCCCGGCGCCGTCAGTTCAGCCGGCTCGCGGTCGAGGGAGCCGTCGTGGCAGCGGCGACGCTGTCCTTCGTCGCGCTGCGTCAACGCGGCGTCGTGGGCACGGGCGCGGACGGTGGCGACCTGACCGCGGCCGGCGCCGCGACCTGGTGCACGGTGGCCGGCGCCCTGGTGGTCCTCCGCCTGCTGCCGTCCGCCCTGCGGCTGTGGCTCCGCGCGGCCCGACGCTCGACGGGCGGCTCCGGGTTCTTCGTCGCTGCCCGGCTGACCCAGGCGGGCACCCGCGGACTGCCGCTGCTCGTCGTCTCGCTGGCGGTCGCCCAGCTCACCGTCGCGGCGGCGATTGCCGCCACCGAGCAGCGGGGCCAGGCCGAGGGAGCGCTGCTGTCCGTCGGCGGCGACGCGCGTCTCACCGCCGCTCCGGATCGTGCCCTCGAGGCCCTCTCGGACTCGGTCGCCGATGACCCAGGAGTCCGGTCCGCGGTGGCGGGGCGGGTCGCCGACGGCATCCGCGCCTCATCGCGCCTGACGGCGGCGCCGGTCCGGCTCGTCGTGGTCGACGCGGTCGCCTACGAGCGGCTGCTCGCCGACAGCGACCTCCCCGATGCGCCCGCGCTGGCTCAGCTGGACGAGGCCGACGGCGTCCGGGTCCCGGCCCTGCTGTCCGGCGGCGACCCCGCGCTCCGGGACGAGCTGGTGGTCCGCTGGGAGGACGTGACCATCCCGCTCGAGGTGGTCGGCACCGGCCCCCGGGTCGACGCCTCGGTCGACCCGGTGGTCGTGGTCGACGCGGCGGCCTTCGTGGCAGCCGGTGCAAGCGCTGACCCTGACACGGTCTGGGCGGTCGGCGCAGGAGCAGCGACTGCCCTCGAATCGGTCGCCGACAGCTCCGGCTCCGTGATCACCTACGCCGAGGTCCTCGACGCCCGCCGTGACGCGCCGCTCCCCTCGGCACTGGTCCGCCTGGCCGTCGCGTGCTCGGTACTCCTGCTGCTCTTCGCGCTCCTGGCCGTCGTCCTCTCCGGGGCCTCGGAGGCGCCCCGCCGCCGGCAGTCCCTCGGCCGGCTGCGATCCCTGGGAGTCGGCGACCGCCCACTGGGCCGGGTCCTGGCGGGCGAGCTCGGCGCGCCTGTCGCGATCGCCGTCCTGGTCGGTCTCCTGCTGGGTGCCGGCTGCGCACTGACGATGACAGGCTCACTCTCGCTGGAGCGGGTCACCGGCCAGACCGAGTCTCCGGAGGTCGTCCTGCCCTGGTGGCCGCTGCTGGCCGGTGCCGTCCTGCTGGCGGGCGTCATGGCCGTGGCCTGGGTCGAGCGGCGACGGCTGCGCCGGGTCGTCCTGGCGCAGCTGCTGCGCAGCTGACTCCTTCGGGCGAACCGTTTTGCGCCGCGGCGACGGCTTGTTAGCGTGCGCTCGCCCATCTGGGCTCACGGGGGAGGAAGTTCCGATGGTTCGTCGTACGACGCGTGCGCTGGTGTCCGTGGTCGCGGTGGTCACCGCTCTGGCAGCCCTGCTGGCGGCCGGCTCGTCCGCGGTGCCCGCGCAGGCCGCCGGGACCCGCCAGGTGACGTTCGTGGTCACCACCACGGACGGCCGTCCGGTCGTCGGGTCGTGGGTGTCGTGGTCGGCGCTCGACGGGTCGGCGTCGGCGGGCGTGCAGAAGCAGACCGACGGCTCGGGTCGGGTCACCTTCCTGGCCGTGCCGATGACCCCGGTGTCCCTGCGCGCGATCGCGGCGTCGCGTGGGATCCCGATCCCCAGCGAGGTCATCGGCGGCCAGGTCGCCGGCGCCGGGACGCTCACCGAGCTGGTCGACACGTCCGTCGACATCCCCGCTTCCGGCGATGTCGCCGTCGACGCTGGTCCGGCCCCGACCGCGGTGGTGCAGGACGTCGTGGTCCAGATGCCCGACGGCACCCCCGTCCCCGGCGCGGTGCTCCAGGCCCGCCCGATCACGCCCGACGGCCATGACGGCACCTGGCTGTTCCGCTACGACCCGGGCTACGCCGCCGCCGGCGACCGGAAGACCTGGACCGCGTGCCCCTACGGCTCCGCGTGCAACTACCTGGTGTGGGACACGGCCGCCTCGCCGTGGGCCTACCGGATGCCGACCGGCAGCGACGGTGTCGCCCACCTCTGGCGGTTCGACCGGTCCCAGTCCACACCGGACGCGGCCTGCCCGTTCGTGGCGTCCTTCAACGACGGCGAGCTCTCGCAGAACGCAGCCTTCGACTGTGTCGCCAGCGGGCCGATCGTCGTGAACCTCCCCTACATGCCCGCGGTCCGGATCGAGTCGACGCCCGCCCCGGTCGACGCCGGCCAGCCCGCGGTGGTCACGGCTCGAGCCGTGGACGGGACCGGCGCTCCCCTCGCGGGCGTCACCGTTGGCCTGGGCCCACTGGGCGCTGCAAGGACCAGTGCCGGCGCCGCGAGGACGGCCGCCGGCAAGTGCCGGCCGGAGGCCTCAGGCAAGACCGGCGCCGATGGTCGCGTCGTACTGAAGGTCTGCCCCACGACCACAGGTCTGTGGCAGGCCGACGGTCCGAGCCTGGTGCCCTCGCGGGCGGTCAAGGTCACCGTCCGGCCCACCGGTGCCAGCAACGTCCGCATGGTCCCCGGCAAAGGCAGGATGGCCCTGCAGTGGGACCCACCCGTCGGGCTCCCCGCCGGGACCACGGCGACGTACTCCGTCTCCGCGAAGGGCGCCAAGGGCTGCACGACGTCGAAGACCTCGTGTGTCGTCTCCGGGCTGACCAACGGCAAGCGCTACACCTTCACGTTGCGGACGACCGCGGGTGGCCAGGCCTTCCCGCCCATGAAGATCAAGGCGACCCCGGGCACGCCCGCGGCTCCGGGCAAGGTGAAGGTGAAGGCCACCTCGGACGGCCTCGTCGTGAGCTGGCGCAAGCCGTCGAGCACCGGTGGCAAGAAGGTGGTCGGCTACCTCGTGAAGGCGGGCTCGCGCAGCTGCCGGACCAACGGCGCGACGTCCTGCGTCGTCACCGGCCTCCAGAAGGGCAAGACGTACGACGTCACCGTGGTCGCCCGCAATGCCACGGGCACGGGCGTCGAGTCGGCGCCGGTCACCTCGCCGACGGTCAAGGGCTGACTCGGCGGGCTCGGCTCAGAGGCTCATCCGGAAGAACACGAGCCAGTCGCGCAGCTGGTCGGGCACGTCGTAGTACGGCTCGACCTCCTCGAAGCCGAGGCTTCGATAGAGCCCGATCGCCTCGCGCTGCTCGACGCTGGTGTCGAGGCACATCTGCCGGTACCCGAGGTCGCGGGCCCGCTGGATGACCGCCTCGGCGAGCACCCGGCCGATCCCCTGCCCGCGGCCCGCGTCGTCGACGTACATCCGCTTCATCTCGCAGGACTCGTCGTCGTGCTGGCGCAGCGCCACGCAGCCCAGCGCGACGTCGCGCTGCCGGGCCAGCAGCAGCGCGCCGCCCTCTGTCGCGGCGTACGCCCCCGGCAGCGCGGACAGCTCGGCCTCCCACGTCTCGTCGTCGAAGTACGCCGCCACGAGACCGAGCTGCTCCCGCTGCCGCTCGTGGTGCCAGGCCACGAACGCGCGGAGCAGCCGCCGCACCTCGTCGAGGTCGGCCGGCGACTCGGCGTCTCGGACGTCCACGTGTGCAGCCTGACACGGCCCGCGGATCAGCCGGGAGGGGATGCCGAAGCCAGGAACTCCCGCAGCAGCAGGTTGACCAGCTCGGCCCGCTCGAGCATCACCATGTGTCCCGCTCCTGGCACGATCGCCACCTGGGCGTCGCTGATGGCCTGCGCGATGGAGAGGGTGTGGTCAGTGCGGATCGAGTCGTGCTGGCCGGCCAGGACCATCGTGGGGGCCCGCACGGACGATAGCGACGCCGGATCGATCTGGGGCTCGGACCTCCACATCTCGACCAGCTTCTCGAGCACGACGTCGGCCTGCGCGGCACCGCCCGGCGCGAGCCGGGCGTAGGCGTCGCGGATCCCCCACTCGTCGTCGTTCTCCTCGGAGGGAGCCGGCTCCTCCCCGAGATCTCCAGCGACCGTCTCCTCGTCCGCGACGAACCCGTCGGGATCGAGGTTGGCGCTGATCGAGACCAGCGACAGCACCCGGTCCGGATGGTCGCGCGCGAGCAGCAGCCCGGTGATCGCGCCATCGCTGAAGCCGATGACGTGGGCGGCAGGCACTCCGAGCGCATCCAGGTAGGCGACCGTGTCACTCACCATCTGCTCGAAGGAGATCGGCCCCGGACGGTCCGCGGTGCGGCCCTGGCCGGGCCGCTCCGGGGCGTGCACCCGGTAGGCCGTCGCGAGGGCGTCGATCTGCGGCTGCATGGTCTCGATGGAGCAGAAGCCGCCGTGCAGCATCAGGACCGGCTCGCCGGTGCCGTGGATCTCGTAGTAGCTGGCGATGCCGTCGAGCTCGACGTAGGGCACGGGTCTCTCCTAACGCGCTTCGGCGAGCTGTGCTGACCGCACCCGCGGGACGATCATCGGCTTTCCGGTCTCAGGGCAGTCGATGATCCGGCAGGGCAGGCCGAAGGTCTCCTCGATGAGCTCCTCGGTGACGATCTCTCCGGGCCTGCCCACCGCCCGCACCTCGCCGTCGCACATCACGATCAGGTGGTCGGCGTAGCGCACGGCGAGGTTCAGCTCGTGCATCACGACGACGACGGTCATGTCGCGCTCGGTCCGGACTGTCTCACACAGCTCGAGTACGTCGATCTGATGGGCGAGGTCGAGGTACGTGGTCGGCTCGTCCAGCAGCAGAGTCTGCGTCTGCTGGGCCAGGACCATGGCCAGCCAGACCCGTTGCCGCTCGCCGCCCGACAGCTCGTCGACACCACGCTGGGCGAACTCGCTGACACCGGTGGCGGCCATCGCGTCGTTGACGATCAGCTCGTCGTCGCGGGACCACTGGCGAAGCAGCTGCTGGTAGGGGTAGCGCCCGCGCGACACGAGGTCGGCCACCGTGATGCCCTCGGGCGCGAGTGGGCTCTGCGGGAGGAGCCCCAGCCGACGGGCCAGGGCCTTCGTCGGCTCCCGGTGGATGTCGGCGCCGTCGAGCAGCACCGTCCCGCGCTCCGGCTTGAGCATCCGGGCCAGCGCCTTGAGCAGGGTGCTCTTCCCGCAGCCGTTGGGACCGATGATCATCGTCAGCGAGCCGCGCGGGATCTCGACGTCGAGCTCCTCGGCGACGACCACCGACTCGTAGCGCAGGTGCAGTCCTTGTCCGACCAGGACGTCTTCCGGCAGGTCGGTCATCCGATCCTGCTCCTTCCTTCGCGAGCGATGAGCCAGGCGAGGTACGCGCCCCCGAGGACGAGGGTGGTGATGCCGACCGGCAGGTCCCCGGTGGACGTGAGGCGCTGAGCGACGGCGTCGCTCAGCAGGAGCAGCAGGGCACCGACGGCCATCGACGGAATGACCTGCACCGTGGGTGAGGCGGTCAGCCTCCGCGCGATCTGGGGCGCGGCCAGCGCGATGAAGGTCACCGGGCCGACGCACAGGACGGCGATCGCGCACAGGGCGGCACCGAAGCCCAACGCCGCCCGGCGGTTGCGGTCGACCGCGACGCCGAGGGCCCGTGCCGCGTCGTCGCCCATCTCCGCCATCCGGAGCCCCGGGCCGAGCGCGACCAGCACCGGCGCCAGGACGGCCAGGCCGACCAACCCGATCCGTACCTCGTCCCACGTGCGGCCGTTCAGGCTCCCGGTCAGCCAGATGTAGGCCTCCTGGGCGCTGACGATGTCGGCCTTCAGGATCAGGTAGGAGACCAGCGAGGCGAGCACCGAGCTGATCCCGATGCCCACCAGGATCAGCCGGTAGCCCTGGACCCCGCCACCGCGGAACGCCAGGACATAGACGAGCACGGCGACCCCCAGCCCGCTCGCCAGAGCGGCAGCCGTGACCACCAGGTCGGTGGCGTCGAACACCACGATCGCGAGCACCGCGCCGAAGGCCGCTCCGTAGGTGAACCCGATGATGTCCGGGCTGCCCAGCGGGTTGCGGGTCACGCTCTGGTAGACCGCACCACTCGCTCCGAACGCGGCCCCCGCGAGCACCGCGGTGAGCAGCCGTGGCATCCGCAGGTCGTAGACGATGAACTCCTCGCCCGTGGTGCCCTGTCCGCGGAGCGTCGCCCACACTCTGTCGAGCGCCAGGGGGAAGTCGCCGGTGGTGAGCTGGAGCGCCATCAGCAGTGCCGTCAGGGCGAGCACGACGGCGACGCAGGCCGTCGACCGGCGGCGGACGCGCAGGGACAGGGCGCCAGGCAGCGTCAGCTGCCACGTCGTCGACGTACGACGGACCTCGGCGGGCGGCCGGTCCACGACCTGGCTCACAGCTGGGCCAGCCGGCGCCGACGCACGATGGCGATGAAGACCGGCGCGCCGAGGATCGCCGTCACGACGGAGACCTCGAGCTCCGACGGCCACAGGACCACCCGGCCGATCACGTCGGACAGCAGCACGAGGACGGCGCCGGCGAGCATCGAGTAGGGCAGGATCCACCGATGGTCAGGCCCGGTGAAGGCCCGCACCGAGTGCGGCACGACGAGGCCGATGAACGCGATCGGCCCTGACACCGCGGTGGCCGCCCCGCACAGCAGGGTGGTGGCCAGGATGCCGGCCACGCGCACCCGGCCGACGCGAGCCCCGAGGGCGGTGGCGAGCTGGTCGCCGAGCGCGATGGTGTTGAGGGCCGGGCCGAGGCACAGCGCCAGCAGGAAGCCGACGATCAGGAACGGCAGCACCTGCCAGACCACCGACGAGTTGACGTGCTGCAGCGAGCCGACGGTCCACGAGCGATAGCCGTTGAACGCGATCCCGTGGGTGAGGACGACGGCCGAGATCGCCCCGGTGAGCACGGCGGTCAGCGCGGCACCGGCGAGGACCAGCCGGACGGGTGAGGCCCCGGCCCGCCCGGTCGAGCCCAGGAGATAGACGACCACGGTCGTCACTGCCGCGCCGATCAGTGCGAACCAGACGTACTCCGTGAGCTGGGTGATGCCGAGGAACGCGATCGCGAGGACGACCGCGCAGGCGGCGCCGGCGTTGACGCCGAGGAGCCCGGGGTCCGCGAGTGGGTTGCGAGTGAGTGCCTGCATCAGCGCTCCGGCCAGTCCTAGGGCGCCGCCCACGAGCAGGCCGGCCAGGGTGCGCGGCACCCGCAGGTGGCGGACGATGAGGTCAGCCTCGTCGTTCCCCCCGTGCACGAGGGAGTCCCAGACCGTTGCCGGCGACAAGGTCCGGGCACCAACTCCCAGGCTAAGGACGACGACCACCAGGAGCGCTGACAGCCCGACGACCAGCCCGGTCACCAACAGCCGCCGCGACCGCCCGAGAGCCTCGTCGGCCGGCCCGGCATGCGGCAGCCTCGTCTGCGTCCCCGTGGTCACGCTCGCTCACCCATGGCTGCCCGCCGTCCCTCCGCCGCCGACTCAGACCTCATCCTCGGCGACCGGGCTCTCGCCGGCCAGGGCCGCTTCGATGAGCGGGAGCCCCTTCTCGATCGCGTAGGGACCACTCAGCACGGTCGCCCAGTCCATCGACCACATGAAGGTCTGGGTCGAGGCATAGGTCATCCAGACGGCGTTGCCCGCCTGGACCGACGCGAGACGCGAGACGACGGGGTTCTTCTGGAGGTCCGGGATGGCGCCCTCGTCGGTGCACCAGACAACGAGGTCCAGGTCGCCGATCAGGTCGAGCTCCTCCGCGCTGATCTCCTTGGAGTAGTCGTCGCCGACGATCTCGGCCAGCTCCGGCGACGGCGTGAAGCCGAGGGAGGTGAGGAACGTCGTGCGCGGCGCGTTCCTCCCCAGCACGGAGAAGGCGCCGGTGAAGGACTCGGCCTGCACGGCCGTCAGCCCCTGCCAGTCGGGGTGGTCGTCGCGGAGCTGCTGGAACTGCGCGTCGAGGGCGTCGACCGCTGCCTGGGCCTCGGCCTCCTTGCCGATCGCCTGGCCGATCAGCAACGTGTGCGGGCCATAGGGGACGGCGCTGTCCTGGTAGCCCACGGGCGGGCCCACCACTGGCGCGATCGCGGTGAGGGTCTCGTAGTCCTTCTTGGAGATGCCACCGGAGACCATGGTGATGAGGTCGGGGCTCAACGCGGCGATCTTCTCGAACTCGAGGTCGAAGAAGCGGACCTCCTCGACCTTGCCACCCGGGAAGCCGTCCTCGTTCCACGGGAACACCGGGTTGTACCAGTCGTCCACGAACGAGCCGATCGCGATCGGTGTGACACCGAGCTTGATCAGCGGGTCGCAGTCGGTCTGGCCGAGCGCGAGGACCCGTTGCGGCGCCGCCTGGATCGTGGTCTCGCCGAAACGATGGGTCACGGCGACGGGGAACGTGGGTGCCGATGTCGCCGAGCCGCTCGCGCCACTAGAGCCGCCGGAGCCGCTCGGGGCCGGGTCCGCGGCGTCGGCCGGCTCGTTGGCGTCGTTGGTGCAGCCCTGGACGGCCGCGACGGCGAGGCCGCCTCCGAGGATGCTGAGGAAGCCACGGCGGCCGAGTCCGCTGATGAGGTAGGGCGACGAACGGTCCTGACGAGTCATGGGTTCTTTACCTCGCGGTGAGTGTGCCGATTGCGGAAGGCTAGAGGGGAGGACCCCTCTCCGCCTTTGGGGCGGTCCACCGACTCCGGGCCGGTGGTTGTCGTGATCTCTAAAGGGACGTCGACCTCCTGGACACGAGCTAGGCCAGCCAGGTGCTGCCGTCGACGACGGTCCCGACGACGGCGATGTCGGCGATCGTCGACGGGTCGACGTCCAACGGGTTGCCGGCGAGCAGGGTGAGGTCGGCGAGGTGGCGGGGCGCCACGCGACCCAGCCGGTCCTCGCGTCGCAGCGCCCACGCGGCGTTCACCGTGAACGCCGCCAGCGCCTCGGCCACGCCGATCCGCTCGTCGGGCGCGATCACCTGCCCGGTGTGGCTCGTGCGGTCCACCAGCGTCTGGATGGCCCGCAACGGGTTGCCCGGCAGCGGCCGGTCCGTGCTGCCGACGAGCGGGATGCCGTGGGCCAGCAGCGATCGTCCGCGGTAGAGCCAACCGGTGCGTGCCGACCCGAGCTGCTCGGCGTACTCGTCACCGAAGTCGAAGAGGAACGACGGCTGCGACACCACCGCGACCCCGAGGGCGGCCAGCCGTCCGAGCTGGTCGTCCCGGATGACCCCGCCGTGCTCGATCCGGTGGCGGGCGTCGCTCCGGGGCCAGGCCGCCTGAGCCTTCTCGAAGGCCTCGATGGCGAGGTCGATCGCAGCGTCCCCGATGGCATGGAGCGCCATCTGCCACCCGGCGCGGTGCCCGTCGACGGTCGCCTCGACCATCGACTGCGGGTCCTGGCGCCAGACGCCCAGGTTGTCGGTGCCCTTGTAGGGGGAGGACATCCGCGCGGTCTCGACCTGCATCCCGCCGTCCAGCACGATCTTCTGGGCGGCGAGGCCGAGCCAGTCGGAGCCGAACCCGCTGCGCAGCCCCAGGTCGAGGCCGCGCCGGAAGCCGTCGGCCTCGCTGTTGGGCAGCTCCCGCAGCACGTCCATGCTCGGCATCAGCTGCATCCGCACCGGCAGCCGACCGGACTCGAGAGCGCTGAGGTACGACGCCCCGTCGGCCGGGCTGAGCGCCCCGACCTCGCCGCCGTTGCCGGCGTCCACACAGGTGGTGATCCCCTCGGCGCGTGCGCGCTCGGCAGCCGCGATGACCAGGCCCGTCACCTCGTCGACCGAGTAGGGCAGGCGCTGCGCCAGCACGGTCGACTGGTCCCGCTCCTTGAACAGCCCCGCCGCCGCATCCGGTCCCGACCGCTGCTCCGGGGGCAGCGCGGCCAGCACCGCCGACGAGACCACGCAGGCGTGGTTGGAGATCTGCCGCACCCACACCTTGCGGCCCTGCGTCGCAGCGTCGAGCTCGGCAGCGGTCAGGTGCCGGCCGAGCACCCGGTGGTCGTAGCCGCTCACGTCGACCCACTCGTCGGCGGCCTGGGCCGACGTCGACGCCGCGGCGATCGCGTCCAGGGCGTCCGCCGGTGTCTCGCAGTCGCTGATGTCGAGCGCGGCCAGCCCCTGCCCGGTGAGCTCGAGGTGGGTGTGCGCGTCCACGAAGCCCGGCACCACACACGCGCCGTCGAGATCGAGCCGCTCGTCGGCGTCCCACCCAGCCAGCTGCTCGTCGAGGCCGACGATCCGGCCGTGCAGGACGCCGACCTGGCGCGCCCGCGGACGGCCCGGGTCCATGGTCACGATGTCGGCGTTCGCGACCAGCAGGTCGAGCCGGGGACGGCGCATGGCTGGGACCCTAGGTAGGCCGGAGCCGTCCGATCTTCGTCGATCCGGTGAGACCGGCGGGGTCCGCTTTGTGGCAGCCCCCAAGCGGTCAGCCGCGCGCGAGCCGCAGCTGCAACCAGGCCACCAACCGCTCGTCGGGGTCGTCGAGGTCGAGGTCGAACAGCTCCTCGAGCCGTCGGATGCGGTAGCGCAGCGTGTTCTCGTGCACGTTGAGCGCCTTGGCGGCCCGCGCGGTGTCACCGAACGCCTCGAGGTAGGTCAGCAGCGACTCGGCGTACGTCGTGTTCTTCTCCTGATCGTGCTCGAGGACGACCGCCAGCGGGTCTCCAGGCAGCCCCAGGTCGAGCTCGCCGCGGCTCGCCAGCTCGTCGAGCACCACCCGGCTCCGCATCTGCCCGATGGTCGCGACAGGTTCCCCGCCGCCGCGTCGCAGGGCCGCCAGGGTCAGCTCGGCCAGGCGGCGGCTCTCGGTCACGCCGTCGAGCGTCGGCGCGGTGGGCCCGATGCCGATGCGAAGCGTGATCCCCGTGGT
>Ga0075365_10000804_pt1 | contig 12888 bp, 11 predicted proteins | sample EndMetdeltDD1765_FD_71387 | JGI IMG/M metagenome (GOLD analysis project Ga0075365, IMG submission 71387) | Populus endosphere microbial communities from Tennessee, USA - Endosphere MetaG P. deltoides DD176-5 | ecosystem: Host-associated > Plants > Roots > Endosphere | place: USA: Tennessee... | reverse complement strand
GCGGTCTCGACGGCCTCGTCGAGGTCGCCTGGTGAGATGTAGAGGCGGGTGTCGTCGGGCTGGATGACCTCGGGCGGGATCGTGTCCTTGGTCCACGCCCCGGTGAGGCAGTCGTTGACGAGCAAGCGCTGCTCGCCGGCGAGGTTGCTGCCGATCTGGGTCTGCACGGCTTCGCTCCACGCGTCGCTGATGATGTAGCCGACGGCGAAGTCGCCGTACGTCTTGTACAGCGTCCGCGCGTAGCCCTCGTCGAAGAAGATCTCGTTCGTGCCGGGGCAGTAGAGGGCGTTGAACGGATAAGCCGCCTCGTCGATGCCTTCGCACGAGGGGAACGGCCCCTTGTGCGGGAACGACGAGATCGTCGGTGCCTGGAACGACGAGACGCCGGCGGACCAGAAGCGGGTCAGGTCTTCTTCTACCAGCGGAACGATCTGGTCGTAGGCGACGTTGCCTCCGCTGTTGAACTCTTCCTCGGTGCTGAACGGGAGGTCGAGCAGGGGCAGCGGCTCGGTCTCCTGCAGCTTGCAGGCCTCGGCGCCCCCCTTGAACCCGTTCTCGAACGCGCCGACCCGGTCGAAGGCGTTGCCGTGGGCGTCGCCGCTGGTGAGCACGTCTTCACCGGTCACCGGATCCTTCACGGCCACCATTGCCGAGAGGCCGGCCTTGACGTCCTGATCGCCGAACGTCAGTCGGCCGGACTCGCCGCGCGCCAGCCGTGCGGTCCACGCGCCGGCGAAGCAGTCGGCCTGCTGTTCCCAGTACACCGTCGGTGTGCTGTTGTCGAAGACCCCGACGCGGGCCTGGATCGCGTGGCCGAACTCGTGCGCGAAGACGACCCCGACAGCGCTCTCGCCGAACTCCTCGACCAGCTGGGGGATCAGCTGATAGTCGTCGTATGCCATGTAGTCGCCGTTGCTGCAGTAGAAGGCGTTGCCCTCGGCGATGTAGCTGCCCTCCTCAGCGCCGCCGCAACCCTCCGGCAGCGCCTCGGCGCGGTCCGGGTAGCTGGCCCAGATGCCGCCGGTGAGCTCGGGGTACTCCGAGCCGTACACGGCCGGGTATGTCTCCCGCCAGAAGTCCTGCACGTCGCCGATCGATGCCTGCAGGAACTCGTCGTACGGCTGCGGGGTCTTGTTGGCACCGAAGTCGATGACCGCGTTGTTCGGGTTGTCGACGACGCTCGACGGTGGCGCCATCGTCTCCATCGGGATCGACAGTTCGGTGCCGGTCGACGAGGTGTCCGGCGTCGTCGGCACGGTGTCGGTGTTCGGCGTCTCGGTGGTCGGGGTGTCGGTGCTCGCCGACGATGTGTCGGGCCCGGTCGACTCGGTGTTCGAGACCGTTCCGCTGTTGGCGTTCGAGCGGGACGCGTCGAGACCGGGATTGGACGAACCGCATGCCGCGACCAGCAGGCAACCGGCAAAAGTGAGCAGGAACATCTGGCGACGCATGGGTCGGATCTTACGGCACAAGGGCGCGACGCGGGACTACTTGCTGTTGAGGATGTTCTGCATCTCGACGATTTCCTCCTGCTCGCTGGAGACCATCGACTTGGCGAAGTCGCGCACCTCGCTCGTCGCCGCGTGCTCGACCGCGTACTGCGCCATGACGATCCCGGCCTGATGGTGGACGACCATCAGGTTGACGAACAGCGTGTCGGCGGCTGCCCCCTTGGCGTTGGCGAGCTTGTTCAAATCGGAGTCGGATGCCAGACCGGGCATCTGGTCCTCTGGCACAGCCTGGTTCATCCACGACATCGCGATACCGGATTCGTTGGCCTCCGGCTTGCCGTACTCGCGGAGCAGCTGGATCATCCGGCCGCTGTCGACGGATTGGCTGACGGCGATCTCGTTGGCGATGGTTTGGAGCACTCCGTCGATGTCTGGGCGGAGCATGTACGCAAGGCTCATGCCCACCGCTTGTTCGTGGTGGGTGCGCATGTCCTGCAGGAACCCGATGTCGGTCGCGTTCGGATCGGGCGTCGCGTTGCGCTCGCCGATGACGAATCCGGCACCACCGGCGAGGGCGAGGATGCCCACGAGGAGCAGGATGAGGTTGATCGGGTTCTGCCACCAGGGCAGGACGATGTCGTCCTCGGCGACGGCTCCGGCGTCGCCCGAACCGGCGTCGCCGGCTGCCGACGACGTGTCGGCCGGCGGCGGTTGATCGATGTCGACTGTCACGTGCACCAGTTTCGCAGCAAGTTCAGCGGAAGCGTGCGCGTCTCCGACTCGGTGTTCGTCGCCGCCGAAGTAGTTAGATGTCGGCGATGCCTCGGAGCACGCCCGTCAACAAGGCGCTGGGGCGCCCCCGCGATGTCGATTCGGCGACCACGCGCCGCGACCTGCTCGATGGGGCCCGGCGAATCTTCGCTCGAGACGGTTTCGAGGCAACGACCAACCGCAGCATCGCCGCCGAGGTGGGCATCACCACCGGGGCGATCTACCACTACTTCCCGTCGAAGGCCGAGCTGTTCGCCGCCGTCTACGACCAGGCCCAGAGCATCGTGTACGACGGCTTCGAGCAAGCCGTCTCGGGGTCCGGCACGCTCACCGAGCGGTTCCAACGGGTGCTCGACGCGGCCGTGGAGTTCAACCGGTACGACCCGTCGCTCGGCGGGTTCCTCGTGACCGTCCCCCTCGAGGTGCAGCGCCACCCCGAGCTGGCCGACCTGATGGCGCCGCGCCGCAGCCGGTCCGGCGGCTTCATCTCGCAGATGGTCGCGATGGCGATGGCCAACGACGAGTTCGTCGAGGGCGTGGAGGCCCAGGCCGTGGAAGACATCATCGCGATCGTTGTCTCCGGCTTGGCGATCTTCTCAACGATCAACGGTGACGCCGACCGCCACGCGGCTGCCGTGCGCGCCCTGAGCCAGTTCCTCGAAGGCGACCTCGTCCGCCGCCCCGCACCGGGCTGAGCCGCATCGATCCGGTTCAGGCCGTTCCGACGTCGCGGAGGAAGATGTCGAACGACTCGTTGACGTCCCCTGGGACGAGGTCGGTCGCCCCGGAATCGAAGGCGACCAGCCGTCCATCGGCACTGACGGATGTGCTGGTTCCGAAGGTGTCGCCGACGCCCTGTTCGCCACCGGACTGCACGCTCACTCGTACGGTCGTGTGATCGAGCCGGTCATGAACGAACGCGTCGGTGGTGCCGTTGGTGTCGCCGTCGACGAGGTTCGACGCAGCCGAAGTGAACGAGACAAACCGGCCATTCGGGCTGATCGACACGGACGCCGAGTTGTCGTTCGCCTCGACCCCGCTGTCGGCGACGCTGACCCGGGTGATGGTGACTGCGCTCACGTCTGCGACGAACACATCCGCCTTCCCGTTGGTGTCGCCGGCGACCAGAGGGCTGAAGGAGGTCAGCGCGACGAAGCGACCGTCGTCGGAGATGCCGGCGGCCGAACCCGCGGCGACGAGAGTCGTGGTTGCGGCTTGCCGGTCGCGGACGTACACGCGCACCACGGCGGTTGTCGCGCCGGGCACCAGGTTGGTCGCAGTCGACGAAAAGGTGACGAACCGTCCGTCGGCGGAGACCGAGGGATTGAGGAAGATCTGGCTGTTCAGCGCCCCCGTCGCTTCCGTGCCGGTCGAGGAGAGATTGACCCGCTCCGTGACGCCGGTCTGGACGTCGCGGACGAACACATCGACGCGGTTGTTGGTGTCTCCGCTGATCAGGTTGCTGGCCAGTGAGGTGAAGACGACGAAGCGTCCGTTGCCGGAGATCGCGACCTCTCCGGCGGGCAACGCCGACAAAGCCCCCGTTGCGGCGGGGCTCGCCAGCGTGGTCGTGCCGGCAGTGCGGTCGCGAACGTACGCCTCCGTCGCTCCATGAGAGTCCACACCGGTCAGGTTTGATGACGACACGAACACGATTCGGTTGCCGTCGTCGGACACATCACCCGAAAATCCACCGTTGGGGCTCTGTCCGCCCTGAGTTGTCAGGCTCACCCGTTCGATCGTCTGAGACTGGCGGTCGAGCAGGAACGTGTCCAAGCTCTGGTTGCCGTCGCCGCCCTTGATGAGGTCGGCCGCTCGGGAATCGAACGCGACGAACCGTCCGTCCGGACTGATCGAGGGATTTGTCGAATCGCCATGAGCTGAAACCGTGGAGGCCGCGAGGTCGAGGAGGCGGTAGTTGCTGCTGCCCTCACGGAGCATCATGTTGAGCGACCCATTGTCGGCGAACGCTGCCAGGTTCGTCGCGGTGGACATCATCACGAGGCGTGTCCCGTCGGCGGACATCGACGGAGAGATCGAGCCGCCGTTGGCGGGCGTCGGTGGGAAGCCGGCCTTTGTCTTCACGCTCAGCAACGTGGTGGTCGGCGAACCAGTTGTGGTGCGCAGAAAGATGTCGTCGGCGCCGTTGGTGTCGGATGCGACGAGGTTCGATGCCGCCGACCGGAAGATGACGTTGCGGGTGTTGCCGGCGAATCGGGCGCTGAAGGCGTTGCCGTTGGCCTCCGCTCCGCCGACACCGACGTCGATCCGCTGCTCGGTCCCGCTCTGCACGAACTGGTAGATGTCGAACCCGCGAACGTAGACCGCCGCGGCACCGTCGTCCGACAGCACTGGCGACGTGCCGCCCTGATCGGCAGCGGTGCCGCTGCCGGGCGTGAGCTTCGTGAGTGTTGTGCTGGAGCGGTCGAAGATGAACACGTGGAACACGATCTGTGCTGCCGAGAGGCGCTTCACCACCGCGATCTTGTCGCCGTCCTGGGAGATCGAGGTCGAGCTGGCCGAGCCCGAGTCGAACCCCGCGGTGGCGATCGACGTCAACACGGTGGTAGATGCCGCGACATCGCGGACGAAGCTCGACTGGGACGGGTCGCCGAAGCCGTCGAAGTCGACGCCGATGAAGGCGATCACATTGCCATCGCCGGAGATCTCCCCGCCATCGGCCGACACGTTGAACTGCGAGCCGTTCACCCGCAGCGACACCAGAATCGTCGTATCGGTCTGACGATCTCGCCGGTACACATCGACCAGGCCGTTGGTGTCGCCGGCGACGGCCGCGACCGCCGTGGCGAACGCGACGAAGCGCCCGTTGTCCGAGATCGCCGGCTGCGACGACGCGCCGCTCAGTTGCGAGCCATCGGCCGCCACGGAGACACGATCGATCGCGCCCGTGGCGATCTCGACGACGAAGACGTCGGTGACGCCGTTCGTGTCGCCTGGAACCAGGTTGCTGGCCAACGACGTGAAGGCGACGAAGTTCCCGTCGCGAGAGATCCGCGGCGTCTCGCTGACGCCGCCGTGGGCGCGATCGTCGATGGCCGGCGTGAGCAACGAGGTCGACGCGGGGATCGGTGGCAGGGTGGTCGTGGTGGTGGCCGCCGTCGATGATGTCGTCGCGGCCGGATCGGTCGTCGTGGTGCTGGCGCCGGGGTCGGTCGACGAAGGTGACGTGCCCGTGGTGGTCGTCGTGGGTCCGCCGGTGGAGTCGGTTGAGGCGAACCAGCCGAGGACGTCGACTGCGATGTCGACCGTGCCTGCGTTGTTGAAGATCGTGATGCTGCCGGCGGTGTCCGTGCCGAGTGGCACGATCACCATGTTCGGCAGCGTGCGCCCCGGCGCGGTGTTCAGGTTGCTGGCCGTCGGTCGCGGGGCGCCGGCCGGGTAGACCGTGATGAAGCTGTCGGAGCTTGGGTTGATCGCCGTCACGTTGAGCGCGACGGCGCCGACACCCGTCGACGGCACGCCGCCACGTCCGAGCAGCGGCACGTCACGGCTGGCGGCGGCGCCGAGCGGGCCGACACCGGCGTGCTGTCCGTCGACTGTCGTGAAACCGGGTCCGACCCGAGTCTCCAAGGCTCGTGCAGGCACGACGCCGGTGAAGCTTCCGCCCTCGGCGAACCAGCCGAGGACGTCGACCGCGATGTCGACCGTTCCGGCGTTGTTGAACAGGCTGATCTGCCCGTTGGACCCCAGCGGGACGATCACCATGTTCGGCAACGTGCGCCCTGGCGCGGTGTTGAGGTTGCTGGCCGTTGGTCGCGGGGCGCCGGCCGGGTAGACGGTGATGAAGCTGTCGGTGTTCGGGTTGATCGCGGTGACGTTGAGCGCCACCGCTCCGGCACCGGTCGCGGGCACGCCGCCTCGGCCTGCCATCGCGAGGTCGATCGTGGCCGCTGCGCCGAGGGGCCCAGCGCCGAGTTGCTGGCCGTCGATGGTGGCAAGGCCCGGCCCCGATCGTGTCTCGAGCACGCGGGCCGGCAACAGGCCGGTGAAGCTGCCTCCCGTCGGGAACCATCCGAGGACATCGACGGCGAGGTCGACCGAGCCGGCGTTGTTGAAGATCGTGATGCGGCCTGCTGTGTCGCCCGGGCCCTGGCCGAGGGCAACGATGACCATGTTCGGGACGGTGCGGCCTGGCGCGGTGTTGAGGTTGCTGGCCGTCGGTTGCTGAGTGCCGGCCGGGAAGATCGTGATGAAGCTGTCAGCGCTCGGGTTGATCGCGGTGACGTTCAGCGCGACCGCGCCGACGCCGCCGGCAGGTACCCCACCGCGGCCGAGGATCGGTAGATCTCGGCTGGCAGCCGGCCCGAGTGCGCCGGTTCCGAGTTGTTGACCGTCGATGGTCGCGAAACCCGGACCCGTGCGGGTTTCCAGCAGTCGGGCGGGTACGAGCCCGACGAACTCGCCGCTCGCCCGAGCCGATTCGCCGCCGACGCCGATCGCGATCAGCGACGTCGCGATCATCGTGGCGACGATCGCGACGACGCGCCGTCGATGGCCGATGGTGTGATCCGATGCCCCGCGCATGACGTCCCCTTTGGTGATTTGCATGCAAACTGTACGTTATTACAGACAATGTGTATGCAAGTACGCCGAAGCGGTAGCGCGCGGTTCTCGATCGAGGTGAGAAATCTCAGCGGGTGATGTTCGGTGCGACGCGAATCAGCGCGCGGCGAGTCAGTGTGACTTGTGCATCAGGGCCCACAGCAGCGCTGTCAGCGACAGGCCGTCACCGATGCGGCCGGCGTCGATCTCCTCGCGGATGGTGGACCATGTGACCCACTCGACGCGCTCGGATTCGGACGGATCTGTCGGCTCGCCGACGTGGGCCGCCGAGTCGGCGACGAACAGGTTGAAAACGGCGTCGCTGCTGCCGTTGTGCGGGAAGTACCGGCCGAGGGGGCGCAGTGGCCCGGGTCGCCAACCGGTCTCCTCCAGCGCCTCGCGAGCGCCGGCAGCAATCGGGGTCTCGCCCTCGTCCACGCGGCCGGCGGGGATCTCCCAACCCCACGAATCCGTCGTGAAGCGATGGCGCCACAGCAGCAACACGCCCCGATCCGGGTCGTCGATCACGACACCGGCGGCTTCCGCCGGCATGCGGATCACGTGGTGATCGAATCGGTCGCCGCCAGGGATCTCGATGTCGGTCAGCGCCAGGCTGACCCATGGGCTCTCGTAGATCATCCGCTCGCCGTGGACCGTCCACTTCATGCGATGCACGGTACCGCCGTGTGACGTGATGACCATCGGCGACGAGGCCGGATACGACGATCTGCGATGTGCCGTCAGGCCATCGGCGACGTCAGCGTGCCTTCCACCCGTTGAAGTAGGTGATCTCCTCGGCCGCGCGGCGAGTGCCGGGCTTGAACGAATCGCCGGTGTAGTACGCAACGGGTGTCAGCGCGACTTGCGTGACGGTGGACGGAATCCCCAACAGGTCGCGCGTCTCTGCCTCGTGCTCGAGGTGCAGCGTCGTCCAGGCCGTGCCGAGTCCGCGGGATCGCGCCGCGAGCATGAAGCTCCACACAGCGGGAAGGATGCTGCCGTAGTAGCCGGCGATCATTCCTTGCGATCCCGTCGGGGCGTCGAGGCAGCACGGGATCACCAGTGCGGGCACCTCGTGCAGCACGGCCGCGAGGTGATCGGAGCTGCTCATGATCGCTTCCATGCCACCGCGCCCGGACTTCTCGACGGCCTCGCGCTGGGCCGCCATGTACGGCTCGTAGGCCTTGCGGTAGAGGTCGGCGACGCCTCGCTTGAGGTCCGGATCGTCGACCACCACCCAGCGCCAGCGCTGCACGTTGCCGCCGGCCGGCGCTTGCGTAGCGACCCGGATGCAATCGAGGATCAGCTCGCGCGGCACAGGCCGGGCGAGGTCGAGCCGCTTGCGCACGGCGCGGGTGGTGGTGAGGAGCCGGTCGGTCTGCTCGACGTCGAAGGGAACAGTCATGGATGCAGAGTACGACCTGGACAGCGGTCGGCGCGGCGTGCGCTCGCCTCACGGCCGGCGCGTGCGACGTTTCTCGAGCTGATCGATGTCGGCGAGCATCTCCTCGGCGAGTCGACGCTCGGCCTCGTAGTAGCGCTGGCTCCACCTGTTGACGAGCGCGGGGAACTCCCACTCGTCGACGCCGGTCGCGCTGTCGGCCGCCGCGCGGGCCTGATCGGCGAGCCGGGAGGAGTTCTCGACGTGTTCCGCGATCACGCCGCGGAGCTGGGCCGGATCGGCGAGGTGGCCGAGCCAGGTGCGCAGCGCCACACCGTGCTTCAGCACCGGTGGGTCGACCGGCGCGTTGTGGACCCAGTCGGTGATCGCCGCTGTGCCGGCCGCCGTGATCGTGAACAGGCGCTTGTTGCGCAGGTCGTCCTGCGCCGCAACCCGCGACGTCACGTAACCGACCTTCTCCAGGCGACGCAGCTCGGCATAGATCTGGCTGGACGCCGGGCTCCAGTAGAAGAACCGCAGCGAGTTGTCGGCCCACTTCTTCAGGTCGTAGCCGCTCAACTCGCTCCCGAACGAGAGCATCCCCAGGACCGCCCACGCGGTCGCCGGTAGGTCGGGCGGGTCGGGTGCGGTGCTCATCAAGATGATTCTGCCGGGCGCGGCAACAACGGCGGGCCTGCCGCGCTGCCGCCGTCGATGCCGAACTCGCCGCCGGTGATGTACGACGATTCATCCGACGCGAGGAACACCAGCAGCGAGCTGACCTCGTCTGGCCGCCCGACGCGGCGCAGCGGCAACTTGGCGAAGCGGGCCTCGCCGAGGCCCTCGCGGTCGGGTGGGAGCATCGTCGTGTCGATCGCTCCAGGCATCACGGAGTTGACGCGGATGCCGTCCGGGCCGAGCTCGTTGGCGGCGGTCCGGCTCAGGCCGCGCAGGCCCCACTTCGACGCACCGTAGGCGCCGTGCCAGCCGAGCCCGGTCGTTGCAGCCAACGAGCAGATGTTGACGATCGCTCCACCGCCGCGGGCGCGGAGTGGTTCGATCACGGCGCGCATGCCGAGGAACGGACCGATCAGGTTGACGTCGAGGGCGCGCTGGAACCCCGCAAGCGTCTCGTCCTCGACCGCACGAACCCAATGGATGCCGGCGTTGTTGATCAGGATGTCGAGCCCGCCGAACGCGCTGGTCGCGACGTCGATGACGTTGACCCAGCTGCTCTCACTGGAGACGTCGTGATGGGCGAACACGGCACGGTCGCCGAGCTCTGTCGCGAGTGCCTGCCCCGCGTCGTCGGCGAGGTCGGCCAGCACCACTGCGGCACCCTCCGCGCAGAAGCGCCGGGCATGAGACGCACCCATCCCGTTGGCCGCTCCGGTGATGATCGCGACCTTGCCATCCAAACGTCCCATATCCGACCCTGCCATGTCTTTCGACCCTTCTCGAACGCGTCCTTGACATCGACGCAATAGCTCTATTAGAACTATTCCTACTTGCTGCGTCAAGGGACGTGGATCACATTCCGGAGGAAAGAGCCGGAAGAAAGGTGTTGCCCCCATGCGCTTCTCCCTGATCTTCGAGGCTCAGATGAACGATGCGTCTGCCGCCAACGAGCAAAAGGTGATCCGCCAGTGCGTGGATCAGTCCGTGTTCGCCGAGGAGATGGGGTTCGACGCGATCTGGGCCGTCGAGCACCATGCGCTCACGTGGTACTCGCACATGAGCGCACCGGAGATCTTCTTGTCGTTCGTCGCCGCGCGCACGTCGCGGGTGCGCATCGGCCACGGGTGCGTGCTGATGCCGTTCGGCTTCAACCACCCGGTGCGGGTTGCCGAGCGGCTGGCGATGCTCGACATCTTGTCGGAAGGACGGTTGGAGGTCGGCGGCGGCCGCGGCGCGACTCGCCAGGAGACGGGGCTGTTCAACGTCAACCCGGACGACACGTATCCGGAGATGGAGGAGACCCTCCAGATCCTCTCCCGCATCTGGCGCGAAGACCGGTTCGAGTGGCACACCGATCGGCTCGACATCCCGAACCGGCCGGTGACCCCACACCCGGTGCAGAACCCGCATCCGCCGCTGCACATCGCGTGCACGAAGCAAGACACGGTCCGACTCGCAGCCGAGCTCGGCGTGGGCGCGTTGGTGCTCGGCTTCGGGGGCCCGGACGAGATCGCCGGCCTGCGCAAGATCTACGACGACGCGATCGCGACGCGCACCACCGATCGGTTCGTCAGCGATCGCGCCAACGACCACTTCGCCGCGCTGTGCCCGACGATCGTGCTCGACGACAAGGACGCGGCGTTCCGGATCGGTACGCGCGGCCAGCGATTCTTTGCCGAGGCGATCCACCACTGGTACGGAACCGGCAACCCTCCCGACCTGAACGTCGAGGCGGGCGACAGCGTGGCCGCGATGCAGGAGGACATGAAGATCGTGTCGGCCCGGCTGCACGAGATGAACATCCCGGTCACGCCGGCATCGACCACGCTGTACACGCCGCCCGAGCACGCGTACGGCGACTGGCGCCAGGCGATCGACTACGCCGAACGCCTCGTCGATGCCGGCGCCGACGAGATCCTCTGCCTGACGCAGATGGGCACCGTGTCGCACGAGGCGGGGATGGAGACGATCCGCCAGTGGGGCGAGCACGTCATCCCGCACTTCCGCGCCAAGGGGCTGTAGGCCGATCATTCCGCGGGCGCGCTGTCGTCTGCACTCCCATGAGCACATACGTGTTGATCCACGGGGCGGGTTCCGACAGCTTCTACTGGCACTGGGTTGCGCCGCTGCTGGAGGAGCGCGGTCACGACGTCGTCGCGCCCGATCTCCCGTGCGAGGACGAATCGGCCGGCCTCGACGAGTACACGAACGTCGTGATCGACGCGATCGGTGATCGCGCGGAGCGGACCGACGTGATCGTCGTCGGGCAATCGCTGGGCGGCTTCACCGCGCCGCTCGTCGCGGCCCGGGTGCCGGTCGAACTGATCGTGATGGTGGCGGCGATGGTGCCCGCACCGGGCGAGTCGCCGGGTGACTGGTGGGCGAACACCGGCTGGGCCGAGGCCCGACGTGTCGATGCCGAGCGGCTGGGTGCTCCCGCCGACGCCAATTTCGATGCCGAGCGTGACTTCTTCAACGGTGTGCCCGACGACGTCGTGGCTGAGGTGTTCGCACGTGGTGAGAAGCAGCAGGCCGGCAAGCCGTTCGAGAAGCCGTGGCCCCTGATCGCATGGCCCGACGTGCCCACTCGGTTCCTGCTCTGCCGCGACGATCGCTTTTTCCCTGCCGAGTTCCAGCGGCGTGTCGTGAAGGACCGGTTGGGCATCGTCCCCGACGAGATCGACGGCGGCCACCTCCCGGCGTTCGGCCGCCCGGCGGAGCTCGTCGATCGGCTGGAGGCGTACCGCGTGGAACTTGTGTCCTGATCGCCAACCGCGGGCGAAACGTGCAAGCCGCCAACCGCGAGTGGGCCGGCGGCCGCGGGTGAGGTCAGGCGCGGAGGGTGACGAGGAACTGGCCGCCGCCTTGGTCGACGTCGACGGTGGCGTCGAGGTCGGGGGCCAGGCGGCTGAGGCGATCGGCCAACCAGCCGGCGGCTTGGTCGGCATCGGCCTTGGTGGGGCAGCGGGCCATCACCTCGCGGCCCGATTTACGTTGCAGTCGCTCGACGCTGGTGATGATCGGAGCCGGGTCGATCACGAACAGATCGGAGGGCCACGGCACAACGGCGGCAACGGCGCCCTTGCGCGTGTTGCAGGCGCGGTGAGCGAGACGCTCGGTGCCGACGACCGCCGAGCCCTTCTTGGCCTTCTTCGCCGTCGTCAGGCTGTCGATGCTCGGACCACGACCATCGTTGACCGACATCTGCGGATCGACCGGTTCGTCGCAGAGCCAGCACCGCCAGCCGTCGGCGGCACCTACATCTTCGAGTCGGCTCACCGGGCGGACGCTACATGCCGTGCAGGCCGCCCGGCCGTATGGCAGGTTGGCGAGGTGAACATCGTCGTCGCTCCCGATCCGCAACGCGCAGCGGCGCATGCCGCGCAATGGTTGGCCCGCCGGGTCCGATCGGCAGTGCGACTGCGGGGCACCTGCAGGCTCGCGGTCAGCGGCGGATCGACACCGGCGTTGATGTTCGACGATCTGGCGGGCATGGATCTTCCGTGGTCGGCGGTGCACGTGTACCAGGTGGACGAGCGGGTCGCGCCCGATGGCGATCCAGACCGCAACGCGGGGCAGCTCGCCGAGCACCTCACCGATCGCGTGCCGATCAAGCGATCGAACGTGCACCTGATGCCGGTCACCGCCAAGTCCCTCACGCGGGCGACGACGTCGTACGCTGCTGCCATCGGCGCTGCCCCGCTCGACGTCGTCCACCTCGGTGTCGGCGACGACGGGCACACCGCCTCGTGGCCGCCCGGTGACGACGTCGTCGACGCTCCTGGTGCGGTCGCGATCAGTGGCGTGTTCAACGGGCGGGTGCGGATGACGATGACACCGGCGGTGGTGAACGGTGCGAGGGCGCGGATGGTGCTGGCGGTCGGAGCGGGCAAGGCCGGGCCGCTGGCGAGATGGATGCTGCACGACGCGGCCCTGCCGATCGATCGGGTGAAGCGCACCGCCACCACGCTGATCACCGACACCGCCGGCGCCGCGGAGCTGCCGTCGGTTGAGCACCTGCGCAACGTCGCCCGGCTGGGTTAG
>Ga0075365_10000802_pt1 | contig 12899 bp, 10 predicted proteins | sample EndMetdeltDD1765_FD_71387 | JGI IMG/M metagenome (GOLD analysis project Ga0075365, IMG submission 71387) | Populus endosphere microbial communities from Tennessee, USA - Endosphere MetaG P. deltoides DD176-5 | ecosystem: Host-associated > Plants > Roots > Endosphere | place: USA: Tennessee... | reverse complement strand
CAACTACCGCCTGTGGTTCGCCGGCGCCCTGGTGTCGAACACCGGCCTGTGGATGCAGCGCATCGCCCAGGACTGGCTCGTGCTGACCGAACTCACGGACGACGACGCGGCCGCCGTCGGCATCACGGCCGCCCTCAACTTCGGCCCGCAGTTGCTGCTCGCCCCGTTCGCCGGCGTCGTCGCCGACCGGGTCAGCCGAAGGGCGATGTTGATCATCACGCAGGCGACGATGATGGTTCTCGGCGTGGGGCTCGGCCTCCTGACCGTGACCGGCGCCGTCGAGCTCTGGATGGTGTTCGGCTTCGCGCTCGCCCTCGGCATCGCGTCCGCCTTCGACGCGCCCGCCCGCCAGGCGTTCGTCAGCGAACTCGTCCCCGCCGACCGCCTCGGCAACGCGGTCGCCCTCAACGCGACGGCGTTCAACGCGGCGCGGCTGATCGGGCCCGCGCTCGCCGGGGTGCTCGTCGCCGCGATCGGCACCGGATGGGTCTTCTTCATCAACGCCGCCACATATCTGGCGGTCTTCGCCGCCCTCGCCCTGCTGCGCCGCGCCGAGTTCACGGTGCTGGCCCGATCGCCCCGCTCGGCGAGCGGCCTCATCGACGGGTTCCGCTACGTGCGCGGTCGGTCCGACCTGCGGCTCGTGCTCGTCATGGTCTTCCTCGTCGGGATGTTCGGGCTCAACTTCGCCCTGTTCCTCGCCACGATGGTGCGCATCGAGTTCCGGGGCGGCCCCGAGGTGCTCGGCCTCGTCTCGTCGATCATGGCGATCGGCTCGATCGCGGGCGCCCTGCTCGCGGCCCGCAGCGAGCGTCCCCGTCTGCGCACCATCACCCTGTCGGCCACCGGCTTCGGCGTCGGACTCGTCGCCTGCTCGCTCGCCCCCGACCTCTGGCTCTTCGTCGCGGCGGCCGTCGCGACCGGCTTCGCGTCTCTCAACCTGCTGACGACGGCGAACGCCTACGTGCAGACGATGACGCGTCCGGCCTACCGGGGTCGCGTCATCTCGCTCTACCTCGCGGTGCTGTTCGGCGGCACCCCGTTCGGTGCGCCCCTGCTCGGCGTCATCGCCTCGGCCGCGGGCCCGCGGTGGGCGATGGCGGCGGGCGGCCTCGGCTGCCTGCTGGCGGCGGCCATCGCCGCCGTCTACTGGGCGCGCACGCGCGAGGTCAGCTTGCACTTCGTCCGCCGGCGCTGGCCGCTGCGGCTCCGGTACGGCGCGACGGCTCAGGCGCGCGACCTGGTCTCGACCGAACTGGCGATCACGGAGGCGGAGACCGCCAAGTCCTAGCCCGGACTGGTTGGATGAAGCCATGGCGGATGCGTGGGTCCCTGTCTCGACGGACGTCGTGGAAAGCGCTTTCGCCGGGGTGGCCGCGATCGAGCGGGAGGACGGCATCCGACCGCTGCGGATGCCGTCCGACCTGCGCCGCCGGTCGCCCGAGGGGCTCGCGCTGATGACCGAGTTCACGAGCGGCGTACGGCTGCGCGTCGTGACGGCGGCCGACCGGCTCCGCCTGACGGCGGTGTTCACGCGCTACGTGATGGCGCACCTCGACCACGCGGTGTCGCGCGCGGAACTGCTCGCCGAGATCGACGGGGTCGTCGTCGACCGGGCCGTCGCCGACCCGACGTCGCTCGTGTTCGAGCGCCGGAACGGACTACTGGAGCGCGGCCCCGCCGTCACGTCGGTCCTCGACCTCGCGCTCGGTCCCTCGGCGGAACCCCGGGAGGTCGTGCTCTGGTTCCCGGCCGACGCGGGGGTGCGCATCCTGTCGCTCGAGGCGACCGCCGACGTCGTCGCGGCGCCGCCGCCCGCGCAGCCGCGCTGGGTGCATCACGGCTCGTCGATCAGCCACGGCGGGGATGCCGCCGACGCGCGCTCCACCTGGCCCGCGCAAGCGGCGCGCGCGCTCGGCCTCGCCGGCACCAACCTCGGCTTCGGCGGCAACGCGATGATCGACCCGCCGACGGCCCGCACGATCGCCCGGCTGGACGCCGACCTCATCACCCTCTGCTTCGGGATCAACATCGTCACCGGCGACGCCATGCGGCACCGGGTGTTCGTGCCCGCCCTCCACGGCTTCCTCGACACGGTGCGCGACGCGCACCCCGACATCCCGGTCGTCGCCATCTCGGCGATCTCCTGCCCCGCCTTCGAAGACCTCCCCGGTCCCCGGCGTCTCGACGCGCGCGGGCGGCTCGCCGGCACACCGCGACCGGGGGATGTCGGCGCCCTCTCGCTCTCCGCCACCCGGGACGCCCTCGGCGAGGTGCTCGCCGCCCGCACCGACGATCCACGGCTGTTCGGGATGGACGGCCGCGACCTGCTCGGCCCCGACGACGTGCACCACCTGTACGACGGACTGCACCCCGATCCCGCGGGCTACGACCTGATGGCCCGCCGCTTCACCGCCTTCGCCGGCGACCCCGCGCACCCCCTCGGTCGCGCGTTCTCGCGGATCTCCGCGGGTTGAGGGGCGCCGCCCGACCGGGCGCTGCTCACCCCGCGCGAAGAGTGCCGTCCACGCGCCTCGGGATGCCGAGGGGGTTGGACTCGCGCAGCGCCGGCGGGAGCACGGCGTCGGGGGCATCCTGGTAGACGATCGGGCGCAGGAAGCGACGGACGGCGGTGGCGCCGACGGAGGTGTGCTGGGACGTGGTGGCCGGCCACGGTCCGCCGTGGTGCTGCGACCAGGTGACGGCGACCCCGGTCGGCCAGCCGGCGAAGAGCACGCGGCCGGCGATGTCCTCGAGCCGCGGCAGCAGGTCGTCGACGGGCTCCCCGGGGGCGGCGTGCAGCGTCGCGGTCAGGCTTCCCTCGAGGTCGTCGAGCGCTTCGGCGAGCTCGGCGCGCGAGCCGTAGCGCACGAGCAGCGCGAACGGTCCGAACACCTCGGCGAGCAATGCGTCGGCGTGCGACCGCAGCGTCGCGACATCGGTCACGGCGACCGCGGGGGACCCCGGACCGCCGGCCAGCAGTTCGACTCCGGGCACGGCTTCGACCCGCTCGCTGCCGGTCTGGAAGCCGTCGGCGATCGACGGGGTCAGCATCCGCGGGGTGTCGGCCCCGACGAGCGCGGGGAGGGCCGCTTCGAGCGCCGAGCCCGCGGGCACGAAGACGACGCCGGGCTTCGTGCAGAACTGGCCCGCGCCGAGCTGGAACGACCCGGCGAGGCCGGTGGCGAGGTCGGCGCCCCGGGCGGCGTCGGCGTCAGCGGTCACGACGACCGGATTGATGCTGCCGAGCTCGCCGAAGAACGGGATCGGCGCGGGCCGCGCGGCCGCGCGATCGTGCAGGGCCCGGCCGCCGGCGAGCGATCCGGTGAAGGCGACGGCGGTGATCGCGGGATGGTCGACGAGCTCCAGCCCGGCGTCGAAGCCGTCGACGAGCGTGAAGGCGCCCGCGGGGGCCCCGACCGCGGCGAGGGCCTCGGTGACGAGTTCGGCGGTGCGCCGCGACAGGCGGGGGTGACCCGGATGCGCCTTGACGACGACGGGGCTGCCGACGGCGAGCGCCGACGCGGTGTCACCCCCGGCGACCGAGAACGCGAAGGGGAAGTTGGAGGCGGAGAAGACCGCGACCGGCCCCGTCGGCCGGAGCATGCGCCGCAGGTCCGGCTTCGGCGGCGTCGCGTCGGGCACCGCGTGGTCGATCGTCGCCTCGAGGTAGGCGCCGTCGGTCACGACGGCCGCGAACATCCGCAGCTGGCCGGTCGTGCGGGCGACCTCGCCGCGCAGCCGGGTCTCCCCCAGGGCGGTCTCCTCATCGGCGAGCGGGACGAGTTCGTCGACGGCCGCGTCGAGCCGGTCGGCGATCGCGACGAGCCAGGCGGCGCGCTCGGCGTCGGTCGCCGACCGGGTCGTCTCGAAGGCTTCCGCGGCCGCGCGGGCGGCGGTGTCGACATCAGGCATGGGGGTCTCCTTCGATGAATTCGAGTCCGAGCCCGCGCGTCGATCCGCCCGACGCCCAGCCGTCGGCGATCGCGACGCCGCTCGGGCCGACCAGCACCCCGAGGTCGCCGAACCCGGCGTCCTCGACGTCCTCGACCCACGTGCGCTCGGGCAGCGCGAACGCCAGCTGGGCCGACAGCTCCGGCAGCAGGTGCGGGGCGAGTTCGACGCCCCGCGAACGGACGAGGTCGGCGATCGCGAGGAACGGCGTGATGCCGCCGACGCGCACGACGTTCGGTTGCACGACGTCGACGACGCCGGCATTCAGGAAGTCGCGGAAGCGGTGCACCGTGTGCACGTTCTCGCCGAGCGCGATCGGGATGCCGGTGCGCTTCCGCAGTTCGCGGTGCGCGGCGAGGTCGTCGGCGCGCAGCGGCTCCTCGATCCACAGCGGATCGACCGTCTCGAAGAGGGCGAGAGCGGTCGCAGCCCGGTCGACGTCCCAGCGCTGGTTGGCGTCGATCATGAGCGCGCGATCCCCGAGCACGGCACGCACCGCCTGCAGCCGGTCGAGATCCTCGGCCGGGTCGGGCTTGCCGACCTTGATCTTCACGGCGGTGAACCCGGCCGCGACCCAGCGCTCCACCTGGGCGACGAGTTCGTCGAGCGGGTAGTGCAGGTTCACGCCCGAGCCGTACGCGGGCTGGCGCTCGTGCCGGCGCCCGAGCAGCTCCGGGATGCCGACCCCCGCTCGCCGCGCCCGGAGGTCCCAGAGGGCGAGGTCGATGCCGGCGAGCGCGATCGTCGTCACGCCGCCTCCCCCCGCCTCGTGCACGTGCTCCCACAGCTCCTGCCAGATCGCGGGATCCGCCGGCCGCCCGACCGCCGCCGGAGCCAGGTGGTCGTCGAGCAGCGCGTGCACCGCGCGGGCGCCGATCGACGGCGTCCAGGAGAAGCCGTGCCCCACGCCGCCGTCGGAGTCGTGCACGTCGACCGCGATCACATGGATCTCGGTGACCCCCGGCCCCCACGGGCGGGTGAGCGGGATGCGGAGGAGCCGGGTGCCGACCCGGACGATCGTGCTCACGCGCCGGAGAGGTCGTGCCCGATCGCGAGCAGCTCGCGCAGACGGGCGGTCTGCCGTTCGTCGGGATCCGCGAGCGGCGGGCGCACCGGGCCGACCTCGACGCCCGACAGCCGCAGTCCGGCCTTGATGAGCGCGACCGCGAATCCCGGGGTCTCGTCGCGCAGCCGCACGAGCGGCGCGTAGAACCCGTCGAGCAGCCGCCGCTGCGCCGTCACGTCGTCCGCGACGTAGGCCCGGTAGAACGCCGTCGCGATCCGCGGCGCCATGGCGAACACCGCGGACGAGTAGAGCGGCACGCCGATCGCCCGGTAAGCGGCCTGACTGAGCTCGGCGGTCAGCAGGCCGTTGAAGAACTGCAGGTCGCCGCGCCCGGCGCGCTCCGCCTCGAGCACGAACGACTGCGCGAGCGCGACATCCCCGACCCCGTCCTTGATGCCGACGACCCGCGGGTTCGCGATCAGCTTCGCCGCCGTCGGCACCGAGAGGGAGGCCGAACCCCGGTGGTAGACGATGACCGGCAGCTCGGTGGCCGCGATCACGGCGTCGACGTAGGCGACGAGCCCGTGCGGCGGACCCGCGACGAGATACGGCGGCATGAGCAGGATGCCGTCGGCCCCGAGGCGCTCGGCGGTGCGGACGCAGGCGAGCGCGTGGCCGAGCGGTCCGCCCGCCCCGGCGACGACGGGGACGCGACCGGCGGTTCCGCGGATGCCGGCGGCGAGGGCGACCTCGTACTCGTCGATGCCGAGCGCATGGAACTCGCCCGTGCCGCACACGGCGAAGACGCCGCCCGGGCCCGCGTCGACGCCCGCGCTCACATGCGCCTCGGTGACGACGGGATCGACGGACCCGTCGGCTGCGAACGCGGTGACGGGGAAGAACAGCACGCCGTCGGCGAAGGTCAGGGTCACTTGAGAACCTCCGCGAGTTCGGTGCGCCAGGTGCGCGTCGCCCGCCAGCCGAGCAGGCGCTCGGCGAGAGCGCTCGAGAACACCGCGGTGTCGGGGTCGAGGGCGCGCGCGGCGTCGGCGGTCGCGGGCACGAACTCGGCGAGCGCCGGGCCGACCGGGCCGCGCAGCAGCGAGTCGGGAGCGCCGACGAAGAACACGGCGCCGTTGGGGACCTCGCCCGCGTGCTCGAACCAGCGCAGCACGAAGTCGCCGGCGTCGCGGGCATCCACGTAGTTGAAGAGCGCGACGGCGGCGAGCGCCGGATCGTCGAGCCGCTCGAGGATCGTGTGGCCCTGCTGCGTCGGGGCGCCCGCCCACTCCTCGGGGGCGATGACGTAGCACGGGCGGAACGAGCCGATCCGCGGGCCGTCGGGGTCGCGCCGCGCGAACATCGCGCCGAGCTGCTCGACGGCGACCTTCGAGGCGGCGTACCCGTTCCACGGCGCGACGGGATGCTGCTCGTCGAGGGGCAGGTACTGGGGCGTCCAGCCGGAGGGGGCGCCGTAGCCCATCACGGTCGGACTCGACGCGAGCAGCACGGCGCCGACGCCGGATGCCGCCGCCGCCTCGAGCACCGCGAACGCGAGCCGGGTGTTGATCGCGAAGGTGTCGGCGTCGGGCAGCAGCCCGGGATACGGGATGGCCGCGAGGTGCACGATCCCGTCGGGTGCGTGCTCCGCGGTGAGCGCCCCCGCGACGCCGTCGGCCCCGAGGTCGGCGACGACCTGCTCGGCGGGGAGCCCGTCGACGGTCGCGACATCCACCGAGACGACGTGGTGACCGGCGGACGCGAGCACGGCGACGACGCTGCGGCCGAGCCGCCCCGCTCCCCCGGTCACGAGGTACTTCATGACGGGTCCTGCAGTTCGGTCAGGGCCGGGCCGAGGTCGAGGTCGAGCGGTCGCACGGCCTGCCCGGTCTCGAGCGAGCGGTTGCCGGAGAGCCCGACGACGACCGAGCGGATGCCGTCGGTCCAGGTCGCCGCGCGGCCGAGCGGGTCGCCGGTCGGGCCCGCGAACACCTCGGCGAGCAGCAGCGAGTCACCGCCGCCGTGTCCGCCGTCGCCGGCCGGGATCTCGACCTCGACGGCCGACCCGAAATGCTTCTGCAGCACGAGCCGCTCGCCGACCGGGCGGGTGTCCTCGGCGACCACGTCGTCGGGGCGCGCCGAGGGGTCGACGACCGCGTGGCCGTCGGCATCCAGCAGCACGGCGCCGCGTTCGACGACCTGCAGTTCCGCGCGACCCTTCGTGCCGTTGACGGCGACCGTGTAGCCCTCCCACGGCGAGTGCGCGTTGAGCGAGTACGACATCGTCGCGCCCGCCGCGTAGTCGACGACGAGCGACAGGTTGTCCTCGATCGTGATGCCCGCGTCGAAGACGTCCTTGTCGCGGAGGTAGCCGTCGTACGACTCCTGGTCGTAGTAGAGGCCGCGCAGGAGGTCGTCGCGGCGCAGGTCGAGGCTGAACCCGTCGCGCAGCGGCGAGTCGGTCGTGCCGCGTTCGGGCCGTTCCCCCAGTCCCCGCGCGGCCGCGGCGTCGGCGCCGTAGAACCGCAGCCCGCCGCTCGCGAACACCCGGGTCGGCAGCGAGTCGAGCCACCAGTTGACGAGGTCGAAGTGGTGCGTCGACTTGTGCACGAGCAGACCGCCCGAGTTGGCCTTGTCGCGGTGCCAGCGACGGAAGTAGTCGGCCCCGTGCGCGGTGTCGAGCACCCACTCGAAATGGATGGATGTCGGCGTGCCGATCTCGCCCGACGCGATGAGCTGCTTGAGCGCGGTGTTCCGCGGCGCGTACCGGTAGTTGAACGTCACCGTCACCGAGCGGCCGGTGCGGGCCACCGCCTCGGCGATCGCGCGCACGCCCTCCTCGCTCGTGGTGAGCGGCTTCTCCACCACGACATCCGCCCCCGCGTCGAGCGCGGCGACGAGGTAGCCCGCGTGCGTGAAGTCCGGCGAGGTCACGATGACCCGGTCGATGCGCCGGTCGCGCACGACGTCGGCGAGGTCGGACGCGTCGAAGCGCGCCGGGTCTCCGAGGGCCGGCACCCGGGCGAGCGACCAGTCGAGGCGCCCCGGATTCGGGTCCGACCAGGCGACGAGCTCCGCGACGTCCGCGTGGTCGCCGGCGATCGCGTCGAGGTACATCTGGGCTCGGGAGCCCACGCCCACGAGGGCGTAACGGAAGCGGGTCATGGCGGCCTACTTGATCCCCGTCGTCGCGATGCCCTTGATGAGGTAGCGCTGCCCGACGAGGAAGACGATGAACAGGGGGATGAGCGAGACGACCGACATCGCGAACATCGAGCCGAAGTCGGAGCTCGACTGCACGTCGAGGAATCCCTTCAGCGCGACGGACGCCGGGAACGTCTCGGGGATGCGCAGGTAGATGAGCGGTCCGAAGAAGTCCGACCACGTCCAGATGAACGTGAAGATCGCCGTCGTCGCGAGCGCGGGCACCATGAGCGGCAGGGTGATCTGCCAGAAGCTGCGGAAGTGTCCGGCGCCGTCGATGCGCGCCGCCTCGAAGATCTCCTTCGGGATGCCGCGGATGAACTGCACCATGAGGAAGACGAAGAACGCGTCGGTGGCGAGGAACTTCGGCACGATGAGCGGCAGGAAGGTGTTGAGCCAGCCGAGCTCTTTGAAGATCGTGAACTGCGGCACCAGCACCACCTGGAACGGCAGCATGATCGTCATCAGCATGACCGCGAACAGGATCGGCTTGCCGGTGAACTTCAGCCGCGCGAACGCGTACGCGGCGAGTGAGCACGAGATCAGGTTGCCGAGGATGGCGCCGATCGCGATGATGCTCGAGTTCGCCAGGAACGCCCCGAACGGCAGCTGGAGGTCGTTCCAGCCGTTGATGTAGTTCTCGATCGTCAGGTCGGTCGTGAACAGGCTCAGGTCGCGGAAGATCTGGTCGTTCGGCTTGAAGCTCGACACCACGAGCCAGAGCAGCGGATAGATCATCACGACCGAGAGCGCGATGAGTCCGATGTGCTTGGCGATCGAGCCACCGACCCGCCGGCGGCGGTAGGAGGCGCGCGAGCGGGCCGGGGGACGGGTCGCGAGCGGCGGGAGAGCGGTTTCAGTCGTCATAGAACACCCAGAACTTCGAGAGCCAGAAGTTGAACGCCGTGAAGATCGCGATCACGATCAACAGGAACCAGGCCATCGCGGATGCGTAGCCCATGTCGTACTGCAGGAAGCCGGTGCGGTAGAGGAAGAGCGTGTAGAACATCGTCGAGTCCGCGGGTCCGCCCGTGCCACCCGAGACGACGTAGGCCTGTGTGAAGGTCTGGAACGCGAAGATGATCTGCAGCACGAGGTTGAAGAAGATGATCGGCGTCAGCAGCGGGAGCGTGACCGACACGAAGCGGCGCACCCGCCCGGCGCCGTCCATCGCGGCCGCCTCGTAGAACATCTCGGGGATCTGCCGCAGTCCGGCCAGGAAGATCACCATCGGCGATCCGAAGGTCCAGATGTGCAGGATGATGATCGTCCCGAGCGCGTAGTCGGGGTGCCCGATCCAGCCCGGCCCGTCGATCCCGAAGATCGACAGGAAGCCGTTGAAGATCCCGTCCTTGCCGAAGACCTGGCGCCAGAGGATCGCGACGGCGACGGATCCGCCCAGCAGGCTCGGCAGGTAGAAGATCGAGCGGTAGAGCGGCAGGCCGCGCATCCCCTTGTCGAGCAGGAGCGCGAGGCCGAGGGCCACGGCGAGTTGCAGCGGCACCGAGACGATGACGTAGGTGACCGTGACCCGGAACGCGTTCCAGAACGACGGGTCCGAGAGCATGTACTCGTAGTTCGCCAACCCGACGAACGGCGGCGGGTTGTCGATCGGCGACTGCAACAGGTTGTAGTCGGTGAACGACAGGTAGAGCGACGCCAGCATCGGGCCGATCGTGAAGGTCGCGATCCCGAGGATCCACGGCGCCAGGAACAGGTAGGCGGCCTTGTTGTCGCGATTCTTCTCTTTGATCTTGGGTCCGCGACCGCGCCCGAGGGCGAGCGACCGCAGTTCACCGAGACTGCTCATGTCGACCTCCTCGTCGGCGTCCGGGACATCCGAGAAAGCGGTTTCTCGGATGTCGAACGATTATGACCCGCGCAACCCGGATCGTCAAACGCGGCGTCCGTCCCCACTATCGTGGGCCTTCAGCGGCGACGGAAGGGGCTGGGGTGGCACGGCGATCCGAGACGGCGACGATCGCCGAGGTCGCCGAGCATGCCGGGGTCTCGCCCGCGACCGTCTCCCGCGTCTTCAACAACCGGTTCGTCGGCGATCCGGTCGTCGCCGACCGGGTGCGCGCGTCGGCGATCGCCCTGGCCTACACCCCCAACCACCACGCCCGCAGCCTCGCCCTCGGCCGCACCCGGGCGATCGCGTTCGTCGTGCCCGATCTCGCGAACCCGGCGTTCCAGGCGATCCTCTCCAGCCTGAGCAAGTCGGCCGCCCGCGACGGCTACCGGGTGCTCGTCGCCGACTCGGTCGAGTCGCCCGACGACGAACCGCTGCTCGTCGACGAGGTGCGCCGGCGCTGCGACGCCGTCGTGCTGTGCGCCCCGCGCATGCCCGACGCCGAGCTCATCGTGCACGCCGCCGGCATCCGTCCCCTCGTGCTCATCAACCGCGCGATGCCGCAGATCGACGCCCCCTCGCTGTCGGTCGACTACCAGTCGGGCGTCCGCAACCTGGCCGAGCACCTGCACGGGCTCGGACACCGCCACTTCGTCTACCTGGGCGGCCCCGAACGCAGCGTCTCGAACCGCTACCGGCTGCTCGGCCTCGAGGAGTTCGAGCGCGCGCATCCCGGGGTGACGATCGACCGGATCCCCGGCGGCTTCACGAGCGAGGACGGCGTGGCCGCGGCGGAGCGGGTGCGCGACTCGGGGGCGACGGCAGCGCTCGCCTACAACGACCTGGTCGCGATCGGGCTGATGAACGGGCTGCTCGACCTGGGGCTCCGCGTCCCCGACGACGTGTCGGTCGCCGGGTTCGACGACATCCCGTTCGCCCGGTACACGACGCCGACCCTGACGACCGCCTCGGTTCCGCACACGGAGCTCGGCGCCGAGGCGTGGCAGCGGATGCACGCGCTGCTCGACGGCGAGGAGCCCGAGGCGGATGTCGTCTTCCAGCCGCGGCTCGAGCTGCGGGGTTCCACCGCGGCTCCGCGCGCCTGAGAACACGAGCGTTGACAGTCGGGGGACGCGCTGCTACTTTCCGTGAAAGCGGTTTCTCAACGATGCCCCGCACGTGCGGGAAACCGACCCTCCCACCCGGTGGCCCGCCACCACGAGAGAAAATCGAGGCGCAATGACGCGTACAGCACGCTCGACGTCCGCGAAGGCGGCGTTCGGGATCGCCCTGGCCGGGACCGTGGTCCTCGCCGGATGCACCGGTCCGACGGCAGGCCCCAGCGGCCCCCAGTTCGACCCCGACGAGGAGATCACCCTCGAGATGTCGTGGTGGGGTGACGACAACCGCGCCGCCCTCTTCGACGAGGTGATCACGGCCTTCGAGGCCGAATACCCCAACGTCTCGGTGACGCAGACCCCCGTCGGCAGCCCCGACGACCTCTTCAACCGGCTCGCGACCGACTTCGGCGGCGGCGGCACCACCGCGCCCGACCTGTTCGCGCTCGGCGGCGCCAAGCCGCAGGAGTACGGCTCGGCCGGCGCCCTCTACGACCTGTCCGAGGTCGAGGAGTACGCGCACGTCGCCGACTACCCGGAGTTCTCGCTCACCAGCGCGACCGTCGACGGCACCGTGTACGGCCTGCCGACCGGCGGCAACGCGACGGCGGCGTTCGTCAACACCGACATCCTCGAGCAGGCCGGGGTCGACGCGCCCACGGACGGCTGGACCTGGGACGACCTCATCGAGATCGCCGGCGCCGTCGGCGAGGCCGGCCTGACCAACGCACAGGGCCAGCCGGTCTACGGCGTCGACATGCGCTCGGCCGACATCATCGGCACGTTCGCGGCGCAGGAGACCGAATACGGCCTCTACACGCCCGAGGGCGAGCTGGGCGTCGACGCGGACACGATCGCGAAGTTCTACGAGATCGAGCTCGCGCTGCAGGATGCCGGCGCCCTGCCCGACCCGACGGTCATCACCGCCGGCGTCGCGCTGCCGCCGGACCAGCAGCTCTACACGCTCGGCCAGGCCGCGATCACGTTCGGCTACAGCAACCTGATCGGCACCTACTCGGGAGGCGGGGAGACCCTCATCCTGACCCCGCCGTCGGACACCGACAAGACGGGCGTCGCCCTGCTGCCGTCGGCGTTCTGGGCGATCAACGCGGCGTCGGAGCACCCCGCCGCGGCCGCGCTGCTGATGAACTGGTTCCTCACCGAGCCGTCGGCGCTGGAGCTCATCAAGGACACCCGCGGCGTGCCGTTCAACCCGGCCTCGGCCGAGGTCGTCGCGCCGCTGCTCGAAGGTCCGAGCGCCACCGCCGCCGAGTACGTGCAGTCGGTGCTCGACTCCGGTGAGGTCGCCCCGCCGCAGCCCAACGGCGGCGCCAACATGAACCAGTACACGCAGAACGGCGAGGCCGAGGTGCTCTTCGGCCGGCAGTCGCCGGACGAAGCCGCTCAGGCCTGGATCGACAAGCTGTCGTCCGACCTGGAACGCGGCTGAGTCCGTCCCAGCGGGTGGGGCGGTTCCCTCGGGAGCCGCCCCACTTCTTCGTTTAGCGGGAAGGATGTCGTTTGTGATCGAGGACGCTCTGGCCCGACTGCGGGCCCGGGAGCTCGCCGTCTCCGGCGGCCCGCTCCGCGACGGCCTGGTCGCCGAGGGCGTCGGGTTCGCGGCGCTCGGCGGCCCGCTCGAGGCCCGCTGGGATCAGGCGCTCGTCGAACTCGACTCGTGCATCCGCCCCCTCTCCTCCGGCGACGGTTCCCCCGTGCTCACGGAAGGCCCCGCCTACCCGGGAACCTGGATCGAGAGCACCGG
>Ga0075365_10000801_pt1 | contig 12900 bp, 10 predicted proteins | sample EndMetdeltDD1765_FD_71387 | JGI IMG/M metagenome (GOLD analysis project Ga0075365, IMG submission 71387) | Populus endosphere microbial communities from Tennessee, USA - Endosphere MetaG P. deltoides DD176-5 | ecosystem: Host-associated > Plants > Roots > Endosphere | place: USA: Tennessee... | reverse complement strand
GGGACGTGGCGTCCCTCTTCGGCCATGATGACGTGCACGCGCTGGACGTCCTTCGCGCTGCGCACGAACGACAGGGCGATCAGGTCGGCGCCGATGCGCAGGCCCCAGCGGAGGTCGGCTTCGTCCTTCTCGGACAGGGCGGGGACGTTCACCGCGACGCCGGGAAGGTTGATGCCCTTGTTGTTCGAGACGGCGCCCGCGACGATGACCTTCGTCGTGACGACCGGGCCCTCGACCTCGGTGACCTCGACGCGCACCTTGCCGTCGTCGATCAGGAGGAAATCACCGGGGTTGACGTCTTCGGGCAGGCCCTTGAAGGTCGTCGAGACGATCTCCTTCGTGCCCGCGATGTCGTCCGTCGTGATCTTGAAGATGTCGCCCACCGCGAGATCATGCGGTCCGTCGGCGAACTTGCCGAGGCGGATCTTCGGACCCTGCAGGTCGACCAGGACCGCGACCGGGCGACCGGCGTCGTCCGCGGCCTTGCGCACGTTGGCGAAGTTCGCCTCGTGGACGGTGTAGTCGCCGTGGCTGAGGTTCATCCGGGCGACGTCGACGCCGGCCTCGATGATCGCGCGGACCTGCTCGTAGGTGGAGGTCGCGGGTCCCAGCGTGGCGACGATCTTGGCGCGTCTCATCGTGTATGTGCTCCGGGTGTGTGGTGAGGGGGGTGGTCTCGTGAGTGGTGCGTCGAGGGCCGCGGCCAGCCTACGCGGGCTGCAAGCCGATCGCGACATCGGTCGGGCGCACCGGGGCGGGCAGCGCGGTCTCGCCCATGAGGTACTCGTCGACGTGCGCGGCGGCCGCGCGGCCCTCGGCGATCGCCCACACGATGAGCGACTGTCCGCGGCCGGCGTCGCCGGCGACGAACACACCGGGGGCCGTCGTCTGGTAGTCCTCTTCGCGTTCGACGTTGCCCCGCGAGGTGAACTGCGCGCCGAGCTGCTCTTCGAGCAGGGTGCGCTCGGGTCCGGTGAATCCCATCGCGATCAGGACGAGATCCGCAGGGATCTCGCGCTCCGTGCCGCTCTTGGGGACACGGCGGCCGTCCACGAACTCGGTCTCGGCCACGCGCAGTGCGCGCACTTCGCCGGCGTCGTTCCCGAGGAATTCGACGGTCGAGGCCAGGTACGCCCGCTCGCCGCCCTCTTCGTGCGCGGAGGAGACCTCGAAAACGAGCGGAGCCATCGGCCACGGCTGGCTCTCGGGACGCGTCCCGGGAGGCTGCTTGCCGATCGCGAGGTTCGTGACGCTCAACGCGCCGTGGCGGTGGGCGGTTCCGATGCAGTCTGCCCCGGTGTCGCCGCCGCCGATCACGACCACATGCTTGCCCTCGGCGGTGATCTGGCTGGGCACGGAGTCGCCCGCGAGCGCCTTGTTCGATTCGACGAGGTACTCCATGGCGAAGTGCACTCCGGCGAGGTCACGACCCGGGATGGGCAGCTCGCGGGGAATCGTCGCTCCCGTCGCCACCACGACAGCGTCGTAGCGCGCCCGCAGGTCGCTCCACGTGATGTCCTTGCCGATCTCGACGCCGGCGCGGAAGCGCGTGCCCTCGTCCTGCATCTGGCGCAGCCGGTACTCGAGGTGGCGCTTCTCCATCTTGAAGTCCGGGATGCCGTACCGCAGGAGTCCGCCGATCCGGTCGTCCCGCTCGAAGACCGCGACGGTGTGGCCGGCTCGCGTCAACTGCTGCGCGGCGGCCAGTCCGGCCGGCCCCGAACCCACGACGGCAACGGTCTTGCCGGTGAGCCGCCCCGGCGGCTCAGGCTCGACCCAGCCGTTCGCGAAGGCCTCGTCGATGATCGACACTTCGATCTGCTTGATCGTGACCGCGGGCTGGTTGATGCCCAGGACGCACGAGCTCTCGCACGGCGCCGGGCACAGCCGGCCGGTGAACTCGGGGAAGTTGTTGGTCGAGTGGAGTCGCTCGATCGCCGAGCGGCCCTCGCCGCGCCAGGTGAGGTCGTTCCACTCCGGAATGAGGTTGCCGAGCGGGCAGCCCTGGTGGCAGAACGGGATGCCGCAGTCCATGCAGCGCCCGGCCTGGCGTCGCAGCACGGCGGAATCGCCGGGCTCGTACACCTCTTTCCAGTCCATGATGCGGACGGGAACCGGACGGCGGGCGGGCAGCTCGCGGTCCGTCACCTTCAGGAAGCCCTTGGGGTCAGCCACCGGTCACCTCCAGGATGCGGGTCCAGACGACGTCGCCGTCGGGGTCGAGCCCCTCGGCCACGGCCTCCTGGCGGGTCAGCAGGACTGCCGCGTAGTCACGCGGCATGACGCGCACGAAGTTCTCGAGTTCCGCGTCGAAGTTCTCCAGCAGGGATGCCGCGAGCGTCGAGTCGGTCTCGGCCAGGTGCTGCTCGAGCAGATCGCGCAGGATCTCGGCGTCGCCCGACCCGAGCTCGCCGAGCTCGAGCTCGCCGGAGGCCAGCGCCTCGCGGTTGACGAGCTTGCTGTCGAGCCGGTAGATGTACGCGGTTCCGCCGGACATGCCGGCGCCGAGGTTGCGGCCGGTCGCGCCGAGGATCACGGCGAGTCCGCCGGTCATGTACTCGAGCGCGTGGTCGCCGACGCCTTCCACCACCGCGGTCGCGCCGGAGTTGCGCACGAAGAAGCGCTCCCCCACCACTCCGCGCAGGAACATCGTGCCCTGCGTCGCGCCGTAGCCGATGACGTTGCCCGCGATCACGTTCTGCGACGCGTCGAACTTCGCTTCCCGCAGAGGCCGGACGACGATCTGGCCGCCGGAGAGGCCTTTGCCGACATAGTCGTTCGAGTCGCCCTCGAGGCGCAGCGTGATCCCTGAGGGCATGAACGCGCCGAAGGACTGTCCGGCCGATCCCTTGAGGTTCACGACGATCGAGCCGGGCGGCATCCCGTTCTCGCCGTGCACCACGGTGACGTGGTGGCCGAGCATCGTGCCGACGGCCCGCTCGGTGTTGCGGATCGGCAGATCGAAGGTGATCGTGCCGCTGTGGGCGATCACGTCGCGGGCTGCTTCGATCAGAGGGACGTCGAAGTGCTCTTCGAGCTCGTGCTTCTGCGGGTGCGTGTTGCGCCGCGCCTGGTTTTCGCCGAACGCGGGTCCGGTGAGGATCGGCGCGAGGTCGAGCCCGCTCGTCTTCCAGTGCTCGACCGCGCCGTTGATGTCCAGGAACTCGTGACGACCGATCGCCTCGTCCAGCGAGCGGAAGCCGAGTTCGGCGAGGTACTCGCGCACCTCTTCGGCGATGAACTCCATGAAGTTGATGACGAACTCGGGCTTGCCGTTGAACCGCTCGCGCAGCACCGGGTTCTGCGTCGCGACGCCCACCGGGCACGTGTCGAGGTGGCAGACGCGCATCATGATGCAGCCCGAGACCACGAGTGGGGCGGTGGCGAAGCCGAACTCCTCCGCACCGAGCAGCGCGCCGATGATGACGTCGCGTCCGGTCTTGAGCTGGCCGTCGACCTGCACGACGACGCGATCGCGCATCCCGTTGAGCATGAGCGTCTGCTGCGTTTCAGCGAGCCCGAGCTCCCACGGCGTTCCGGCGTGCTTGAGCGAGTTGAGCGGGCTCGCGCCGGTGCCGCCGTCGTGTCCGGAGACGAGGATGACGTCAGCGAGCGCTTTTGCGGTGCCGGCCGCGACAGCGCCGATCCCGGACTGGCTCACGAGCTTGACATGGACCCGAGCATTCGGGTTCGCGCGCTTGAGATCGAAGATGAGCTGCTTGAGGTCTTCGATCGAGTAGATGTCGTGGTGCGGCGGCGGTGAGATCAGCCCGACACCGGCGGTGGCGTGCCGCGTGCGCGCGACCCACGGATAGACCTTCGTGGGCGGGAGCTGGCCGCCCTCGCCGGGCTTCGCGCCCTGCGCGAGCTTGATCTGGATGTCGTCGGCCTTCGTGAGGTACAGGCTCGTGACGCCGAAACGGCCGGATGCGACCTGCTTGATCGCGCTGCGGCGTTCGGGGTCGAGCAGCCGATCGACATCTTCGCCGCCCTCGCCCGTGTTCGACTTGCCGCCGAGGCGGTTCATCGCGATCGCGAGCGTCTCGTGCGCCTCTTTCGAGATCGAGCCGTAGCTCATCGCCCCGGTCGAGAATCGCTTGACGATCGACGAGACGGATTCGACCTCGTCGATCGGGACGGGCTTGCGCAGACCGGAGCGCAGCGAGAACAGGCCCCGCAGCGTCTTGAGCTCGGACGCCTGGTCGTCCACGAGTTTCGTGTACTCCCGGAAGATGTCGTACCGGCGCGTGCGCGTGGCGTGCTGCAGCCGGAACACGGTGTCCGGGTTGAACAGGTGCGGCGACCCGTCGCGGCGCCACTGGTACTCGCCACCGGTCCACAGTCGCTCGTGCGCGCGCACCGCGGCGTCCTCGGGGTACGCGTACGCGTGCCGTGAGGCGTTCTCGGCCGCGATGACGTCGAGCGCCACCCCGCCGAGCTTGGTCTCGGTGCCGGTGAAGTACGCGTCGACGAAGTCCTGGGCCAAGCCGATCGCCTCGAAGACCTGGGCGCCCGCGTAGGAGGACACCGTCGAGATGCCCATCTTCGACATGATCTTCAGCACGCCCTTGCCGAGCGCGTAGATCAGGTTCTTGACGGCCTTCTCGGGCGTGATCCCGGTGATGTAGCCGGCGCGGACGAGGTATTCGACGGTCTCCATCGCCAGATACGGGTTGACCGCCGACGCCCCGTACCCGATCAGGGTCGCGACATGATGCACTTCGCGGACGTCGCCCGCCTCCACGACGAGACCGCACTTCATGCGGGTCTCCTTGCGGATCAGGTGGTGGTGCACGGCCGCGAGCATGAGCAGCGACGGGATCGGCGCGAGGTCCTTGTTCGAGTCGCGGTCGCTCAGGACGATGAACTCGGCACCGTCTTCGATCGCCTCATCGACCTCGGCGCACATCTGCGCGATGCGCTTCTGCATTCCCTTGTGGCCGGCCTCGACGCGGTAGAGCCCGCGGATCGTGACCGACGAGCGGCCCGGAAGGGCGGTGTCGATGTGCTGGATCTTCGCGAGTTCGTCATTGTCGATCACCGGGAAGTCGAGCGTGACCGTCCGTGCGTGGTCAGCGCCCCACGAGAGCAGGTTGCGCTCGGGGCCGAGGCCCAGCGCGAGCGAGGTCACGACCTCTTCGCGGATCGAGTCGAGGGGCGGGTTCGTCACCTGGGCGAACTGCTGGGTGAAGTAGTCGAACAGCAGACGCGGGCGCTGGCTGAGCACCGCGACCGGGGTGTCCGAACCCATCGCCCCGAGCGGCTCGGCGCCGTTCTGGCCCATCGGCGTGAGGAGGATGCGCACTTCTTCCTCGGTGTAGCCGAACGTGCGCTGACGCCGGGTGATCGAGGCGATCGGGTGCACGATGTGCTCGCGCTCGGGGAGGTCGGCCAGGCGGACCCGACCCGCGTCGAGCCATTCCTGCCACGGTTCGAGCTCGGCGAGCTGCGCCTTGATCTCGTCCTCTTCGACGATCCGCCGCTGGGCGGTGTCGACGAGGAACATGCGTCCGGGCCGCAGGCGCCCGCGGCGTTTGATCCGCTCGGGTGCGAAGTCCAGCACTCCGGTCTCGCTGCCGATCACGATGAGGCCGTCGGTCGTCTCGGTCCACCGGCCGGGGCGCAGCCCGTTGCGGTCGAGCGTCGCGCCGACGAGCGTGCCGTCGGTGAAGATCAGTGCGGCGGGGCCGTCCCACGGCTCCATCTGCATCGAGTGATAGTCGTAGAAGGCGCGGAGCTTCGGATCGATGTCCGCCTGCTTCTCGTACGCCTCGGGGACCATCATCATGATCGCGTGCGGCAGGCTGCGTCCCGTGAGCGTGAGCAGCTCGAGCACTTCGTCGAACGACGCCGAGTCGCTCGCGCCTTCGGTGCAGATCGGCAGCAGCGGGTGGATGTCGCCCAGGAGCTCGGACTCGAGCTGCGACTGGCGCGCCCGCATCCAGTTGCGGTTTCCGTTGACGGTGTTGATCTCGCCGTTGTGGGCGAGCATCCGCAGCGGCTGCGCGAGCGGCCACGACGGGAAGGTGTTCGTCGAGTACCGCGAGTGCACGACTGCCAGTTCGGAAGCGAAGCGCTCGTCCTGCAGGTCGGGGTAGAACGGCTCGAGCTGCAGCGTCGTGACCATGCCCTTGTACCCGAGCGTGCGGGACGAGAGCGACACGATGTAGGTGCCGAGCTCGGTGCGGGAGCGCTTGCGCAGCCGGAAGACCCGACGGTCGAGCTCGATGCCCGACAGCGCGGGCGCGTCGCCCACGGCGGGGCGCGAGACGAACAGCTGCTCGAAGACCGGCCGTGCGTCGAATGCGAGCTTGCCGAGGTTCTCGTCCGCCGTCGGCACGTCACGCCACCCGAGCAGGACGAGGTTCTCGCTCTCGGCGATCTGCGCGATCCCGGCCTTCTGCGCCGCGCGCTCGTCATCGTCGCGGGGCAGGAAGATCATGCCGGCGGCGTACTCGCCGACCGGCGGAAGCTCGAAGTCGACGACCGCGCGGAGGAAGGCATCCGGCATCTGCGTGAGGATGCCCGCGCCGTCACCCGTGCCGGCGTCCGAGCCGATCGCGCCGCGGTGCTCGAGGTTGCGCAGCGCCGTGAGGGCGAGGTCGATGATGTCGTGCCCCGCCTCGCCACGCAGGGTCGCGACCATGGCGAGCCCGCACGCGTCCTTCTCGAAGGCAGGGTTGTACATCCCCTGCTTGGGGGGCAGCGCGCCGAAGGCGTGGTCTGCGGCACCGTGATCGTGCCTGTCAAGACCAAGGCTCGAAGACATACCTACCGTCCTCACATTGATGCTCAAGATGGGACGACGTCGGCCCTGAACTGCGGAAGCTGAAGATCCACCCCAAGGGGCGTGCCACTCCGTGGAGTGCTACTTCGAGACGGCTGTGCTTGTGGCGGTGCCCTGGGTGACTTCGTCCGTCGGTGGTTCGCTGACGTCGACGAACTCGCCGGTGTCCTGCGATTGTACCGTGCCTGCGGGCTCCCACTCGCGGCCGGGCACGTACGGCGAAGGCTCGAAGCCCGGGTGGCGCCTCTTCTGGACGAAGAAGATGACCAGACCGAGCACGACGCCGAAGATCGCCGCCCACACGTTGCTGCGCAGGCCCAGGATGATCTCGCTCGGATCGATGCGGATGGACTCCCACACGATGCGGCCCGCGCTGTACCAGACGAGGTAGAGGCCGAACAGGCGTCCCCACTGGAGCGTGAACCGCTTCCCGACCCACAGCAGGAACAGCACGCCCAGGGTGTTCCAGATCACCTCGTACAGGAACGTGGGGTGGAAGAGGGTGTCCGGGGCGAGCCCAGGGGGGAACGCCGCGTTGTCCGCGTCGATCTCGAGGCCCCACGGCAGGTCGGTGGGCAGGCCGTACAGCTCCTGGTTGAACCAGTTGCCGAAGCGCCCCATGGCCTGCGCGAGCAGCAGTCCGGGCGCGAGGGCGTCGGCGAAGGTCCAGAACCGGATGCCGGTCCACTTGCAGCCGAGGAACGCGCCGATCGCACCGCCGATCAGGGCGCCGTAGATCGCGATGCCGCCCTCCCAGATCCGGAAGACCGCCCAGATGTCGGTGCCCGGGCCGAAGTAGAACCCCGGGTGGGTGAGGACGTGGAAGATCCGCGCGCCGATGATCGCGAGCGGCACGGCGATCAGTGAGATGTCGATGACGACCCACGGCTCGGCCCCGCGCTTGGTCAGGCGCCAGTTGGTCAGCAGCACCGCGGCGATGATGCCGGCGATGATGCACAGGGCGTAGAAGTGGATTCGCAGCGGACCGAGGTCGATGTAGCTGACCGAAGGGCTGGGGATGCTGGCGAGCACGCCGTTCAGCGCGCTCGAGGGGGCGAACGTCATGCGATGAGTCTAAGCGGGCAGGCGCGTTCCGGCAGACAGGGCCCGGGCGGTCTCGGCCAGGCCCTCGAGACCTCCGTCGCGCAGCGCGCGCACCAGTGCCGTGCCCACGATCGCACCGTCCGCGTACTCCAGCACGCCCGTGACCTGATCGGGTGTGGAGATGCCGATGCCGACGCACGCGCGCAGCGGCTCGCCGGTGCGGGAGCGCATCCGGTCCACGAGGCGCCGGGCGGCGGCATCCAATTCGGCGCGCTCCCCCGTGATCCCCATCGTCGAGACGGTGTAGACGAAGCCGGTCGATGCTTCGACGATCAGGTCGAGCCGTTCGTCGGTCGAGGTGGGAGCGGCGAGGAAGACGCGATCCAGCCCGGTCCGCTCGCTCGCCGCAATCCAGTCGGCGGCCGAATCGGGCGTGATGTCGGGTGTGATGAGTCCGGCGCCGCCGGCGGCGAGCAGATCATCGGCGTATCGATCGACGCCGTACTGCATGACGGGGTTCCAGTACGTCATCACGAGCACCGGCACGTCGACGCGGCGCGTGATCTCGCGGACCGCGGTGAATGTGTCGCGCAGCCGGAATCCTCCGGCCAGCGCGGTCTGGGTCGCTTCCTGGATGACGGTGCCGTCCATCACCGGGTCCGAGTACGGCGGACCGAGCTCGAGGACATCGACGCCGCTTTCGGCCAGGACGACTGCCGCGTCGATGCTCGTCTGCAGGTCGGGGAAGCCGAGCGGCAGGTAGCCGACGAACGCGCCGCGGCCCTCGGCGTGGGCGGCGTCGATCGCCGCGGCGACTCGTGACGTGACGCGCGAGCTCACAGCTCGGTCCCGTCGCCCTTGGCCTCGTCGGCGTGCGGCGGTATCGTCACGGGCGGCCCTTCGAGCAGCGCGTCGGCATCGTAGAGCTCGAACCAGCGGGCGGCGGTGTCCATGTCCTTGTCGCCGCGCCCGGACAGGTTGATCGCGATCACCGCGTCCGGTCCGAGCTCGCGGCCGATCCGCATCGCGCCGGCCAGGGCGTGGGCGGACTCGATCGCGGGGATGATGCCCTCGGTCCGTGAGAGCAGTCGCAGGGCCTCCATCGCCTCGGTGTCGGTCGCCGGGATGTACTCGGCGCGTCCGATCGCCGAGAGCCAGGCGTGCTCGGGACCGACGCCCGGGTAATCGAGTCCGGCGGAGATCGAGTGGGATTCGACAGTCTGGCCGTCCTCGTCCTGGAGCACGAACGTCTTCGCACCGTGCAGCACGCCGGGGCGACCGCGTTCGATGGATGCCGCGTTGCGCGGGGTGTCGACCCCGTCGCCGGCCGCTTCGACGCCGTAGAGCTTGACGCCCTCGTCGTCCAGGAACGCGTCGAACATCCCGATCGCGTTCGAGCCGCCTCCGACGCACGCGAAGACGGCATCCGGCAGCCGGCCGATCTCGTCGAGCAGCTGCGCGCGCGCCTCTTCGCCGATGATCTTCTGGAAGTCGCGGACCATCGCCGGGAACGGATGCGGTCCCGCGGCCGTCCCGAAGATGTAGTTGGTCGTCTCGACGCTCGCGACCCAGTCGCGGTACGCGTCGTTGATCGCGTCCTTCAGGGTCCGGGAACCCGTCGTGACGGGAATCACCTCGGCGCCGAGCAGGCGCATGCGGGCGACGTTGAGCGCCTGGCGCTGCGTGTCGACCTCGCCCATGTAGATCACGCACTCGAAGCCGAACAGCGCGGCCGCGGTGGCGGTGGCCACACCGTGCTGGCCTGCTCCGGTCTCGGCGATCACGCGCGTCTTGCCGAGGCGCTTGGTCAGCAGCGCCTGGCCGAGCACGTTGTTGATCTTGTGCGAACCGGTGTGGTTGAGGTCTTCGCGCTTGAGGAAGATCCGTCCGCCGCCCGCGTGTGCGGCGAAACGCGGCACTTCGGTCAGCGCAGAGGGGCGCCCGGCATACGAGTGCAGCAGGCCGCGCAGCTCGAGCTCGAACGCGGGGTCGGCCATCGCCTCTTCGTAGACCGCGGTGAGCTCGTCGATCGCGGCGATGAGGGATTCCGGCATGTACCGCCCGCCGAATTCGCCGAAGTAGGGTCCGGGTGCTGCGCGCAGACTCATGAGCCGGCCTCCAGGAAAGCGGTCAGGGTGGCGACGGGGTCGCCCGTCACGAGGGCTTCACCGATGAGCACCACGTCCGCGCCTGCGGCACGGTAGTGCGCGACGTCAGCGGGTGCGAGCACAGCGGATTCGGCGATCTTGATCGCATCTGCCGGGATGCTGTCGGACAGGCGCCCGAACAGGTCGCGGTCCAGGGCGAACGTCGACAGGTCGCGCGCGTTCACTCCGATGAGCTTCGCGCCGACATCCGCCGCGCGGGCGACCTCATCGGCGGAGTGGGTCTCCACGAGCGGGGTCATGCCGAGTTCGAGGGTGAGGGCGTGCAGACGCGCGAGCACGTCCTGCTCGAGCGCCGCGACGATCAGCAGGACCAGGTCGGCTCCCGACGCGCGCGCCTCGAGCACTTGGTAGTCGGTCGCGATGAAGTCCTTGCGCAGCACCGGCACCTCGACGGCGGCGCGTACGGCTTCGAGGTCGGCGAGGCTGCCCTTGAATCGGCGACCCTCCGTCAGGACCGAGATCGTCGAGGCACCCCCCTGCTCGTACAGGCGGGCCTGCAGAGCGGGGTCGGGGATCGCGGCGAGGTCACCGCGAGAGGGGCTCGCGCGCTTGACTTCGGCGATGATCTTGACGCGGTCGGCGGGAGCGAGGAAGGCGAGTGCGTCGCGTGCGGGGGGCTGGAGGAGCGCCGCCCGCTCCACGTCGGCCAGGGGCCGCTCCGAGGCGCGCGCCTCGGCATCCTGCACCGCGCCGGCCGTGAGGTCGGCGAGCATGGTCAATGCTCTTTCGGTGTGTACTTCGCGCCGCCGACGCCGTAGCCGGCCTTGGCCATGCCCCATCCGACCAGCGCGCCGACCACCAGGAGAGCAACCGAGGTCCACACCAGCCAGGGCAGGTCGAACCAGTACGCGACCGTGCCCAGCGTGATGGCGCCGAGCATGATGATCACGGCAGTCCATGCGGCGGGCGAGTGTCCGTGGCCGGGGTCGCCGATGGGGTTGCTCATTGTTTCCTCCGGGGTAGCGCGGGTCGGCCCCAAGTCTAGCGGGGTTCGGGGGTGGGATCCGCGGTCGGGTCGGGTGTGGCATCGACTGTCGGGTCGGCGCCGCGGGACAGGTCGTCCCACGAGTCGATCGCGTCGAAGGGCCGGGATGCCGGTGCCTCGGTTCCCGCGGCAGCTGCGGTTGCGGCATCCGATTCGTAGCGGCGCCCCGTCCTGCTCCATCCGCGTGCGGTGGCCAGGGTGAACAGCGCCGTGGCGAACAGGAGCACCGCGAGGGCGAACGTGATCGCGGGCCACGGGGTCGTGGTCACCGAGGCGACGAGGGCGTCGATCGCCTCCGCACCGCTGATGCCGGTCGCGGCGGTCACCGTCGAGGCGACCGCCGAGACCGGCGTCGTGAAGGCGATCTGTCCGCTCAGGAATCCGACCAGGCCCGCGATCGCGATCGTGAGCACGCCGAACGCATACCGCAGCACGAGACCGACGATCGACAGGGCGCCGCCGAGGGCCAGCACGGCGAGGCTGAGCGGTGTCAGCACCGGGACCGCCGCGGCGCCGGTCACCGTCAGCTCGTGCTGTGCACCGTCGTCGAGCACCGCGACCAGCCAGGTCTGCGTCGAGGAGATCACGCTCAGCGCGCCGACGAAGAGGGTCGCGAGGACGGTGAGAAGGCGGGCCCGGCGGATCACGGGTTCGGCCGGGCAGGTCCCGCGACCGGGTCGAGGTCGTCGGCGTCGAAGCACGTCCTCGTGCCGGTGTGGCACGCGGGTCCGACCTGGTCCACCTCGAGCAGGATCGCGTCCCCGTCGCAGTCCAGCCGCGCGCCGCGGACGAGCTGGATGTTGCCGGACGTGTCGCCCTTGCGCCAGTACTCCTGGCGCGAGCGCGACCAGAAGGTCACGCGGCCGCTGGTGAGCGTCCGGCGCAGGGCCTCCGCGTCCATCCAGCCGAGCATGAGCACTTCGCGCGTATCCCACTGCTGCACGATCGCCGCCACGAGTCCGTCCGCCGTGAAGGCGACCCGGGCGATCCGCTCGTCGAGCGTTTCGGTCATGACCGCACCTCGATTCCTTCGGCCTGCATCTCGGCCTTGACCTGCCCGATCGTCAGCTGACCGGAGTGGAAGACGCTCGCGGCGAGGACGGCGTCGGCGCCGGCGGCGATCGCCGGCGCGAAGTCCTCGGCGCGCCCGGCGCCGCCCGAGGCGATCACCGGCACGCTCGAGACCTCGCGCATGAGGGAGACGAGTTCGAGGTCGAAGCCCTCCTTCGTGCCGTCCGCGTCGATCGAGTTGACCAGCAGCTCGCCCGCGCCGCGCTCGATCGCCTCGCGTGCCCAGTCCAGCGCGTCCAGCGATGTCAGCGTGCGTCCGCCGTGCGTCGTGACGACGAAGCCCGAGTGTGTGCCCGGCGCGCGCTTCACGTCGAGCGAGAGCACGAGCACCTGGGCCCCGAAGCGGTCGGCGATCTCATCGATCAGGTCGGGCCGGGCGATCGCCGCGGAGTTGACCCCGACTTTGTCGGCACCGACGCCGAGCAGCCGGGCGACATCCTCGGCGGAGCGCACCCCTCCCCCGACCGTCAGCGGGATGAACACCTCTTCGGCCGTGCGGCGGACGACGTCGTACGTCGTCGCCCGCTCGTCGACCGTCGCGGTGACGTCGAGGAAGGTCAGTTCGTCGGCACCCTGCGCGAAGTACAACCGCGCGAGCTCGACGGGGTCGCCCATGTCGCGGAGGTTCTCGAAGTTGACGCCCTTGACGACGCGGCCGTCGGCGACGTCAAGGCACGGGATCACGCGGCAGACCAGAGCCATGGCTACAGCCGTGCGTTGTGGATCGCGGTGACGAGGATCGCCCGGGCGCCGATCGCGTAGAGCGCGTCCATCACCTGGTTGACGTCCTTGCGCGGGCTCATGACGCGCACCGCGACCCACTCCGGGTCGCGCAGCGGCGAGAT
>Ga0075365_10000800_pt1 | contig 12905 bp, 9 predicted proteins | sample EndMetdeltDD1765_FD_71387 | JGI IMG/M metagenome (GOLD analysis project Ga0075365, IMG submission 71387) | Populus endosphere microbial communities from Tennessee, USA - Endosphere MetaG P. deltoides DD176-5 | ecosystem: Host-associated > Plants > Roots > Endosphere | place: USA: Tennessee... | reverse complement strand
CGAGTCGCGCATCGACACCCTCATCATCCGCAGCACCGACGTCCCCACCCTCGAGACCGTCAAGGCCATCGCCGACGACCTCTGACCCCCACCCACCTGTTTCGCGTCACGAGATGTACCGCGTCGGTACCTCTCGTGACGCGAAACGGGGGGGGGTAGTGGACCGGGCTCGCTTCAGAGCGAGGCGCCGAAGGTCGCCAGATCGCCGGCGAGGACCTTCTCGACCTCGGGGATCTTGTCGTCGCCCTCGTAGGGCTTGAGGTAGCCGCTGCTCGCCTGGAAGCGCTCGAGCTGGTCCTCGGTCATCGAGGGGCCACCGATGATGTCCTCGATCTTCGGGCCGATGCGCTTGGCGATCGCCGAGAGGCGGTCGCGGTCGAGCCCGAAGAAGCGGATGCCGTTCTCGCCGATCATCTTGCGGGCCTCGTCCTCCGGGACGCCCTGGAACGCGTCGGCGAGGTACGCCTTCGTCTGCGGCCAGGTCGCCTCGTGGTGCGGGTAGTCGCGGCCGAAGAGGATCGTGTCGACACCCAGTTCGTGGCGCTTCTCGACCTCGGCCTTGTGGATGAACGAGGCGCCGGCGAGGCAGTTCGTCTTCCAGTACTCGCTCGGCGGGCGCTTGGCCGGCAGCGTGTCGCGGTTCTTCTCCCACACGCGGTCGAGGAGCTGCAACGTCGCCGGGATCCAGTCGAGGCGGATCTCCGTCAGCTCGAGCTTCAGCTCGGGATGCCGGTCGAACACGCCACCGAGCATCATCTGCCACATCGGCTGGCGGGAATCGAGGTTCTTGTTGAGGAAGTCGAAGAAGAACTGCACCGACTCGTCCGACACCGCGTGCGCGTGCTGGGCCATGACCTCGATGTCGTTGGTGCCGGCGGCGGCGACGACATCGTTGTACATCTTCTCGATCTCCGGGAACGCGGTGCCGACCATCGTGCCGTAGCCGGCGTGCACCACCATGGTGAGGTTGTTGGCGGCACACGATGCCCAGAACGGGTCCCAGTACGGATCCGACAGCGGTGCCATGTCCGCGTGCTTCACGTAGCCGGGGCCGTACACGCCGATGAAGTTGTGGTCGGCCATCCACTGGAGCTCGGCGACCTGCGCGTCCATGTCGACGCAGGGACCGATGGCACCCGTGATCAGGAGACGGTCGGGGGCGAACCCGAACGCGTCGTGGCAGTAGCGATTCCAGCCCTTGGCCCCGGCGTCCCACGGCTCGAGGCCGTAGTCGCGGTTGGTCACGTTGTGGAACATGTCGCCCAGGCGCGAGTCCCCGAGGTAGATCAGCTCGGCGGCGATGCCCTCGCGGTCCATGTCGGCGAGGCGGATGACCGGGTCGTACAACCCCTGCCAGTCCTCGCGCTGCGCCTCGAGGTGCTCGAGCTCGGCCGGCCCGACATCGGTCTGGCTACCGCCCGCGGCCCGGACCCCGATGCAGTAGATCGCCCGGGGGTAGATCTCGTCGTTGTCCTTGTGGAGGCTCGGTAGCAGCTCGTGGAACTGCTTCGGCAGGTACTCCGGCCACAGCTCCTTCGGCACCCCGGCGTGCGAGTCACACGAGACGACGATCACTCGATCTTCCACGACGAACCCCCTGACGAACGGCCCGGTCGAGGCACCGACCAGCAGGCACAAGGCTGCCACGGCGGCGGATGCGGCGACCAACCGGGCAGGTTGGTCACTCGCTTCCGGCGGCGATCCCGAACGTCTCCCGAGCGAGCTCGGCGGCCCGCTTGCGGTCGACCTTGTCGCGCGGGGTCAGCGGCACCGCGTCGAGCGCGAAGAGTCGACGAGGGACCTTGTAGGAGGCGAGATCGGCGCGCATCTCGGCGACGAGTGCCTCGGGGTCGGCGTCGCCCTCCCAGACGATGCCGGCCACGGGGATCTCACCGAGACGGTCGTCGGGCACGCTCACCACGACCGCGTCGCGCACCAGCGGCGAACGGCGAGCTGCGTCCTCGACCTCGACCGGGTAGACGTTGAACCCGCCGACGATGATCTTCTCCTGCACCCGGCCGGTGATGGAGAGGATCCCGTCGTCGAGTCGGCCGACGTCACCGGTGGCGAACCAGCCGTCGTCGTCGAGCGGCACCTTGGCCCCGCCGATGAACTCCGTCGTGAGCTCGTCGGTGCGGACGAGGATCTCGCCCTCGCCCTCGGGTCGGTCGTCGTCGAGGCGCCGGAACCGGACCTCGACCCCCTTGGCGATGCGCCCGACGGAGCCAGGACCCCGGCGGCCGGCCACCACGTCGTCGTAGCGCTCCTGGGCGACCGCGCCGGTCTCGCTCATCCCGTAGGCCTGCATGATCGGCACGCCGTAGCGGGCCTCGAAGCGCTCCCGCGTGGCGATCGACAGCGGTGCCGTTCCCGAGGTGACGTACTTGACGCCGCGCAGATCGATGTCGTCGTCTGCGGTTGCGAGCATGTGGATCATCGCCGGGGTGATCTGCAGCGAGTCGACAGCCCAGTGGGCGAGGACGGCGCGCACGGCCGGGACGCTGAACTTGGGCACCACCACAGACGAGCGACCGATCCACATCCGGAACGCCACCCGGCTGATGCCGGCCATGTGACCGAAGGGGTTGAACACCACACCGGGGGCCAGGTGGGGCGGCGACGGCTCGGGCCGGTAGTCGGCGTTCTTGGCGTAGCCGGCCGCGACCCGGTGGGCCGCGTTGATCAGGTCGCGGTGCGTGTGCGTGATGCCCTTGGGCTGGCCGGTGGTTCCCGAGGTGAAGATGGCGACGGCCAGGGCGTCGGGATCGGGGAGCGGGAGCTCGGCCCGCTTCCACAGATCGTCGGCGGGCGCCGGCTCACCTTCGAGGATGCCCTCGAGATCGACGTGCACGACCCTGCGCCCCCCGGGCACCTCCGGAGCGTCGGGGTAGGTGACGACGGTCTTGACGTCGGCCAGCGCGAACAGGCGGTCGGCCTCGGTCCCCGGCAGCAGGGTGCCGACGGCAGCGACGCCGCTGCCGTTGAACCACACGGCGAGCGAGGCGACGACCCACGCCGGGGCGTTCGAGAGGTAGCAGCCGACGCGCTGCCCGGGCTCGACACCGGCGGCGCGCAAGGCCTCCGCCAGCCGCGCCGCGCGCGCGAGGACCTGCCCGTAGCTGCGGGTGACGACCTCGTGGGGCGCCTGCTCCTCGACCGTGAGCAGGAAGGGCGTCGAGGGGTCGAGCTCCGCTCGGCGAAGGGCGATGGCGGCCAGGCTCGACGGCGTGGCCTCGTTCACGAGCGCTTCACCTGCGACCACGGCAGCGTGCGGTCCGCATCGGGCTCCTTCGGCAGCCCGAGCACCCGCTCCCCCAGCACGTTGCGCTGGATCTCCGACGTGCCCCCGGCGATCGTGCGCGACCGCACTCGGAGGAACGCCCAGGCCGTGTTCTGGTGCCATTTGTCCTCGGCCAGCCAGGCGGTGCCCGACAGGCCCTCGAGGTCGAGGCCGAGGTTCTGGAGCCGCTGGACGTGCTCGCTCGCCATCAGCTTCGAGATCGAGCCCTCCGGGCCCGGCTGGTGACCGGCCCGACGACGCGCCGCGGCGCGCTGGTTCGTGAGGGCGATGAGCCGCTCGTCGATGTAGGCCTGGGCGATGCGCTGGCGCATGGCCGGATCGCTGACGGGCGCGTGCCGCTTCACCATGGCGCCGACCGTGCGTCCGATCGCGTGCCCTGAGCCGGCGAGCGCGGTGCGCTCGTGCGACAGGATCGACAGCGTCACCTTCCAGCCTTCGTTGACCTCGCCCAGGCGCAGCGCGTCGTCGACGCGCGCGTCGTCGAGGAACACCTCGCAGAACTCGCCGTCGCCGGTGATCTGCATGAGCGGTCGGATCGTGATGCCCGGCTCACGCATCGGCAGCACGAACGCCGTGATGCCCTGGTGCTTCGGGACATCCGGGTCGGTGCGGGCGAGAAGGAGACCGAACGCCGCCCGGTCACCCAGGCTCGTCCAGACCTTCTGGCCGTTGACGACCCACTGGTCGCCGTCGCGGACGGCGCGGCAGGCGAGACCGGCGAGGTCGGAGCCCGCGCCCGGCTCGGAGAAGAGCTGGCACCAGATCTCCTCGTGCCGGGCGATGGGGCGGAGGAACCGCTCCTTCATCTCGTCGGTGCCCCACTGGAGGATGGCGGGACCGGCGAGGTCGACACCGACGGGGTTGGTGCTCCGCGGCACCTTGTAGCGGAGCAGCAGCCTGGTGACGGCGCCGCCCTCCTTCGCCGACAGCCCGAGGCCGCCGTACTCGACCGGCCACGTGGGCGTGACGTAGCCGCGGTCGGCCACATCGACCCACCACGCCGCCTCGTCGAGCGTGGGACGCACCTCGGCGAGCGCCTCCGAGTCGTCGTCGTCGATCGCCTTGATCCACGCGGCCGGCAACCGCTCGCGCAGGAAGGCCTCCGCCTCGACGAGGTGCTCGTCGATGGTCATCACTGCCACTTCGGTTCTCGCTTCTCTGCGAAGGCCATCGGACCTTCTTGGCTGTCGGGATGCGCCCGGTGCGCGAGCAGGATCTCCCACCCGTACTGCATGGCTTCGCCCAGGGGACGCTCGGTGGCCGCCCACACCGCCCGCTTCGACGCCTCGATCGCTGCAGGCGACCCGGTGGCACACAGCTCGGCGAGCTCGACCGCCCGGTCGAGCAGCTGGTCGGGCTCGACCACTTCGTCGACGAGCGAGATGCGCAGCGCCTCGGCCGCGTCCATCCGACCATGGCGGCCGAGGACCGACATGCGCAGCGCGTTGCCCAGGCCGATGCGGGGCATCAGGGAGATCGGCTCGAGCGCCGTGCACTGACCGACGCTGACGTGGGTGTCCATGAACGAGGCGTTCGTCGACGCGATGATGATGTCGGCCTCCGCGACGAGGTGATACCCGGCCCCGGTGCACACGCCGTTGACGGCGACGATCGTCGGCAGCCAGACGTCGCAGCTGAGCGGCGAGACCTTGAGCTCGTCGTGGACGTTCTCCTTGACGGGCCTCGGCCCGCCGCGGGCCGCGAAGTCCTTGAGGTCCATGCCGACGCTGAAGGCACGCTCACCGGACCCTGTGATGACGATGGCGCGAATCTCTTGATCGTCGTGCAGGGAACGCCACGTGGCCTCGAGGGCGTCGTAGACGCCCTGGTTGAGCGCGTTCATGCGCTCCGGGCGGTTGACCGTCACGACGAGGACGCGGCCGCGTCGCTCCACCTTCAGTTCGTCAGTCATCACCGGTGAACGTATCGACCGCTCTGATGGCGCGCCCCCCAACGAGCCACCAGAGCGGACGGTCCTAGTGCCAGAACCCGAAGGTGCGGAAGGCGAGGTGGCCACCGCCCTCGGGCTTCTCGGTCACGGGATCGGAGTTGAGGTCCCGGTAGGTCGGCGCGTTGATGCGGTTCGCGACCTTCTGCAGGGCCGGGTAGTCGAGGTCGTAGGCCTGCAAGGCGTTGGCGCCGAGGAAGGCGCGCACGTCCTCGTAGGGCATGCCGGCATAGTTGAACCGCAGCGCCGCCCAGTTCATCGACTCGCCGTGCGGGCCCTCGGCGTCGTACTGGTAGGTCCCCTCGAAGTGCGGGTAGTCGGAGCCCCAGATCACGCGGTCGACGTAGCCGTGCTCGATGGCGTCCTCGGCCTCGAAGCGGGCGTGGAAGCTGGCTCCGATGAACACCTGCTCCTTGGCGTACTCGCTCGGCAGCCGCGGCACTCGTTCCTTCTCCGCAGGGCCGTAGCTGAAGCAGTCGGTGAGGTAGATGCTGTCCATCTCCTTGAGCACGAAGTTCCACCAGATGCCGGGCGACTCGGTCACGACGAAGCGCAGCCCAGGGTGCCGCTCGAAGACCCCACCGAAGATCAGGTGGTCCATGGGGCAGATGCGGCTCATCATCGAGATCTCGAGCTTGGCGATCGACATGGCACCCGGGAAGGCCCCGCCGCTCGATGCCGCACCGCCGTGGCAGCACATGGCGATCCTGTTGGCCTCGACCGCCGAGAAGAACGGGTCCCACGCCGGGTTGTTGTAGGGCTCGAGGTACGACTTCGGGCTCGGGAAGTTGACCGCCTTGAGCCCGTGCTCCCGGCCCCATTCGAGCTCCGCGATGGCGAGCTCGGTGTCCCAGAGGGGGAGGTACATCAGGCCGATGTGGCGCTCGGGCTCGATCGTGCACTGGTCGGCGAGCCACCGGTTGTAGATCTTCTGCCCCTCGAAGGCCAGCTCCAGGTCGCGGGCGGTCGGCATGGCCGTGCGCGAGAACATGGCGTCGCCGGTGAACGGCATGGGCTCGCCGTTCTGGCTGTCGTGGAACAGCACCTCGGCGGCGACGCCGTCGTTGTCGAGGTCGCGCATCCGCTGATGCATGTCGAAGTGGCCGGGGGTCCCGAGGTTGGCCTTGCGCACGCCCCAGTCGGCACCCTGGGCGATCCCGGCGAAGGAGACGTTCTTGCCCTGGGCCGCCGCCGCCGCGCGGCGGTCGTCGAGCGCCTTGGCGAACGCGTCGAACTCGTCGAGGAGGGCCGGCGGGCAGTACGGGCGCAGGTCCTCCTTGAGGCGCGGCCCGATGTGGGTGTCACAGGAGACGATGACCAGTGGCGTGGTCTCCTGGCTGGCGACCGCTTCGGCCTCGGACGTGGTGACGGCCATCGTGCTCCCCCGGGTTCGTGGAACGATGATTTGGTACAGGCAGCATACGGCCCCGCCGGCCGGCGGCCAAGCGGGCTCAGACGCCGAGCTCGGGCGCCGCTCGCAGGGCGATCGGAGGGCCGCCGAACGGGCGCCAGGGCAGACCGACGATGCGCCGCCGGCCCCAGACCGGATGCTCGACCTCGGTGAAGAACCCCCGCTCGACCAGCTGCTCGACGTCGACCAGCCGCAGCGCCGGCAACACCTCCTCGGCGGCCACCCCGACCGCCCGCAGCGCGGCCGCCAACTCCGCCGCCGGCCAGTCGGGCGTCGCGGCGGCAAGGTCGGCGCCGGCCAGGACGCGCCGCAGGGCCGCCGCTCCCTCGGCTCCGTCGACGGCGATGGCGATCCAGCCGTCGCTCGTCGGGAACACCCCGTGGGGCGAGAAGGGGGTCAGGTCGTTGCCCCGGTCGACGGCCGCGTCGCTGGCCGCGTCGAGGCTGGCGGCGGCGAGGAACTCGTTGAAGTGGGCGCTGATGAGGTCGGCCATGGCGTAGTCGAACCCGGCGCCCCGGTTGCCGGCGGGGCCGACCGCCCACGCGGCGACGAGCGTGGCGAGCGTGAACGCCGAGATGAGATCGGCCCATGCCAGATCGACCTCGGCGGTCTCCCCGTGGTCGTTGCGGGTGAGGTAGCAGAACCCGCATGCCGCTTGGAGGTTGTAGGCGTAGGCGCGATAGCTCGCCTGGGGACCGTCCTGCCCGAAGCCCGACGAGCTGAGCGCCAGCACGTCGGGGCGCGACGCCACGACCGACGATGCCGCGAGACCCAGAGCCTCCGCTCGCTTGCGACCCAGGTTCTCGATCACGACCTCGGCGCCGTCGACGAGCTCGGCCAGCCGGCCGGGATCGGCGTCGACGTCGAACGCCACGCTTCGCTTCGAGTGGTTGATGTAGGCGAAGTAGGCCGACCGTTCCTGGCCGGGCTCGCCGTCGATGTAGGGCGGCCGGCGGCGGTACATGTCGAGGCGACGGAGGTCCTCGAGCTTGGTCACGTTGGCGCCGAGCGCACCGAGCAGCGCGGTGGCGAGCGGGGCGGCGAGCACGTGGCCGGCTTCGAGCACCTCGAGGCCCCGCAACGCCCTGGGCAGACGGGCTCGCGCCCCGACGTCGTCGACCGGTCGGAACGGGCTCCCGACGATCGTCGCGATGCGGCCGTCGCCCACCGGCAGCGACTCGAACGCGTCGCGGTGGATGAGCTGCTCGGAGGCGAGGATCTCCGCCGGCGCGTACATGCCGGTCGCGGGAACGCCGTGGCGCTGGAGCAGGACCTCGGCCTCCCGCTTGGTCATGGTCCGGGTCCACGCGTCGACGTGTGCGTCGACCTCGTCGGCGGCCTCGGTCCGCGACTGCGTCGTGGCGAACGCTTCGGCCCACGAGGGCGAGCCCATCGCCTCGACGACACCACGCCACTGGTGGTCTTCCATCGCCGAGATCCGCACGTAGCCGTCGGTGCAGGTGTAGAAGCCGGCTGGCGAGCCATAGCGACGAGAACCCAGGTGCACGCCCGTCTCGAGCGTGACCGAGCTGATCTCGAGGACCGGACCGGTGGCGATCGAGGCCTCGACCGCAGAGAGGTCGAGGTGGACGGCGCCGTCGTGCGCCAGGTCGACGGCATGGCACGCGGCGAGGGCCGCGACCTGACCCGAGTTGAGCAGCGACTGCTGCCCGGCGATCTTCAGGGGCTGCCCGGTGCGGGGGTCGTGCACGGTGGCGAGCGGCCCGCTCGCCGCCGCGACGGTGAGCTCCGTGGCGACGTCACCCGCGCGGGGGCCGGTCAACCCGAAGGCGCTGATGGTGACCCACGCCCCCGGGTTGTGACGATCGACGAACGCGAGGTACTCGTCGATCGCCCGCAGGTCCTCGATCGCGCCGCCGACCCGGTCGAACACCACCAGGTCGATGTCGTCGTCGAGCAGCGCCTCGAGGTCGACCAGCGACGTGGCCGGCTCCAGGCGCTTGCCCCGGTCGAGGACGAGCGAGAGCAGGCTGGCGCCGTCGACGGCGGGACGACCGCGCCGGTGCGGGCTGCCGGGCCGAACGGCCGCCGTCACGTCGGCGCCGAGCGCCCACAGGGCGCTGCCCGCCGCCGCGCCCGCCACGCCATCGCCCAGCTCCAACACGCGGAGCCCGGCCAGCAGGTCGAGTCGCTTGCCCTCCGTCACGGGGTCTGTGCTTCGGGCACCTGATCGGGGTCGAACGGAGGGATCACCGCGTGACCGCCCCCCGCGGGCGGGAGGATCACGACGAACCGAGCGTCGCACGTCCGCTCCCCCCGCTGGTTGTCGCCCCAGGCGTCGATGGTGACGGTGTTGGCCGCCTTGTCGACCTCGCGGACGACGCCGGAGATCACGTGGAAGTCGCCGCTGTAGTTGAACTTCCGCACGGCCGACGCCATGGTCCAGATCCAGGCGTCGTCACCCATCCAGTTGGTGACGAGGTTCGCCATCCAGTTCGAGCGCATGACGCCGTAGTCGTAGGCGTAGGGATGCCCCATGCGCTGCGCCCATTCGTCGTCCCAGTGGCAGCGTTGCGCCGTGTCCCACGTGCCCATCGTGGTGCGCGTGTAGAAGGCCGGCACTCGCCGGCGGTTCTTGTACCCGATCCCGGACGCGCCGCCGCCGAAGTGACCCCAGCCGACGCCGACGTGCCATGCCACCAGCTCCGTGGTGCCCATCGGACCCTTGGCGATCGTCCCCAGGTCGTCGCCCGCCTTGACGTCGTCGATCGTCAGGGGCGCCGACCCGCGGCGGGTCTCGGCGTCCCACAGCTGCTCGTACCTCGCCATCTCCTCGTCGCTGTAGTGCGGCGTCGGGATGTCGCGGTTCTTGCCCGCCTTGCGCGACTTCTCGCGGTCGGCGTGCCAGTAGTCGAGGAAGCGGTAGGCGTACGGCGACCCGCTCTCGTCCTCCCAGGACACACGGTGCGAAAGGAGAGCCCCCGTTCCGCCGCCGAACGCGCTCTCCTTGAGCTCGGCCGAGTAGAGCGCCTGGGTCATGTGCAGGACATCGCCGGCGCGGACCGGACGCGGGAACACCCAGCGTTCCCCGCACATGTACTGGCCGATGCCGCGGAGCGGGTCGCCCGACCTCATCAACGCGCGCTCGGCCTCGGACCAGTTCGTCTCGCGCCAGATGCCGGCCGAGAAGGGGTAGATCGGCGGCGCGATCGACGAACCCCACGAGCTCGCCTCGGCGTACGAGGGATCGTTGAAGAGGGGGTTGTCGTCGCCGTAGGCACGCGCGAAGTGGCGGAACGAATCGCTCGAGGAGCGCTCGTTGTGCTGCTTCGGCGAGTACCGCACGGGGATGCCGATGCGCTTGCGCACCTCGACCATCGTCTCTTCGTTCAGCTCGCGCGGCTTCGGCCCCGTCGTCACATCACTCATCGCTGCTCCTCGTTGATCGCGTCACGACGCGATGAGCGTCGGGAAGACTGTTTCGGCCAGGCGTCGACGATGCCACGACGGGGTGCCGAAGAGCACCTCGTCGAGCTTCACCCGCTTCAGGTACAGGTGCGAGTCGTGCTCCCAGGTGAACCCGATGCCGCCGTGCACCCGTAGGCCGATGGCGCAGGCCTCGGCGCACGCCGGCCCGACGAACGACGCGGTGACCGAAGCGGCGCGCGACCACCCATCCGCGTCGGCATCGAGTGCCTCGGCCGCCGCGACCGTCGCGACGCGGCTCGACTCGACGGCTACTGCCATGTTGGCGCACAGGTGCTTCACCGCCTGGAAGGAGCCGATCGGCTTGCCGAACTGCTGCCTGTCCTTGGCGTAGGCGGTCGCCTGGTCGAGGGTGCGCTCGGCCGCCCCGGCGGCGTCGCACCCGACGGCGATGGCCCCGACGGCGAGCAACCGGTCGAACAGGTCGTCGCCCGCCTGGCCCGGGTCGCACAGCAACCGGTCGTCGCCGACCTCGACGCCGTCGAACGACACCGTGAACGCCCGTCGCGTCTCGTCGACGAGCGACGTGCGGTCGAGCCGCACGCCTGGCGTCGACGGATCGACGGCCACGAGCGCGGTCGCGCCGTCGGCGCCCCGAGCGACGACCACGAGGGTGCCCGCGACGTCGGCGTCGAGCACGAAGCCGGATGCGCCGTCGAGGCGGACGCGGCCCGCCTTCGTCGACCACGCCGTCGTCGCCCGGCTGCGGTCGCAGGACCCGTCGGTGTTGGCGAGCGCGACCGACCCGACCACCTCACCGTTGACGATGGGGGTGAGCAGCTCGAGGGCGAGCGCTTCGTTGGCGGCGAAGGCGAGGGCGCTGCTGGCGAGCACGGCGCTGGCGAGGAAGGGCGACGGCGTGATCGCCCGGCCCAGCTCGTGCAGGACGACCGCGAGGTCGCCGTAGCCGCACCCGGCGCCACCGAAGCGCTCGGGCACGTGGATGCTCGTCCACCCCAGCTCGACCATCTGGTCCCACAGGCCGCGGTCGAAGCCCGGATCGGCACCGACGACCGCACGCACCTGCGCGGCCGACGACTCCCGCTGGAGCAGCGCCCGCGCGGTCGAGCGAAGCTCGTCTCGTTCGTCAGCTGAAAGGGCCACGATCCTCTTCCTTAGCGCGGCAGTCCGAGCATGCGCTCGCCGATGACGTTCCGCATGATCTCACTGGTCCCGCCACCGATCAGCCAACCGAACGAGTGGATGTAGTCGTTCATCCAGAAGTCGGTCTCCCACCCGGCGGACGCGAGGACAGGACCGTCGAGCTGCCCGCGGGCACCGAGCACATCGGTGAACTGCCGGGTGAGCTTGTGGAGCAGCTCGCTGTAGAAGATCTTGATGATCGACGAGGTGCCCGACACGTCGGCACCGCGGACGATGTCGTCGATCATGCCGTTGAGCAGGTGGCGCAGCACCTCTGACTCGGCGAAGCACTCGGCGAGCATCTCGCGGACCGCTGGGTCGTCGATGGCCTTGCTGCCGTCCTCGAGCTGGAAGCTGGCCGCCTGATCGACCGCCGCGCCGATGCCCCGACGACGGAGGCGCTCGGTCATGTCGAGGATGGTGATGGCGCGCTCGGCGGCGAGCGTGCCCTGGGCGACGGCCCACCCGTTGTTCTCGTCGCCGATGCGGTTGCCCACCGGCACGCGCACCTCGTCGAAGAAGAGCTCGCAGAAGTCCGACGGCCCCCACGCCTGCCGGATCGGTCGGACCTCGATGCCCGGCGACTCCATGTCGATCACCAGGCAGCTGATGCCCTTGTGCTTCGACGCCTCTGGGTCGGTGCGCACGAGCGCCATGCACCAACGCGACTCACGCGCCCAGCTCGTCCACACCTTCTGGCCGTTGACGACGTAGTCGTCGCCGTCGCGCAGGGCCCGGGTCTGCAGGCTGGCCAGGTCGGAGCCGGCGTTGGGCTCGGAGAAGCCCTGGCACCAGGTCTCACCGGCGAGCATGCCGGAGAGGTAGCGCTGCTGCTGCTCCGCGCTGGCGCTGTGGAGGATGGCCGGCGCCACGTTGTAGACGGCGACGTGGAAGAGGGCGTTGCGGGGCGCGCCAGCGCGGGCGAGCTCCTCGGCGATCACCACCTGCTCGGGGATCGAGAACCCACCGCCCCACGCCTTCGGCCAGTGCGGGGCGAGCAGCCCGGCCTCCCGCAGCTGCCCGCCCCACCAGCGCAGGAACGCGACGGAGTCCTCGTGGCTCACGCCCCGCTGCTCCTCGCGCCAGTCCTTCGGCACGTGCTGCTCGGCCCAGGCGCGCACGCCGCTGCGCAACTCGTCGATCGTGCCCCCGGGCTCCGGCATGGGCGTGAGACTACTGTTAGGTCCGCGCATCACCAGATCGGCTCCCCCGGCGTGCGGGACCCGTCATCGCACGCAAGCCCGGGGGGCGCAGGCCCCTGCCGCTCGCTTCGTGAGGGTGCGGCGACGGAGCGGCGCGTTGCCCCGCGGGTCCGTCTCGACCACAATCAGGACACCCAATTCGAATCGCTCGGGGGGAGCTGGCATGGCCGAGGAGAGCGCCGTCTCACAGATGGCGAAGCTGAGCATGGCGCACCAGGAGGAGCGCACCGCCGTCTGGCAGGCCCTGCGAGCGCGGGGACCCGTGTACGAAGGACCGGGCGGCATGTGGATGCTGACCAGCCCCGAGGCGGTCCAGTACGCCCACCGGAACCCGAAGCTCTTCTCCTCCACCGGCCTGATGGAGCTGCACGACCTCCCGATCGAGTACGTGCCGTCGGCCATCGACCCGCCGGAGCACCACCGCTACCGGCACATCCTCGACCCGATGCTCGC
>Ga0075365_10000799_pt1 | contig 12911 bp, 15 predicted proteins | sample EndMetdeltDD1765_FD_71387 | JGI IMG/M metagenome (GOLD analysis project Ga0075365, IMG submission 71387) | Populus endosphere microbial communities from Tennessee, USA - Endosphere MetaG P. deltoides DD176-5 | ecosystem: Host-associated > Plants > Roots > Endosphere | place: USA: Tennessee... | reverse complement strand
CATCACCGAGCTCGCGTCGCCGCCGCTCACCTCGACAACGCTCTTGGGCTCCATGGTCAGCTCGGCCGACTCGATCTCCACTCCGGACGACTCGAGCGCCTCGCGCACGGCCGCGAGGCTCTCGGCCGGGCTGACGACCTTGAGCGAGTCGCCCTCGCGCGTCACGTCCTCGGCGCCCGCGTCGATCGCCCCGATGAGGTCGTCCTCCGTGTAGCGGTCGGCGTCGACCATCACGACACCCCGCTTCTCGAACACCCACGCAACCGAGCCGGGCTCGCCGAGGCTGCCCCCGTGCTTGTCGAAGGCGTGGCGCATGTCGGCGCTCGTCCGGTTGCGGTTGTCGGTCAGGGCTTCCACGAGGACGGCGACGCCGGCCGGGCCGTAGCCCTCGTAGAGGACCCGCTCGATCGTCTCGCCGTCGGCTCCTGCGCCCGTGCCCCGGTCGATCGCCCGCTGGATGCTGTCCTTGGGCATCGAGTAGTCCCGCGCCTTCTGGATCGCCGCCGCGAGCGTGTAGTTCGCCTCGGGGTCTCCTCCGCCCTCACGCGCGGCAACGGAGATCGCTCGCGCGAGCTTGGTGAAGAGCTGGCCGCGGCGAGCGTCGGTCGTCGCCTTCTTGTGCTTGATCGACGCCCACTTGGAGTGACCCGACATGGCCCACATACTAGGAAGACGCGCATGGGAATCCGGCTCACTGAGGAGGCGGCGTAGCGGCCGGGCCTCTGTGCCCGGCCGCCAGCGGCCTCGGCATCCCTTGTACGCCCAACACCGAGCCCCTGGCAACGAAGCTTTGCGGTGTCGTGACCCTACAAACAGCCGCGGTCCCCAGAAGTTGCGGGACTGTGACTTGTCAGGTCGCTGACAGCCTCAGACGACGAACTGGCCGTCGCGCTGGAACGCCTCGCCGTCGACCTCGATCAGGCCGCCGCCGCGCAGGTCGCAGACCAGGTCGGTGTGCACGGCACTCTCGTTCTTGCCGCCGCACTCCGGATAGCTCGCGCCCACGGCCATGTGGACCGTGCCGCCGATCTTCTCGTCGAGGAGGACGTCGCGGGTGCCTCGATCGATCCCGAAGTTCGTGCCGATGCCGAGCTCCCCGAGCCGCCGCGATCCCTCGTCGGTGTCGAGGAGGCTCACCAGGTAGTCCTCCCCCCGCTCGGCGGTGGCGTCGACGACCTTCCCGCCCTCGAAGCGCAGTCGGGTGCCGACCACCTCTCGCCCGCCGACCATGGCCGGCAGATGGAAGGTGACCTCGCCCTCCACGGAGTCCTCGATCGGCGCGGTGAAGAACTCGCCGTCCGGCATGTTGTGCTCGCCGTCGGCCGCGATGAACTTGCGCCCGGCGATGCCGAGGGTGATGTCGGTGCCGGGTGCCGTGACGTGGACCTCCTCGTGGCCCTCGATCCAGTCCGCGAGGCGCTTCCACTCCTCCGCCGCGTCACGCCAGGCGTCGACGGGGCTCTCGGCGTCCGCGTAGCAGGCGCCGTAGTAGAAGTCCTCGAACTCCGCCAGGCTCATCTCGGCATCGGAGGCGTACGCCGCCGTCGGGAACAGCGTGTAGACCCAGCGGAACGAGCCCTCGGCGCTTCGCCTGAGGGTGGTCTCCATCAGCTCCCTCGTGGCGGCTCGCCGCTTGGCCTGGCGCTCCGGCGGCACCTGCGAGAGCTCCCGCGTGTTCGTCTCCGCGCCGATCACGATGTTCACGTCGCACTCCTCGGCCTCCCAGCGCGACACAGGCGAGACCCACTCGAGCTGCGCGTCCGACGCGTTGCGGAAGTAGGCGGCCGCCTGCCCGTCGAACGAGAGGGCTACGGCCGGGTTGGCGCCGGCCTTCAGCGCCTCCTCGTACACGGCGGCGATCAGCGGCGCGCCCGCCGCGGGCCCCCGGATCGCACACGTCTCCCCGTCCTTCAGCTTGACCGAGTAGTTGACGAGGATCTGCGCGAGGTTGTCGACCCTCGGATCACGCATCGTTCTGCCCCCTTGTGCCGCTCTCGTGGTGTTGTCGGCGCTCACGGGCGGCGGTCGCGAGCGCCATCAGCAGCGCATGCATGCGCGAGTCGTCCGTGAGCTCCGGATGAAAGGCGCAGAGCACGACCTGCCCCTGCCGGATGGCGACCGGGTGTCCTTCGACGCTCGCGAGGACCTCCACGTCGTCGTCATAACTCGAGATCCGCGGCGCACGGATGAAGACAGCGCGCAGCGGGTCCGGCCCGAGGCCCTCGACCTCGAGCTCGACCTCGAAGCTTGCGATCTGGCGTCCGAAGGCGTTGCGCTCCGCGGTCGCGTCCACCAGCCCGAGATGATCTCTGTCGCACACGATCATCCCGGCGCAGGTCCCGAGGATCGGGCGCCCCTCCTCGGCGTGGCGCTGGATCGAATGCTCCAATCCATCGCGCTCGATCGCCTTGGTGATCGTGGTGCTCTCGCCCCCGGGGATGACCAGGCCGTCCAGCCCGGCGATGGCGTCGGAGGTCCGCACCTCCACCGCCTCCGCCCCCAGCGAGCCGAGCATCTCGGCGTGCGCCGCGAAGTCGCCCTGGCTGGCCAGCACGCCAATCCGCAGGCGCGTCGCGTCCCCGACCTCAGGGGGAACCGCGCTGGGGGGACTCACGCCGAGGGACCCTATGCGCCGCGCTGCTGGAGCAGCTCGCCCTCCGCCGCGAGCTGCGCGATGTCATCGCCCCGCATGGGCTCGCCGAGCTCAATCGACGCTGCGGCGACGCGCTCCGGATCCTTGAAGTGGGTCGTGGCCTCGACGATCGCGCGGGCGCGTCGATCGGGATCCTCGGACTTGAAGATGCCCGAGCCGACGAAGTTGCCCTCGGCGCCGAGCTGCATGACGAGCGCCGCGTCGGCCGGTGTGGCGATGCCTCCGGCGCAGAAGAGCGGCACGGGAAGCCAGCCGGCCTCGGCCACCTCGCGGACGACCTCCATCGGCGCCCCCAGCTCCTTGGCCTCGGCGCCGAGCTGCTCGCTGCCAAGGGTGCCCAGTCGCTTGATGCCGCCCACGATCCCCCGCAGATGGCGGACGGCCTCGACGATGTTGCCGGTGCCGGCCTCGCCCTTGGAGCGGATCATCGCGGCGCCCTCGCCGATCCGGCGAAGCGCCTCACCCAGGTTCGTCGCGCCGCATACGAACGGCACCTCAAAGGCTTGCTTGTCGATGTGGTGCGCCTCGTCCGCGGGCGTCAGCACCTCGGACTCGTCGATGTAGTCGACCTCGAGCGACTCGAGGACCTGGGCCTCGGCGAAGTGACCGATCCTGGCCTTCGCCATGACGGGAATGGTCACCGACTCCTGGATCTCCTTGATCACGCGCGGGCTGGCCATGCGGGCCACCCCACCGGCGGCACGGATGTCCGCGGGCACGCGCTCGAGGGCCATGACCGCGACGGCCCCGGCGTCCTCGGCGATCCGCGCCTGCTCGGCGGTGGTGACGTCCATGATCACGCCGCCCTTGAGCATCTCCGCGAGGCCGCGCTTCACCCGGAATGTCGCTCTCTCACTCATCCAATTGGAATATAGGGGAGCGAACCCCGCCCACGCCCCGCGCGGCGGATGAACCCGTCGACGTGCGTACTACTCCCTGGCAGGTCCTCGGGTACGCGTCAGGCGGCCATGCGGCGATCGGCCTCGTCGTCCCCGACCTGGTCCGGCGCCATCGTGTGCCCATCCGGGGGACCCGCGTACGGACCGGTGGGCCGGAGCAGCGGCATGGCCGCACGGTGCGTCGCCGGCACTGGGCGGCGGAGATCCCGGATCGCGACGATCAGGCCGGTGAGCAGCACGACCGCGGCCGCGAGGATGAGCGCGCCGATCAGCCAGGTGGCCCACGGAAGAGCCTCGTGCCAGAAGGTCCCTCCGTGCGGGTTCGTGCACTGAGCGGCGGGAGGCCACACCGAGATCCCCTTGTCGAGTCCGCCGCTCGTCTCGCCCGAGTTCGGACACGAACCGCCCCAGGAGAGCCAGAGCGCGAGGCCCCACAGGATGAACGCAGAGACGGCGAGGACGACCGCCGATCCGACGGTCGGCCCGAGCAGACGCCTTGGCCTGCCACTCGTCACCGGCGCAACGTTAGACGCGCCGGCCGTCGGAAGGGCGCGTTACCCCGACGGAAGCCCGCAAGTTGCGCGAAACCGTCGGGCTACTTCAGCTTGAAGGCGCGGATGCGGTCTTTGAACGCGGCCTTGTCCCGCGCGTACACGCCGTACGCAAGGGCCTGGACGATCCCCAGGAGGGCCGAGTTGGACCGCGTGAAGGAGGGGCTGTTCGAGGAGTAATAGAGGGTCAGCTCAGCGTGCTCGCCGACCTCCGAGAGGGTGGCGTCGCTGATCGAAAGGGTCCGCGCGTGCCGATGGCGGGCGAGCTTCATCGCCCGGACGACCAGCGGATGCGCCCGGCCGGCGGAGAAGGCGATCACGAGAGTGTCCTCGTCGACCCTGCTGAGCCTGGTGATCGAGTCCTGCCGAGGGCTCGTGACGACCTCGGCCCGGATGTCGAGCAGCGCCAGCAGGTGGCGCAGGTAGCTCGCGAAGAAGGCCATCTGGTCGACGCCGACGAGCATGACCCGGTGGGCGGAGGCAAGCGCGGAGACGCAGGCCTCGACCTGCTCCCGGGTGAGGTTCTTTGCCGTGTCCTCGACGTTTGCGTGGTCCGTCGCGAGCGAGGACTCGAACTCGGAGTGATCGAAGTCGAAGAGCTGGCCGCCCCCGGTGCCCGCGGCCTCCTCACCGGCACGATTCCGGTATTCCTCGATCGCGGACTGCTGAAGCTCTGGATACCCCTCGAAGCCGAGAGCCTGCGAGAAGCGGACGACGGTCGACGACGAGGTGCTCGCGCGGCGGGCGAGCTCCTCGGCAGTCTGGAAGGCGGCCTCGTCGAGGTGGTCGACGATGTAACGGGCGACGTCCTTCTGTGAGCGCGAGAACTCGTCGAACCGCTCGGTGATGTAGGCCGAGAGGGTCTTGCCGTTCTGCCGCGCGGGGCGGCCGTTGCGCCGCGAGCGCGTCTGGGCGCCGCGAGCGCGCGACTGAGTCGGACGAGACTTCGTGGCCGTCTTGCTCACGGCGGCATGTTTCGCCCCGGCCCCGGGTTTCCCTCCTAACTGGCGTAAATGTGCATCGATCGCGGCGGCCCATGAATCCCTGATGTGGTTGGATCGCCCCTCATGGATGTCGAGAGAGCGCTTCGCACGACAAACCGGAACATGATCGTGTTCGACCTCGCGCTGGGGACGGGAGCGGTGCTCGCGCCCGACGCGACCCTGGCCGTCCTCGGGCACGAGCGGCCCTCGCCCGACGCACGGGAGCTGTTTCGGCGCAGCGGGCCCGTCTGGCTCACGTTCGCCGCCGCACACGCGGTCGCGTACCGGCGCGACAGGCCGGCGGATTGGTGGGCGCTCGCCTGGCTGCGGGGCACGGAGATCGCCACGGACATCCTGTGGTCGCGCTCGGCGGCGTTCTCACGACCGGGGGCGCGTGCCGGCCTGTGGCTGGCGGGTGCCGGAAACGTCGGGATGACGGTTGGCTTCGCGTGGCTGGCCCGCCGGCGAGGACGCCGCCGGTTCTCCCTCCGCCGCGGCTAGCCCGAGGGCGAGGGCCCGGTTCCCGCCGGTCGGCTGCACTCCTTGAGGCCGACCGCCTGCGCCAGCTGCAGGCGCTCCACCTGGCCCTTCACGGCCTTGGCCTGCGCCTGTGCGTAGGCGGTGGCATCCGCCTGCTGGGCTGCCTTGAGCCCCTGCTTCAGAACGGCGACATTCTCGTCCAATGCCTTCAGGTAGCTCTCCAGCGCCGGCTTCACGGACGCCGGCGGGTTCAGATCGCGGAGCTGGCTCACCTCGCTCTGGGTGATGTCGACGAGTCGCTGCGTGAACGTCGCGGTTTCCTCCGGCGTGGTGGGTGGGCTTCCCTGGAGCTGGGCGAACCGGTCGTGGGCCTCCTTGCAGATGGCGTCGCCCTGAGCGATGAGCTGGTCCTTGGTGAGGGCGGACTCCGTGCTCGTCGTGGCGCTCGTGTCGTCGCCCCCGCCGCAGGCGGCGAGGCCCAGTGCGATCAAGGCGACGGTCGCCGCGGCAAAGGTGAGCCTCCAGCCCCTCCTCGCAGTCATCGGCGGGCAGGGTAGCGCCCGCCTGTCGTAGGGTCACGCGCCGTGAGGGCCCGCGAGATCTATGTGCGAACCGCTCGCACGTACTGGCGGCGGGCTGGGTACCTGCTCCTGCTGGGGATCGCCGTGTTCGTTCCGCTGGGACTCCTGGACGCCCTCGCCGACCGGATCCAGGAGATCCGCATCGAAGGTCTCGGCGACTTCTCGGATCTGGGGACGTACGCGGTCATTGCCGCGGTGGTCGCCCAGGCGATCACCAGCCTCATCGGGGAGATCTTCTACAGCGGCGCCGTCGCGCTCGCGCTCGCGCGGGGCGAGGAATCGGAGCCGCCGACGTTTCGGTCCATCGCACGACACCTCAGCTACGGACGGCTGATCGCCGTCGACCTCATCGTGGCGGCGGGGACGGCCGCCGGCCTCCTCCTCCTGATCGTGCCCGGGCTCATCTTCCTGACCTGGTTCGCCCTCGCCGGTCCGATCATCGAGCTCGAGGGAACGCGGGTCCGCGCGGCGATGAAGCGGAGTCGGCAACTGGTCCGCGGGCACTTCTGGGCCGTGTTGCTGGTCGTGATACCGATCTCCATCGGCAGCGAGGTCCTGTCCACCGCGTCGCTGGAGTGGTTCCAGGAGGTCATCCACAGCCACATCCTCAGCGACTGGGCCGGGGAGGCGGTGTCCGGCATCCTGCTGTCGCCGATCTATGCGGTCGCCGTCGTGCTCATGACACTGCAGTTGTCACGGGGCGGAGATAATCGAGGCGATGTCGGAGAAGAACATTGAGACGGTCAGGAACGGGCTTGAGGCGTTCAACCGGCGCGACATCGACGCCCTCCTCGAGTTCGCCGATCCCGAGGTGGAGTGGCGCCCTCCCGCGGAGCTCCCCGGAACAAGCGTCTACCACGGACACGAGGGGGTTCGGCGCTCCATCGCGGACATGCTCGACGCATTCGGTGACCTTCGCGCCGAGCCCGAGCGGTTCATCGCCGTGGACGATCGCGTGATCGCCCTCTATCGATGGCGCGGCCGTGGGAGCGCGAGCGGGATCTCGGTTGACGACTTCGATGTTCCGGTCGGGGTGATCGCGACCATGAGTGCCGACGGGCGGGCGACGGACGTCCGCTTCTTCATCACGTGGGAGAAGGCGCTCGAGGTCGCCGGCATCGAGTAACCGTTACGAACTGGCGGAGGCCGCCGCGCGAGACCACGAAAGTCGCGATCCGGTGAACCTGGTCAGCGGTCTGACGGTAGTCCCTCCCGATGAGCTCGGTCTGGCCCGTACATGTGGCGCCCCTCGATCCGTCGATCCCACGGCAGAACGCCGCGATCGTGCGATCCGTGTACGCCTCGTTCAACGGGCTGGCGGGCGGTGGCGAGGTCGCCACCTATGTCGAGACGCACTTCCACACGGACTGCGAGTACGCGCCGGTCGAGGAGGCGAGCACGATCCAGGGCCATGGCGCGCTAACGAGCTGGATCGAGCGGTGGTTCGAGGCGTGGGAGGACGCCTGGGACGAGATCATCGAGGTCATCGCGTCGGGCTCCACGGTCGTCACCGCCATCAGGGTGCACGGCCGCGGCCGGAAGAGCGGCATGGAGATCAGCCAGCAGCTATTCGACGTGCACGAGCTACGCGATGGCAAGCTCACGCGGATCCGGGAGTACCTGACGCGCGAGCAGGCGTTGCGCGCCGCCGGACTGCCGCTGCGTACCACTCCGGATGCGGCGCGGCTCGGCTACGAGCGTTCGCGCGCCTTCGCGCTCGCCTGATCCTCCGACCCGGCCCGCGCTATGCAGGCGCCCACACGGCGGTGCCCTTGAACTCGCAGAACGCGGGCACGCCGGGCAGGTAGAAACCGTGGAGGTTCACGGTCGTAACGCCATCGGCGTCCGCGAAGATCCACTGACCCTCGATCCGGTTCGCGAACGTGAAGAGGACCTGGTCGCCGCTTGGCCCCAGGGAGGTGCCGCTCGCATTCACGGTGCTGCTCGTTCCGCCCTGACTGAAGACCCAATTGAGGGTCGCGCCACCGGCTCCCTCGTTGGTGAAACGTGCGGTGGCAGAGCTCTCGGTGCACTGGTTGATCACCCTCAGGTTGGATGACGAGATGTTGTTGAAGGCGACCGACTCGCCGGCGTTCGAGCTGAGGTCGTTGGAGATCGAGAAGACGGAGGGCTTGGTGCACGAGACGGCGCCGTTGCTGGCTATCGACCGGACGGCGCCTGCGGCACAGCTGCCCGTAACGCGGCGCTGAAACTCGGCAGGGCTCGAGCCTCCGAGCTTTTCCGAGTCGGTGGCCCTGGGCACGCGCCCGAGGCTGGCTTCGTTCACGTCCGCACCCAGGACGTGGTCGTCAAGTAGCTCCGAGGACCCAACCGATTCCGTACGCAGATCGGCCGCCGTGAGCCCTCCGCCGGTGTCGGTGGCGTCCCTGACGTCGACGCTCCTGACCGAGTTGTCGACGATGTCCTCGGTACCGATCGTCCCCGCCGCATACGCGGTTCCGCTGAGTGCGACGAAGAGCGCGAGGTACCCGACGACATTGCTCCGCAGGTGAGCCCGGATCCGCGACATCTATTCCCCCTCTGGCGAATGCCCGTCCCTGAGCTGGTGGACGGCCTTCTTCCCCCAGCCGCCCTGCGGAGACCTTACTAGCGAGGACCCGCCTCGATCGCGGCACGCACCTCCGCATGCCGGGGTGACGACCCGAAGCTGGTCAGTACCCACGTGGCACCGGCTGCCTCCCAGGGCTCGATCGCCTCACCCGCGGCGACGTCCACCACGATGTCGAACTCGCCTGCGTCGCCGCGGATGGGGCGAATCTCGTCCGTCAGCTCGCGGAGCGCGTCAGGCCCCGGAAGCTCGATCGGGAAGAAGCCATCCCAGCGGGCGGCGCGCTCCAGCGGGCGGCGCCTGGGCCAGCGGCCGGCGGCCCAGATCGGGATCCGCGGTGTCTGGACGGGCGCCGGCTCGAACTCGCCCGCCCAGTACGCGGCGAGGCGGTCGAGGCCATCGTCGAGAAGCCGTGCCCGCTCGCGCGGATCGACGACCTCCCCGAATTCCTCGAGCTCGCCGGTGCGGTCGCTGCCCAGCCCAACGCCCAGGGTGAGGCGCCCGGCACTGAGGTGGTCGAGGGTCACGGTCTCGCGGGCGAGCTTCTCGATCCGCCGGCGCGACAGCGGGGTCACCATCGGCCCGATCCGGAGACGCTCGGTCGCGCACGCGATCGCGGCCATCGAGACCCAGGGATCCGCGACGGCTCGGACCGGTGGGAGGTGCTTGATGTGATCCCAGAGGAAGAGGCCGTCCCAGCCTCGCTCCTCCGCCAGCCTCGCGAGTTCGGCAAGGGCGGCCGGCTCGACCAGCTCGTCGAACGGCGCGACGAAGATCCCACGCTTGACCGTCATTCAACCCTTCCGACGGGTGCCCATGCTCATCCGGCCTCGGCGCCGCGAACCATATTTCCTCCGAGACCTTGGACCGCCCGCACGGACGCGAGATACTGCGTGCGCGGCAGCGCCCGTGATGGGCCGGGGAGGACTCGAACCTCCGTCCCGCGGATTATGAGTCCGCTGCTCTGACCAACTGAGCTACCGGCCCGCGCGCCCGGTTTTGGGCTTGGCTGTGCCGGATTTCACGATAGCCCGCCCGCCTCCTGCCCGGCGGGTGCGCTCGGCGCCTACTGAACGACGATCTTGCCGGTCATCCCGAAGCTGCGGTGGATGCTGCAGTAGTACTTGTAGGTGCCCGGGTTCTTGAACGTCCGCGAGACGGTCGGGTTGGTGCTGTTCAGGCTCTTGTTGAAGGTGCCCTTGACGAAGGTCACGGTGTGGCCGCCGTTGACCCACTTCCAGGTCACCCTGCTGCCCTTGGTGATGGTGAGCGTCTTCGGGGCGAACTTGTAGTTGGAGGCCTTGACCGTCCCTCCGGCACCCTGGGCGACCCCCACTCCCACCGCCATCGTGACGATGGCGGTGACGATCCCGACTTTCCGCATCCAACTACCGCGACGCATCTGACCTCCTCCGCTGGACTGGTCCTGTGAACAGATACCGGCCCCGTCGGGATGAGGTTCAAACCTCGTCGGTCGCACTTCGGACTGGTCAGGCTCGTGACCTCCCGGCGATTCGAGCCGGTCACGTCCGGTGGATTCCACTACCTTCCCGCCCGCATGCAACCCGAGTACCAGCGCTGGCGCGTCCTATGGCCCCTCGTTCCGGCCATGGCGATGGTGATGATCGACTTCACGATCGTCAGCATCTCGGTGACGACGATCCAGCGGGATCTGCACCTGTCGGCCACCGCGGCGCAGTGGACGGTCACCGCATACGCGCTGTCGACCGCGGCGTTCATCGCGCTCGGCGGTCGCCTGGGCGACATCATCGGTCACAAGCGGATCGTCGCGATCGGGATCGTGCTGTTCGCGGGAGCGTCGACGCTGTGCGGGCTGACGCCCGACAACTCCGCGGCCGAGCCATGGCTGATCGTCTGCCGGGTCCTCCAGGGCATCGGCGGCGCTCTGCTGATTCCCTCGACCACGGTGCTCGTGCTGAACTCGTTTCCGCCACAGGAGCGGGGCAAGGGCCTGGCGATCTTCTTCATCGTCGCCGGGCTTTTCACCGCGGTCGGGCCGATCGCCGGCTCCTATCTGACGCAGTACTGGACCTGGCGGGCGATCTTCTGGATCAACGTGCCGGTTGCGCTGATCTCGCTGACCGAGTTTGCGCTCATCAAGATCAAGGACGTCAAACACCCGGCTCGGATCGACTGGGGCGGGGCGGTGCTCCTTGTCGCCGGGATGGGGTTAACCGTGCTCGGACTCCAGGAGTCGAACGCGTGGGGCTGGGACAGCCTGGCGACCATCGGGTCGATCTTGGTCGGGCTGCTGATCCTCGTGCTGTTCGTGATGTACGAACGCCGCACCGAGAGCCCCCTGATCTCGATCAAGGCGTTCATCGACAACCGGCCGTTTGCGGTCGACAACGTCCTCACGATGTTCCTGTTCTTCACCTGGCTGGCCGTGTTCTTCTTCGGGAGCATCTACTTCCAGGTGTCGGTCGGCCAGGAGCCCACGCAGGCCGGTTTCTCGATCCTGACGATGTTCTATTCGTTCTTCATCGCGTCTCGAATCGGCGGTGGGATGTACGACAAGGTGGGTGCGAAGCATCCGGTCAGCCTCGGGCTCGCTGCGATCGCCGTCGGCCTGTGGCTCTGGGCAACTGAGCTATCGAGTCTCACGGGCGGGGGAACCCTGGTCGGGATGCTGGTGACGGGCGCGGGCTTCGGCCTCGCGATGTCGGCGCTGAACACCGACGCGCTCAACCGGGCTCCGGAGGAGATCCGGGGTGAAGCATCCGGGATCATCCAGACGTTCCGGAACTTCGGCTCGGCCCTGGGGATGGCGATCTTGGGAACGATCGTTCTCGGCGCGCTGGGACCGCACACCACACCGAGCGGCTTCGCGGATGCGCTCGAAACCGCGTTCAAGGTCGGCGCGATCGTGATGGCCGTCGGCTTCGTGATCGCCCGCGCGTTCATGCCCAGCGGCAAGCAGATCGAGGGATCGCAGCCGGCTGAGAGCGTCGCGCCCCAAGCCGACGTCGAGTGAGCCCCGCCGGACGGTAGGGTCCGGCTCCCCGACGGCAAGCGAGAGGAGATCAGGCGTGGCGGAGCGAGCGGCGCTCATCACGGGTGGATCCAGTGGAATCGGATTGGCGATCGCGCGGGCGCTCGGCCAGGACGGGTTCGGCGTCACGGTCGCGGCGCGGCGGCCGGAGAAGCTGGAGGCGGCAGCCGACGAGCTGCGCGGTGAAGGCCTCGATGTGAACTCCGTCGCAGCCAACATGGCCGACGAGGATGCGGTGGCGGGCATCGTCAGCTCCCACAAGGAGCGGTTCGGTCGCCTCGACGTGATGGTGAACAACGCGGGCGTGGGAATCGGCGAGGCGATGCACGAGCTCACCACGAAATACGTGGACATGCAGCTCGGCGTCAACCTGCGGGCGGTGATTCTGGGCACCCGCGAGGCGCTGCCGCTGTTGCGCGAGGCCGGGGCCGAGCACGGCAAGGCGCTGATCGCCAACACGGCGTCGATCGCCGGGAAGTCGGGGCAGCCGTGGCTGTCGGTGTATTCGGCCACCAAGGCGGCCGTGATCGGGTTCAGCGAGGCGACGCAGAAGGAGGTGGCGAGCGACGGGATTCAGGTGACGGCGCTATGCCCCGGGTTCGTCGACACGCCGATGACGGAATATGTCCGCGGCCAGGTTGGGCAGGAGGACATGATCTTTCCCGAGGACATCGCGGAGGCGGTCCGTTTTCTCCTGCGGACGTCGCCCAACTGCCTGGTGCCCGAGTTGGTGTTCACGCGTCCGGACGAGCTGCCCGGGACGGCGGGCTAGGCCTGGACGGTCTCCTGCTCCGTGAGCTGCGCCTCGGCGGCCGCAAGCAGATCCGGCACGTTGTCGTAGCGCCCGGAGCGCCCCCAGGGGCGGCGGATGCGCCGGATGCGAATGGGCGCATCGCCGGGCTCGGGGATGGCCGGTGCCTCGCGCTCGGCGCATGGGGTTTGGCGGGCAGCGAGCTCGGCGCGCTCGGCGCGGATCTGGGCCGCGGCGGCGGCGATCGAGCCGCCGTAGGCCACGCCGCCCACGAGGCTCCCCTCGAGAAGGGAACGGAGAGTCCGGAGCTCTCGGCGAGTGGCGAGGCGCGGGCGCTTCGCGCCGGTGTAGCTGTCCCAGGTACGGGCGAAGCTGGCGACACTGGTGCGGCCGCCGTTCCGGTGGGCGGCGAGCATCGGGCAGATGCCGCC
>Ga0075365_10000798_pt1 | contig 12913 bp, 7 predicted proteins | sample EndMetdeltDD1765_FD_71387 | JGI IMG/M metagenome (GOLD analysis project Ga0075365, IMG submission 71387) | Populus endosphere microbial communities from Tennessee, USA - Endosphere MetaG P. deltoides DD176-5 | ecosystem: Host-associated > Plants > Roots > Endosphere | place: USA: Tennessee... | reverse complement strand
TGACGCCCGACTTTTCCAGCTCCTTGTTCATCTGCACGCGGAACTGCTCGAGGTCGGTGATGTCGGCCTCGTCGTGCGTCGTCACGTGGGGAATGACGACCCAGTTGCGGTGCAGGTTGGCGGCGCTGATCTTCTTGATGCGTGACAGTTCTTTTCGCTCGGTCGGGCCGAACTTGGCGAAGTCGACCTTGGGCCAGGGCAAGAGGTCGATGCCGCCGACGCCACCGCCCGCGGGCGCTGCGGCCGCCTTGCCGGCGGCCGGTGCGGCGGCTGCGCCACCCCCCTTCGCGAAGGACTCGACGTCGGCGCGCACGATGCGGCCGTGGTCGCCGGTGCCCTTGACCTTGCCGAGGTCGACACCGAGTTCGCGTGCGAGCTTGCGCACGGCGGGGCCGGCGTAGGCGAGCGCGAAGCCGGCTTCGATCTCCGCATTGCCGGCAGGCAGCGCCGCCGCCGGTTCACTCCCTCTCCCGCTCGCGGGAGAGGGTTGGGGCGGGGGAGCGGCAGCCGCCGCTGGCGCATCGCCCGTAGCGAGCGACAGGATCACCGACCCCTCGCTCACCTTGTCGCCGATCTTGATGCCGATGGCCGTCACCACGCCCGAGAGCGGCGCGGGCACGTCCATCGTCGCCTTGTCGGATTCGAGCGAGACGATCGGGTCTTCGGCCTTCACCGTGTCGCCGACCTTCACGAAGATCTCGATGACCGGCACGTCCTTGAAGTCGCCGATATCGGGCACGCGCACTTCGGCCACGCCGGCCGGCGCGCTGGTGGCCGCGGGCGCGGCGCTCACGCTGGGCTTGGCGGCTTCGGTGGGCGCGGGCGCCGCGGCAGCGCCGCCCTCGGCCTTGAAGGTCATGATGACGCTGCCTTCGCTGACCTTGTCGCCCAGCTTCACGGAAATGGACTCGACCACCCCGCCGCGCGGCGCGGGCACCTCCATCGTCGCCTTGTCGGATTCGAGCGAGACCAGCGGGTCTTCGGCCTTCACCGTGTCGCCGGGCTTCACGAAGATTTCGATGACGGGCACATCGCTGAAGTCGCCGATGTCGGGAACCTTGATGTCGATTGCGTTGCTCATGTTCTCTCGCCTCAGACGGTCCAGGGGGCGGCGCGCTCGGCATCGAGCCCGTACTTCGCGATGGCCTCGGCCACCACGGCGTGCTTGATCACGCCGTCGTCGGCCAGCGCCTTGAGCGCGGCCACGGCCACGTGCCACCGGTCGACCTCGAAGAAGCGGCGCAGCTTCTTGCGGTAGTCGCTGCGGCCGAAGCCGTCGGTGCCCAGCACGGTGTAGCGCCGGCCCGCGGCCTGCACGTACTCGCGCACCTGGTCGGCGTAGTTGCGCATGTAGTCGGTGGCCGCGATGACCGGGCCGTCGTGGCCTTCGAGGCATTGCTCGACGTGGCTCTTGCGCGCCGGCTCGGTCGGGTGCAGCCGGCTCCAGCGCTCGGCGGCCATGCCGTCGCGGCGCAGTTCGTTGTAGCTGGTGGCGCTCCACACGTCGGCGGCGATGCCGAAGTCGGCCTTCAGCAGCTCGGCCGCGAACATCACCTCGCGCAGGATGGTGCCGCTGCCCATGAGCTGCACGCGGTGACCCTTCTTCGGCGTCTTGCCGCCGTCGCTCAGTTGGTACAGCCCCTTGAGAATGCCCGCCTCGCTGCCCTCGGGCATGCCGGGGTGCGGGTAGTTCTCGTTCATGAGGGTGATGTAGTAGTACACGTCCTCCTGCTCGGCGTACATGCGGCGCATGCCGTCGCGCACGATGGCGACCACCTCGTAGGCGAAGGTCGGGTCGTACGAAACGCAGTTCGGAATGGTGCCGGCGAGGATGTGGCTGTGGCCGTCCTCGTGCTGCAGGCCTTCGCCGTTGAGCGTGGTGCGCCCCGCGGTGCCGCCCAGCAGGAAGCCGCGCGCCCGCATGTCGCCGGCCAGCCAGGCCAGGTCGCCCACGCGCTGCAGGCCGAACATCGAGTAGTAGATGTAGAACGGGATCATCGGCACGTTGTTCGTGCTGTACGAGGTGGCCGCGACGATCCAGCTGGACATCGCGCCGCCCTCGTTGATGCCTTCCTGCAGCACCTGGCCGTCCTTCGACTCGCGGTAGTACATGAGCTGGTCGGCGTCCTGCGGCTTGTAGAGCTGGCCGAGCGACGACCAGATGCCCAGCTGGCGGAACATGCCTTCCATGCCGAAGGTGCGCGACTCGTCGGGCACGATGGGCACCACATGCTTGCCGATGGCCTTGTCGCGCACCAGCGTGCCCAGCATCTGCACGAAGGCCATGGTGGTGGAAATTTCGCGCTCGCCCGTGTCCTTGAGCAGGCGCTCGAAGGTGGCCAGCGGCGGAATCTCGAGCGCGGTCGACTTGCGGCGACGCTGCGGCAGGTAGCCGCCGAGCGCGGCGCGGCGCTCGCGCAGGTACTTCATCTCGGGGCTGTCCTCGGCGAGCCGGATGAAGGGCACGTTGGGCAGTTCTTCGTCGGACACCGGGATCTGGAAGCGGTCGCGAAAGCCGCGCAGTGCGTCCTGCGTCATCTTCTTGGCCTGGTGCGCGATCATCTGGCCTTCGCCCGATTCGCCCATGCCGTAGCCCTTCACCGTCTTGGGCAGGATCAGCGTGGGCTGGCCCTTGTGCCTGACGGCCGCGGCATACGCGGCGAACACCTTCTCGGGGTCGTGACCGCCGCGCGTGAGGCCCCAGATCTCGTCGTCGCTCATGTCGGCGACCAGCGCCTTGGTCTCGTCGTACTTGCCGAAGAAATGCTCGCGCACGTAGGCGCCGCTCTTGCTCTTGAAGTCCTGGTACTCGCCGTCCACGCACTCTTCCATGCGCTGCAGCAGCTTGCCGCTCTTGTCCTTGGCGAGCAGCTTGTCCCAGCCGCTGCCCCAGAGCACCTTGATGACGTTCCAGCCGGCGCCACGGAACACGCTCTCCAGCTCCTGCACGATCTTGCCGTTGCCGCGCACCGGGCCATCGAGGCGCTGCAGGTTGCAGTTGATGACGAACACGAGGTTGTCGAGGCTCTCGCGGCCCGCAAGCGAGATGGCGCCGAGCGATTCGGGCTCGTCCATCTCGCCGTCGCCCATGAAGGCCCAGACCTTGCGCGGCGCCGTGTCGGCGAGGCCTCGGCCATGCAGGTACTTGAGAAAGCGCGCCTGGTAGATCGCCATCAGCGGGCCGAGCCCCATCGACACCGTGGGAAACTGCCAGAAGTCGGGCATAAGCCACGGGTGCGGGTACGACGGAATGCCGCCGCCCTCGGACTCCTGGCGGTAGTTGAGCAACTGCTGCTCGCTCAGGCGGCCTTCGAGAAAAGCGCGCGCATAGATGCCGGGCGAGCTGTGGCCCTGGATGAACAGCAGGTCGCCGCCGTGCGTGTCGGTGGCCGCATGCCAGAAGTGGCCGAAGCCGATGTCGTAGAGCGTGGCCGCCGACTGGAAGCTCGCGATGTGGCCGCCGAGCTCCGACGAGTCCTTGTTGGCGCGCAGGATGATCGCCATCGCGTTCCAGCGGATGATGGAGCGCAGACGGTGCTCGATCTCGCGGTTGCCGGGGGACTTTTCTTCCTGCTCGGGCGGGATGGTGTTCTTGTACGCCGTGTTCAGCGAGCGGGGCACGTACACCCCGTCGCGGCGGCCCTGGTCGACCAGGCGATTCAACAGAAAGTTCGTACGTTCGCTGCCGCGGTGTTGTTGAACCGCGCCGAGCGCATCGATCCACTCGCCAGTTTCCGTGGGGTCAAGGTCACCCATGGTGCTCATCGGTTTGTCTCCTGTGTCGTGGCCGAAAGCCGCATCGGGCGATGCGGCCGGCCTTGGTACACAGCAATCGATGTGCCACGCGTCGCGCGGCGTGCAAGGCACGCTAAGTCGTTGATTTCATGAAAGATGAGATGGGCATGAAGCGGGCGCGCCGCCGACGATCCGGATGCGGAGCAAGGAGCCCGTCCGAATCGCCGGACCGGCGATCAGGGCAAACCCTGAGAGTCAATCCAGCGAGGTTGGTTTAGCTGCGACCGTTCATGTTTCGTCCCTCAACCCGGCCCTGACTTCACCACGAGCCCGCGCTTGCGCACCCGATAGGCCAGCTGGGGTCGCGTGATGCCCAGCACGCGCGCAGCCGCCGAGAGGTTTCCGCCGCATTGCTCCAGCGCACGGCGGATCAGCGTCTCTTCCACCTGCCCCAAGGAACCGGGGCCGGCGCGGTCCGCCGCGGCTTGGCTTGCGGGCGTGGCCTGCCGGGGCAAGGCGCCGACAGACCCAGCCCCCGCCAGGTGGCCATCCGGCCGTACCGACAGCACGTTCTTGTCCAGCGTCTCGCCGCTCGTGAACAGGTGGTGCACTTCGAGCAGGCTGCCCTCGGGCGCGACGATCACGGCGCGCTCGATGAGGTTTTGCAGTTCGCGGATGTTGCCGGGGTAGTCGTAGTTCAGAAGCGCCTTGACGGCGGCTTGCGTGAAGCCGGCAACCTGCCGGCCGTGCTTGCGGCCGTAGTGATGCAGGAAATGGCTCATCAAAAGCGGCACGTCGTCGCGCCGCTCGCGCAGCGGCGGCAGGTGAATGGGAAAGACGTTCAGCCGAAAGAACAGGTCGTCGCGAAACCTGCCCTCGCGCACGGCCTGGCGCAGATCGACGTTGGTGGCCGCGATGACGCGCGTGTCGACCTGAACGCTGCGCGTGCTGCCCACGCGCTCGACTTCGCCCTCCTGCAATGTGCGCAGCAGCTTGCCCTGGGCCGCGTAGCTCAGCGTGCCGATCTCGTCCAGGAACAGCGTGCCGCCATGGGCGCGCTCGAAGCGGCCTGGCCGCGCCGCACCGGCGCCGGTGTAGGCGCCGCGCTCCACGCCGAACAGCTCCGACTCGATCAGCGTCTCCGGAATGGCCGCGCAGTTCACGGCGACGAAGGGCTTGTCGCGCCGCGGGCTGATGCTGTGCAGCATGCTCGCGAACTTTTCCTTGCCGACGCCGGACTCACCCGTAAAAAGCACGGTGGCCGTGGTCGGCGCCACGCGATGCAGCAGGTGGCAGGCCGCGTTGAATGCCGATGACGCACCCACCATCGCGTCGCTCTTGCGTGGCGGCGTGGGCAGCTCGGCGGCCCGCGGCGCCGCGCCACCGTATGGCGACACGCCGACGGAAACGCCGACGAAATCGCGCGCGCGCAGGTAGCGCATGTCTTCTTCCACGTCGTCCCAGCGCTCGGCGGATTTTCCGATCACGCGGCAATGGCTCTCGCCCATCGAGCGGCAGGCAACTTCGCGAAACACCACCAGCCGCCCGAACAGCGTGCTGACGTAGCCGGTGGCATAGCCCACCTGCATCCAGCAGGCCGGCGAGCCGCCGATGCCGTAGGCCGCGATGTGCTCGTCGTCTTCGACCGAGTGGTGCCAGATGAATTCGCCTTCGTAGTCCGAGGTCTCGGGGTCGTAGCGCGCGTGCACCAGCTCGACCTTCACCAGCCCTTCCAGCGCATGCAGGCGGGTGCCGGCCATGGCGGCCGCGGCCGGCTCGGCCTCGGGCCAATGCTTGCGCACCAGCTGCGCGTCGCGCGCGCCGCTGACGTAGCCCGCGCGCGTGAAGAGGCCGCGCGCCTTCTCCTGGCCCAGGCTGTCGATCAGCTCGCGCCGCAGCGACCCCAGCGCCTCGGTATGCAGCAGCACCATGCGCTGGTCCTGCAGCCAGATGCGGCCGTCGCCGGGCGAAAAGAACAGGCATTCGCTGATGTCGGCAATGGTCGGGTGCTCTTCGCTTCCTACGTGCGAGGCGTCGAAGCGGCTCATCGCACGCGCCACGTCGGCGCCGTCGAAACGGCCCAGCGCGGCGCCGGTGGCGCGCGCCACCTCGGCCAGGGAGATCCGCCCGGGGACCGGTGAGGCAATGGCTTTGGTCAATTTCGGGTTCATCGTTTGGTGAAACGGGCGGCCGATTCTTGAGCATTTGGTGAAAGCCCGGATCAGGGTAAACCAGTTATCCACAATAACTATTACAACTGCGGGAATTCCCCTAACCCTCGAATGAAAACGGCCCCGCGCAGCGGCGCCGGGCCACCCCGCCACAGCACCCTTGGTACGCCCGTTGCGAAAAGAAGGCGGTGCCGCGGCATTTCCACCCGCGGCCAGCCGATCAACTTTTTTCGCAAGGGGTGAGTCATGGGTGTTTCGCAGAAGCTGGCGTTCCTGGACCCGGCGGCCTGGGCCGGCAAGGTGTTCAACGGGGCGTGGGTCGCGTCCGCAGGCGGTGTACGCAACGTCGTCGAACCGGCCACGGGCCAGGTGATGGCGGCCGTCGGCATTGCCGACGCGCAGGACGTGGCGCTGGCCACGGCCGCCGCGGCGCAGGCGCAGAAAAGCTGGGCGCAGGTTGCGCCGCGCGAGAAGGCCGCGGTGTTCCTGCGGGCCGCGGCGCTGTTCGAGCAGCACTTCGACGAACTGGCGCTGTACGTGGCCCGGGAGACGGGCGCGATCCTGCCCAAGGGACAGCACGAGGTGCGCGAGGCCATCACCCTGTGCCACCTGGCGGCGGCCATGCCCCTGCAGGCGCAGGGCCAGGTCTTGCCGAGCGCGAGCGGCACCACCAGCCTGGCGCGGCGCGTGCCGCGTGGCGTGGTGGGCGTGATCTCGCCCTTCAACTTTCCGCTCATCCTCACCCTTCGCACCGTGGCGCCGGCCCTCGCGGCGGGCAACGGCGTGGTGGTCAAGCCCGACTCGCGCACGCCGGTGAGCGGCGGCTTCATGATCGCCCGCGTGTTCGAAGTGGCGGGCCTGCCCGCCGGCCTGCTGCAGGTGCTGCCCGGCGACGCCGCCGCCGGTGAAGCGCTGGTGACCGACGCGCACGTGCCGATGATCGCTTTCACCGGCTCGCCCGCCGTGGGCCGCCGCATCGGCGAGCTGGCGGGGCGCCATCTGAAGAAGGTCACGCTGGAGCTGGGCGGCGCCAACTCGCTGATCGTCCTGGAGGACGCCGACCTCGACATCGCGGCCAGCAATGCCGCCTGGGGCGCCTGGCTGCACCAGGGGCAGATCTGCATGGCGACCAACCGCATCATCGTGCACGAGCGCATCGCCGCCGCCTTCACGCAGCGGCTGGTCGCGAAGGCCCAGCACCTGCCGGTGGGCGACGGCGCCAGCGGCCAGGTGGCCCTGGGGCCGCTGATCGACGCGAAGCAGCGCGACCGCGTGCATGCCATCGTGCAGGACAGCATCGCGGCCGGCGCGCAGCTGCTGGCCGGCGGCAGCAGCGAGGGCCTGTTCTACAAACCCACGGTGCTGGCCAACGTGAAGGCCGGCATGCGCGTGTACGACGAAGAAGTGTTCGGCCCCGTCGCCAACATCATCACCTTCAGCACCGACGACGAGGCCGTGGCCCTGGCCAACAACCACCAGGGCAGCCTGGCATCGGCGGTGATCTCGCCCTCGATCGGACGCGCCATGGCAATGGCCGCGCAGTTGAACTCCGGCATGGTCCACATCAACGACCAGACCGTCAACGACGAGTGCGTCAACCCCTTCGGCGGCCCCGGCATCGCCGGCAACGGCAGCAGCGTGGGCGGCCCCGCCGACTGGGAGGAATACACCCAGTGGCAGTGGCTGACCATCAAGCAGGCGCCGCATCCCTATCCGTTCTGACCTTCCTCAAAACCAGGAGACATACGCATGCAGCTTCAAGGAAAAACCATCGTCGTCACCGGCGTGTCGTCGGGCATCGGCGCCGAGGTGGTGCGCATCGCGCGCTTTGCCGGCGCCCGCGTCATCGGCGTGGACCGCAACGACCCGAGCCTCACGCTCGACGGCTTCGTCAAGGCCGATCTGAGTTCCGTCGCCGCCATCGATGCGGCCGTGGCGCAGTTGCCCGAGCGCTTCGACGCGCTGTGCAACATCGCCGGTGTGCCCGGCACGGCGCCCGTCAAGCTGGTGGCCGACGTCAACTACCTGGGGCTGCGCCACCTGACGGAACAGGCGCTGCCGCGCATCCCGCGCGGCGGCTCCATCGTCAACGTGGCCTCCATCCTCGGCGCCGAATGGCCGCAGCGACTGGCGCCGCACAAGGCCCTGGCCGCCGCGCAAGGCTTCGAGGCCGGCGCCCACTGGCTGCGCGACCACCCCGTGCCGCAGGAGACCTGCTACCAGTACTTCAAGGAAGCGCTGATCGTCTGGAGCGCCACGCAGTCGCAGCGATGGTTTCTGGATCGCGGCGTGCGCATGAACTGCGTGGCGCCGGGCCCGGTGTTCACGCCGATCCTGGGCGACTTCGTGAGCATGCTCGGCCAGGAGCGCGTGCAGGCCGATGCGCACCGCATGCTGCGCCCCGGCTTCGCCGACGAGATCGCGCCGGTGATCGCGTGGCTGTGCAGCGACCAGGCGCGCTGGATCAGCGGCGCCAACATCCCGGTCGACGGCGGACTGGCATCGACCTACATCTGAGCCGCCATCCACACACAACAAATAGAGAGAGACGAGGAGACAAAAAAATGACATCCGCATTCATGCCCAGCCGCCCGCGAGCGCTGGTCCTGGCCTGCTCCCTGGCTTGCGCCTTGCCGGCGCTGGCCATCGAACTGGAGTCCAGCGATCCCGACGCCAAGATCCGGCTGGACTTCACGCCCAAGTACAGCCTGGCGTACCGGTTGAAGAACCCTTCGCCCGCCCTGACCTCGCCCGGCGCGCGGGGCGATGGCGGCGTGGCCAACGAGAACGACGGCGACGCCAACTTCAGGAAAGGGGTGGTCTCCAACCGCTTCGACCTGCTGACCGAGTTCGACTACAACCACGGCAACTGGGGCCTGCGCCTGAGTCACTCGGCCTGGTACGACTCCAAGTACCTGGGCACCAACGCCAACGACGGCTCGCTGGGCGTGAGCAACCAGCCGGGCCAGGCGCCCAACCAGTTTCTTCCCGCCACGCGAAGCCAGCACGGCCGGGGCGACCAGTTTCTCGATGCCTTCGTCTACGCCAAGGGATCGCTCGGCGACATGCCTGCCTCCATTCGCGTGGGCAAGCACGCGCTGCAATACGGCGAGAGCCTGTTCTTCGGCCAGAACGGCATTGCCGCGGCGCAAGGGCCGGTGGACATCGCCAAGATCGCCTCCGTGCCCAACTGGCAGTTCAAGGAAGTGCTGCTGCCGGTGGAACAGGTCTCCGGCACGCTGCAGCTGGCCGAAGGCCTGACGCTGGGCGGCTACTACCAGCTCAAGTGGCGGCCCAGCAAGATCCCCGGGGTCGGCAGCTACTTCTCCAACCAGGACTACATCGGCGGCGGCCGCGTGTACTTCGGCCCGCCGCTGCCGCCCGTGCTGGTCACCGACAGCAGCAAGGATCAAAAGCCCGGCAACAGCGGCCAGTTCGGCGCGCAGCTGCGCTGGTCACCGACCGGCAGCGCCTTCGAGTACGGCTTCTATGCGGCGCGCTACAACGACAAGACGCCGGCCGTGCCGGTGTTTGACCTCATCAACGGCAACGCGCACACGGTCTACGCCCAGGGCATCAAGACCGTGGGCGCCAGCGTCACCTCGTCGATCGGCCAGTTGAACTGGGCGCTCGAAGGCTCGATGCGCGCCGACGCGCCGCTCACCAGCGACCCGGCCGTGCTGGGCGGCGCGCCCATCATGCCGCCGGCCAATTGCAACGGCACGAAGGCGAACCCGTGCTATGCCATCGGCAACACGGCGCACCTGAACCTGTCGGGCATCTACGTGCTGAAGAAGTCCGGCCTGTGGGACGGCGGCGCGGTGCTGGCCGAACTGGCGTGGAACCGCGTGATGAGGGTCACCAAGAACCCGGGCACGATCGGCTTCGGCGGGCTCGACCCCAACACCACGCGTTCGGCCGCGGCCTTCCGCATGATCTTCGAGCCGCAGTACTTCCAGGTGCTGCCCGGCCTGGACCTGTCGATCCCGATGGGCCTGGGCTACAACTTCGGCGGCCGCTCCTCGGCGATCTTCAACTTCGCGGGCGGCGCCTCCAACGCGGGCGACGTGACCCTCGGCATCAAGGGCAAGTACCAGAACACCTGGAACATCGCCCTGAGCTACACGGCCTTCTTCGGCCGCGAGAACACCTTCACTGTCGCGGACGCGCGCACGCCCACGCGCATGTTGTCCTTCGGCCAGACGCTGAAGGACCGCAACTACCTGTCGTTCAGCGTCTCCCGCACCTTCTGAAAAAACCCATCGAGACACACCATGATGCAGACCGCAAAACAATCATTGCTGCTGGCCGCCCTGCTGGCGTCCGCCGTTTCGGCCCAGGCCGCCGTCAGCGCGGACGAGGCCGCGAAGCTCAAGTCCACGCTGACCCCGGTCGGCGCGGAGAAGGCCGGCAACAAGGCCGGCACCATCCCCGCCTGGGACGGCGGCCTGGTCAAGGCGCCGCCCGGCTACAAGAACGGCGACGTGCGGCCCGACCCGTACGCGGACGAGAAGCCGGTGCTGTCGATCAACGCGAAGAACATGGCGCAGCACGCCGACAAGCTGACCGACGGCGTGCAGGCGCTGATGAAGAAGTACCCCGACTTCCGCATCGACGTCTATCCCACGCACCGCACCGCGGCGGCGCCGCAATCGGTGTACGACAACACCTTCAGGAACGCGACGCAGGCCAGGACGGTGGATGGCGGCCACGGCGTGGAACGCGCCTGGGGCGGCATTCCGTTTCCCATTCCGAAGGACGGCTACGAGGCGATCTGGAACCACCGCCTGGCCTGGAAGGGCGGCAACTACGCCATGCCCGTTCGCGTGTGGGTGGTGACCTCCGACGGCCGCCGTGCGATGGCTTCGGGCGGCGTGCAGACGGTGCGCCAGGCCTACTACGACAAGGACGGCGGCGCCGACAAGTTCGACGGCTACTACCAGTTCGGCAAGTTCCTCGTGACCGAGCCCGGCTCCAAGGCCGGCGAGGCCATCCTCGCGCACGACGGCATGAACGAGTCGGTGCCGCGCGGCCTGTGGCAGTACCTGGTGGGCCAGCGCCGCGTGCGCAAGGCGCCCTCGGTCGCCTACGACACGCCCGACTCGGTGACCTCGGGCATCGGCCTGTTCGACGAAGCCTTCAACCTGTTCGGCCCGATCGACAAGCACGAGCTGAAGCTGGTCGGCAAGAAGGAGATCTACATCCCCTACAACAACAACCGCGCGGCCGCCGCCAAGGTGGACGAGCTGGTCACGCCCAACACGCTCAACCCGGCGCAGGTGCGCTGGGAACTGCACCGCGTGTGGGAGGTGGAAGCCACGCTGGCGGCCGGCAAGCGCCACGTCGTGCCCAAGCGCAAGTACTACATCGACGAAGACTCCTGGCAGATCGTGCTGTTCGACGGCTGGGACGCCAACGGCCAGCTGTGGCGCACCAACTATTCGCTGATGCTGACCGCGCCGGACATCCCGGCAGTGACCAGCTTCGTGCTGTGGGGCGGCTATGACATGCAGACCGGCGCCTACTACCTCAACATGGCCTCCAACGAGTTGCGCAAGCAGTACGAGCTGCTGCCGCCGATTCCGCGCACCTTCTTCAGCCCGGAAGCCCTGGCCAACGAGGGCGGAAGGTAATGGCTCCCCCCCGAAGCGCCTTCGGCCTGACGCGGCGCGCGGTGCTGGTGGGCCTGGCTGGCTGTACGGCGCTGCCGCTGTGCGCCGGCGCCGCGCCCGCGGTGCTGTCGTCGCCGGCGGTGCTCACGCCCAAGGCGCTGGGCGCCGCCATGCTGGCGGTGGGCCGTGCGGGCACGCGCCTGGTGGCGGCGGGCGAACGCGGCACGGTGCTGCTGTCGGACGACCACGGCGCGCACTGGGCACAGGCCCGGGTGCCGCTGCAGGCCACGCTCACCAGCGTGTGCTTCGTCGATGAGCGCACCGGCTGGGCGGCGGGCCACCTGGGCACCATCCTGCGCAGCGATGACGGCGGGCAGAGCTGGCACAAGCAGCTCGACGGCATGGCTGCGGCGGCCTTGGTCGCCGCGGCGGCGCAGCGCACCGGCGACGCTGCCGCGATCCAGCAGGCGCAGCAGCTGGTGACGGAAGGCGCGGACAAGCCCTTCTTCGACCTGGAGTTCATCGATGCGGAGCGCGGCTTCGCCATTGGCGCGTACGGCCTCATGTTCGCCACGGCGGACGGCGGCCGGAGCTGGGAGCCCTGGCTCGGGCGGCTGCCCAACCCCCGGAGCCTGCACCTGTACGGCATGCGCGCAGCCGGCGGCACGCTGGTGGTGGCGGGCGAGCAGGGCCTGCTGCTGCGCTCCGTCGATGGCGGCGCCAGCTTCGCGCCGACGCCTTCGCCCTACAAGGGGAGCTTCTTCGGACTGCTGCGCACGCGCGGCGGTGCGCTGGTGGCCTACGGCCTGCGCGGTTCGGCCTTTCGCTCCAGCGACGATGGCGCGCACTGGGACAAGCTGGACAGCGCCACGCCGATGACCCTGGGCGCGGGCACGGCCTTGCCGGGCGGCGGCTTCGCGCTGGCGACGCAGGCCGGCGATCTGCTGCTGGCGCGGCAGGACACGGCCGCGCTGCGCCGCATCCCCTCGCGCGAGCCCGTGCCGGTGGCCGGCATCGCCGTGGCCGCCGACGGCGCCCTGGTGATGGCCAGCCTGCGCGGCATGCGCCGGCTGCCCGCACCGGCGCTCGACTGAAAAAAACCGCTTCAACGCCTCATGCACACCGACTCTCCCTCCAGCGCGCAGGCCGTCGTGGCGCGCATCGAAGACTTCGACGCACGCTCCGGCTCGGCCATCGAACGCGCCTTGTTCAACCACCGCCCCTGGGTGCTGGCCCTGTGCCTGTTGCTCACCGTGGTGCTGGGCTGGCAGGCCCTCAAGCTGCAGCTCAATGCCAGCTTCGAAAAGACGCTGCCCACGGGCCATCCGTATATCGTCAACTACCTGGCCCACAAGGGCGACCTGGGCGGCCAGGCCAATGCGATGCGCGTGGTGG
>Ga0075365_10000797_pt1 | contig 12914 bp, 11 predicted proteins | sample EndMetdeltDD1765_FD_71387 | JGI IMG/M metagenome (GOLD analysis project Ga0075365, IMG submission 71387) | Populus endosphere microbial communities from Tennessee, USA - Endosphere MetaG P. deltoides DD176-5 | ecosystem: Host-associated > Plants > Roots > Endosphere | place: USA: Tennessee... | reverse complement strand
GCGGCGATGTCGCCTTCCTGCTCGAGCTGCTCGACGGTGGCGGCTGTGCGCTCGACGGGAGCGGCCTCGACGGGGGAGAGGTCAGGTGTAGTCATCGGTTCCTCGAGAAGTGGATCGGTGATGGAGAAGGGATCAGGATGCCGCGCCGGCCGCGCCGGCCGTCGGATCAGTGGATCCAGTGGGCTTGGTGGGGCTCTCGCCTGGCTTCTGCGCCTGCTTCTTGGCACGCTGCTTGCCCACGGGCTGCTGGCGCTTGGGAGCCGCAGCCCGGGCCCGCTCGGCCTCTTCGTAGAGTCGCTGCTGCTCGGCCTCGTACTTCTCGATCGGGATGATCTTTCCCGACGAGTCGATGGCCTTGCCCTTGCGCGCGAGGCGCTCTTCACGCATCTTCGCGGCTTCCGACCCGGGTGTCGGCATGTTCCGGATGACCAGGAACTGCTGAACCATGGTCCACACGTTGCTCGTGAACCAATAGATGACGACGCCGAGGGGGAAGAAGATACCCGAGAAGACGAAGGCGAACGGCAGGACGTAGAGCATGATCTTCTGCATCTGATACGCCTGGCCGGTCTTGGCCTCGGGGGAGAGATTCTTCGAGATGATCTGCAGCTGCGTGAAGAACTGCGAGACGATCATCAGCACGACGAGGACGAGAAGGATGCCGACCGTGACCTGCCAGCCGGGAGCCTGGGTCTCCCATGCGCCCACGAGCGTGTCATGCAGCGACGCGACGCCGAACAGCTTCGCGTTGTAGAACTCGGTCATGAGCTCGTTGGACAGCGCACCGACACCGGTATGTGTCGGGTCGGTCTTGATGGTCTGCACACCGTTCAGAACGCTGAAGAGGGCGAAGAAGACCGGCATCTGCACCAGGAGCGGAAGACACGAGGACGCCGGGTTGGTCCCGTGCTTCTTGTACATGGCCATGGTCTCGCGGCTCATGGCCTCTCGCGAGAGCTGGTCTTTCTTCCCCTTGTACTTCTCCTGGATTTTCCGCAGTTCAGGAGCTATTTCCATCATCTTGCGCTGGCTCTTGATCTGCCGGACGAAGAGAGGGATCAGCGCCGAGCGGACCACCAACACCAGGCCGACGATCGCCAGCACCCAGGTGATCCCCGCCTCCGCCGGCAGACCCATCGCCGTGAACAGCCAGTGCCATGCGACCAGCACGAGCTCGACCGCCCACTTGAGCGGCCAGAGGATGATTCCGATCAGATCCGGCACGGATCAGTCCTTTCTGAGGGAGACAGGTACGACGAAGCCCCGCGGGGTGAGTTCGTACCGGAAGTTCGTGTGGAGGGGGACGTCATCGACGCCGCCCTCCGCCCAGGGGTGGCAGCGCGCGATTCTCGCCGCTGCCATCACAGAGCCTTTGAGCGCGCCGTGCTGCTGCACGGCGCCGACCGCATAGGCCGAGCACGACGGGTAGTACTTGCACACGTCCCCATACGCATGGGAAATGGTCGCACGGTAACCATGGAGCAAGCTCAACACGGTATTGCGTGGGAGGAGCGGAATCGCCCGAACTGCCGAGGAGGACTCGAAGTGTCCATCCCCGACCGATGCCATCGGGAGTGTGGCCGAACTCATGCCGCGCTCCGCGCGAGACAACGGGTGACCTCGGTGCGCAGATCGGCGAATGCCGCATCCGCTCCGTTGGGCAGCACCCGGATCACGATGTCCGAACCTGGCAGCACAGACGGAAGAGCTTCGGCGCACACCGCTTTCAACCGACGTCGAACGGTGTTGCGGACGACGGCGGATCCGACCTTGCGGCTCACGATGAAACCGAACCGCGCGGCACGGTCTTCCCCGGACGCGCTCATATAGGTCACCGTGTGAGCACTCGCACAACGGCGACCCCGGCGGACGACGGCCTTGTAATCCGCTCCGCGGGTGAGTCGGTTCGGCCTCGCGAGCACCGCTGCGGGGTCAGGCAGAGAGCTCGGTGCGCCCCTTGGAGCGACGAGCGGAGAGGATGCTGCGGCCGGCGCGGGTGCGCATGCGGGCACGGAAGCCGTGCTTCTTGGCGCGGCGGCGGTTGTTGGGCTGGTACGTGCGCTTGGTCATGAGATCACTTCCGGATCAGGTGTCTCCGGAACGCTCAGACCGGGGACGTGGGAACGGGACTGCCGTCAAGGCATAAGTCAACCGACTAAGGTTACGTTCCCCGGCCCGAGAACTCAAACCGAGTCGGATCGGCACAGCATTATCGCGAGACATTCACAGACTCCTGGCAATGACACGCGGTGCGGTCCTACAGTGGAGTTTGCTCCCGCGGCGCCCGCTGACTAGCGTGGCTCGGGCAGTTATCCACAGGTTCGGCGTGACGATCTCCGCCGGAAAGCCTGTGCTGCATCAATTCTCCGGGGGGACCATGTCATCGCACGAAATTCCAGATGTTCCTGTCTGGTCAGCCGTGCTCGATGAGCTCGCCGGAGACGATCGTGTCACTCCGCAACTCCAGGGATTCCTCAGCCTCGCCGTCCCCCAGGGCGTCATGGGCGGAACCCTGTACCTCGACGTCCCGAATGACCTGACCGCCGCACAGATCAACAAGCGGATGCGCACGCCCATCATGGAGGCGCTGACCCGCGTCGACCGGGATCAGCAGCATGATCCCTCCGCCACGGCATTCCGGGTGGTGGTCAACCCGGAGCTCGTCGACAGCCGGTTGACGGCGCCCATCCCGGTGCAGGCGAATGCGCCCGCCGGCCCCACGCGCCAGCCGATTGAGGAGACGATCGATGCAGCATCCGCCGCATCGAGAAGCGACACGAGACTGAACCCGAAGTACACGTTCGACAACTTCGTGATCGGCCAGTCCAATCGCTTCGCCCACGCCGCAGCGGTCGCCGTGGCCGAAGCGCCGGCGAAGGCGTACAACCCGCTCTTCATCTATGGGGATTCCGGACTCGGCAAGACTCACCTCCTGCATGCGATCGGCGATTACGCGCTCAGCCTGTACGCCGGCATCCGCGTTCGCTACGTCTCGAGCGAGGAGTTCACGAACGACTTCATCAACTCGATCGCGAACAACCGCGGCTCGGCGTTCCAGGCCCGTTACCGCGATGTCGACATCCTCCTCATCGACGACATCCAGTTCCTCCAGGGCCGAGCCGAGACCCAAGAGGCCTTCTTCCACACGTTCAACACCCTCCACGATCACGACAAGCAGGTCGTGATCACGAGCGACGTTCCTCCGAAGCACTTGACCGGCTTCGAAGACCGCATGCGCAGCCGCTTCGAGTGGGGCCTCATCACCGACGTGCAGGCGCCCGACCTCGAGACGCGCATCGCGATCCTCCGCAAGAAGGCGCAGAGCGAGCGTCTGCACATCCCCGACGACGTCCTCGAGTACATCGCGACCGTGGTCTCATCCAACATCCGCGAACTCGAGGGCGCACTCATCCGTGTCTCGGCCTTCGCGAGCCTGAACCGCTCCACGCTCGACATGTCGCTGGCGCAGACGGTGCTGCGCGACATCATCGATCAGGACGACGCCAACGTCATCTCGCCGACCGACATCATCACGGCCACGGCGGCCTACTTCAAACTCTCTGTGGACGACCTCTACGGATCGAGCCGTTCTCAGGCGATCGCCACCGCCCGACAGATCGCCATGTACCTGTGCCGGGAGCGCACCAGTCTGTCGCTGCCCAAGATCGGGCAGCTCTTCGGCAACCGAGATCACACGACAGTGATGTACGCCTACAAGAAGATCAGCGACCTCATGAAAGAGCGTCGCTCCATCTACAACCAGGTCTCTGAGATCACCGCGCAGCTCGGTCGAAACTCCCGCTGACCGTACGAAAGCACTCATCGGTCGATCTCACCGGTCGTCTCCGGTGATGCGACGTCGTGCGCTCAAGCAGGCCGCAGAAGTGCGTGACACCCCCGTCCGCACCACAAATCATGACGGTTCCCCACAGTGTGGAAAACCTGTGGATAACTCCGATTCCCTGCGGAAACTCTGTGGGCCGCGACCGGAAGCCTGTGGACAACGGATGCCGGAGGCCCCGGTTGAGCGCCCCTGTGGATAACTCGATCCTCAGGGGTTCCACAACTCACACGGTTGTAGTTTCCCTGTCTCGACAACGATCGGCCGAGTTATCCACAGTTCCCACAGGCGTTAAGAAGATGACAGAGAAATAGTTAAGGGGAAACCGTTCGATCACCTTGACGGAGGACAGGCGCTCCGGCCGGAGCCTTGAAAGGCCCGGCATCCAGGGCACTAGCATGGGAGAGCCCAACAGGATGTCGAGGGAGCACCAGTGAAGTTCCACGTCAATCGCGATGTGTTCAGCGAGGCCGTGTCGTTCGTCGTCAAGCTCCTTCCGCAGCGCAACCCGCAGCCGATCCTGGCCGGCGTCCTGATCGAAGCCTCCGATGCCGGACTCTCGCTCGCCGCCTTCGACTACGAGGCGTCAGCCCGCACGACGATCGAGGCCACGGTCGACGAACCGGGCACGATCCTCGTCCACGGTCGCCTGCTGTCCGAGATCGCCAGCCGGCTTCCGAATGCGCCGATCCAGGTCGAGGTCGACGACGACGGCGGAATCGTGCTGACGTGCGGCTCGGCACGGTTCACACTGGCGTCGATGCCTGTGCAGGAATACCCGGCGATCCCCGAGGTCTCCGGCGACACCGGGCTCGTCCCGGCCGAGGACTTCGCGACCGCGATCGCGCAGGTCGCGTTCGCCGCCTCCCGCGACGATGTGACGCCGGTCCTGACGGGCGTGCAGCTCGAGGTCTCCGGCACGCAGCTCAGCCTGGTCGCGACCGACCGCTACCGCGTCGCGCTCCGGGAGATCCCGTGGGACGGCGGCGGCACCGCATCCGATGAGCCCACGACGGCGCTCGTTCCGGCCCGCACGCTCACCGAGGTCGGCAAGACGTTCGCGCACGGCGGTGACATCTCGATCGCCTTCTCCGGCTCCGGCGACCGCGAGATCATCGCATTCACTGCGGGCAACAAGACGGTGACCTCGTTGCTCATCAAGGGCAACTTCCCACCGGTGCGGCGTCTGTTCCCCGAGCAGACCGAGCACCACGCGGTTCTCAACACCGCAGAGCTCGCCGAAGCGGTGCGCCGTGTCTCGCTCGTGCTCGACCGTTCGGCCCCGCTGCGGTTCACCTTCACGACCGACAGCGTGTCGATGGACGCTTCGGGCACCGAGCAGGCCCGGGCCACGGAATCCGTCGATTCGAACCTCGTCGGCGAGGATGTCACGCTCGGCCTGAACCCCCAGTACCTGCTCGAGTCGCTCGGCGCGGTCAAGAGCGAGTTCGTGCGGATCACGTTCACCTCGAGCGACAACGCGAACAAGCTCAGCCCGGTGCTCATCACTCCGCAGACCTCTGTCGACAAGGGGAACGCCGAATCGTTCAAGTACCTCCTGCAGCCGAACCTGCTTCTGCGCTGACCTTCGCACGCGGAGAGGGGTCCCACCCCCGCCGTAGGGTTGCACAGTGATCGTTGAGCACCTGAGCCTCGTGGACTTCCGCAATTATGCGGTCGCCGATGTCGCGCTGGGTGCCGGGCCGAATGTGTTCGTCGGTCGCAACGGCCAGGGCAAGACGAATCTGGCCGAGGCGATCGCCTATCTCGCCACGCTCGGGTCCCACCGGGTGTCGACCGACGCGCCGATGGTGCGCTACGGAGCGGATGCCGCGATCATCCGGGCGCGACTGACCCATGGTGAGCGCAACGTGCTCCTGGAAGCACAGCTGAACCGCCAAGGCGCGAACAAAGCCCGAGTCAACGGCGCACCCGTCAAGACCGGCGAACTGCCGCGCTATGCGCAAGTCGTCCTGTTCGCTCCCGAGGATCTTCAGATCGTGCGCGGAGACCCCTCCGCCCGGCGGCGCTTCATGGATCAGCTGCTCATCCAGCGTTCGCCGCGCTTCGCGGGCGTGATCTCGGACTACGATCGTGTCCTCAAGCAGCGGACCGCACTGCTCAAGTCCGCCAAGGTCCGCGGCATCCGCGGAGATCAGCTGTCCACGCTGGATGTCTGGGATGACAAGCTCGTCTCTCTCGGCACGCAGCTCATCGAGGCCCGCCTCGGACTCGCCGCCGATCTGAGCACGCCGCTGACCGCCGCGTACGCGGCGATCGCGGGCGCCGACCATCGACCGCAGCTCGATTGGGCCTTGTCCGTGCGCGGGGCGGATCCGGAGGAGAGTCCGGCCGCGCCGAGCATCGACGATGCGTCCGCGCAGATCGCCGATCTCTTCCGCGAGGCGCTCGCTGCGCGCCGCTCGGCCGAACTCGACCGGGGGCTGACCCTCGTCGGCCCGCATCGCGACGACCTCGTGCTGCGCGTGCGCGGCCTGCCGGTGAAGGGCTATGCCTCCCACGGCGAGTCGTGGTCGGTCGCCCTCGCTCTGAGACTGGCTTCCGCCGAACTCCTGCGCGCGGATTCGCGGCTCGGAGACCCGGTGCTCATCCTCGATGATGTGTTCGCCGAGCTCGACACCGATCGCCGCGCGCGACTGGCGGATCTCACCGTCGGGTATGAACAGGTCATCGTGACCGCCGCAGTGGAGGAGGACGTGCCGCTCGGCCTGCGCGCGCGTGTCGTCCGAGTGGATTCCGGCCGCATCCTCCCGGCAGGCGACGTGGAGCAGACGGATGCCGGGAACTGAGCCGCCGGACGGTCCCGAGACCGTCCCCGAGACGATCGCGACGTATCTGCGACTGCGCGGTCTGGAACCCTCGGCGCGGACGTATCGCAAGCGCCGGCGCCGCGGGCCCGATGACGAGAACGCCCCCTTCACCCCCGGACGCGACCCCAAGGGCGTCGCCGACGTCCTCGCGGACCTCACGCGGAGCGCGGGGTGGGACTCGCAGCTCGCGCGCGAGGACGTCGTGCGCACCTGGGCAGAGGTCGCCGGCGAGGACACCGCGCGACACACCACTCCTGTGGCGTTCACGGAGGGCACGCTGACCGTTCAGGCCGACTCGACGGCGTGGGCCAAGCAGCTCCAGCTGATGCGCTCGCAGATCCTCTCCGAGATCGTCCGCAGGTTCCCGGAAGCGGGGGTCGACGGCATCCGCTTCATCGGCCCTGACGTCCCCTCCTGGAAATGGGGTCCCAGAACGACTCCAGGGCGTGGTCCGCGCGATACCTACGGCTAGGAGACCTCGGCTCCTATCCGACGTGAATCGAGGGCGCCACAGGGGCGTACATGCTCGTATGAGAGCGGTTCCTTGATAGACTGGAGCGGCCCCGAAAAACGATGTGGAGCGCACCGAGAATATGACGTCCGAGACCCCCGACAGCCTGCCCGAGCGACCCGAACAGCAATCCGCGGAACCGGTGCAAGCCGAAAGGACTCACGTCGAGTACGGTGCCGACGAGATCCAGGTCCTCGAAGGACTCGAGGCGGTGCGCAAGCGCCCCGGCATGTACATCGGCTCGACGGGTCCGCGCGGACTCCACCACCTCGTCTCCGAGATCGTCGACAACTCCGTCGATGAGGCGCTCGCCGGCTACTGCGACACGATCGTCGTGACGATCCTGTCCGACGGTGCCGTCCGTGTCGTCGACAACGGGCGCGGGATCCCCGTCGACATGCACAAGTCCGAGGGCAAGTCGACCGTCGAGGTGGTTCTCACGGTCCTGCACGCGGGTGGCAAGTTCGGCGGCGGGGGCTACGCGGTCTCCGGCGGCCTGCACGGCGTCGGGTCGTCCGTCGTCAACGCGCTCTCGAGCAGGCTCGAAGTCGAAGTGCGCCGGCAGGGATACGTGTGGCGGCAGTCCTACCGCGATGGGGGCGTCCCGCAGGCGCCGCTCGAACGCGCAGAGCCGAGCACCGAGACCGGTACCACGATCACGTTCTGGCCGGACGAGACGATCTTCGAGACCGTCGAGTTCGAGTACGAGACGCTCCGCACCCGCTTCCAGCAGATGGCGTTCCTCAACAAGGGCCTGCGCATCGACCTGACGGACGAGCGTCCGTCTTCCGCGTACGAGGAGGAGACCGAGCCGGGCGAGGTCGTGCTGCAGCAGCGCAACGACAGCTTCCTCTACGAGCGCGGGCTCGTCGACTACGTCGAATACCTCAACCGTGTGCGCAAGGCCGAGCACGTCAACGACGAGGTCATCGACTTCGAATCCGAGGACACCGAGCGCAAGATCGCGCTCGAGGTCGCGATGCAGTGGACGACGAGCTACACCGAGAACGTCTTCACGTACGCGAACACGATCAACACGCACGAAGGTGGAACCCACGAGGAGGGATTCCGCGCGGCGCTGACCACGCTGGTGAACAAGTACGCGCGCGCGAACAATCTGCTCAAGGAGAAGGACGAGAACCTCTCGGGCGACGACGTGCGCGAGGGACTGACCGCCGTCATCTCGGTCAAGCTCTCCGAGCCGCAGTTCGAGGGGCAGACCAAGACCAAGCTCGGCAACACCGAAGCCAAGGCGTTCGTGCAGAAGGTTGTCGGCGACCGGCTCGGTGACTGGTTCGACCGCAATCCGGTGCAGGCGAAGAACATCATCCGCAAGGCGATCGACGCGGCCACCGCACGGCTCGCCGCCCGCAAGGCGCGCGAGACCGCCCGACGCAAGAGCGTGTTCGAGAGCGCGGCGATGCCCGACAAGCTCAAGGACTGCACGTCGAAGGACCCGTCGATCAGCGAGATCTTCCTGGTCGAGGGCGACTCGGCCGGCGGCTCCGCCGTGCAGGGACGCGATCCCCACACGCAGGCGATCCTCGCCTTGCGCGGCAAGATCCTCAACGTCGAGCGCGCGCGCCTGGACCGGGCTCTCGGCAACCGCGAAGTCCAGGCGATGATCCAGGCGTTCGGCACCGGCATCGGCGAGGACTTCGACATCACCAAGGCCAGGTATCACAAGATCGTGCTGATGGCCGATGCCGACGTCGACGGACAGCACATCACGACGCTGCTGCTGACCCTGCTCTTCCGCTACATGCGCGGTCTCATCGAGGCCGGTTTCGTCTACCTCGCGCAGCCTCCGCTGTACCGGCTCAAGTGGTCGAATGCTCCGCATGAGTACGTCTACAGCGATCGCGAGCGCGACGCACTGCTGACCGAGGGGCTCGCGAGCGGCAAGCGGATCCCGAAGGACAACAGCATCCAGCGCTACAAGGGCCTCGGTGAGATGAACGCCAAGGAGCTGTGGGAGACGACGATGGATGCCGAGACCCGGACTCTCCGCCAGGTGACGATCGACGACGCCGCCGCCGCGGACGAGATCTTCACCATCCTGATGGGTGAGGACGTCGAGTCCCGCCGAGGGTTCATCCAGCGCAACGCGAAGGACGTCCGGTTCCTGGACATCTGATCACCTGATCCGATCTCCACCGACCACCGGCACGAAACGAAACGAAACCGATGACTGACGCAGATCGTCCCGAACCGACACCCGCGCACAACCACGGCAAGATCGACCAGGTCGATCTGCAGTCCGAGATGCAGCGCAGCTATCTCGACTATGCGATGAGCGTGATCATCGGTCGTGCGCTGCCGGATGTGCGCGACGGCATGAAGCCGGTGCACCGCCGTGTGATCTACGCGATGTACGACGGCGGATTCCGCCCCGACAAGTCGTTCTCCAAGTGCGCCCGCGTCGTGGGCGAGGTCATGGGGCACTATCACCCGCACGGCGACACCGCGATCTACGACGCGCTCGTGCGTCTCGTGCAGCCGTGGTCGCTGAGGTATCCGCTCGCGCTCGGTCAGGGCAACTTCGGCTCTCCGGGCAACCAGGGTGCGGCCGCGCCGCGCTACACCGAGACCAAGATGGCTCCCCTCGCGCTCGAGATGGTGCGCGACATCGAGGAAGAGACCGTCGACTTCCAGGACAACTACGACGGTCAGACCCGTGAGCCCGTCGTCCTCCCGGCGCGGTTCCCGAACCTGCTGGTCAACGGCTCGGTCGGCATCGCGGTCGGCATGGCGACCAACATCCCGCCGCACAACCTCCGCGAGGTCTCGGCCGGGGCCCTCTGGGCTCTGGAGAACCCGGACGCCACGAAGGAAGAGCTGCTCGAAGCGCTCATGGAGCGCATCCCCGGTCCGGACTTCCCCACGCACGCCCAGATCCTCGGAACCCGCGGCATCAAGGACGCCTATCGCACGGGTCGTGGCTCGATCACGATGCGCGCCGTCGTCAACGTCGAAGAGATCCAGGGTCGCACGTGCCTGGTGATCACCGAGCTGCCGTACCAGGTCAACCCCGACAACGTCGCGGTGAAGATCAGCGATCTCGCCCGTGAGGGCAAGATCACCGGCATCGCCGACATCCGGGACGAGACCTCCGACCGCACGGGTCAGCGTCTCGTGATCGTGCTGAAGCGGGATGCCGTCGCCAAGGTGGTCCTGAACAACCTGTACAAGCACACCCAGCTGCAGGAGAACTTCGGCGCGAACATGCTCGCGATCGTCGACGGCGTGCCGCGGACGCTTCCGCTCGACGGCTTCATCACGCACTGGATCGACCACCAGATCGAAGTGATCGTCCGGCGCACGCAGTACCGGCTCCGCGAGGCCGAGAAGCGCATGCACATCCTGCGCGGATACCTCAAGGCGCTCGACGCGCTCGACGAGGTGATCGCCCTCATCCGGCGCTCCCCGACGGTCGATGAGGCGCGCGATGGCCTCAAGTCCCTCCTGGCGATCGACGACATCCAGGCCGACGCGATCCTGTCGATGCAGCTGCGCCGCCTCGCCGCCCTCGAGCGTCAGAAGATCATCGACGAAGCGGAGGAACTCGAGGCGAAGATCGAGGACTTCAAGGAGATCCTCGCTACCCCCGCGCGGCAGCGCACGATCATCCGCGACGAGCTCACCTCGATCGTCGATCGTTTCGGCGACGACCGTCGGACGCAGATCCTCGCCGGCTACGACGGCGACATGTCCGTCGAAGACCTCATCCCGGAAGAGGAGATGGTGGTGACCGTCACGCGTGACGGCTACATCAAGCGCACGCGGAGCGACAACTACCGCCAGCAGCACCGCGGCGGCCGCGGAGTCAAGGGTGCGCAGTTGCGCGCCGACGACGTGGTCGAGCACTTCTTCGTGACGACGACCCATCATTGGCTCCTGTTCTTCACCACCAAGGGCCGGGTGTACCGGGCCAAGGCCTACGAGGTGCCCGAGGCAGGACGCGACGCGAAAGGTCAGCACGTCGCCAACCTTCTGGCACTGCAGCCCGGCGAGGAGATCGCTCAGATCCTCGACATCCGCGACTACAGCGTCGCGACCTACCTGGTCCTCGCGACGCGCAGCGGACTGGTCAAGAAGACGCGACTGACCGAATACGACACCAACCGTCAAGGCGGCGTCATCGCGATCAAGCTCCGCGGTCAGGAGGAGGAGGACGGCGACGAGGTCGTCAGCGCTCTGCTGGTGGACGAGGGTGACGACATCCTCCTCATCAGCCGCCTCGGGATGTCACTCCGCTTCACCGCGAGCGACGAGTCGCTGCGGCCGATGGGCCGCTCGACCGAGGGAGTGAAGGGAATGTCCTTCCGTGCCGGCGACAGCCTGTTGTCGGCATCCGTCGCCCGGCCGGGTGCGTACGTGTTCGTCGTCACCGACGGAGGGTACGCCAAGCGCACCGACATCGCCCAGTACCGCGGTCAGAGTCGCGGTGGCCTGGGCATCAAGGTCGCCCGTCTGAACGATGATCGGGGCGTCCTCGCGGGCGGTCTGATGGTCGCCGAGGACGACGAGGTCTTGGTGGTTCTTGCCAGCGGCAAGGTGGTACGCTCTGCCGTGGCCGAGGTCCCCGCCAAGGGCCGCGACACCATGGGTGTGGTTTTCGCCCGCGCCGACGACGCCGATCGCATCATCGCGATCGCCCGCAACGGAGAGCGCGGCCTGGCTGAGTCATCAGAAGCCGAGACATCAGACGCAGCGACATCAGAGGCAGTCGACACCGAGCAGGAGCACGCCGGGTCGGACACACCCGAGGCCTCGCCCGAGATCCCCGAAGAGAGTACTGACGCATGAGCACCGTAGCCGACAAGCTCGCAAAGAAGTCCAGCCACAAGACCAGCGCCAAGCAGGTGCGACTGAGGCTGGTGTACGTCGACTTCTGGTCGGCGGTCAAGCTCTCTTTCCTGGCTGCGGTCGCCCTCGCGATCGTGACGGTGGTCAGCTTCTTCCTCGTGTACCTGATCGTTCAGACCACGGGCCTGATCAGCAAGGTCGACGAGTTCTTCCAGAGCTTCTCGGACGGCGGCGTCTCGATCACCGCCTTCATCGGTCTCCCGCAGGTCATGGCGTTCGCCGCGATCGTCGCGATCCTCAACCTCGTCGTGGTCACGGTGCTGGGCGCAGTGATCGCCGGCATCTACAACCTCGCCGTAAAGGTGACCGGCGGACTGCTGGTCGGCTTCACCTCCAACTAGCCGCCTCAGACGACGCCGGTCGTCCCCAGCAGCGTGCCGATGCCATAAGTGACGGCCAGCGCCAGCGCGCCACCGATCACCAGACGCAGCGTCGCGCGCAGCTTGCCGCTGCCTCCGAGGTGCGCTGAGACCGTGCCGGTGATCGCGAGTGCGACGATCACGGCGACGAAGGTCAACGGGATCTTCAGAGCCGGCGGCAGCAGGAGAATCGTCAGAAGGGGCAGAAGCGCGCCGAGCGTGAACGCGACCGCCGACGAGAGCGCCGCCTGCCAGGGACTCACAAGGTCGTCCTGGTCAAGGTGCAGCTCGACTTCGAGGTGAGCCGCGAGCGCATCGTGCGCCGTCAGTTCGAGGGCGACCTGCTTCGCTGTCGCATCACTGAGACCGCGCGCCCGGTACAGCCCGGTGAGCTCTTCGAGCTCCTCTTCGGGCATCTCGCGAAGCTCTCGGGTCTCCTTCTCGATGAGCGCGCGTTCGCTGTCGCGCTGACTGCTCACCGAGACGTACTCGCCGAGCGCCAT